>Ga0209831_1003213_pt1 | contig 13634 bp, 14 predicted proteins | sample Maine_Asex4_meta_FD_187451 | JGI IMG/M metagenome (GOLD analysis project Ga0209831, IMG submission 187451) | Marine algal microbial communities from Maine, USA - Maine_Asex4_metaG (SPAdes) (version 2) | ecosystem: Host-associated > Algae > Red algae > Unclassified | place: Maine, USA | collected...
GGGCAGGGGCGGCGGGAACTCGCGCGCGCGGTGGGGGACGCTGCCGGCAGCGTCAGCCGCCTGCAGGGCGTCGCCGCAGTGGGCAACAGGCGGCGGCAGAACCGTCTGCGCAGCGGCGCCGGGCGCCACTGGCCCCATTCAAGGCGCCCATGCAACCAATCGATGCCGTCCCCCGCGTCCGTACGGGCGTGCCCCTCGACCCGGGCGCGTCTTTAAAAAAACAGAGAAAGAGCGAGGAGGCGCGGCCACACACATGGAGAGCAAAAGACAAACAGAAATGGTACAAGCATGACGCGTGGCGACGCGGAAGACGGCAGCGTCGGGTGCGATGGGGGGACCAAAACCAGCACCGGGTGTCTCGTGCGCGGCGACTGGCCACCCCTCGCTGTTCTCGACGCGTTGGCAGTCGCGGTGGCGGCAGCGCGTGACGGGGCTCTCACCACGCCGCCCCAACCCTCTCACTCCATCAGGGCGCTCACAAAGTCGACTGCGGAAGAAATCACCCCTTCCACGCCCTCGCACTCCTCCATGATCCCCTCCACTCCACCCACTGCGAACGCCTCTGGGTCCACCTGCTCCATTCCAGCGGCGACTATGTCGCCGCCACACGCCTCCACGCCACTCTGCTCCAGCTCCAGCAGAGGGGCGGCACCACCGGTGGGGTCCCCGCCCTCCTGGTCGAGCTGCAGCGACGAGTCAGCCTCGTGCGTGCAAGTCTCACCCGGGTCCTCCGGCTCTAGCGTCGAGATGAAATCGCTGAGGCGCCTCACAGCCTGACCCGCAATGCGGCGCCCCATGTGGTTCCCGATGCCGCGCAGGGCGCCGTGTCCCCCTGCCGATGCGATCTTCCCCAGCATCGCGGCCGTCGCACCACCAGACGAGATTGAACCCCCCGGCCGCAAGACGGCCTGCATGGCAGTCGCCATCGCGTTGCTCGGCGGCCGCACACGGGTAGTCAATGCTGCCGTCGGCGCTGCAGGTCCTTGGCCTGCCGGCGCCACGCCCGCCCCGGTGGGCGCGGCAGCCACCGCGTAGTAGGCCGGCACCTGCGGCGTCCCCCGCGCTGTTTGTGCCGATGTGACCGCGGCAGTAGCGGGCGGCTGCATCGCGTCCGCTGCCCCGACAAGCGGAACCCCGCGGGACGCCGGCGGCACGACCGTCGATGCGTTCGGCGGGAGCAACGCCGAACCGATGTGGGCCGCAGCGGCAGTGGTGTGTGCGGGCAGCCGCGTCGCGTCCGCGTCCCCGGCCGTCGGAAACGCGTAGGGCGCCGGTGGCACGACCATCGGTGCGTTCGGCGCGGACAATGCCGGGGCGGTGGGGGCCGCAGCGGCTGTGGTGTGTGCGGGTAGCCGCATCGCGTCCGCGTCCCCGGCTGTCGGAAACGCGTAGGGCGCCGGCGGCACGACCGTTGATGCGCTCGGCACGGGCCACGCGGGGGCGGCAGTAGCCGGAGCGTTTGCGGGCAGCCGCGTCGCGGCCGCTGCCTCAACCGGTGGAAAATCGTAGGGCGCCGGCGGCACGACCATTGATGCGTTTGGCGGGGGCCGCGCCGCGGCGGTGGCGCCGGCATGCGGCGGGGCGCTGTAGCTCGCCGCGGGCGCCGCACGGTACCCGTCAGCCAACGGCTTGGGGGCCACCGCGGGCGCCGCCAATGCCGACCTCGTGGCGTCCGACGCCGCGACGGGGTGCGGGCCGGTACGAGTGGCTCCGCCACTGCCACCGCTGCGGGTACCATGGTAGCCACCACCCGCGACTAACGTGACGGGAACGCCAGAGGCATTGTAGCCCCGCAAGCCGCTAGCTGCGCCATTGTCGACGCTGCCGGCCGTGACGGGCAGTGGGGCAGGCGGGGCTTGGGGCCTCACGCTGGGCGCGGATAACACAACCACAGGCGGCTGCAGCGCGTTGACCAAGCGTTTGGTCCAGCGGCCCATGGCGGCAACGGAAGCAGGCGCAAGGTGGATCGTCCTATGAGGGAGGTTCGGAGACGGTGTTAGGTGGGAGGGTGGGGGACGGTGTTGTGAGGGAGCGGGGATGGCTCGACGCGACGGCCGAACAGAGTAGGGCGAGAGCCACGCGATAAAGAAGGGTTGGCTGCAGTGGTGGCCTAAGCAGAGCAGTGAACAGGTGGCGACCTCGGCACACCAACTGGGTACAGCCGATCACCAGCGCTCGTGCCGCTGTGGGGCGCTGCGTGCGGAACTACGCCGAGCACGCCCGCACGGGCGTGCTCCCAGTCGCCAGCGTGCGCAGTGCGTGCGCGCCCGTGGCGCCCAGCGTGCGCGGGACCTACGTTGCCCCCCCCATCAAGCGACACCCACCGCCGCGCCTGTACCCGTTCACCGGCGCTGCCCAGGGACCCAGGGACCAGCAACAATGAAAAAGTGTCAGGACTTGATCGCCTCCCTTGACCTTGACACTGACACGAGGCGCACTCTGTCTGATCTGCCCAATGATCCATCCTCGATCAAACCTCGCTGTCGCCGCTCTCATTCTGTGGCCAACCGATCCAGTGACGATGAGAACACTGTCACGAGTGTTGCCTGACCCGTTCGTGTACAGTACGTAGTCGCCGCGGACCACGGCTCATCATGCACCAAGACCGGTGGACGGGGTACTGGGTGACAGGGACTGTCATGGTGGCTATTTTTGCAGTGCAAGAGCTGGCTCCACTATGAGCAGCAGCTACAGCCGTTCTCCCAAAAATCCCGCACTCCAACAGTTGCAAAAGAGTTCCCAATCGGCCTCTACGACCCCGCAGAGGCCGCTTTGGAACTATTAAATAGTTACAAAATTTTTGTAACAGCTGGAGTGCGGGATTTTTCGGAGAACGGCTGTACAATCAAAGAACTGGCGTCCGAATTGCAGCAAGGCACCCGACATGGCGCCACCCACGGCCCCCCTCGCAGTGCTGGCCCCCAGCGGTGTCGCAAATGTTGACACGGACTACCCCAGCGGCGTCACGGCGTCGTCTGGCTGCGGCCCCACAGGTGGGGAGCGTCGCCCCTACCGCCGCACGGCTGGCCGGCCGCCCTCGCGGGGTGCCGCGCCACGGCGCAACGGTCCACCGGCCGCCGGCGGGGACGCCCCTCCTCAACCCATCTTCGACGCGCCGCGCCGCAGCAGCGCTGGCCAGCATGGCCTTGGGCAGGGGGGGGTGGGCAGTGGGGCGGAGAGGAGAGGAGCGAGGGGAGGAAGGGTGCTGTCGGATATCCGACGCCCATTCCTGCCACTGCAACGCAGTACAGGCCCAAGTACTCCTAATGCCGCTTATTTTCACAAGGTGAAAGCTGGCAGATTGAATTACAGTGCGTTCTCGTTACAAGAGAATCGTCTACAAGGGAATACAGTCAATCCTCGATGATGGCCCACCCCTACGGCACGAATTGCACCTGCCAGCACTATTGCCACAGCCAGTTTTGAAGGCTACTTCATCAACAATCGTGACAAGAAGCTGCCCTCCTGATGCGATCAATGCAGGTCGGTCTCTGAAATGGTGCTCAGAGCCTTGCGCGACGTGAGAATGTGCCTTGATCGCCTCTCTGGGGGCGATCGTCGGTCGACTCGTTAAAGGCCCACCTGGGCCTATACCGGGTGTGACAAGGTCGGGGATTGACTGTATGGGTCGCGAGTCTCCCATTCCAGTCCGTGCAGGCCACTTTTATTCATATTGAGCTGAATCAGCTGTCTCTTGTAACGAGAACGCGCTGTACTGACGATCATTTCATGTCACATTAAATCCTCTTCTTGCATGTGGTTCCATAGTTTGATTCCAGTGGCCACTGCCACTCAGAATGATTGAATCGCATAAATAGGTCCGCCATGAAAGCCCGATATGTAAAATCGTCGTTGATTGAAAGCATAGACAGGAGAGCATTGGCAAGTAGGGCGTGGGTCCTAAATGTGGGTAGAATGTGGGTCGCCGACCCACGTCGGGTATACCCACATCTTACCCACATTCAGCGTCGGCAAGTGCCCAAATACCGGTTGAGACGATTTAAGATCTCCATATCTGCTGCGACGGCACGACAGCCACCTCCGTGCAATCGCCGTCTTTCATCTGACCTGGCCTCCACCACAAGCACGACCACCCCACCCCCTCGAGCACCCTAGTCACCGGCACCTCACTCCGCCATCAACTCCACATCACCCAACCCTGCTCTATCTCATGCCATGGTGACCCAGAAGGACAGGGCCATCGGTGTCTTGCGTCGCCGACGGGCGCGCCTGCGTCGGATGGTGCGCGCTCACTGTGTACATGACCACGACCTCTTCGACATGCATCACGCCGCGCGGGTGTATCTGCAAGTGGGGGCTCTCATTCGGCGGTCTGCGTCTCGAGCCAGTTGCGTTGGAGAAGCGTCGTTCAACGTAAACGTGTTTTCTTCCCTAGTGTCCATCATACTGCTCCCGAGGCTCAAATGAGCCTCAGATGAGGCTCAAATGAGGCTCCCTCTCATATGGCCTGGAAATGCGGCCTTTTTGGGGTGTCTGGGGCACCCCCTCCGAGTTTTCATCGTACACAGCCGCCGAGTTCGCCCATAGGTAAGTGGTCTGCGCTGAGTCCAGATCTATTCTCAGAAAGAGCAGCCGAGGCCGGAACCTGGTCACAGAGAGGCATAAAAAATAGGCTCAAATGAGCCTGAGAGGCTCAAATGAGGCGGTCAGTAGAATGGACACTAGAGTCGCTCTCCACCTTTCGCTTTTTACCTTCCGATGTGGGCCGGCTGGCCGCAACTCTCCTCCTGGACGCGGTTCTTCCACTGCGGCGGTACCGGGTGGACGCTACAGAGTGCCTTGCAATTGTGCTGCGGCGCCTTGCCTCTCCTGCACGTGGGGACGACCTGAAGGTGATATTCGACGTCTGCCGCTCCTCGCTCAGCGAGAATTTTGCCGTACGGTGGACCGCTTGATGACCAAGTGGGAGCATCTATTGACAAGGTGGCGCGGCGAGTGTCTGGCTGAGCGAGCGGCGGTGTACGCGGACGCCATTTGTAGGCAGAAAGCGCCGCTGCAAACCTGTGTTGGCTTTATTGACGGTACTGCCATTCACGTCGCTCGCCAAGGTGGAGGGCTCCAGTGCGTGTGCTACTCGGGGCACAAGAGGCGACATGTCCTTAAGTTCCAGAGCGTTACAGCCCCTGATGGGTTGGTCTTCCACAAGTACGATCCGCATGAGGGGCGGCGTCACGACATGGTGCTGTACTATGAGTCCGGGCTGGACGACGACTTGCGGCAGACTCTCCTCATCGACGGTGTTCAACATTGCCTACATGGCGACTCGGCGTATGTTCTCCGTGCTTGGATGCAGACGGGTCATTGGAACAGGCCGGACCGAACTGCGGCGGAACCGGCATTCGACCTCTTTAAAACCGCGTCCGCGAGACGGTGGAGTGGGGCTACAAGGATATTGAACAATACTTCAACACACTCGACTTCCAGAGGAAGCTCACGATACGGGAGACGGCGGTAGGCAAGCAGTACCTTTATGTAGTACCACGATCAGGGGCGGTACCTCAGGAGGAGGGAAGTAACGGCCGTCCGGGCCGCTCGCGCGACACCCGCTATGGGACTCGAGGTCCGGCAAGTCGGGCCGATCGAAATGCCAAGACATGAAGACAAAGTTTACTTGCCGGCGACGACGGTGCCTCCTACCGTTGTCGCCCTTCGTCCTAAAAGGGCGGAAACCGCTGCGCGGGGACCGGGGCCACTAGTTGGCCCGGTCCCGCGCTGCCAAATACCTACGATGTAGATAATTCCCTCCAATGCATGACACTACCCAGTCTGGATTAACCCGCCCCGCTGTCAGCACACGACTATCCGACAAGCTCACCCGGACAGGTGCGCTGCAGGCGTTCACAAGCCGCAGCGGAACGCCACAAAGGCGACACACCACCGGTCACCCGGCTCCAGCGCCCACAGCTACGAGTACAACGCCCCAGGCGTAGTACTACACTTTATGGTGCGCTACTGTGCAACATCCGGTCGTGCCTGTACGGCAACCAGACCGCATCTTACTTCGGTCGTGACGCACCATCTTTGGAGCGATACCTGTCTGATTGATCTCGTATGTCTGCTCCCTTATATACCAATAAACATACTCACCAGCGCCGTGAGTAGAAGTGAATAGAGTACGACGGGAGTCAGCAAGCGAAGCCGGTGGAAAGCATTACCATGCACGCTTGCTCATGGCGACGTCACCTGTCCCAGAGCTGACTTCATCAGCCTTTGAATACTGCCTGAACAACCCCGTGAACCACGAGGAATGACTAAGAGGGCCGTTGCAATGAGAATACTCCTTGCCGTAATCAGGAGCCCCGTTGCGATTCCCACAGGTGGGATTCTGCGCCTGAGATCAACGGATCCAGGGGGAGATGAAATTGCTTTATTCCGTACAGTTTAAGTCTCGTTGCATTAGCAATACTCTTCCAACAAGTCTGGTGTTTGTACATATGCCAGGGTCGGATTCAAACCGACGGTCTCCGAGTGGCCAACGATTCGCTGAACCACTTCATGCGCGGGGCAAAATTTCTTTGCACCAAATTGACAGCCGACGCACACACGGACCAAATCGCGTCGTCTGCGCGGCTGTTGGCACCAAGAGCTGGCAATCAAAAGGCCAGCATGCATGTATTTCTCTCACCATCTACTTCGTCAACCGTTCCCTGATACGAGCTAACGCTAGGTTAGTTTGCCGTGCCACGGCGGCGTCCACGGCGCTCCGGGTTTCTTGCGCAACCCGAGAACGACTCTCCTTCCCACGCCGAAATTGTGGCTCTGCCAGCACCGCCTCATAATGGGCAAGCTGCGTTTCACACAGCGCCAGCTCCCTCGCGGCCATGTCCTGCTTGCGCTTGACGCTCCTCTCCAGCAATGCCGCAAACTCAGCTTCATCGAAGTCCTCTGGGCGTCCACGACGACGCGTGGGGGAAGGCTCCATCAGGCCGCCGTCGCCGCTTCCGTTAGATGTGGTCAAAGTCGAGGCACTCATGACCTGGTTCCTCGTCGCCATGGCCAAACGGCGGAAGTTTTTACCATTCTTGACCAACTCCTCCTCGTCCGTCGTGCGCTCCTTCCGCTTGGCCGCTGTACGTTCGTTCAACCCATTCATCTGCTTCACCACGTCGACCAGCAGCAGCTCCATTGGCGTAATGACCTCTGAAGTCCTGGTCTTGGTCGCGCGCATCTTGTGCAACGCCTCAAGCAACACGGGGAGGAGTTGAAAACGGTCCTTGGCGTGCTTGTGGTCGGTCTCGGTTGGTGCCTGCGGCTTGGCGCTAGAGTTGTCGCTCACGACTTCGAACCGCTCTGTCATCTTTCCCCAGGGGTACATGTGCGCTTTAGCCACGACGACCTCATTCAGCAGAAGGTACTCTTCCTCGTCCGTTCACCGACAGCGGACCACCTTACGTCGGTCGGTTGACGTCGCCCCAGGAGCGGATCTGGGAGAAGTCAAGTGGTGGGTGGGGGAAGCCGCAGCCGGGTCTATGGCAAGCCTGGCGGCGGGCAACAGAATCCGGGCAGCTGTGGGAGCACTGAGAGTGCTGGGTGGAGCGGCATTGGTAGGCATCGGGGAAGGGGGGGGGGGTGACGGCGTTGGGTGAGCCATGGTGGCAGTTGGCGACGGCAGGGTGTACTGCGAACGGTGCTCCGTCGTCTTGCCCCACGAAATTTATGCGCGCGAGCGCCCAGATCGGCTGGGACAAGCCCTAGCTGCGCGACTGGAGCCACGTGTGCTGCCACGGCTGCCTGTACCGACCGGTATTTGGCGTGGGTGAGATGACCCCTATACCCACAAATGGGTTTCATTAGTTGGTAGCAGCTGTAACGTGGAATGTAACATGTCCCCGACCCACGCCAGCGACCCACTTTTGACTGGCCGACGCTCTCTACTGATCGTCGGGAAAGTGTATCACTGTACTTGGGCGTACTGATTACAACAGCGCATCGCATTTCAGATTGAGGTGAAATGGGCCCAGTACACATAACCGCGGGGTTTCTTGCCTCGTTTCCCCACAGTGATCTTCCAAACTAGCACACTAGCGATTATTCACGTTTACATGTACGGTGACACCGGCCAACGATGCGTCTCGGAGGCGTGGTGGTTTTCATACACCCCCCCGTCACGGGCTCTGTGGGAGCCCTGTCAAGACGGAATGCAAATGCACAGGACTTAAAGTGTAGCCGACCATTCCATTGAAACGTACCGCGCGACGACAACGGTAAGTGCCTCGCAGAGACGCGTCCTGTTGAGTTTGTCGGCGCTACGCTTTGGGCCAGCCGGCAGTCGTCCTGGAGGATTGCTGACACTGTGTCCGGGCTTTGTTTTTCATATGCTTTAGCCCTACTGCCCACAACCACATACATTGCGAGACTACCAGTACTGAAGGCATGCGTACACCTGCGCACCACCCAGGACGCCAAGAAGACTGGCAACAAGCAGGAAAAAAGAAGAAACAATCAGAGCGGACGGCAGAGAGCCAAGACGAGACACGAACACGATAAAAAGCAGGCCACCCAAGCCACCACCAACACGAGAAATAACATGACGCCAGGCAGCTGATCACAATGACGAATGACAAGCAGAAGTGAGGCGATCACGATATCCAAAGCAGGCTCGAGGGAAGAACGGAAAACGAGAATCGGTCAGCGTTCTCTCTGTTGGCAGCGCGCGGTAGTCTAACGAAGTGATCCACACGAGCGCGGGCAGTTTATCGTAGTCTCGTCAGTCACTGACGCACAAACAGAAGTAAAACGCGCGACAGAGGCGCGATGCTTTCGACGGACAGGTGCCGACCACCACCCACACAGTGCACTGCATCGTTCATGTCGAGAGATCTCATGCGCGCGCGTGCCTGGAAGCTATAAGAGTAGCGCCACGGAGCCCCTGGGCGAGTCGGTGACGAGAGAGGCGGGAGAGGGCGCGGGAGAGGAAGACGGTTGGTGCGATTGCACAACCGCATGCCACGAGGGCCGTCATGTTCCGTCTTTGTTATCGGCGCGTCCTCGCGAAGGTCGTGCCCGTGGACCAGGCTTCCGGTGGCCTCGATTCACAGCGTCGAACTGCCACGTAACTGGCCTGGGATCACCCCTCGCGAGTAGGAGCCTCTGCGGGAGACTGAACGGGACGCGATTCGCTCGAAGTCTGCAAAATGATGTGTCCGTGCGGCCGTGTCGAGCCACCGAGAATCAACCCAGGCAGAAAGACGGCATGACATATGTATTGGCTCGGACCACCTCAGCGGACAGCGTGTGAGCCCGTGTCATTTGGCACATCCCAGAACAACGTTCGTGCTTCAGCACGTCTTGTTAGTTGCTCCTTCATCTGAGTCGGCTGACAAAGGAACCGCACACTGCACACCAGACAGGATAAGTGACATTTGGCAGCCACGAATCTGTCAGCTCCATACGTGTTCTGTGAAGAGGCCAACGGGCATTCCAGCGACACTGATCATCTCTGACTTGTGACCCGGATCCGCCTTCCCACGCTCAGCTGCCCAGCGGTTCCTTAAAGAGGGCCGAATCGCGCCAACTGTTGCCTACTTTTGGGCGGGCCGCAACGCGTAGAACTTGGGAGCCGTCTTAAGGTGGATCTCATGCATTAGAACCTCTGGCGGCGACGTATGCTCGGGCCCACCAGAAACGGACACCAACGAACCCAATGCCGAATGTCTTGCTACAGAAAGGACCACCAACTCGCAAGATTTCAGTCTATGCGCGCCGTTCCGATGTGTGAATTGCATTAGGGAGCATTGTCGTGCGTGCAGTATGGTAGGGAGCAGGTTCTGTGGTACTTTCTGCGCCCTCGTTAACGCCAGGCTTTCACGGTGGGCATGTGAGGCGTGCTTGACCCGGGAAAGTTGTAAGCATGTACATGACAAGTTTCACAGCCAGTCAGAAGTCGAAATTGAGCATTGCGGAAGCGCTGGCGGTCGGGACCGAAAGTGAAGCGCCGGCACTGGACTCGGCCGCATGGGGTCATATCACTCGCTGGTCGCAGAGATTACGAAGCTGGGGGCTACAAGTTGATTGCTTGATCCTTTTTTCGTCTCATGAAAGCCAGCCGGCTTGATCCGCCGTATCATCTTGAGTAGGCTGCATTTATCAGCTGGATTATTGTTGCAACGGCTACTGCTCAGATGGAAACCGGACGCAGCGCTTCAGCACTGTCGCCCAACCCACGCGCATTCAGGCGCTGCTCGCATTCACAGCCCCTTTTTTGCGGAGTACCGCCGGAACTCCCATATCTAACATCTGAGGGACTTTGGCTCCTGGAGGTCCTTTTCCGACGCTCCCACACCGTTTTTGGGACACTTTAAAGTGCTTGAGATATACCTTGAGGAATGGCGCGGGTGTGCAGCGTCCCGATATATAAGCCCCAAAGGCCTCGATTTGTCAGGGTCTCGATCGTCATGTAGCCTACTGCAGAGGTGGGTTACAAGGCGCGAAAGCCGGTCGCCGTCTCGAGTACGTGACGTGCAGACTTGCAGCCCACGTTTCGGCCGCTCTGGCACAGACCGGGCTGCGGCTGGGCTCCACTTTGGGCTCCGGGCCTCCGTTTCGGACGAACAGTACGGAAATGGGGCCCCAGTACGCCCTTGTACCCCCCAAGTAGGGTGGTACACATTCCCAACAATTCATGGATAGCATATTGATGTCTTCCCAGGTTTGACCCATGTGGTCGAAGTCAAGACAGGGTCGCGGTCAACTGCCCATTCGTCGAACGACTTTATCCGCTGAATGGATGGCTGAGAGACAGTTTCGGACAATTGATTACCCCTCTTGACCCCGACGGCATCGGCCAATATTGGGAAGACAGCAACACGTGGCGCTTTACTTTAGAAGTCTCAGTTTTTGCGTGCAGTTCCGAACGGAGCTAGGGGCATTCAGAGGTCGAGGCCTCTACGACCGCTTGGTTCAGAAATAGCTTAAAAATCCATACGTCCTGTCCAGAGGCAAAGAGATTACGTGCAAGGCTCTCCGGCCTGATCAAACGTGCCTGACTTATGTTCTTGGACAGATATGAGTGCCACGTCACAAGGACGGAAGCATGAAAATCGCATGGAGCACCACCAAAAAGAATATGTCAAACAGCATACTGCAGATCTTCGGAAAATGGCGGTTGCAATGTGGTTGCAGTGTGATGTACCGTTGTATCCTGGGAAGTCTACGTAGCAGATCTGAGCGGACCCTAGGAATCTGCGTATCTTAACTACATCGCAAGTATCCAAGTCCACCACAGTGGTGATGCTACTTGCGCAACCAGCTTTCAACAGCACTTATCGTCCTTTGACTGTGTCATCCGTCACCCGTGTTTCTCTTGCGTCGAATTCTTTGGCGGTGTTCCTGTCATTCTCAGCCATAATGGCTCGTGCGCGTGTGTGCCGCGCCGAGAGCAGTCCGTAGCCTCGTCGAGGTTTGGCCGCCACTTGCGTGCTTCCCACTACGCCTTCAGTGCTTGATGTGCCGCCCGCCGATCTGGAACTCTTGGTCCGGACGCACTAGCACCATACCACCCCCCACCCGCGGCATACTCGCAACGCTGGACCCCATTGAGCTTCCCCTTAACCCCTCTTGTGCTGCTATGATTGAGCTGATCAAGATCCGGGGACTGCGTGTTCCACCGCACCGCACCGCCGCCAGCCTCACCCGCCTCATTGCAATGTATAATGGGGATCTAATCAACTCTGGTTGGGCTCTGTGGCGTGACACCAGTCAGTTGCGCGAAATCTAAGCTACAAAACATTTTTAGTCGCGGGAGTTCCTGTCCAACCCGAAGCGCCACATGCGTGCCCGCTACAGCCCGCCACGGCCACGAGCAGCGCTGCAAACATGGCACGATGAGACCTGCCCAAAACCTGGCATTGGACGAAGAAACACTACTTGCATCAACCAACACCATAGACATTCCTAACTAGAATTTACCTTGAATTGTGAGAATGGGTGTTACAAGGCATTCCGTCAAGAAAGGGTACCCTGGGAAGTGACCACTTCCCAGCCATGACAAATATTGAAATTCACTTCCCACCGTGGCGGTGTGCAGACATGTATTTGAATGTCCGTAAACATTTTGTAGGGGCTTAAGTTTTGCCGAAAGAGAGATTAGACTACTTGATTGACATTTTAACTTGTTTGTTAACTACACCATAGTTCCAATTAATGTTGAAATTGGTGCTTCATGCTGTTCAGCCGTGGGTTGCGCTTTCTGCAGCGGCCGTGTTTGCCCGCACACGGCTCCGTGTGGAGCACTGTGCAACCTCCTGGAGATTCCGTGAGACTTCTGCGCCTCCGATCCCGTCGCTCTGAGCAAAGCATGCCGATAGGCGCGAATCCCGCACAAATACGTGAAGATCTGCAGATATCGGGAGACTTCTTGGGAGGCGATACCGACTTGACCCACGCTTCTGGCATGGCAGATGCGGGTCACCATCGCTGTGTCTTCGTGCTTCTGACGTTTCTCGCCTGCGCCATCCCCGTCGACCCCATATCCCCCCTCCGACTCCCCACGATGACGATTCCTGACGAGCTTCGGCGGGCTGTTGCAGAGCGCTTTCTGCTGGACCAGCGCGTTCACGGGGACATCCACCCTCACATGAACACCCGCGGAGTGCAGGAGGACAATATGCGCCAGCACGCGAGCGTCCGAGGTGCCGTATGCGCTGCCTTCGAGGCGTACCCGGAGGTCTTCCTCCACGAGGCCACCGTCTTCGTAAACGAGGTGCAGGAGATGATGGCGGAAGAAGTGCGGGTGTCCCCTGAGTCGGTGCGGCGCATTCTTGCAGCGAACGGGACCACGCGCAAGGTCATCGAGATAAACTTCCGGCAGCGAATGAGGCCGAGCGGGCCGCATGGGTGGCCGCCCAGTGGTTCATCCCGTTGGAGTGCCACGTGTACATGGACGAGGCGCACCGCCGCGGCCGGGCGATCAAACGCAGGTGGGCGTGGGCGCTGCGTGGTGCCCTCGCCGAAGGATACATTGACGCTTCCAAAGGCACATTGACGCTTCCAAAGGCTTAGCGACGAGCTTTGTTGTGGGCATGACGCACGGCGGGCTGGTGGATTGGAGGGTGACAAAGCCGCCCCATGGGCAGTTGTCCGTGGACTTTTTGCTGTTTTTGATCAACTCGGTGCCGCCCGGCACGAACAAGTACAATCCTGCGCTTACGTGAGACCAGCAACAGCCTTTTTGCGTGCTCATCCTCGACAATGCTCGCGTGCATGACCACGCGGCGGTGGCTGTATTGGAGGCGGCGGGAGTGATGGTGTGCTTTTTGCCACCGTACAGTCCGGACTTCAAACCGGTGGAGGATATAATTTCCATAGGGAGTAGCTGGCTGCGTCACCACGTAAATATTAAGAAGTTCTTAGCTTGACCTTTTCCGACACACGCCTCAATGCTTCTCCACATCACGCCTGAAATGTGTGCTGGCTTTGTCAAAGCAGCGGTGCGCCGATACGCATCGTACGTGTCCAAGTAAAGTGCCTTATAAGGCAAGAAACACAACATAACACAGAAGCAAAGAAAGAGCTACGATTTCCTCATCCATCCTCTCCAAAGCTACGACACGCGCGTGTTGGCGCGGCCCGCCGGCCGCGCGACCGCGACCGCCGCCATCGCGTCGACTCTGCCG
>Ga0209831_1003216_pt1 | contig 13618 bp, 15 predicted proteins | sample Maine_Asex4_meta_FD_187451 | JGI IMG/M metagenome (GOLD analysis project Ga0209831, IMG submission 187451) | Marine algal microbial communities from Maine, USA - Maine_Asex4_metaG (SPAdes) (version 2) | ecosystem: Host-associated > Algae > Red algae > Unclassified | place: Maine, USA | collected...
GTCCCCTTTCCTTCACGGCCGCCGACGCCGCTGCCGCTGCGACCGCCGCCTGCCGCGGCGGGCCCAACAGTGGCCCTCACCGCCGTGGCGGCGGCGAGCGTCAACTCGCGGGGCGACGCGGCAAGCCGCTGTGGCAGCGGGTGGGACGAGCTCCGCCGCCTGCCCTCCGCCGGCGCGGCGCACGCCGCCGGGCGGGGACACGGCGGCAGCGGCGGCCACGACTGCAGTGGGGAGTTCGGCAGAAGCGCCGGCGGCGGCGCTGGCGACGGCGACCGCGCTTCAGTCACGGCCGACACAGGGTTGGGAGCGAGGAGCGTGCGCCGCTCGAGATGGACCTCTCTGCGGCACGCAAACGTGTGCACGGGCGCCGTAGGTCCCAATCACACGCAAAACGTGATGGACGGGGAGGGGAGGGTCGAATGGGAGAAATCCGCTACCTCCGTCGCCTAGGGGGTTGGCGGCGGGTCGGGTTGCGCCTCCTCAGAGGTCGTGTCGGCCGTCAATGGGCGATGGCCCACCCGCCGGTCGGAGAAGGGTCGCCACCAGCCGACGCGCCACGAACGCGCGGCCGCAAGCGGGAACGGGCGTGCCTGTCGCCAACGCGGTGGCGGTGGCGATGATCGTCGCGCACCGCCGCATGAAGGGCACATCGTCCTAATCGGCCCTCGAGCCGCTGCGGACGCCGCCGTCGGTGGTGGCCGTCGGTACCGCCACCCACCGCCAGCGTGGTAGCGACGCCGTCGAGCGTGGCGCGCCGCCGCACGAGCGGCTCATCGTCCAGCTCGGCCGCCGAGCCGCTGTCGATGCGGCCGTCGGGGACAGCCGCGGCCGACCGCACAGACTCCCGCCGCCACTTCGTCGGCGGCAGCGACGCGCACCGCGGCGGTCGGTGGGGAGGTGGCGGCGGCCGCAGCGACGGCAGCGGCGTTGGCGGTGGAGACGGCGGAATCGCGGCCGCAGCCCTCGCGGCGAGCAGCCACTCTCGGTTGCGGGGCCAGAGTGCGAAGTCGGGGCGGTTCGGGATACAGTAGATGCAAGACTGCCAACGTTGACGCGACCGGCCGCGAGCACGTCCTCGCCGACAGCGTCTCCAGACTGTATGCAGACATGTGATTGGTGCACGCTGCACGTTTCCAAGCCGTCCCAAAAGATATGCGGAACCTGACACGAAGCTTAGGCGCAATCAAAGATTCGACATTCAAAGGTATACCCTGGAATTTGAAGTATACCCGATACCCATACTTCGCGTCCGTTTTCATTGGCTATTACCGATACTGGAAATAAATGACTCGATTACCTGTACTTGATGCAATTTGAGACGGTAAGAATGTACTAGATCTGAGAAATGATACCTATGACAGGGCCTGGTAGAAGCACCAGGCGGCGGCGGGCAAGCAAAGGAGCGGCTGCGACCCAGCAGCGGCGAGCATCCAGCGCGAAGTAGACGAACCTGCCGGGTAGTGTGGATCTTGCCGCAACACCCCACTGTCGCGAGAGTCGGGAAGCCGCATTTTCCCGTGGCATGCATCCTTATTTGGCACACGCCGCAGCAGGGAGTCGAATGGGCAATCACAATATGACAGCTATTCCCCATCGCCGGTCATAGGACGACAGTCTCTGCTCCGAAGCGTGGCAATAAATACCGTCAAGTCGCATGGATGGAAAGCTAAATTTGAAAAACAGATACTTGTACAGCACCTCGACACCCCATGCATGGATTGATACGCACGCGACTAGAAGGGTCTTCTAATGCAGCGTGCAGAACTCTCGTAACCACCTCGTTCGGGGAAAGGGAGAGCTCGTTCGCACTTGTTGAGCATATGGATACTGTGGCATGCGGGCATTCACAGTATGGTCCTGTAAACCATGGAAAGCGCCTCTGATGACGCTTCTGATGCATCCAGAAAGTCGGTGCAAAATGCTCGGATGTGACCGTGTACATGTTTTTACGAGTTCTTGACAAGAAAAACCCTCCACAGAGGTGTGTACGAGGGGTTGTGCAAATTCTGAACGAGGAATGAGAGTGAAAAACGAGCTCGTGGTGGATCCAGCAACGAACGAGGGGCACTGCACTGCCGTCACGACCCCGCAAACGCCGCACCTGCCCTCCCGTACTTTTTTCACCACGATTTGCTCGCGCGAACCGTACGGACGATGAAGACGTCGCGACCTCGAGCAAACTCGAACAATGGTCGGGCGGACCTGTGTGCTTCTTTTCATAGTCATGAGACAAGCTCAGGACGTCGCCGAACAGCGTAGGACGCAAAAAAGCCCGCCCGGGACGATTTTGATCAAGAACTCCCGCAACGTGCACTGGAAAAGGCAAATTATTTATCAAAGTGCGGGTGTGTACACAACTGTGAATCAACAATTTTTTCCACTGTCAGCCATGGCGTCAACCTCGCGCACAGCGTGATAGGGTCCTTGGCGGTGGCCAATGACGGGCTGCGGTGGTGTGGTGGAACTGCGCGCGGCGTCTGATTGGCTGGGTTGCGCGCCGCCGGTGGTGGGCCGGGCGGCGCCACGTTGCGGTTGTTGCGTGCTTTGACGGGCCGACGCACTTTGGGAGTACCCGTCCTCGTCATGATGTTTTACCAGGCGCCTACGTAGGGGCGCCGGAGGGCCCCCGTAGCCGCTAGGGCGCTGGGACTTTGCTTTGTTGCTGGCACTCGGGGGGTGTGGAAGCGTGCCCCCCTGTTGGCAGCCTGTTGGGTGCCTGTCGAAGGCCTCCCTTCCCCTCTGGGGATGCCCACGAGCAGGGGGGTAGGGCCTGTGCAGACACCTTTTGAGGATATAAAAGCAGTAGCCGGCACCGGTCAGCGGGCGATGGCGGAGGCGAGATGTAATCATACCACCTCGCAGTGTGAATGGCCCTCCTCTGACAGTGTTTCAGATACCGTCGAGTCGGCAGATCGGTACAAACACTGCTCAGTCCAGCGGATTCGGTGTTTTCTGTGACACCGTTTATTTCAGTGGGATGCGCATTGCGTTTCTCTTGCTGCCTACAGTAGTTCTGCATGTTTTCTTGCGAAAAAAACAGCACAGCACATCTCCTACAGTACCCTGAACCATTTTTGTGCAGCTTTGTTCGGGGTCCGTATAGTCTGGTTATCGCCCTGTTACATGCTTCCACCCGGTGCAAGAGGGAGGAGCAAACGACATGTCCGGGCGGAGCTTGACCAAAACACCATTTTTCTTAAGAGACTTGTACGGGGTGCTTTGAAGGGTCGTGGGATCGAAAAGCCGAGTCGCTAAGCGTACAGACGCTTCTTTCCTACGATTTTTGCCCCTTCAACTTCACAGGACCCGATATGCGGCTACCTCCCCACGGTGCCCTGCCTATCTGCTGGCCAACTTTCTGTGCGCGTTGGCTTTGCTACACCATGTACTCTTAAGAGCGGTACCAACACCGTCCGCATCGCGCCAGTTCCACATAAATTGAGAGCGCCACGTATGTCGTCGTGTACGCCTGTGATTGGGTGTCGAGCCACGGCGAGCTCTTTCCGAAAGGGTTCCACAAAGGATCTGGCAGACCCAGTGTATTTGATGAAAAACGGGGGCTACTGTATAAATTGGTTTGCGGAATGCGAAGGCGACGTTGGTAGTTGCAACCTTCCGAACTCACGGAACCAGACATCTCGCATCACCGTTAGAAGGGCGCTGCGTGTCCCCCGTCATTCGTCGTCATTTGAGCGGCCGATCGCCCTTCAATCGTCTTGAACTGTATAACACGGATCAGGTTCAAATGTCCATTCTAGCGTGAATATGCAGTCATTCCGGCGATGATCCGTCATGAGAAGGACACGTTTCAGGTCACCACGTGCCTCAGAGTGGTCGAAGCGCCGTCATCTCATCAGATTTCCGTTTTCTTCGGGTCGACTCGTCTTCGAAGGCGACGGCGACACCTACGTTGTGAGGCCAGCCGTGACGAAACGGACCAGCCAGAGAACGTCACTCGAATATCCACTGAGGGCACGGCAAGTGCACCGCAGTTGACGGTGACTCGTTCAGGATGCCCGTTTCTGTCCCTGGAAGTGCAGGTCTGCGGGGCCTTGCTGTCCACCCTCACACTGGGATAATAGCAGAAAGGTCCTGGGCAGGCCCGTTCTCGGGCCGAGTGAGGTGGCCCTCACGTTGTTGGTGTCGGTCCACGCCCCACCAGGTGTGATGAAGACCCGAGGGAAGGGTCGCGATTGGACCTGGGTTGTGCTGAAGAGATTCTTCACTTCCCACTTCTTAGTCCACCGGACGTGGCACGCGCGGATCACTGGGCACAGCGGCGGTCGTGCAAGGCGCCATTGTGAAGGCCGCCGACCAGGCCACGTCGTCTCTACCATGGAGCACCCGCACTCGCACTCGCTCGCGAGCGCAAGCAGCGCGGCTGGCCCCCGGCGTGCCCGCGCGGCCGGCATCGAGCGTGCCGGCGCGGCCGGCCTCGAGCGTACCCGGGAGACCGTCCTGGAGCGTGCCCGCGCAGCCGCCCCAGAGGGGGCGCGCCGTCTCCCTGGTATTCTGGCGAAGATGGAAAAGTCTGCAAGACACCGGCGCCGGCTGGCGCAGGCCATTTGCATGAACTACGCCGCTACAATGGCCTCGGACGAGGCCACCAAAGGCACCCGCAGCAAGGTGTTTCGATTGTCGACGGCAGCGGACGGGCCGGTGTCGGCGGACAAGGCCACCCAAGCCTGCAACCGCACGGCGACTGACGGTGGTGTGACTGATGTTGACGTCGACCGCCAGCAGGCCAAGGTAGAGGCTAAGGTCGAGGTCTACAAGGAGGACGCTGCGTCCTGAAGACGCGCTGCAACGTGCTTTCTCTTGTAGTGACAAGAATGACGAGCGGCCCTTGCCGGGACGCCTGCGCCGGCCCACGCCGGGCCGCCTTTCTCGTCACTGCGCTGCACTTATTTGGCTTGAGCCGTCTAGGGGAGCAAGCGGTCACAGGGCAGGAGAGGTACGAGGGGAGGGCCGTCTGCCTTATGAGAGGGCCGTCGGCCGTATGTACTCTTGGTGCTATCGTCTCTTCGTTGTCTGTTTGGTGTTGTATCTCTGCGGCTTTGGCAGACAGCCTGCTGTGTTGTAAATCATTTTTCTTTGTCAGCCGGCCGATTACTGGCGCCAAGAGACTTTAATAGGACGCTGGAGGATAGCAGGGAGTATGATATGGCGGGAAGCGGTGGCGGGCGCGGCTGTGGAATGACCGTAGACCCCCTGATGGGTCTGCCGCAGTCTCCCAGTGACAAGCCCCCGTATCGACGGCAGCCTCCCCGTCAAGGGCACGACGGCAGCGTCGCCGTCGAGGGCACGCTGCGCAAACCTTGACGGGGCCGAAACCACAGAGTCTCATCACGGGGGCGGGTTCGCCGTTGCGGGGAGACTTTGTCTGCAGTGCGACTCGGCCGAGTCAATCGAAGGCCACGAAAGCACTGCCGCGCGGCCGTTTTTGTCGCGGTTTGCAATAAACGAATCACGTGATAGGATACAACTTCGGTAGATCAGAAGAAATATCGCAAATCTAGGCTGGCGTGTGAGGCGGTTGCAACACGCGTCGCAATGCAAAAATAGTCGGATCAAGTGGGGTGGTGTGCCTCCACGACCGGACCGCAGGCGGTGGCCGAATCCCAGTTGGACGGACCGACTCGATCTGAGACCCAGTGGCCCGAAATACGTTGTGGGCGGGACAGCGGCGTTGAGCCCTTGCTGACGCAGGGCACCCAGTGTCAGCCAAATGGTCCGCTTGCGTGAACGGGAGGGACCATCAAGAGCCAGGCAAAGATGCTCGGAGATCCACTCAAGGCTGTGCACGTGCATGAATGCTTACATTGCTGGTATCCGAGGTTCTGGCTTCGGGATACGTGGGCAGCCGCCCCTGTCTCGTGTCTCACCTGCACATAGCGTAACAAGGTGTAGCAAGGGCCATGAATCACACAGGTAGCCAGGGCCATGAATCACGCATGCGCTCTCAGTTGAAGCCTAATGCGCTCCATGTTGAGGCCTCAGATCAGACAGCTGAGTACCCGAACCGGCCGATTTCTCCCTTCTATATGCAGATGGGCGCCAACGACGCAGCCGGTGAGTCTTTTTTGACCGTGTAACGGCCGCGTGCTGCCTGCCTGACAGACCCGAGCGATTTGCGCGAAAGAGGCAGCAAGCCGGTCCCCCTTCAGCGTAATCCGTGCTGTCGAGGGCAGCCCGCGTGGCCGTTTCTCTGGGCCCCGCGCGTGGGGCCCGCGGCGAGCCTTTCTGGCTGCGGCTTTGCATCGCCCAATATCCGCGGGCTACGCACCGCTAGCAGCACGCCTCCGACCGAAGGTTGCTTTGAGGGCCATCAGCAGGCCAAATATGAGGGCCACGCACCGCTAGCAGCATGCCTTCGCACACAGGGTGGTTTGAGGGCCATCAACAGGCCAAAAATGAGGAGCGAAGGGTGTCAGTGTTCGGAGGGCCCCGCGCAGCGTCACTCATTTCTGTTGCAGCAGTGCCGTGGTCGCCTTCGCCTTTCCGACGCAGCACCAGCGTTTTATGAGCGCATGCACCTCTGGTTGGGACCCGTTTTGTAGAGCGCACTGCAGCAGACGCTGTACCGGCGACTCGTTTTACGACCTGGGCACGACGCGGACGGCGGACGAAGCTCGACACGCAAGTACCGACCGAAGCTGCGGCATCCCACGATGGCGGACTCGGCGCCCCTAGCCGTACCACCCGCCCCCTCATCCTCCCCCACGCCCACGATGGCCGGAAACTCCACGGCCAAGCCGTCTGGTGCTCCTGTGGAGCCCACGGCCACACCGTCCACGCCTGCTGCCTCAGGGGCCACTGAGGGGCCGACTACAACTGCAGACAAGCCCACCCCTGCCTACACCCCTCGACCAGCACATTGGCCGCCTGCTCGAGCAATCACAAAGGCCCAGCTCCGACGGGGCCTACGAAGCATCTGCACCCAGTGCAAGCGCGCGCAGTCCGTGAGCTGCAACGTCTCAATCTGCCCGGACCGGTGCCCGTGCCTGTGGGCGCGCCGGCACTCGCCGCATCCGGGCTGGGGCTGGCGCTGGATTTGAAGCCAACCTGGCTTCTTAGGCCGCACCGCGGAGCGTCGGGCTCAGCGCCGGCTGTGTTTTGTTTGCCGTCTTTCCATCACCGTCGGCCCTCACCACCCGACGTGTTTACCGTGGTGCCCGTGCCCCTGGGCGTCGCCTCCTGTCATCGAGCTGCCGCCGGACGAGGACGACAACGTTGTGAGCGTGGCCTTGGAGCAGCACGACCGGCGGTTCGCAGAGGAGCGCGCGGCGGCGGAGGCAAGGACCGCTCCTCGTTGGATACAAGTGCAAACGTGGCCAGACGCCACCAGCGTGCGTGGATTTCGGTGGGTGGACGTCAGCAAGCCTCAGCCGCCTGAGTGGTGGGAGCCGCTGCAGTTGGGACCGCTGCCCCCCCGCCGCCCGCCGCCGCCTCGACCTCCCTCGCCGAGACGCCAGTAGCGGTGGCTCTTGACTGCTTTGCCGCTGTGCTCTGTGTTCTAGATCAAGGCGGCCAAGACATGGCCAGTTCTACCCTTACTCCCCCGCCCTCTCCTCCTGCAGGAGGCCAAGGCGGCCAACACATGGCCGGCGCTACCAGGTCCACCCGTTCTCCTGCCCCTCGTGATGACGCGACCAATGATGGGTCGTCGGTAGGCGACGATGAGATCCTTCCCCTGTGGCCAAGCCTATCGCTGTCGCCCCAACGCCCTCCGAATGCTCTGGCCGGTGGTAGTCTTCGTGGCGTCAGGGGTGTGTCATGGACTCCAGATGAGCGCGAGTTTCTCTGCGCAACGTACGTGGAGGCGACCCTCAATGCGGAGGTTGGCATCGACGAGCGCCTCGAGACTTTCAAGGAAGACATCTGCAGCCGCTTCCGCGCGCGACTACCGAATGACATGCCGCGGGTGGAGCGACGCCGCTCCCGCTCTACCCCTGCAATCCACAAGGAGCTGAGCAACAACATCTTCCATCTTCTGTTGCTGTCTGTCGGCGACACCGTCGGTCTGGTCGTGACGTCGACGGGGTGGACACAATCTACAAGATTTGAATGTCAAGTACTGAGAAATATGGGAGCTGTATCGCAGGAAAGCATGGGTCGACCTCGTGCCGCGGACTCCGCTGAGGCCCAGTCTAAAGGTCCATCCAATATAGCTTGACTGATGGGAGACACCCCACTTTGAGTCCGCCGCACCAGCGAACGGCTGCATCACCCAAGAAGCAGTGTTTCTTGCAAGGGCACAGTACTCAGCAGCATTCATTATCTGTAAAGAAATCATCTGTCTGACGTGCATCTTAATGGCAAAAAAGAGTACACTGCGATTGAAAAACAAAGAAAAGAAACGCACGTAAAGTACAAAAAACGCCCGTGAGTTCGTGCAGCATAAAGTCGCGACGTGGCCACGTTCCAGAACGTGTACATGGTGTACAGGCGCCATGTTCGTGCTTTCTCCCTCAAAAGAAGGACCTACGGCGCTGCCGCGAATGGCCGGAGAAGGAGGTGTCTTGTAGCGCCTGTTCTCTGCTGTTGCAAGAGGAAGAGGGGCATTCTCTGCCATGAATTCTACTTTTAATTTCTTTTTTGCCGATTTAGTTTGTTTTCAAGCTCTTCCTAATAAGTGAAGCGTCACTGTACCAGTTGTCCACGGCCGCTCTTGGCGGCACGTGGCTCGCACCGCACACTCTGCACGCAACGCAGTCGTCGCTCATACCGTGCCCGCCGCACACGCCGCACACCCTGCTCCCTCCCCCCACCCCCACCGGCCTCGGTTTTTTGTTCCACCTGACGGTTTGCCTGTCATGTCGTCATCTGCCGGGGTGGTCCACGCCACGGGGTCACCTCGGCGTCGGCAGTTTTACCGACTGACGACGGACAGCGCCACCATTTTGCGTAACGTCCACCGCTTTTTTGCTGGAGAGCGGACGGCGGGTCGATCTCGTGGGCTGCGCAACCCCGTGCAGCGTGCGGCGTGGGCCATCGGTGTGAGCCTGAGCACGGTGAGCCGAGTGCGCTTTGAAGACTTTTTTGATGGTCTGCCCGAGTCGGGGGAGAGAGAGAGGCGTGAGCGCGTCCCGCGGATTCCCGACGGCGAGAGAGTCCGTGTGCGTGAGGCGGTGTACTCTCAGTACCGCAACCGCTCTCTCCCCTCTTTTGACACCACGCTCGAGTACCTCAAGACGGCCAACTTGGTGCACAGCGCGACGGGCATCGGCTCCGCGTCTTCCTTTGTGTGGACGCGCGCACCAAGCTGGCCGTCGCTATGCAGGAGGCGGGCTTTTACTTTTGCGAGGGCCCACGCATTTCGACGTGGCGCGCGAGGACCCTGCCATTAAGGCCGAAAGGACCAACTACATCGACACTGTGCGGCAATACCGTCGGGCGGGGCGCACGCTATACTACACGGACGAAACATGGGCCAATAAGAACATGTCGGTGTACCGGAGCTGGAACGACGGGACGCTGAATTCAAGGATCAAGGTGCCGTCGGGCAAGGGCGGCAGGATTATTATTGCCCACGTGGGCTCTCGCGAGACGGGCCTAGTGGACGGCGCCAGCCTCGTCTTCATAGAAAAGAAAAAAACCGGGGACTACCACTATGAGATACACTCTGACCGCTGGCTGGAGTGGTTGAAAGACGACGTCTTCCCCAAGATGTACGGCGGCGTCTTGTCGATTGACCGCGCCCCGTATCACCTCGTACGCACCAAGAGCACGCGCCCCGCCGACACAAAAATGCGCAAGCCGGAGCTCAGGGCCCACGACTGCATGCCAAAGGAGTGGGAGGGCACCCAGTGGGAGAAGGACAAGGTCAAGAAGGAGTTGCTCGAACAAGCGGCCAAGAACCGCCCCGGCCCCAGGTACCTGGTCCAAGACCTGGCGAAAGACTTTGGGATATCAATCCTTATCTCACCAGTGGCCCACCCTGAGCTCAACCCTATCCAAATGGTCTGGGGCACCGTGAAGATGGCGCTCAAGCGGGCCAACATCGACTTTACGCTGACGACTTTGAAGACGTTGGTGGCGAAGCAGTTCGTCCAGATTACCGCCCAGGAGTGGCTCAAGTACGAGCTGCATGCTATCAAGATGGAGGACAACTATCGGGCGGTGGGCGAGGTGAGCGCGGCGGTGGAAGCAGCATTTGAGGAAAAGCAGCTGGAGGTGGAGTCCGGGGGGTGGAGGGTATGAGTAGCCTCGTCTGATGAGGAGAGCGACGCCAGCTCCCACATGGAGGAGTGACGTGTGCTCTGCTTGCTGCACGTGCGTGTTTTTTCTTGTTTTTCCCTGTTCTCTTGGTGCGACCAGGAGGCTGGCACACGTAGGTGGCCTTTGCGGTGGGCGAACACTCGGGGGGATGTGGATGCGATCAGGGCCGTGCACTGCTGTGTGTGTGTGCAATCTTCTAAGTCACGCTTTCCATTGACCCATGCAGACGAATTTAAAGCACACAAATCGCCTTATTCCGCGGCAACATGTATCTTTGTGGACCCCGTCCTGCCGATGTCGGAATTCGTTTGATTCGGGCCAGAGGGACAATCGGACTGGAGACACAGCATTGGCTTGCATGGCGGTGCAGACAGGCACCTTGTCTCTTCCTCTCGACACCTCCGGTGCAAGACAAGCGTTTTGTGCCTGATTTTTTTAGAGCTGAGCCGTAGCTCACTGCTGACCTTGCGTACAAAGCCACGGCCCCATCTGACAGCCCGCCGTCTCGTGCGGGTTTTTTTCTTATATGTCTAGCTATATGGGATGGACCTTTAGACGGTACGCTCAGAGTGTGCATGCACACGTGTCCACCAATGAGCGCACGTCATTCCAATCACGCACCCTCGTTCTTGACTGTTGGCCCAGGAATGGTGTCTCAGCACACGTAGGACTTATCTTCTTAAAAGAGGCGCATTTGGGCGATTCGGGGCCGTCACTTGAACGTGTTCGAGAATTTTGTGAATATCTCGCGCACGAACACACCGACCAAGAGACAAGAATCCGGCCGCAGTGCGCTCGTTTCGCGATCCGTGCAAGGTCATGAAGCTTTTGCCGTAAGCAGTGTGGGCGATTACAGGTGAGATTGGAAGCAGTGCCAGGCACATGTGTGTGTCTTCGTCAAGACAACCGCACCCAATCACGAAGTGTTTGCTGAGTCATGTCGGCTTTCGATGTCAATCACGTTCACATGCGTGCGCCGGCTAGTGTCTATTCTACTGCTCCCGAGGCTCAAATGAGGCTCAGATGAGGCTCAAATGAGGCTCCCTCTCATATGGCCTGAAAAGGCGCCCTTTTTGGGGTGTCTGGGGCACCCCCTTCGATTTTTCATCGTACACAGCCGCCGAGTTGGCCCATAGGTGAGTGGACTGCGCCGAGTCCAGATCTATTCTCAGAAAGAGCAGCTGAGGCCGGGACACAGCGAGACGGATGCTCGTCCTTATTTAATCCTAGCCGCAAAATCGATAAATCCACGGGATAAGACTGAGGATCGGTTTTTCCATACAGCCACATCGATTCTCGAGGTTGGTTCGACTCGTTTCTGAGATCGTACTGTATTGATCCACAGATTGGCTCAGGACCGTCTGTCAGTTATTCCGAAGGATCGTCCTGAGGCGATCCCACACCCGATGTGGGGCGAGACATGGAACTAATCAGCACTCTATCCTGCGAGCTCTTACACTGCTCCAGTCTAGTCTATCCTCAAGATCATCGTGAGGATCATCTGCGGAATCTTCAGAAACAGTCCCCCAGATAGTCCTCAGGATCAAACTGAGAACCAGGCAACGGACTAGCCCATGGCAGGAGCAGTTGCACAAGTGGACACGTCGCTTTGTCGCCCAAGTGCGGTTGATCTTGGAGTGTCTTGCAACCGGGAACGACGCAAAACGTACAGATCTGACTACCGGAACGTCGCTCGTCTCTGGCGCACGCGCCTGAGTCTCGGGAGAGCCTTGTCGTGGTGCATTGCCTCTGCACCGCCCTCCTCCACCGTTTCTCCTGCAACCTTGTCCTTGTACGCTGCTGTTATCGTACTGCCCCCGCTCCGTGCATATGCCCAGCTCGAGGTGTCACCTCTCCTCGCGTCGCACTGTGTACCGTCTCTATATGAGGATCTCTTTGTTCTGCTTTCCCTCTGTGGTTGCGTTCTTGAGTTTGACCGTCATATGCTTGACTATCCGTGTTCACAAAAGGCCTCTCCCTGGACTGACGTCCAGTGTGTGTCACTACCACTAAACTTGGGTGACTGCCCGTGCTCTTACAGAACTTGTTATTCCGCAGTGTACGACCACGGCACAAAAGAAGATATGAAGCGTCGCCGGCGTGGCCCGCGAGGTGCTGCCTTCTTTCATCTCAATGATGGGAACCTATTGCACATGGAAGAGCAGCAAGCGTCATCCGGCTCGGCTGCCCGTACTGGCGGCTTGGAGGATCCTGAAAGCAGCGTCGCAAACCAAACCCCAGATGATTCAGGCACCAGGGAGGCACCAGCGCATTGTGTGGGCGACTATGAGGACGTTGCTCTATCCTCCGACTCTGGGCGTGACGGGTGTCGCTCAGATGACTCGGAATTCTCCTTCGAGGGGGACCGCGATCGTGGGGGCTTTGTATCACGTCGCGAGTTCGTGTGCTTCGGCTACCTGTACGGCAGAGCGCGCGTCACGCTGAGGCAGTACGACATTATGCGAGATGCAGAAAACTCCTTTGATCCGACAGAAAAATGGCCGTCGCGGTGGCGCGTGCGAAAACTGCGCGAACACATGTTGAAGTCTGCAATACCCCTACGACGGGAGACGACAACACGCCAGCTACTTGTTGGAAAAGGGAAAGCCATGCGTAAACTGCCGAGCGTGGAAGTGTGGTACATTACGTTTTCTGAGCACATCGTCGGCAGCCGCGCCCACCGCATCTCAGCCGCATCTCACTGCACCTCGGCTGCATTTCGCAGACCATCGCATTTTCGAAAGCTTTGCACGACAGGCCTGCAGATGTCGTCATATGTGAGTCTAGATGCGTGGATTCTTTGCAAAGCAAGGTCATCCGTTTAACCGGCTGCGGTGGGGGGATGTATAATTTAATTCACTTATTTCCTACTTCATTCAAGCCTTAACGGCTCGCTAATTCTTGTTCAGCCATCCGCCGGTTATCCCGTCACGGATGGAGCTTGCCGCCACTTGCCGTCACTTGCATGAAGTTGTCGCCAATTGACTTGATCTACCTTCCAGGCAGGCCAGTTGACAGCCTGACATCAGCGGCCTGCTGTGTCTGGCACCCGTGTCGAGTGGTCAGACACACTGTCGCAGACACCAGGCACACCGCCCTGACACTATCGTGTTCAAGAGCACAGCCGTGGCTGCCTCTGAACTGCGGTGCTGGGGCTCCGGGCGAGTCGGGGCTTTACAAGTGCCAAGTCGAATTGATCAGGTCGCATTTATAGTGCACCTGCACTGCATCTCCGTTCATGTCAACCTCAGCACAGGTGCGTGCCTCCCACGTATCTCTAGGCCAACTCACCCGCCACAGGCGCGGGCGTCATTTCCCCAGCGCGTGCACGAAAATGGGGCCATCACAGGCAACCAAGAGTAGCACACCACGAGAAAAGGGCATAGGAAAGGCGTCA
>Ga0209831_1003218_pt1 | contig 13617 bp, 12 predicted proteins | sample Maine_Asex4_meta_FD_187451 | JGI IMG/M metagenome (GOLD analysis project Ga0209831, IMG submission 187451) | Marine algal microbial communities from Maine, USA - Maine_Asex4_metaG (SPAdes) (version 2) | ecosystem: Host-associated > Algae > Red algae > Unclassified | place: Maine, USA | collected...
TCACCGGTCGTGGTGAAGGTCGAAGACTGCTCACCGACGAGACCGCGCAGTGGGCCGAGGCACCGGATGCCGCCGTCACCCGCGTGCTGGCCGAGAGCCTGCGCCGACGTTCAGGCGAACCCGTGCTGATCGAGCCATTGCCGCGAGGCTTCGATCCGGACACGCGGATCGAGGTGATCTTCGACCGGTTGCTGGGCAACCGGCGCGGCGGGGTGGACATCGCCGGTCAGGTCCGCATCGTCAGCGGTGACGGGCGGCAGCTCGAACGTATCGTGCCGTTCGGGTTCGACTACCGGGCGGAGGGGGATGGCCAGACCGGCTACTTCGCCGCCCTGGCGGTCGGACTCGACGATCTGGCACGGCTGATCGTCGAGACGCTGATCGACGTGCCGAGCTGACACGGCACCGGGTTGCCGCTCACTGCCCGGACATGCCGGTAAGCTCGTCGATGGCCAGCCGGTCGAGTTCACGTTCGCGGCGCTCCTGCAGTGCCGCGGCCAGCCCACCGGGCCGACCGAACGCCTGCAACGCGGCCGCGATGCGGGCGCATTCCCGATCGATCAGCGCTGCGTGGCGTTCGATCCGCAGCAGGCGTGTCGGCGTGTCCGGGCCGGCGTAGCGTTCGGTTATGCCGTGGTGCACCGGATCGCGACCGCTGCGCAAGCGAGTCAGCGCACGCCGCATCCCTTCGAGCTGCCGTTCCAGCGATCGCTCCAGAACGTCCGGATCGATGCCCGGCAACGCCTCGCCTATGTGCTGGACGTGCAGTGCGAGCAAGGTGTCCAGATCGCGGGCGGTGCGCGCCGCGAGCGCTCGCCCCATCAACTGCTGCTTGAGTGCGCGCCTGCTCTCGTCGGGTTCGCGGTCCGGGTGGAGCGCCTGTGCGAGTCGTCGGAACAACCGCTCGACCAGTGTCCGGAAGCCGTCCTCGGCACCGGTGACATCCGAGCTGCCGAGCAGCATCGCGTCCACGTCGACACGCTCGTCGCGTCCGCTCTCCGCGTTCCGGGACCCTTCCGAGCGATCGTGAGGGGAGGCATGGGGCGAATGATGCGGGTCCGTGGACCGCTTCCGGTCACCGGATCCGGTTCGGCACGTCGCGGCCGATCGCGCCGGATCGGTGTCGGTACCTTCGAGCGCCGGGCAGCGTCCAGGCCCGCCGGGCATCACGGTGCGCCGCCAACGATCGCGCAGACGTTGCAACCGCTCCTCGGCAACGAACGGGTGATCCTGCAACCGCTCCAGCGTCTCGCCGATCCACTGCCCGAGCAGGGCGGCGTCGCCCGGGTCGAGCGAGGTGATGCGGTATCGCTCCACCAGCGCCTCGCCCAGCGCCAGCGCCGCATCGGTCAGCTGCCGCTCGCGCGGTGCGATCTCCCGGGCGAACAGTGCATCGATCTCGCGGACCTCTTGGTCCCGTTCGCGCAGCTGCGCGCGCAACGTGCCCAGCCGTTGCCACAGCGATACCCAGCGCGGTCGGGGGGTGGCGGACGTCGAGGTCCGGACCGTTCGGGGGACGGGAGCGTGCATCGAACGGTGTTACGTGCGCTCCGGTCAATCGAGCCACAACCGGATGCCGAACGGCGTCGGCACCTCGCTGCTGCGTGGCGTGGCCCAGATCACCGGAAAGCCCGGTGCCTCGCCGACCGGTCCGTCCAGATCGCCGAGCACGATCACCAGATCCGGGCGGTGGCGGGCAGCGGCGGCGAGCAGGGGCCGGTAGTCGGTTCCTTCGCCACCGGCGACGGGCCGGGCGTCGAACAGGGGTTGACCGACCCGCACGCACCGTTCGTCGCGAACCCGGTCATCACCGATGATCAGCCACAGATCGGCACGGTGCAGGCGCTGCACGCGGGCGATCTCCCGCCCGAAACCCGCCAGCTGCACACCGTCGACCGACCCCGACACGTCGAGCAGGATCACCAGCCGCGGTACGCTGCGCTGTCCGGTCGTACCCGGCTCCCAGGGCAGTCGCCGCCCGCTGGCGGTGCGCCCGCGATTCGCCAGCCAGCTGCGTGACGGGCGCGACCAGGACAGTTCGGGTTCGTGGTTGAGCGCCCGGGCGAGGCGGGTACGCAGGTGCAGCTGCCAGGGCGTGCGCGCAGGCTGCCGGTCGGCCCCCAGCGCCCTGAGCAACGATTGCACGCCGTCGGCGGCGTGAGCGCGTCCCAGCCGCTCGCGCCACTCGCGCGCGTTGCGTTCCGCTGATTCGACCGGTTCGCGGGAGCCGGGCAGCAGATCGGTCTGCATCGTCCGGAAGCACTCGCGTGCCGCCTCGGCACGCGGGCCGTCCGGCAGGGGCGTGGCGGTATCGGGCACGGGTGAGGTATCCGTTCCGGTTGCGGGTCGCGCGTCATCATCGCCGCTGTCGGCGGCGGTGCCGCCATCACGCTCGTTGTTGCGTGCACTGCGTCCTGCCTGCCCCCGATCGTCGATCGCGCGGTACAACGACTCGGTGTCCCAGCGCTGCAGGCTGGCCTCCAGCGATGCATCGATGCCGAGGGTCCTTCTCAGCAGGTCCTGCAGGCACACGGCCCCGGCGGGCAGATCGAGCCAGTCATGGTGTGACAGGCTTGCGTTGACGATGGCGTCCGCGACACCGTTCCACAGCCTGTCGTCCAGCGGTCCGACCTGTCGTGCCAGCGCCTCCCGCCTGGCGACGTGTCGCAGGGCGACGTGCAGCACCTGATGGGCGACCAGCCCGGTCTGTTCGCGCAACGGCAACCGGGTCACCGCCGGCAGGTAGTAGAGCGTCAGGCCGTCGTTCGCGACCGGAGAGTCGAGAGCGGCGTGCGGGTCGTCAGGGTGAACCTCCACGTCCCGGTGCTGCATCCACAGGGCCAGGGCACCCGTGGACGGTGCGTACTCGACCAGACGGCGTACCGCTGCGGTGCCGCGGTGCCCGTCAGCGTCGAGCTGATAGACGGTCCCGTTCATGTCGCTCCTGATAGCGTTGCCATGCCGGACTGGCGTACACCGCGGCGTCCAGTCCGGCGAGCAGGGCCTTCTCCAGCAGCAGCTCCATGGCCAGCGTGGCGGACTCGGCCGCGGGCAGCTGGCCGGGCAGGTCCTCGAACTGGCCGACGATGGCGAAGGCCCGGTCCAGCGTCCGCGGCGAATCGATCACGGCGACCAGACCGTGCACGAGCCCGTACAAGGCGTCCAGGCTGCGCGGCAGCAGTGCCGTGGTGGCGGCTCCGGCCTCGACATCGAGCATGGCCTGCACATCGACCCCGGCGCGGATCTCGTCGAGCACTCCGAAGAACTCGGCCGCATTGGCGGCGCCAATGCGCCCCTGCACCAGCAACCGGACCAGGGACGGATCGAGGTCCGAACGCATGACGTCGGAGACCGCCTCCCAGCCTCGCGGGCTCGCACCGATCAGATGATCCTGCGCCAGCTGGGCGGCGGTGTCGTCGAGCCGATCGGGCCGGACCTGCAGGAACGCCAGGACCTCGGGCGCCATGCCGTTCGCGATCGCGTACGAGATGAACGCCGGCAACGTGCATTGCACGTTGAAGTGGAACAGCCGGTCCGCCAGCGCGGTCCCCATGTCGTGGCTGAGCGCACCGTGGTGCGCGGCGTTGCCGGCGGCGACGACCATCCATCCGTCGGGCAGCCGGTACTTGCCGACCCGACGGTCCAGGATGAGCGAGTAGGCCGACACCTGCAGACGCTGGTCCGCGGCGGTGAGTTCGTCCAGGAACAGGATGCCGTCGGGCGTGTTCTCGTCCGGCAGGAACTCCGGCGGGAACCACACCGTCTGGCGGCGTTCGTCGTCGGCGAACAGCGCCCCGCGCAGATCGACCGGCTCGATGGTGGTCAGGCGCAGATCGATCAGCGGTATGCCGGCACCGCGGGCCAGCTGCTGCACGATGGAACTCTTGCCCACCCCGCGCGTGCCCCACAGCATCGTGGCACGACGGCGCAGGGTGGGGCTCGCGTACTGGGCGGCCAGCGAGCGCGCCACCGCATCGATCGAGGCGGGCGGAATGTTCAGCGGGTCGCTCTCGTGCCGGACACCGGCCGTGCGGGATCGGTCGGGTGCCGGTCGTGTCCGCTCGACAATGCGTGCAGGGCATCCTCGGGCAGCGGGCCGGGGCGGGGCGGCCATTCCATGACCGGAATCTCCCGCGCCGACAGGGCGATCATGCCGACCATCAGCAGCGGCGAGATGCCCAGCAGCAGCGGGTGCAGTTCGACCCCGCCGCGCGAGGTGGCGAGCCAGGCGATGGGCATCACCGCCAGGATGGCGGCGAGCACCATCAGCGGCTTGAGCCGGCGCACGAAGACGCGCCGGCGGGCATCGCGGTGACGACGGTGCCAGTCGTGCGCGGATGCCGCCAGATCCTGGAACCCCGCCAGCGCCTCCTGGCCGGCATTCGCCAGCGCGGCACCGCGCGTCCTGCGCGGCAGCGCCAGCGCGCCCTTCCAGTAGCCGCCCTGCCACCGCAGGATGCGCCAGTGCCCCCCCAGCGTGGCGAGCAGGTCGTCGGGCAGCCGGTGGAGCAGTTCGCGTGCAGCGATGGCATCCGGCCCGGACCGTTCGCGGACGGTCTCGCCGGGTGCCGCGGACGCGTGTTCCTGCACACGCCGCGCGATGCGCGCCGCCGCGGTCGTGTCGGGGTGCACCGCGCCGCTCGCCAGCACGTCGCGCGACGAGGGCGGAGGCGCGTCCATGTGCCACAGCCTCACGTCCGCCGGTGCGCCCGCGCTGGGGCTTGCATCGATGTCGAGCACCAGCGGCGGGCACAGCAACCGGAGGCTGCGCGTGAACAGCCGAGCGGCATCGGCGTGGCCCCGACCGACCGGACGGTCCGGCAGGAGGACCTGATCCAGAACCAGCAACGCATGCGTCCCGACCGTTGCACGTGCGCTGTCCGGCATGCCGTCCACGGCGCGAACCAGTGCCTCCAGATCGTCGACCGACACGCGCGCGGACAGGCTCGCCACACCGTCGGCACGCGGGTGCCCGGGACAGGGCCATGCCGCGGCACGCGTCAGCTCGACCGTGTCGTCGTCGACGGCATCCAGCACCATGACGCCCGAGGGCGAAGCGGCGTGCGGGAGCGCGGGCAGGCAGACGATGCGGCGCTGCTCGCGCGAACACGACGCGAGGTCGATTCGCCAGCCGTGTTCGACCAGCGGTCGCGCAAGGCGCAGGATGTCGTGGTGCGTCAGCGGGCTCACGCGAGCATGCTGGCACGGAATGGCCCACGGCGCAGCGCACCGGTACCCGCCTTGCCCGCCGAAGACATCGCCCCTGCAGTGCTGTCGTTCATCAGACCCTCCTCCTCACCCGTCGACCGATCACCATGCCCGCCAACGACCCGTCACACCCGTCGGACCCGTCCCGCGTCCCGACCGGCGTCGCCCCCGCCGTGCACCGCCTGCAGCGCGTGGCATACCTGATGGACAGTTCGATACGTCTGCCGGGTGGCTATCGGATCGGCTGGGACGGCATCGTCGGCCTGATACCGGGCATCGGCGACATCGTCGGACTGTTCGTCTCGAGCGGCATCCTGGTGGCGACCGCCCGGCTGGGCGTTCCTCGCGTGGTGCTCGCACGCATGGCGCTCAACATCGGGGTGGAAACGCTCGTGGGCAGCGTGCCGATCGTCGGCGATCTGTTCGACATGGCCTTCAAGGCCAATCAGCGCAATCTCGCGCTCGCCACGCGTGCGCTGGAAAGACCGGTCGCGACCCGACGGCGCAGCGGGGCCGCCCTGGCGGCGGTGGTGCTGGCGGTACTCGCGATGTTCGTGCTGCTCGGCTGGGCGGTCGTGGTCATCGTCGGAGCGCTGGTGTCACTGATTTTCTGACCGGGGTTGTGTTGCTGAAAAATCGGCACGCCGGTGGGTAAGCGATGCAAGAACGGACGTCAGAAGCATGACGCCCGGTCGTCGTTCGCTATCGTGCGTCCATCGAAACGAGGCGGCTCACCGCGCACCGGTTCGGTGTCGACTCGCAACCCCAGTACACAAGAAGCCAAGGAGATCTGCATGAGCAAGTTCACCACGTTCACCAAGACCATTACCGCCGCCGCCTTCGGTGCCGCACTGATGTCCGGCGCAGCGTTCGCGCAGATGGCCGATGTCGAAGAGCAGGCCGCGCAGATCGAGCAGGAACTGGCACTGATGCCGCAGTACGACGGCGACGAGGGACCGATCGTGGTGACGGCCACGGAAGATGGGCGCATCGAGCTGACCGGCATGGTCGATGACTTCCAGCAGATGCAGGAAATCCAGGATGCGCTGGACGGCATGGAAGGTGTGGACATGGATCTGGTCGACAACAACATCGTCCAGCAGTAACGCTCGACGGCGATCGATCGTCGGCGGCCGGACAGGCGCTGCGCGATCGATCCGGTCCGGCACCCGTGCCGGATGAGGTTCCAGGCCCCGTTCGCCTCCGGCGCGCGGGGCCTTTTTCGTGGTCGCTTCCAGGTCCTCGATTCCGGCACCGTCCCGTGGCACGGGCCGCGTGCCACCCGCCGCGATCCCGATCCCGATGCCGAGCCGCGTCGCGCCGTCAGGTGCCCATTCTGCAAAATCATTGCATGCGGATGTGCGGTCGTGCCACGTGACGCACTATGAGGATCCGTTCTACCGCCTGCCATCGATACCCGCCTCGTTCATGAGCACCTATCAACGCAGCTGCCTGGTCTGCTATCTCAAGCACTACATCGACCTGAGCGACGTGGATCAGGGCCTGATCGCGGAGCTGGAACAGGAGGAGCGATCCGTGACGGCCCGCGAGCGCGTGCTCAGCGGCGGGGATGCGGTGCGCATGCTGTTCGTGATCAAGTCCGGTTGGCTGTTCCAGGATACCGACCTGGCCGACGGGCGACGGCACCTCGTGCGCACGTTGCTGCCGGGCGATGTCTACGGACTCGGGGAGCTTTCCAACACGCACGCCTCCACTCACCTGACCGCCTGCACCGACGCGGTGATATGTCCGTTTCCCAAGGCTGCCCTCAGTACCATCATCCTGCGCTCCCCACGGCTCGCCGCCCTGTTGCTGGATCTCTCGGCGCGCGATCAGGTGCTGTACGTGGACCGGCTGCGGGCGGCGTCGCGCATGTCGGCCAAGTCGCGTGTGCTCAGCCTGCTGCTGACGATGCTGGACCGGTTGAGAGTGACCGGGGAGGGCAGGGGAGATGCCATGGATCTGCCGCTCAACCAGAGCGAGATCGGCGATCTGCTCGGGCTGACGAACGTGTCGGTCAGCAAGGCGATGGTCGAGCTGCAGCAGAGCGGTGTGATCGAGCGCCGGCGCTCGCGCGTGACGTTGCTCGATCGTCTGGCGGCGGCCGAATCGGTCGATCACGTCGATCGTTACAGCTCGCTCGATACCGCCTGGTTTCCCGATCCGTCGGCAACTGGCTAGGGACGGCGGCACCACGCACAGGGGTCGCCGGTGGCCGTTTCGTTCGCCGCGTCGGCTCGAGGTTACCGACCCGCAGCGCGCCCGCTCCGCCCCGATTGTCAAAAGCGGGGCCGGACCGTGTAGCACTTGCAGTACGCCTTTTCCGAGGGGAGTGCAGGCGGAATAATGAGATCCGTTCGAGGCGTGTCGTGCGCAGGTGGGCCGACAAGGTGCTCTTGCGCGACGCGGACTCGTGATGCCAACACACTACAAGGGAGATGCGAGATGAGCATGCAATCCGATGGACAGGCCGATCAGGCGAAGCAGGATGCGCGGCAACATGCCGACGCATTGAGCAGCAAGGCCAGCGAGGAGGCGGCTCGTGTCGCGGAGACGGCGCGCGATGCCGGCAAGCAGCGCGCGGAGCAGAGCTTCGAGCAGGGCAAGCAGGTAGCCGAAGGGCACGTGGATGCCGTGCAGCATGCCGTCGACGATGCCGCCAAGCGCCTGGAGCAGGAGGATCATCCGTTCGCCAGCTACGCGACCGAACTGTCCAACCAGCTGTCCTCGCTGTCCGGCCGCATCGAATCGAGTTCCTTCGACGAGCTGGTGCGTGACGGTCGTCGGGTAGCGCGTACCAATCCCGGCCTGTTCATGCTCGGTGCCGTCGCGGTGGGCTTCGCCGCCTCGCGATTCCTGAAGGCCTCGGAGCGTCACGACGAGAGCGACTACGTCGACATGGACGACGAGGACGAGGACGACATGCACGAGCGTTACATGTCCCGGTCGACCCAGTCGTACCCGGACGTGGATGCCCAGCCGTACCGACGCGCCGCTTCCGTGCCGGTGACGCCGGTACCGCGGGATTCGTCCGTCGGTTCCTCGCCCGCCATCGCGCGTCCTTCACCCACCAGCATCTGAGGAATCTTCATGTCAACCAACGAACGTCACGTGGGCGCCGTGCCTCCGACCTCCGACACGGGCGATGCCAGCGTCACCGGGCTTGTCTCGCGACTCGCGACCGATATCTCGGAGCTGATGCGTGGAGAGATGCACCTTGCCCGCGCCGAGCTGAAAGGGTCCGTCAACGATGCAAAGAAGGGTCTCATCTCGCTGGCCGTCGGTGCCATCGTGTTGCTGACCGGTCTGCCCATCCTGCTGGCATCCATCGCATTCGCGATCTCCGGACTCACCGGCATCCCGCTGTGGGTGTCCTTCCTGATCGTCGGTCTGGTCGTGAGCGTCATCGGTGCGGTGTTGCTCAAGGGAGCGAGCAGCAAGTTGTCCGCCGAGAACCTGGCGCCGAGCCGGACGGCGGCCTCACTCGGCAAGGACGGTGAACTCATCAAGGAGCAGGCACGATAATGGTGACGGACATGAAGGTACCGGATCAGAGATCCGACGCACACGACATAGATGCCGATGCATCGCCCGATCGGATCGAGGCGCAGCTCGATGCCAAGCGTGCCGACATCGATCGCACCATCAGCCAGCTCGAGAGCCGTTTCAATCCGGAACGAGTGGTCGACTACCTGAAGGACAACGGTGGCGAGATCGCCGGCAATCTCGGTCGGTCGTTCAAGGACAACCCCGTGCCGTTCCTGCTGACGGGTGTGGGTCTGGCGTGGATGATGAGCGCGCAGCAGGGCAGTGGCGCCCAACGGCAGGCGGCCTACCCGCGATACCGTTCGTCGCGTTACGACGGTGACCCCTACTACGAGGAAGACGTCTCCGGCCAGCGCCGCATGTCGGCTCAACCCGCGTACGGCACGACGCACGCCGGTACGAGCGGCTCAGCACAGGGTGGTGATGACGAAGGCACGATGGATCGGATGAAGGATCAGGCGTCGAGGATGTCCGCCGACGCATCGGGCAGGATGACCGCCATGAGCGATCGGATGTCCCGTTCGGGGGACGAGGCTCGTCGGCGCCTCGAACGCATGCGCGACAGGGCGGAGAACCGTTACAAGCGGATGAATGATGATGCGCGTCAACGGTACGACGGCATGAGCAGCAGCGCGCGGCTGCACTACGACCGTCTGAGTGACGATGCGGCGAAGCAGTACGACACCCTGAGTGATGAGGCGCGACGGCGCTACGACAGTGCACGGCGTAAGGCACAGCAGGCGAGTCGAGACATCGGCAGGCGTGCCAATGACCTGGGGTCGCAATCGGCGGATTTCCTGCGCGAGCAACCGCTGGTCGCTGCCGCCATCGGCGCATCGATCGGTGCGCTGATCGGTTCGCTGCTGCCGCCGTCACGCACCGAGGATCGCTACATGGGTGCGCAGGCCGACCAGTACCGCGACGAGGCGCGCGATGTGGCCGGCGAGAAGATGGACACGCTCGGCGCGATGGCCGGCGAGAAGGTGGATGCGCTCGGCGAGCAGGCACGCGGGACGATGGAGCAGGTGCGCAAGGATGCCGAGCAGGCCATCGAGAAGGCCGGTGACAAGGCAGAGGACGCCGTGAAGCAGGCGGATGCCAAGGCGCAGAAGGAAAGCGAGAAGGCGGCCTCGAAGGCCGGTACCGGTACCGGCCAGCAAGGCTAGCACCGCAGCGGGAACGTCACGCTGGTCCGACGCCGTCATCTCGATCCGGAATACCGGCTCGCGGTGACGGCGTCTTGCCGTGCATGATCCGGTCGGTACGGCCTGCCGCTGCAGGCGGTCGACACGGTCATCGGTCCATGCGGCGCAGCGGCAGCGATGCCAGCGCACGCAGGCCTGTCCGGTGCGTCCAGTCCGCCGGCGCTCCCGGGTCCCGCAGTGCGATGTCGGGCATCCGGTCCATCAGCATGCCGAACACGCAGCTTGCCTCGCGCAGCGCGAGTTGCAGCCCCAGGCAGGCATGCGTGCCGGCTCCGAAGCCCAGATGGCGTGCGGGCAGCCTGGTCGGATCGATGCGTCCGGGGTCCGTCCAGACGCGATCGTCGTGGTTGGCCGCGCCGATCAGCGCAGCGATGGTGCTGCCACGTTCCAGCCGGTGACCGTCCAGTTCGGTGTCGTGGACCACGAACCGTGGTTTCGACAGCTCGACCGGCGAGGTCGCCCGCACCAGTTCACTGATCGCGCGCGCATCCGGAAGGGGGGCCAGCGTCGCCAGACCGGTATCGCTGCGCAGCAGTTCGAGCAACGATACGGACAGCAGGTGCGTGGTGGTCTCGTGGCCGGCCAGGTACAGCAGGAAGGTCATCGAGATGCACTCGTCCTGTGTCGGGGGCGCTTCGCCGTCCAGCGGTCGTACCAGTTCGCTCAGCAGATCGTCGCGAGGATCCTGGCGACGCGCATCCAGTTCCTGCGCCAGCGCGCCTGACAGGCGTCGCAGGGCGGGCATGGCACGCAACAGACCGGCCGGTCCGCCGATCGCCGACAGCCGCTGCAGCGCACGGCCGAAGGGTGTACCCGGTGCACTGCTCGCCGGATCCAGGCCGAGCAGTTCGCCGATCACGCGAAGCGGTAGCGGACGGGTCACGTCGCGTACGAAGCAGGGTGCCGCCGAACGCTGCAACGTCCGGAGGCAGGCCTCCGTCTTCTGCTCGATCACCGGTTGCAGCCTCTGCAGCGCGGAGCGTCGGAAGGCATCTTCCACCCGTCGGCGACGTCGGCGGTGCTCGTCGCCCTCGTGCACCAGCAGGTTGTCCGCCAGTCTCCTGACCGGACCGGGAACCCACCAGACGGTACCGGTCCGCGAGCGGTGACCCACCCGGGTGGCATCGACGGTGAAACGCGATTCGTCCTCCAGCACCTGACGGGCGGTATCGCGCCGGGTCGCGAGCGCCGGCGTACCGAGCAGCGGCAACCGCGCCCGGACCACGGACCCGTCACGTTGCAGGCGTTGCCAGGTATCGAGCGGGTCTTCCTTGGTCTGCCGGGCGGCCAGGTCGAGCACGACGCGGGGCGGCGGGCAGGCGCTGGATGTCACGGTGCGCCGGTATCGGAGTGTGTACGCCCTGCAGGATACGACACGCCGCTTGCCGTCGTCGTCCACCCGGCGCAGGATCGCTGCATGCATGAATCGGAATCCGGTGCACCGCGCGTGCGCATCGTTGAACGTCGTCCGCTGTCGGACGTGTGGGCCAGGCTGGAAAGCGTCTCGCTGCGCTACCGGCGCCACGACGGTCGAGTCGACGATCAGGTGCGCGAGGTCTATCACCGGGGTCACGGCGCAGCCATCCTGCTGTACCACACGGGCCGCCGTGCGGTGCTGCTGGTGCGCCAGTTCCGCCTTGCCGCCTGGGAGGTCGAGTCCGCGGACGGGGCCCATCACGCCGGACATGTCGGACGGTGTGGCGATGACGAGGCCGGTTTCCTGCTCGAGGTGCCTGCCGGCATGCTGGAACACGGCACGGGTGCCGGGACCGTGGCGGCCGAGGCCCGCGAGGAGGCCGGTGTGCAGATCGGCGAACCGGAGTTCCTGTTCGCCGCCTACGCCAGCCCCGGGTCCGTCACCGAGCGGTTGCAGTACTTCGCCGCCCCCTACGAGGACTCCCAACGTATCGGCAGTGGCGGTGGGCTCGCTTCCGAAGGCGAGGACATCGAGGTGGTGGAGCTGCCGATCGAGGAGGCCTGGCGACAGGTGCGAAGCGGCGGTATCCGGGATGCGAAGACCATTCTCCTGCTCCAGCATGCCTTGCTCGGACCGTTGCGATCATGATGTACAGGCACGCTGACGCGGCACCTCTATACTGAGAGTCTGCGTTGATGTGACCGGTTCGTCATGTCTCACGAAGGGATGCTGCGCTGATGGTCCCGGTGTCCGTGGTGACGGATGCCGTTCGACATCTCCGGGGGAGACCGATGCATCACAGGATCTGGCCAGGCCGCGCCGCACGTCGGGCGCACGATCGATCGCTGCTCGTCGTGCTCGGCACGCTGTGCCTTGGAAGCGGCATGGGAAGCGGCATGCTCGAGGCCGCCGTCACCAGCGAGCCGAGCGTTCGGGCGGTGCCGGCCACTCCGCTGCGCTACGAGCGGGGCGGAACCACCGTCACCTGGGGGGCGGGCAGCGATCTTGTCGTGGAGGGTTTCTCCGTCGACGGTCGAGGGTTCGGGCGCAGCGACTCGGTCAGCCGGATCGCGTTCGAACGCGGGACGGGTGGCGAGCCGGGCGGTTGCAGCGTGTTTGCCGAGCGGCTGGACGATACCGGTACGCGTCTGGCGCCGAGCTTCGCGTCGGGCTCGGCCGATGCATCCGCGGTCTGCGACGTGAGACGCGTGCTGCAGTCGCGCACCGTCAACCGTGGCGTGCTGGATCTGTTCGCGAACGGCGGCGTGCGTCCGGGCAACGTCGAGCGGGCCGACTTCATCTTCAACCGGGGTGCGCTGGCGCCGTTCGATGCGGATGCGCTGGACGCGGCGGGCCATCCGGTCGCCGAGCGCGGCGGCGACAGTCCGGTGCGCATGGCGGCCATCCTGGCGCTGGACGCGTCCGGTCGGCCGTCCCGCTTCGGGCCCTCCGTGCTCATCGGCGCCACCGGCTGCCCGTCCGACGAGCTGTGCTTCGTGCGTACGGCGTTCGAGCAGGATCTCGCCCTGCTGGCCTCCCCGCCAGGTCGGCCCGGTGATGCTCCGTTGCCGATCGGCCTGGACGAGGACACGCTGGCCATCGCCTTCGTCTCCAGCCGACGGCTGGGCCTGGGTGCCGGACAGCGGTATCACGGATTCTCGCTGTTCGATGCAGACGTGCTACCCGGACAGGTCGATCTGACCGACCCTGACAGCTTCCCGCGCGACACCGCCGACCCGGCAGCGGCCGCCGGTGGCGGGCTGGACCTGTACGGCGGGCTGGGCGGACATTTCGTGGCGAACGATCTGTCCGGCGTGATCGGCACGGTGTTCCTGGACACCGACGGGGACGGTGTGCCGGGCGAAGGCGACGCCGGCGTGGCCGACATCGGCATGACGCTGTACCGCGATGCGGACGGGGACGGCGTGTTCGACGGGGAGCGCGACACGCGGCTCGACGACGGCATCGACACCGACACCGGTGGCGTGGTGCGCTTCCACGCCCTGATGGACGGTACCTATTTCCTCGTGCTGGACGACGCGGACGGGGACCTTCCCGGTGGACTCGTGCCCGCGCCCGGATCGAACCCGCGCGCCCTGCTCATCGAAGGGGACAACATCGAGAAGGCGTTCTTCCCGCTGCTCGCGGGTGGCGGCACCGGTGGTGGTGACGGGGGCAACGGCGGCAACCCGCCGGATCGGGACGATTCGGTCACCACCGCCGTGCCCGACAGCTACAGCA
>Ga0209831_1003224_pt1 | contig 13607 bp, 7 predicted proteins | sample Maine_Asex4_meta_FD_187451 | JGI IMG/M metagenome (GOLD analysis project Ga0209831, IMG submission 187451) | Marine algal microbial communities from Maine, USA - Maine_Asex4_metaG (SPAdes) (version 2) | ecosystem: Host-associated > Algae > Red algae > Unclassified | place: Maine, USA | collected...
CAGTCACACAAGCAGGTCTTTATAGTCGCAACTATCAAAGTGTAACAGGTTGTGATTCTTTACACCAAATAGAAGTTAGTTTTCAATCCTTTATAACAACAGCAGAAGAAGTAGCTATTTGCGAAGGCGAAACAACGAATGTATTTGGAGAGGAAGTAGCAACAGCAGGTATTTTTACAAATAGTTTCACCGCATCAACGGGTTGCGATTCTATGCACACGATAGCAGTTATACAAAATACACCTCAACGCATTACGGAGTCCGTTACTTTATGTGAAGGCAGCAGTTTTACCGCTTTCGGTAGAGCGGTGAATACAGCAGGAACTTACGAGCAATTATATATAAGCAGCACAGGTTGCGATTCTACACACGTATTTGAAGTAGCGGTAAAAACAGATTTATCGATAGTCGAGGAACAAATAATTTGTGAAGGAGAAAGTAGTCTAATCTTCGATTCTTACGAAACAGAAGCAGGTACGTATCAACAAGCTTTTACAACAGCGAGTGGTTGTGATTCTCTGCATACTATCGAATTAAGAGTAAGTTCTAATCAAGAAATTATAGAATCTATATCCGCTTGTGAAGGAGAAACAGCTATCGTATTTGGAGAAGCAGTCACACAAGCAGGTCTTTATAGTCGCAACTATCAAAGTGTAACAGGTTGTGATTCTTTACACCAAATAGAAGTTAGTTTTCAATCCTTTATAACAACAGCAGAAGAAGTAGCTATTTGCGAAGGAGAAACAACGAATGTATTTGGAGAGGAAGTAGCAACAGCAGGCGTTTTTACAAATAACTATATAGCATCAACGGGTTGCGATTCTATGCACACGATAGCGGTTATACAAAATATACCTCAACGAATTACGGAGTCGGTTACTTTATGTGAAGGTACAAGTTTTACGGCATTCGGTAACGAGGTAACAGTAGCAGGAACTTACGAGCAATTATATATAAGTAGCACAGGTTGCGATTCTACACACGTATTTGAAGTAGCGGTAAAAACAGATTTATCGATAGTCGAAGAACAAATAATCTGTGAAGGAGAAAGTAGCTTAATCTTCGATTCTTATGAAACAGAAGCAGGTATGTATCAGCAATCTTTTACAACGGCAAGTGGTTGTGATTCTGTGCATACTATCGAATTAAGGGTAAGTTCTAATCAAGAAATTGTAGAATCTATAACCGCTTGTGAAGGAGAAACAGCTATCGTATTTGGAGAAGTAGTCACACAAGCAGGTCTTTATAGTCGCAACTATCAAAGTGTAACAGGCTGTGATTCTTTACACCAAATAGAAGTTAGTTTTCAATCTTTTATAACAACAGCAGAAGAAGTAGCTATTTGCGAAGGAGAAACAACGAATGTATTTGGCGAGGAAGTAGCAACAGCAGGTGTTTTTACAAATAACTATATAGCATCAACGGGTTGCGACTCTATGCACACTATTAATTTATTAATTCAAAAACCAATAGCAATAACAGAAAACCCGACAATCTGTGCAAATGAAGCTTTTTTATTTGATGGCATAGATTTAAGGGAAGCGGGGACTTATACCCAAACGTATACAAGAACAAACGGTTGTGACTCAGTACATACTATCCACTTACGCATTCAAGAGGAGATAGCAACCACCGAAAGTATTACTCTTTGCCAGGGAGAAACGCTTTTTCTTTTTGGGGAGGCCATAAAGACAGCGGGAACTTATATACACACTTTTTCGGCAATCGGTGGTTGTGATTCTACTCATGTTGTCAATGTTAACTTATTGATAGCTGTATCCACAAGTTCTAATTATGAATTTTGCGAAGGGGAGTTTGTAATGATAGATGGAGAAAAAATGGTTGAATCTCAAGTGGTGGAAAAAGTCTATACAGCGGCAAATGGCTGTGATTCTACACATCTCAGTTACCTGACCATGTTACGTAGTAATTATGTAGAACAGGTGCAAACTATCTGTGAAAGCGAGTGTCTTGATTTGTTTGATGCCACTATTTGTGCTACTGGTTTTATGACTCAAAATCTACAAAATTTACTTGGCTGCGATTCGACGCATGTTACTATTTTGGAGGTGGTGTCTGCTGAAAATGTAAGGACGGAGATGACCGTATGTGCAGGAGATTCCATTCTAATATTTGATGAATATTTAAAAGAGTCAGGGACTTATACCCAAAATTTTATTAGTAAAAAAGGCTGCGATTCTACACACACAGTTAGTTTTCAAGTATTAAGCCCTTTAGTAATTGAAGTAGCAACTAAGCCTACTTGTGCAGATGCGAATGATGGCGAAATCAACGTACAAGTAGCTGGTAGTCAAGCTCCTTATCAATATCAATGGGCGCATACAGACCAACAACAGCAGCAATTACAAGGTCTTACACCTGCAACTTATAAACTCTCTATAACGGATGCCAATAATTGTATTTCTATACAAACAATATCTTTGAGGTCATTCCAACAACCGACCTATGAAATTACAGAGACGGCTATTAGTTGCTACGGGATAGCGGATGGGGAAGTTTTCTTGCTGTCTGATGATTCCCTGTCGTTTCGCATGAATAATGCTGCTTTTAGTACCCAATTTATCTATGAAGATTTAGGACCAGGGAATTATGAGGTATCCGTAAAAGATGAAAATAATTGTGTCTATGATACTTCAATACAACTAGTGGAACCTCCACCCATTGAGTTAGAATTGCCTGATGATTTAACCATAAAACTAGGGGAGACAGTCGATTTGAGGCCCATCGTTAGGTATCCTTATCCCTTGGAATTAGTGTGGACCTCTACCAGTGAGTTAAGCTGTGTAGATTGTACAACTACTACCGTCCAGCCATTGAAAGATACCAAAGTTCAATTGACTGTATTTGATTCACAAAACTGTGAAGCACAAGAAGAGGTGTTTATTAGAGTGGTAGATGACAAAGACGTTTATATTCCGTCAGGTTTTAGCCCAAATGGAGATGGGCGTAATGATATATTTACCATTTTTTCTACCAATTTGCCAGTTGAAAAAGTAGAAGTTTTTCGAGTGTATGATCGTTGGGGCACTTTGATGTTTGAAGCAACAGAGTTTCAACCCAATCAGGATAGCTACGGTTGGGATGGTACTTACAGAGGTCAAGCAATGGATAATGGAGTGTATATTTATTATACCAAAATTCATTTTATAGATGGTACAGAAGCTTTTTATGAAGGGGATGTTACTTTGGTTAAGTAGGTTTGAATGATGAATGATGAATTTTGAATGGACGTACAGATTTAAAATTCATCATTCATCATTCAAAATGATGAGTTTTGATTGTAGAAACCTCAATTTAACTTTAGCTTATGCTTGAATTTAAAAATGCGAGTATTGCACCTGCAATACTCGCATTTTTGATCTATAAAGTTTTTGTTGATTTTTTATAACTAAATAAGTTAATATCACGTTTACTTATCATAAACAAGCAACACAATAATCTTTTGAACAATGTACTATAACTGCCTACGCTTCTGTTTCTTCCTTTTATTTAACGCTACTACGTCTCTTCTAGCTCAAACTACTGCTATAGATATAGGACAAATTGATTTTACCATAAACCAAGATGCGGTAAAGATTGACGAACGTTGCTATCAACTTACTCCTAATAAATCCAATAGTGTAGGTAGAGTATGGTATCCTGATGCCATAGATATTAGGGCAGATTTTTTATTAGATTTTGAAGTTTTTTTGGGTTGTAATGACGAAGATGGGGCAGATGGTTTAGTCTTAATCCTAAATCAGAAACCAATATTAGGCTTGGGTGGACCTCCTATGGGCAGACCATCTTTAGGACTAGAAATAGATACTTATAGTAATCCTATTTCAGATGATCCAGATGTTGATCACATTGCCATATTAGAAAATGGTCATTTTGAACATGATAGAATGACTACTAAACCAATACATCTAAAAGCCAATATAGAAGATTGTCAATACCATCAGTTAACCATAGAATGGAATATAAATGAACAACTATTGACGGTATCTCTAGATGATCAACATTTAATTAGCTATCAAAAAGACTTAGCTGCTTTGTTTAAAAAGAAAGGAGGGGTCTATTGGGGCGTTGCTGCATCTACAGGTTTTGGCGGAAATACACATAAAGTTTGTTTTGATAGGATTAATATAAGTCCTTTTGATAATACAAATAGCTACTTTAATGCAGCCGTCATTGAAAAACTGAAACAAGGAGAAGTGCATACTTTAAAGCAAATTGATTTCCAGCATGATAAATTAAAATTATCCTCCACAACACTAAGAGACCTAGACAAATTAGTAAATTTGTTGAAAGCAAATCCCAATAAATACCTTGATATTTATAGTCATGTCCACAAATTTGATGCAGAATCCTCTAATAAAGTAGTTTCTGAAAAAAGAGCAATGGCTATTAAAAAATATCTAATCAAAAAAGGCATAGCTGCTAAAAGAATCCAAGCGAAAGGATTAGGTGCTTTATACCTTTCTAATAATGATAAGATTTCTCGAACAGAGATTTATTTGTTTGAACCTTTACCTTGAATAAAATTTCAAATACCAAAATCCAAAATGCAACGCTCACCAGATGTTTGGTACAACGTCACGGTTTGAAGTTGAGGTTGATTTTGAAATTAAAAGCTGTCAACTGATTAGATAAACCTGTCGAATTTTATAAATTACCTTCCCTGATGTTCAAATATAGTTTTTTGTTGATATGCTTTTTAGTGAGTTGCAGTTCCCAACAACCTCTACCAAGTTCCCAGCCTACTTTAACGATTTACGCCTGGAATCGAGGTTTTAATAATCCATCTGTAGAAGAATTGACCACTAGGTTTACAGATTTTAAAAATAAGGGTGTACAAGGGATTATTTATTCTGCTGGAAAGCAGCCTATAAGATACGAAAGGGCCGCAAAAATTGCTCAATCCTTGAACCTAGAATTTTATGCCCTCCTGCCTGCTTTAATACAGCATAAAAATAAACAACTGCCTAAAAAGGTATATGTGGTAAATGGTTTGGGTGAATCAGCTTATGACAAACCCGCTTATCCTCGTAATAATTTTGTTTGTCCCAATTACCCAGAAGTATATGACTATTTAGAAAATATGTATGCTAAAATTGCAGACATACCTGAAGTGGACGGGATACAACTGGACGTTATTCGGTTTCCAGATGTGATACTTGCGCCTGCTTTGTGGAAGAAATATAAAGTGACGATGGATAAAGAACAGCCTAAATATGACTATTGTTATTGTGATAAATGTGTGGCAGATTTTAAAGCAAAAACGGGTATAGCTATTCGGGAAGTAGCAGATCCTGCTCAAGTTGCAGAATGGAAACAATTTAGATATGATTTAATCACCAATTTGGTGAACCATTTGGCAAAGATGGTACATAGTAAAAATAAAAAGATTACTGCCGCCGTTTTCCCCGGTCCTCATTCTATTGCTATGAAATTAGTGCGACAAGAATGGCATAAATGGGAAATAGATGCGTTTTTTCCGATGAACTATAATGATTTTTATTTGGAAGACACGGAGTGGATAGGGGCAGTTTGTAAAGAAGCAGCTACTTCATTGGAACAAGCAAAACCAGTCTATAGTGGCTTATTTATTTGCCCAGATCCAGAGAATAAAGCAGCGATAAAAGATCCGGAATATTTTGGTTTAGTACCAGCAGAATTGGAAGCAGCTATCGATGCTTCTATGAATAATGGAGCTACAGGGATTTGTTTATTTACAGCAGGAAGGATGACAGATGCGCATTGGGCAGTGTTGGAAGAGGTGATTAAAAAAGGTCAACAGCGCAATTACCATTGACCTTTCGTCGGAGTGATTTTTTGAAGCTTTGCTGTTTTTTACCGGCTAAACGTCTTCGATGCACCACAGCAGGTGTGCGAGATGGTTTTCTTTTTTTCTTTTGTTGAGCAGCATTTTGCAAAAGCAGTTTTAATTTGCTTATTGCTTCTTTTTTGTTTTTAAGGGCCGTTCTGTGGTTTTGGCTATAAATAACTAGGAACCCGTTTTTCGTTATTTTATTATCCAATTTTTCCAACATTTGCGTTTTTAGTTCTTCTTCAAATAATTGGGAGTTAGCCAAATGAAAAAATAAAGTCGCTTTGGTAGCTACTCTATTCACATTTTGCCCACCTTTGCCTGAACTACAACTCATTTTAAAGAAAATCTCTTTTTCTAATGCTCTTTCTTTAAAAAGCATTGTCTGTGTTTTCATGATTTACTGTTTATATTTGTGTTTAATGTGGATAGGTAAAGTAAATTATATAGTACTTAATTCATGCTCTCCTAAGAACAACCTATATTTGTGAGAATAAGTTTCCAAGAGGAGCTTTTTTTTTACGCTATATAAATAATACTACAAGTTTAAACACATTATACAGTATTTTGTTGTACCAGTATATAAAAGAAGACTTATTCTGAAATTATTAAAACCAACTAATTATCAAAGAAATGATTTTTAGTTGTTGAATTCAATGTCTACTCCTAATGAAAAAAAATAGAGTAATAGTATGGTTTCGGAAAGATTTACGCTTGCATGATAATGAGGCCTTACAAGATGCCTTGAAGCATGGGGAAGAAGTGATACCTGTTTATGTGTTTGATACGAGGGTATTTGGAGGAACTACTAAATTTGGGTTTCCTAAAACAGGAAAATACAGAACGAAATTTGTTATTGAGAGTGTCCAAGATTTGAGAAATAACCTGCGAGCCTTAGGCAGTGAATTATATGTAAGAGTAGGCATACCCGAACAAATAATTTTTGAACTAGCGCAAAAAGCAAAAACTAGTTGGGTTTTTTGTAATAGAGAACGCACGGAAGAGGAAGTGCGGGTACAGGATGCCTTAGAGCAAAATTTATGGTCTGTAGGGCAAGAGGTACGATTTTCAAGAGGAAAGATGCTTTATTATACCTCGGATTTACCTTTTCCTGTAACTCATACGCCTGATATTTTTACGCATTTCAGGAAAGAAGTAGAGCGTTTTATTCCTATTAGAGAAGTGCTTCCTACACCCACCAAAGAAGATTTTGAACCACTAACAATAGATGTAGAAGCGGGTAGCATACCTAGTGTAAGTGATTTTGGACTTTCAGAATTTGAAAGTGAAAAACGAGCAGTTCTTACCTTTAAGGGGGGCGAAACAGCAGCATTACAAAGATTACAGTATTATTTCTGGGAATCCGGTTGTATAGAAAACTATAAAAATACTAGAAATGAATTAATAGGTGCGGATTATTCTTCTAAGTTTTCCCCTTGGTTGTCTCAAGGCTGTTTATCTCCCAAATTAATATATGCAGAATTAAAAAAGTACGAGGAAGAAAAAACTAAAAATGACTCTACTTATTGGCTATTTTTTGAGTTACTATGGCGAGATTTTTTTCGTTTAATAGGCAAAAAATACGGCAATAAAATATTCCAAAAAGGAGGTATTGTTGAACAACCAGAACCTGCATTAAAAGATGATCGGCAATTATTACAAGTTTGGATTGAAGGCCGTACGGGAGTGCCTTTCATTGATGCTAATATGAAAGAATTAGCACTTACAGGTTTTATGTCTAATCGAGGTAGACAAAATGTAGCTAGTTTTTTAGTAAAGGATTTATTAGTGAACTGGCAAATGGGGGCAGAATATTTTGAATCCTTATTATTGGATTATGATCCTTGTAGCAATTGGGGGAATTGGAACTATATTGCTGGGGTAGGTAGTGATCCTAGAGAAAACAGATATTTCAATATTTTGGCGCAGGCAAAACGTTATGATGCCAAGGGTAAGTATGTAAAGCTATGGCTACCTGCTTTGAAAAATCTTCCTCCTGATAAAGTACATCGACCAGATGCTATTCCTTTAAAAGAACAAAAATCTTATAATTTTCATATAGGAGAAGACTACCCTAAATCTATGATAAGTACAGAAAGATGGATATAAGTAAGGGTATTTAGTGTAGCATATTTATTTTCATACTAACACTTTTTGATTATTAACGAATTACATGTGGTTTATACGTCATAAGAATAATTAATAATCAGTAATTAATAATGCTATACTACTTATTTGTTGGGATAGCCTATTTATTTGTTTATAAATAGGGTGAAATCTATTCTCCATATCGGAAAATAGTATTATATTTGCGCTTCCCTTCTTCCCCTCAAAACTTACAGTTATTTTCCCTAAATAAAACTTTTCCCAACAACTTTTCAGTATTACACTACTTTTCTTCTTTTTCCTAAAACTTATTGGCTAGCAATAAAATATGCTGATTATTGATATTTCATAAATCGGAAGATTAATTCAGTTCAATACCTATATCTTAAGTAGGCTTTCTTATTGCTTAATAACGAATTCCATGTTCCATTTGTGACATGTGGATACTTAATAATCAGTAATTAATACTAGGCTTGTTAGTCTACTTCTAGTACCTTCCTCTAAAATAAAAATGCTACCCCCCAAGTGTATCAATTTTGTACACTCTGTAGGCTGTCAGCTCTGTTGGCAGCCTCTTTTTTTGTTTATAGTTAAGGTGTTTATTTGTTTATAAACAAATAAACACCTTAAACGAATAAAAACTTCGACAAGTTTATCTAGTCGGTTGACAGTTCGAGACCTTATTACACGGTCGCTTCCCGCGACCCTGTAATTTATCTGACAGGAAATCAGCGGTTTAAATTACAGGGTCGCAGGAAGCGACCGTGTAATAAGGTCTCGAACTGTCAACTACTTTGGTACAATGGATAAACTTGTCAAAACTTCTATCTAATATTTAATAGAAAACTCATAAAAGTCATTATTATCAGCCGCTGTAACATTAACTTGAGTAACTTCTAATAAGAAGTAAGTACTACCATTTTGAACGACAAAGACATCTCCAACCAATACAAATGGAGTAAGCAGTCGACCAGCACTATTTTCAACGATTAGATTGTCTCCCGTTTCAAATAGGTTGATAATTTCTTCCGTAAATTGAATATTACTAAAGCTAAAACTCTCTGGCTGATTACCCAAGGTACGAATAACAGAGCCATTTACGCCTGAAATTTGCTGATTCCAGTTCACATCATTCGTCTTTTCAACATCAATACCTTCATCTCTAATGTGTGCATCAGCAGAACTAGATCCTACACTCTCGCCTGTAAATAAATTCATACCACCTGTACCAGCAGGACCCGCTTGGTTTAATAGTAACTTACCAATTAAAGAATTGGAAATACTTGTACCTGTAGGTGCTGCAAATACTTCTATAGAAACAGTGCTTTCTAAACCATTTTCATCGGTCGTTACGACCGTATAAATATGATCATTGCCATCAGCTGCTGTTCTAATACCCAATTCCAAATCCAAATTCGATTGAGCTTCCGAAAATATCCACGGATTGGCAGGGAATTCTGCGTTATTAGCCTGTAATCTTGTTATGTCTTGAATCGCTTGACCATCTTCTAGTACGGCAATAGATTGAATAAGAGAAGAACCGCCCTCTGCTATAACCCGCATCAAAAACCGTTCATTTGGTCCACAAGTTTTAGAACCCCAGAAATAAGGTGGCTCTTCTACTGCAGATGAGGTAGGTGCTACAGGTGCTACATCTTCGACAGTAATACCTAGAAATACAACTTGTACCTTATCGTTATCGTCTGCTACTTCAAAGGAATAGGCAATATTTCCTGGTGCATCTGGAGCCGTAATGGTAATGTCCCAAGTTAAACCCGTCTGTAAAGTTGCATCTAAAATTAAAGTTGGATTAGCGCCTACATTCGCATCGCTATATTGTAGTCTTGAAAATTCCATTACAGCACCATTTTCTAAAACTGTAAAGGTTTTCAGAGCTGCTTCTCCAGCTTGCGCACTTACTCGGACCGTAAAACTACTACCAGGAGAAACGGTCGTCCCCTCACTAACAACACCTACATCTGCAATTAAGCCAATACTGGGGCCTAATGGTTCTTCTTCAACTGGACGAGTAGTCCCTCCTCCAATAGGACTATCTTCTGTACAAGCAGTAGTTAATCCAAAAAATAGAATACTAACAAAGGAAATTCTAAAAAGAAATTTTAGCATAATTTTGGTAATTTTAATTTGACAATCGGTTAGCAGAATTTCTGATTTTTCTCGGCTGCGAATTCCAAAGTAACCGTAAGTGAATCAATGTAAAAGTTTAAGACGCAAAAATAGCCGATTTATTTATTAATAAAATGTTATAACTTTCCTTTTATTTTGTTATTCTTTTGAATGGCTAAAATCGAGCTTAAATACCAACATTTGGGAGTACGTAAGGACTCCTTTTTTCTTGAAAATTGTTAATTTTCAAGAAAAAAGAAGCTTCCCTTCTCTCCAAGCGAGGGTAGGGGAGGTTTGTATTTAGGGGTTTTTAACAAAAAAAACCTGAATACAAACCCTATTGAGGTAGTTACCAACATTTTATACAACAAGGCGTTAAATAGCTATAGGTGAGTACTCAATAGACTTTCAAAGTTTCACCTAGCACTATCCTTCTATTAAGCACTTACGCTAGTAGCTCAATAAAAAACACGAATACATGTCTGATAATATAAAGCCGAAAGAGCGACCTAATGAAGCCTTTCACTCTTCTTGTCCTTCTTGCGGCGCACAATTACTCTATTCAGCAGAACAGAAAAAACTCGGTTGCGGGCATTGCGGCTATGACGAAGCGGTAGACAATGCCACCGATAAATTAGTGGAACAAGAGTTGGCAAAAGCAGTTGATCAAGCTAAAGATTTTGTGCCAGAGGATTTAGGTAAAAAAGTACTGGCTTGCAAAAATTGTGGAGCTAGTTTTATGGTAGATGCCGTCCAAATAAATGCGAGTTGTGGTTTTTGTGGCTCTCTAAAAGTAAATGAAGAAGCTTTTAAGCATCAATATATTCAACCGCATGGCATTATTCCCTTCTACATTTCTCGTACCGAAGCCATTACCGCTTTTCAAAGATGGATAAAACAAGGTTTTTTCCATCCTTTTAAATTAAAGCGAATAAATGCGGTAGAAAGCCTTCATGGTATCTACATCCCCTTTTGGACCTACGATGCAGAGACGGAATCTACCTGGAGTGGGGATGCAGGGCATCATACCCACCAAGCAGGAACAGGACCCATCAATCAACGACCAGGACAGCAGCAAAGGCAGGGTATTTCTTGGAAAAGAGGGTCGGGTGTATTGAAACATTTTTTTGATGATGTTTTAGTTGTGGCTTCTGATAGCCTACATCAGCGTTATTTGCTAAAAATCCTACCTTATAGAATGGAAGAGGTCGTCAATTTTGACCCTCGTCTGTTGATCGGTTGGGAAGCAGAGGTCTATAATTTAGAAGTAGATAAAGCCTATCACACCGCTGAAATGCGGATGGATTTTAGGATTCGTCAAATGTGTGCTGCTCAACTAGGGGGGGATGAACAACGTAATTTAAATATTTCTAGCAAAAAAAATAGTCAGACTTTTAAGCATGTGATTCTTCCTGTTTGGTTGTGTTCTTATACGTATAAAGATAAGGTCTACCATTTTACGATTAATGGGCAGACTGGCAAAGTGGAAGGACAAAAGCCTACTTCTTATTTTAAAATGGGCTTGGTGGCTTTGGTGTTTATTGCTTGCTTGGTGGGGCTGTGGTTGGTGAAGAATTATTGGATGTGATTAGTTTTTTGAGAAGCGAGAGTAGAGAATAGAGAATATAGAGCAAAGACGAGACTTTTGCTTAAATATTTCACACTTTCGGAACTTTGCGGTTTGGCTTTGAGAGGGGCAAAAGTTCTGAAAGTTAATTATCAAAGCTTCCAAACCTTAGCTCTTCTTTAATCTTTAGCCAGAAGGTTCAGAAAATCTGGACATCATTAACTTTCAGAACTTTTGCCCTTCTCAAAGCCAAACCGCAAAGTTCCGAAAGTGTGAAGCACGAACTTGTCTCTATTCTCGCTTCTCTATGCTACTATGTAGCCTAAAAATATTATATTTGTATGAAACGAAATAACTACAATATAATATGACCTATAAAACAAATGCTATCCCTACCACAAATCTCTCCCAAAGAAAGCGAAAAGCCTTCCTCTCTCATTGTAGTGTCTCTCAATTACATAAATTTGCGGCGGAAGAAATTATTAAGTTTACGCAAGCCCAACAAGCGCATGGCGTTACGTATGTACATGACCAATACGATCAAATACAAGCCGAATTCAAAGAAGCCTTTGCCGATTTATTAATCACTTCTACAGAAAATATTGCGGCTGTTAAAAATACCTCAGAAGCTTTCTCTATGATTGCTGAAGGCTATCCTTTTGAAGAAGGAGACGAGGTGATTTCTTTTGTACATGAATATCCCGCTAATCATTTTCCGTGGAAACTACAGGCTCGAAAAAGAGGCGTTCGATTGAAATTAATCCCGAATGTTCCGTACAAAGGGGTAGATAAATCATTTTGTGGTAGTTGGAAATTAGCACATCTCGAAGCCTTTATTAGTGAGCGTACTAAAATGATTGCTCTGAGTCATGTGCAGTTTACCAGTGGGTATGCGGCAGATTTAGCAGCCTTGGGTCAGCTGTGTAAAAAACGAAATATTGATTTGGTAGTAGATGTAGCCCAAAGTTTAGGTAGTATTCCCATTTATCCAGATGTTTATAATATTTCGGCAGTAGCTGCTTCTGGCTGGAAGTGGTTATTAGGACCTGTAGGAGTTGGTGTTTTTTATACGTCTCCAGCTTTTCGGCAGAAATTAGCACCTGTAATGATAGGCGCAGAAACCATGCAGCAATGCCCAGATTATTTAAATCACGACTGGAATCCCCATACTTCTGCCAAGCGATTTGAATATTCAACTTCTGCGGTTTCTTTATTAAAAGGCTTGACAAAAGTGGTGCAGGAAGTACATTTGAAAGTGGGCGTACCCCTTATCTATAAGAGAATTCTACAGTTACAAGATATATTTTTATACCATTTAGAGAATGATGATTTTATTCCATTGGTGCATCCAGAAAAACACCGTTCTGGTATTCTTTCTTTATATCATCCCCGTGCGCAAGCATGTGTCGATTTGATTCAAGATATGGGGATTACTTGTACTGCAAGAGGTGGCTATCTTCGGGTGGCACCACATTATTTTAATTCGGAGGCGGATATGAAAATGTTGGCGGATACTTTGTATGCATTTGAGTAAGAGTATAATCCTTAGCTTAGGCTTCCAGCCTGAGTAGCCACTTTGGACCGAAATATTGCTACTCAGGCTGGAAGCAGTACCAAGAATTGATTCTAAAGAAAACAGAAAATGACCTCCATTTATAGCATCGAAATTATTGCCCAAAATGAGTACACCGTAAGATTTCGACTAAAAAAAAACGAAGCATATTTAAGTTTTGAAGAAGTATTCAACTTGTGGCAACAGAATGTTGAATTTGTGAAATTTTACAAAAACGAATTACTCCATTTAAAGTACCAAGCTTTCTACTGGGAACATCCCGCCCTCAATAAATCCTTCTTAAACAAAAAATACGAATGTATTTTACAAAGAAGTAGACCCTTAAAACATCTACCAATTGACGAGCGTTCCTTTCGAGATTATTTGTTTCAAGAAGCAGCCGTTGCTGATTTTATGAACTT
>Ga0209831_1003225_pt1 | contig 13607 bp, 10 predicted proteins | sample Maine_Asex4_meta_FD_187451 | JGI IMG/M metagenome (GOLD analysis project Ga0209831, IMG submission 187451) | Marine algal microbial communities from Maine, USA - Maine_Asex4_metaG (SPAdes) (version 2) | ecosystem: Host-associated > Algae > Red algae > Unclassified | place: Maine, USA | collected...
AGTTTTGTTTTTTTATAAAAAAAACAAAACCAATTTGCTCCCACTAAAAAAACTATTCAAGACTAAGGAACGGGAAATAAATAACCGCTAATTTTAGGCTGCCTCTTTTGTCCTTATTTTTCTCCTTAAAAACAGTCATTATATCAACATAACACCTAAGCTTACCGAATGATTGGGTTTAAAGAAAAAATAGGAACAAAAGGAGCTGTCCTAAATGGCTAATTTATTCTTACACTTTGCCTTAATGGTAGGGTTGGTACGTAAATTCTTTTTTATTGCCTACTCCTTTACTAATGGAGCTAAAAATATGCCACAACTTAACAAAGCAGAAATTAGCTTTGACCTAATTATTTACAAAAATAAAGCAGTGTTTTAAAGGCTTAAATATTGGGTTGTATTTGGATAACTAACAGGATTGAATAGAAAGTGGAAAAATGATAAAACGTGTATTTGCGTTCAACGTAATTGCCAAATTTATTTGGCAGATTCAAAACACGCTAAATTTTGTTCTAAGAAACAAGTAAAGCAAGTGAAATCTGCCAAATAAATTTGGCAATTACGTTGGCCACAAATACACGTTTTATCATTTTTTTACTGATGCTCTAGCTTTCTGTAAGGAGTTATTTTTCAAGTGTTTTGATAAGCCCATGAATAACCTGTAGGAAAGTATTGAACACCTCCGAAGAAATCTTACAAAGAAGTAAAAGTCAGATTTAACTTAGGTGCAAATGTTGGATGCCCAGGTCCATAAAAAATAGCTTTATTTTCAGTTTCTGCTTTTATCAAGCTTCTAGCATAAAAACGGCTGTCTTCTATTCCCGCAGATAAAGTAACTTTATTTTCAATGGTTCCTTCTAGTATATCTTGAAGATGAGCAGAAATATTTAGGCGATACTTAATCACAGTAGTCCCATTTACCTCTTCTATAATTGGCACTCCTCCCGTAATATTCGTAAGTATGGTGTTTATCGGTGTCCCTCCCGTAATAGCCGAAATATCGACATTTGCAGGTCCTCTAAAAGAAGAAAGAATATCGTCAATAAGGATTCTTCCGCCATTTTCCGTTTTTGTTGAAATAATTTGACTGATCAATCCAGTTGTATCCGAAGAAACAAGAGTTAGTTCTAGTTCTGCTCTATTCACAATAGTTGTAGTACCTGTACCTAAAGTAGCAATATTTGGAAAAGAAACTTCTATGTTAGGGCCTTGCATTCCTTGTAAATACAGGAAATCAGGCATTGCGACATTAACCACATTACCTACCTCTGAGCCTTCTGTTTCGTGTAAAAAATTACTGAACCGAGCATTACTAATTTGAAAAGGGTAGCGATATTGTCTTTTTATGTTTCCCCCAATCCCCGTTGCATAATAAACGGTAATACGGCTTATCGTATTGATAAACCTAAAAGAAGCAAAATCGACTGTTGTATTTGTTGGTCGAACTAGAAAACCTTTAAAAGCTGCTGCAAATGCTTCCTCCGATTCGTAAATAGCAGGATCGGCAAGCAACTCTTCTCCGAATTCAAGACTTAAAGGAATCCGAACATGTGGCCGTTCTTTTATCTCTACAGGTATTGCTCCAGAATAATCTATGTAGGGAATACTATCAAAAGTAGGAATAAAACTTCCTTTTCCAATAGGTTCGGGGCTTGTCATAAAATCTTGATTAGAAAAATATTCTGTAGAGACTTGCAAATCTTCTTCCAATCTGAATACTTCTACTTCAAAAACTTCATTGTTACCTCTAAAATTAACCGTAGAATCATAAGCCATACTTAGTATAACAGAATCAACTGTAAGCGCAGGAGAACTAAACAAACTATCCGTACCTCTAGATATTTGACTATAAAGACTTGCAGTCGTTTTACCAAAAGCAGGATCTTCCGTTTGCCCCAATAAGAACCGAAAAAGTTGGCGAGTAAGCGCCTCATTATGTGTAGCAACAGGTGTGCCTTCTATTGTGGTAGCAGCAACGACCAGTTCATTTGTAAAATTAATACTTGTTTGGTCCTCTTCTAATATCTCAGAACCTATCAATGTGGGTTCTGTACAAGCAAAAGGAAGTACAACAAAAAGAACAGCTGCCAATAAAAAAACTATTTGCTTCATTTTATAATTTAGCCTTTGGTAATGTAGGGTGTTTATTTGTTTGAATTGTTTATTTGTTTAGTAACTAAACAAATAAACAGTTTAAACAAATAAATAACTCTTCTTAACTGGACTTTAGCCATTGGTCTTTAGTTTTTGGTACGCTTATGCTTGGCAGTAGGAATTAGCTAAATACTTTACACTCGAATAAAAAAGACGAACGTAAACTAAATATTACATAACTTACTAGCACTTGGTAGGCTGCTACTAAAGACTAAAGACCAATGGCTAAAGTCCAGCTTAAGTAATGATTACAAAGTAAAAACGAGGAATAATTTGAAACATTATTCCTCGTTTTATTTATTTAATGTTATTAAGTAGGTTAATAAACTTGTTCGTTCGTTGCCTACGCTCTTAAATTTATTTGTCCGCTATACTCAGAAACAAATAAATAAACATAGCTAACTACTTGATAAGTTATTGCACCGTTTCTTCTTCTTCTTTCATAAGTGATTTATAAAAATCTAAATACGTAGGCAAAAAGTCTTCTTCTTCAGGATGACTTAATATTGGTTTGCCAGATAAAGTTATCTCACTAACAACAGATTCTTCTAAAGAATCACTGCCTAAAATAATTGCATCAGAAGATTGAACCGCTCCATTTAAAAGTGTGAAAGAATCATCTTTCGTATAGGCTGCTAAATCTGTTGCCTCCAAATTATTAATGGATGCTTTCTCCGCAAAATCCTTATCGAAAGGCGTTCCTATCTCACTGTTGTAAGCAGAATAAATAATCTTTGCATTTTCAAATAAAGGCTCTGTCTTATATGCAGTCTTTAAATACAAAGGAATTAAGCTGGTCATCCAACCGTGGCAGTGAATAATGTCAGGCGGCCATCCGAATTTTTTAACGGTTTCTAAAACCCCTTTACAAAAGAAAATCATTCTGTCTGGGTTATCTGCACAAGCTTTTCCTTCTGAATCTTCAAAAACGGACTTACGCTTAAAGAAGTCTTCGTTGTCTAAGAAATAAACTTGCATTCTTGCGCCTTGAACGGAAGCCACTTTGATAATTAGAGGATAATCATCGTCATTAACGATAATATTCATTCCTGATAAACGAACGACTTCATGCAAGCGGTGACGACGCTCATTAATTGTTCCGAAGCGGGGCATCAAAATCCTTATTTCCATGCCGTTTTCTTGCACATACTGCGGAAGTTTCCGAGCGATTTCGGAAATTTCAGAGAGCGCAGTATAAGGCTTCATCTCTTGCGTCACAATCAAAACCTTCTTCTTGCTCATTAAAACCTATTTGAAAGTAAATACTTTGGAGTTTTTTTGTGATTTTTTTAGAAAAAATCACAGCCTCTTTAGTAGTTACGTTTAATGATAAAATACTAGTCAAAGACCAAACACTTCCTAAGTGTAAAAAGTTAAAATAAGTAGTCTTTATTTGGTCTCATTTTACACTTCTGTTCTCAGAAGACGTGCAAAATTAGCAAAAAAATGGCACTTTTGACTAATTTATCTACTTTTATGCTCGTTAAACTCTAGTTAAACCGTCTTATCTATGCTTTATAATTGGTCTAATAAGAGGGGGCTTTTTGAGAGAATTTGGTAGATGTTTAGAATAAAAAGTAATTTGGGGTTTTGTGTTGCGAGTTTCAAGTTGCGGGTTGCAGGTTACAAGTGAGCCGTTACAACACGTTCCACTTGTAACCTGCAACCCGCAACTTAAAACCCATAACACAAAACCTGCAACTCAAAATTAAATTTTAACCTTCATAATATGTTGTTATTTAGAAAAATAGACCAACTACAAGCTTATCTAAGGCTTCAACGTTCTAAGGGTTTAAGTATTGGTTATGCACCTACTATGGGTGCTTTACACAAGGGACATGCTTCCTTAATTGAAAAAGCTAAGGCAGAAAACGATATTAGTGTTTGTAGTATTTTCGTCAATCCAACTCAATTTAATGATGCTGCCGACCTAGAAAAATATCCTCGTACAGATGCCGCTGACATCAATTTATTAGCTCGCCTAAAAAATGATGTTTTATTTTTTCCTAGTGTAGAAGAAATTTATCCTGAAAATTTAGAAACACCTAGTTTTGATTTTGGAAAAACAGACAAGGTCATGGAGGGTTTTTATCGACCTGGACATTTTGATGGTGTTGTACAAGTAGTACATCGACTCGTTGATATTGTTGAACCCAATCGACTATATATGGGACAAAAAGACTTTCAACAATTTACCCTGATTTATCAGATGTTGAAGCAAATAGAAAGTCCAACAAAGTTGGTTGTTTGTCCTATCATTAGAGAAGAAGATGGACTGGCTTTAAGCTCTAGAAATGTGCGCTTAACACCAGAAAACAGAACAAATGCACCGCTCATTTCTCAAACGCTACAATCGCTCAATGACTGGCTAGAAAAGTCCTCTATTAAAAAAGTAAAGGAAAAAGCATTGGCTAAGTTAAGTGCTATTCCCGATTTTAAACCAGAATATTTAGATATTGTCGATGGCTATACTTTGCAGCCTATCAAAAAAATGAAAGATTCGGATTATGTTGTTGCTTGTATTGCTGTCTGGACAGGTGACATCCGTTTAATTGATAATGAAATTTTAAAGAAAGTAGCTTAGGTTGTTTATTTGTTTATTCATTAGGTATTAAATAGATGTTTTTTAAACAAATACACAACATAAACAAATAAACATCTAAACAACTAAACAAACTCAATTTGGACAGACTTATAGGTACATACACAGGCACAGAAAAAGGCCCTTTATTAATATGCTTCGGTAGTATTCACGGAAATGAACCTGCTGGAACGCAAGCTTTAGAGCGGGTCTTTCAAATGCTAGCAGAAGAACCTATAAAAAACCCTTCTTTTCAATTTGCTGGCCGAATGATTGGTTTGCGAGGTAATTTGAGGGCTATTCAACAAGGAAAGCGTTATTTAGAAAAAGATTTAAATAGACAATGGATTCCTACTAATATAATGCGCATTAAGAAAGCGCAACTGGAAGATTTAACAGCAGAAGATTTAGAAATTAGAGAAACTCTAGAAGTCATTCATGCAGAAATAGCCAACTACCAACCCGAAAAATTAATCATTTTAGATTTACACACAACGACTGCTTCGGGTGGTATTTTTGTAATCGTTACAGAGGATGCAGAGAGCCTACGAATTGGAAAAGAACTACACGCCCCTGTTATTAAAGGTAAAGGCTTACTGGCAGGTGTTGAAGGGACTACTCTACACTATTTCAACCCTACTAATTTTTCTATTCCTACCGTTGCCGTTTGTTTTGAATCTGGACAACACCAAGAACCTATTGCCGTTAGTCGAGCCATTGCTGCTGTTATTAATTGTTTAAGAACGATTGGTTGTGTTCATCCTAGCCACATCGAAAATAAGCATGACCAACTCTTACAAACCTATTCCGCAGGTTTGCCTAAAGTGATGGAATTAATTTTAACCCATCGCATTCAACCGAGCGATAATTTTGCGATGAAACTAGGCTATCAGAATTTTCAACCAGTCAAAAAAGGGGAAGTTGTTGCGGTTGATAAAAATGGACCTATTCAAGTGGAAGAGGACTGTATGATGTTGATGCCTTTGTATCAAAAGCAAGGGAATGATGGCTTTTTTTTGATTAAAGAAGTGTAAAATTCCGTAGTATGAAGCATTCTTTCTACTAAATTAGTAGCTTATTTATTTAGGAAGCATATCGACTAAATCATACATATATCTGAATGGAAAATCATCTCTAACTCTTGAATTAATTTCACCATATTCTTCTTTAAAATATAGTTTTAGGTCTCTATATAAATTTCTTCTTCTCGCAACTCTGTTTTTATGATTTAAACCATATCTTTCCAAAAAGCTATTTGACTTGTCAAATAACTTTTTGTTTGATTGCTCAAGTATTTCTAGTACTTTTATTTTGAAATCTTCTAAATCGACATAAAAGAACGCATCAAATAAATAATTTCGATGATCCGGTTTTAACGTCTCTTCAAATGGGGTTTTATTTGCATAGCTTTGACAACTATCGCAAGAATAGAATAAATTATTCCAATCATACGCTTCTAAGGGAAAGATATTTTTTGGTCTATAATGTTCAATAGTTTCTTTACTCATATCAAAAGGATAACCATCACAAAAAGTGCAATGCTCTTTTGCAAGCAAATTTAATTCATTCCTTAATTTAGTATATATTCCTTTTCTCCATGAAAAACCAACTCCATTTTTTTTGTGTGATATTAGGTATCTTTCATATTCTCTACCCCATTCTTCCCAGTTGTCATTTAAAACAGCTAAGGAAGCAATAGTATTTAATGCTGGTCTATTTATTTTCTCCATTTAAATAATCTTTCCCTGTTACTCTTTTAATTCTAAATAGTTTGGAACTAACTACATCAAATACTTCTTCACCTTCCTCTTTTAGCTGGTCTATTATTTCTATAAAATCATTTTCTATAGAATAATTTTCTTTTATTATTTCTTTCTCTAATTCATTATACCTTTTTAATTTATTCATTGCCTCTGTCCCAAACCGGTTATAAGTTTCTAAAATATTTTCATATATATATTCATAAGAATGTCCCGTATTCGAAAGTTTAGTTTCTCTGATATGAGAATGGCCAGATTTAGATTCTAGCATATATATTTTAGCATTATCTATTGAATTGATAACAAAAGGAGAATGTGTTGATAAAAATATCTGAGCATTAGGGAATAGTTTCCTTGTAAGAGGTAATATGTAATATTGCCATTTAGGATGTAAATGAACTTCTATTTCGTCTAAAAGAAGTATTATATTTTGTTTATTTACTGGAATACTTTTATCAAACCATGGGATTTCATCTAACCTCATTAACAAATCTCCCAGCCAACTGAGAAGAGATCTTAGTCCATCAGGCAAAACATCAAATTCTATCTCATTGTTATGATAGTTAATTATAACTTTCCAAGGGTCTGTTTTTACTTCAAAGGAAAATTCATTATTCGTTAACTCATTAAGCCCATTTAATAAGCAATCCACACCTTCCATGTATTTATTCGCAATTTGTTCATTACCTCTTGTTCTCTCAATAGCTGCTTTTGAATATCTTGACACAATCCAATTTGAAACTAAATACCCGGTATTCTTATCTTTTACAAACTCTAATGCCAAATGTAAAGGATTAAAATCTTGCTCTGTGTCAAATTGGATAACAGAAGAATTAATCATTCTATAACCTGAATAACCAAAAGCTGCAAATTCGATTTTTTTATTTGTGAGATTTTTAGAAACTATCGAACGCTTATAATTTCTTAATCCTTCATAATGAGACTCCCATCTATAATTATTTTCATTCTTGGATATATGACTAGAATTAGAGATTATCTTTTCATAATTTTGGTGAATGTTTCCACATTTCTTACATCCAAAAATTGCTATTTTATCTACTACTTTTTGAGAGAATTTATCTCTCAGGGTAGTGTGTGCAAAGCTTTTTGCCATTCCTTTTTTATCATCCTCAAAGAATATAAACCTTTTATACAATAAATTAGAAACATGCTCTTTATGATTATTTTCAAAATAATCAAATCCACTCGCAATTGAATGTAAAATAGAAGTCTTACCACTACCATTTGGTCCTGTTAAAATATGTATATCAGGGTTCTCTTTTTCAATATCAAAGTCAAAAACCTGTTTTTTGAAAGGTCCAACATTCTCTATATGGAACTGACTGACTCTTATCATTTTTAATTAATTTTCACCAAAGGTAATTATTTCCTTTATTTTGTTATTAATTATAATTCCCAATAACAAATCTAACAATAAAAATCTCGTTATCAATTAAATATAAATACTGGTTGAATGGAATTATTTCAGATATATGCTTTTGAAGGTTTCTAAAATTAAACTATACTCCCTTAAAATCCGCTTTTCGCTTCTCCAAGAAAGCACTTGCTCCTTCCTTAAAATCTGCCGTTTGCGTCAAATCTCCAAAAGCATTCACTTCTGCGCCAAACCCATCCGAATTATAATCAAAATAAGCATTCACTGCCTCGATGACTTTGCTAATAGCAACAGGCCCTTTAGTCGCAATTTTTTGAATAATCTCCTTTGCTTTCGCGACTTCTTCTCCCACAGGCACTACATGTGTTACCAAGCCCAATTGTTTTGCTTCCTCTGCACCAATCATATCTGCCGTCATCATCAATTCCACCGCTTTTCCTTTGCCGATTAATTGTATCAAACGTTGCGTACCACCATACCCTGGCAAGATACCTAAGTTTACTTCTGGTTGTCCAAAACGGGCTTTTTCGCCTGCCACTCTTATGTGCGCAGACATCGCTAATTCGCAGCCTCCCCCAAGTGCATATCCATTGACTGCTGCCACAACAGGCCGATGAAACCGCTCAATAGCAAAGAAAATGCTATGTCCTCTTTGTGCAAAACTAGCTCCTTCAGCTCCTTCAATTTTCATAAACTCACTAATATCTGCGCCTGCTACAAAAGATTTTTCGCCTGCCCCTGTTAAGATTACGCCTTTTAAACCTTCAATGGCTAAAGCATCTTTTGTGAAAAACTGATGTAATTCTGCTAAGGTTTGTCCATTCAAAGCATTCAATGCTTTCGGACGATTTAAGGTGACGACTACAATGCCGTCTTGATTGTCGATTAATAGGTTGGTATACATATTTTTTTATTAAGAAGTCAGAGGTGAGACCGAAAAATATTTTTTTCTGTCAGAAGTCAGACTTATAACGTATTCCTAGACGTAAATTAGATTTGAAATAATGCGTGTACGAAGTTTGCAAATTAGGCGTTATTCAACACGGATTAGACGGATAAAACGGATTTTTTGTAGGTCGTGTACCTAGATTTAAGCCAAATCAATACAACATCTAGGTACACGACCTATAAAAAATCCGTTTTATCCGTCTAATCCGTGTTGAATAATGCCTAATTTACAAACTTCGTACACTCTTAATTAGTATTCGTTTATATTTTTTCTTACGGAGACTCAATTTGCGTCTAAGAAAACGTCATAAATCTGACCTCTGACAGAAAAATTTATTTTTCGATCTGACCTCTGACTTCTTTTCCTAGCTCTCCCAAATAACCTCTTCTGCCCCTAGTTCTTTCCCCACAAAGCGAGCCAATACAAAAAAGTAATCTGATAAGCGATTGAGGTATTGTACTAGAATAGGCGGTACAGTTTCAACTTCACTTAAAGCCACCACATTACGTTCTGCTCGCCGGCAAACGCAGCGAACAACATGGCAATGAGAAACCGTAGGATGCCCACCCGGTAAGATAAAGTTCTTTAATGGTTCTAAACTTTCTTCCATTCGGTCGATGCCTTTTTCCAATAATTCCACCGCCGAATTTTCAATAGCAGGTAGCCATAAATTTTCTTTGGAAGGGTCTGCTGCTAAATGAGAACCGACAGTAAAAAGCGTCTCTTGGACACTTTTTAATTCCGCTCTCAATCCTTCGTCTGTTAGATGATCTCGGACCAAACCAATAAAAGAATTTACTTCATCTACGGAACCATAGGACTCAATTCGTATGTGGTGCTTGGGAAGTCTCGTGCCACCGAATAGGGCGGTTGTTCCTTTATCTCCTGTTTTAGTGTATATCTTCATTCGTGTTTGTTATTATAATGTAGCGGCGACTTTAGTCGCCGAATTTCAACTCGGCGACTAAAGTCGCCGCTACATTAATCATTTTTTATTAAATGTATTCATGGTTCTAGCCAATCCAACCGTACCAAACGACAGCACTATTTTAGCCGCTTTAGGCAAAATTTCTATTAGCGCATCTCGCTCGTCTTTTGTCCATTTACCCAATACATAATCTACTTGCCGACCTTTAGAAAAATTATTACCAATACCGATGCGCAAGCGTGGATAATTGCTACTCATTAATTCGTTGATGTTGGACAAGCCATTATGCCCTCCCGCAGAACCTTTTTCTTTTAGCTTTATTCGCTCAAAATCTAAGTGCAAATCATCTACAATCACTAATAAATTCTCTGGTTGTATTTTCTTTTTTTGCATCCAATACCGCACCGCCTTGCCGCTTTTATTCATAAAAGTGGAAGGTTTTAGCAGGATAAAGGTGCGTCCTTTATGTTTAAATTCTGCTAAATCGCCTAAGTTATCGTCTTTAAATTTCACTTCGTACTCCTTAGCTAAATAATCTACTACATCAAAGCCTACATTGTGTCGAGTATGGTCATACTCCTTGCCCATATTTCCTAGGCCTACTATCAAATACTTCATCGGATCCTGTTCTTCTTCTTTTATATTAAAAATACGGCGAAATAAATTTAGCCAGTTTACCATGTTAATAGAATTAGAAGTCAGAAGTCAGACCGAAAATGAAAAGAAGTCAGAAGTCAGACCGAAAAATAAATTTTTCTGTCAGAAGTGAGATGTATGGCGTGTTCCTAGACGTAATTTAGCTAGGTCTAAATAAAATATATTTTATAATACAAATCTAATTTATATCTAGGAACACGCCATACATCTCACTTCTGACAGAAAAATTTATTTTTCGGTCTGACTTCTGACTTCTTTTTATTTTCGGTCTGACTTCTCACTTCTTTTTATTTATTTTCCAATAGAAATCAAATTCGTAAATAAGCGATAAGCCCCAGGTACGCCTGCTGGCAATTCTCTAAACCAAGAATAGCCAGAATAAACATACCAACCATCTCCATATTGTGCAACCAATAAGCCCCCATCTTTAGGTGTTTCGCCCGAATCATTGGACGATAAAATAGCCGTATAGTGTTCATCCCATTCATTTGGGAAATACAAACCTCGTTCTTGCACCCAGCCCTCAAAATCTTTTTGAGTGATTTTATTAGGGGTATTCAATACAGGATGATTCGGTGCTAAAAACCGCACTTCAGCTTCCTCTTTAGACACCCTATCTCTAGAAATTTTTAATGGATAAGGCGCTATTTTATCCATCTTCACTTTTAAACTTCGATGGGTATTGTATTGATTAATTAAAGTGCCACCATTCTTTACATAAGCCATTAGTTTTGGCTGATAGAATTTTAGTCTTTCTACTGTATTGTAAGCACGAACCCCTAAAATAATCGCATCATATTTGGATAAATCACCAGAGATAATTTCACTATCTTCTAGGGTTGTTACCTGATAACCTACCTGTTCCAATGCAGCAGGTACGGCATCACCTGCACCCATGATATAGCCAATTTTATCGCCTTTCTTTTGCAAATCTACTCGTACTACTTTTGATTCGGAAGGCTGTACAATAGTTTGCGTTGGAATGTGATCGTATTCTATTAAAGTTACTTTTTTAGTATAGCTGGTTCCATTTTCTAAGGTAACAATTGGAGAAATTAAATTTTCCTCTTGCTTATCAGTTGGGTATAATTTAAAACTTACCAACTGCTCCTCTCCTTTTAATTGCAAATCAATATCTACCTTTTCTGGTTCTGTTCTCCAACCGTTAGGTATTGCTAAGATAACTGTACCTTTTACATTTTCTTCTCCTGACTTCACTAATACATTGACTGTCTTTGGGCTATTGTCTGCAAAAACATAAACGGTTTCTTGGATATTTGCAAACACGGGTTGTACGATTTCTACTGGTCGGTAGACTTCTCCTGCGACAGGGTCTCGTTTTTTGAAAACCACCTCTGTTGACAAATCAAGGGGTTCTCCATCTACTAAAAATGCAAACTGTATTTTTAAAGCTCTAGGTGTTTCAGGAAGACCTCTACTCAATTGGTCCTCTACTGTATACATACCCAAAGCAGATTTTTTATTTAACCAGTAAGGATTCGTGTAAGTAATATCTTTAGGTAAGCTGACTTTTTGCGTAATTAAATTTACTTCATTATTGGCTAAAGTCATTTGTAAAGTAGAATCTTTATCTACTGGTAAAATACTAAAATATTCTAAGACAACGGGTACTTCCGAACGATTGGTTAATTCCAAATCAATACTCACTTCTTGCCCTGACGTGTAAGAATAATCATCTGATGATGCTTGAATGTATAAGCCCATCGCTGCCTTAATTACCTCTTTTATTTCCGCTATTTTAATGCGTTTCCAATGCCCGTCGGGCAAAGCTTTTATCAATTTATAAGCTTTTAACAGCCCCGGCACACTAGCGGTGGGATTGCTATAATCGTACTCCGCTTCTACTTTTTGCAGTACTTTGCCAATAGCTGCACCACCTGCTACTCTAGTCCAAGAAGTATTAATGCCCTCAAAAACATTTGTTTTATCACTGGGCATATCTCCTTTCAATAATTCTAAATATTCTTGCAAGCCGCCTCTCGTACTCATCGCACCAAAGCCTTGACTTTTGTGCATACTTCTACTTTCTGCTGCTATTTCCGTATTGGATTTTCCTTTAATTGGATAATAGCTCCCTGCGTCCACACTCATCAATTTAGACTTATCTGCTTTCTCAAATTTATCACGGCTACCATAAAACCACCAAGACGTATTAAAGAACAATCTTTTAGGTTGCCAAACATCTACATACTTTAATTGGTCTGGATAAACAGTTGGGTCGGCTGCCATATCAAATGCTCGATGCGAAAGAATAGCCGAAGCAGTATGGTGTCCATGTGTTTTCCCTGGTGTACGGTGGTCAAAACGATTGACAATTACATCTGGTTGCCATTTACGGATTGCCCAAATTACATCTGCCATCACTTCTTTTTCATTCCAAATTTTAAGCGTTTCTTCTGGGTTTTTGGAGTAACCAAAATCATTTGCTCGACTAAACATTTGCTGTCCACCATCAATCCGTCTAGCTCCTAATAATTCTTGCGTCCTAATAACGCCTAATAATTCTCTGATTTCTGGACCAACTAAATTTTGTCCACCATCTCCTCTTGTTAAGGATAAATAAGCCGTATTCATTTTTAAATCATTGGCCATGTAGGAAATCAATTTCTGATTTTCGTCATCTGGATGTGCTGCGACATATAGGGCAGAACCCAACACATTCAATTTTTGAATGGCTTCGTGAATATCTCCAGAAGTCATTTTTTTAGGTGCTTGTGCGTCTAGTTGTAGCACGCAAAAGCAAAAAAGTAGTAATAAATATCTATGCATGGAAAAAAGGTATTAGCTTTTAATTGAAATGAAATGTAGCAAATGAGACGTACTCAAGTATAGCATTAGACTTGTCCTTCTTTAAAAATACTTATATAAAATAGCTATTTTTTTGTTAGTTTTCTTTAAAAAATCACTAAATAATCATTTTATTGAGTTATTTTTTAGAGGAAAATAACAGAAAAATAGCATTTCAGATAGGTGCTTCTTAAAGGAGGACAAGTCTATTAATAAATCGGTTGTATAAAATGTGTTTGTGTCCAACGTAATTGCCAAATTTATTGGGACTGTAAAATATCTGGATCAGCTTATGTTATCGTTTTTTTTGTTGGCATATAGGAGCGTAGCTCCGACCACGTCTGTAGGAATGGAATATGGAACTATGTCAAAGGAGC
>Ga0209831_1003226_pt1 | contig 13604 bp, 11 predicted proteins | sample Maine_Asex4_meta_FD_187451 | JGI IMG/M metagenome (GOLD analysis project Ga0209831, IMG submission 187451) | Marine algal microbial communities from Maine, USA - Maine_Asex4_metaG (SPAdes) (version 2) | ecosystem: Host-associated > Algae > Red algae > Unclassified | place: Maine, USA | collected...
CCGCGATGACCATCCACCCGGGCCACGACTACGGGGTGTCACCCACCTCCACCATGCGCGAACAGCTGGCCGGCAACCCGTTCCTGATGTTCGACGACGCCGATGCGTTCACGCGCTACCGGCTGCACGATCACGGCACGCTCAGGAGCCAGCCGTTCGGGCCGGAGAGCGCGCCCTATCCGGACTGACCCGAACGCATGCCGTGCGCCAGCATCTCCTCCAGCATCGCGGCAACCCCGTCGGCACTGTTCGGTGGCGCGATGCGATCGGCCAGCTCGCGCACCTCGGGCACCGCGTTGCCCATCGCCACGGCCACGCCCGCCACGCGGAACATCGGCACGTCGTTGAGGTTGTCCCCGAAGGCGATCGTCCGGGTCATCGGCACGCCGAGCGCGCGGGCGATCCGCTGAAGGCCTGCCCCCTTGTCGACACCCGCTGCCGTCACCTCGACGAACGGCGCGCCGGAGGAGCTGACCTCGGCGGCGCCGGCCAGCAGGTCGGCGACGAGACACTGCAGTGCGCGCGCCGTCACGCTCGGTGTGCGCACGAAGAGCTTGTAGAGCGCCCCCGCGAGCGGCTCGGTACCCGACTCGCCGAAATCGATCGTCGCCGGATCGCCCGCCAGCGCGAGGAATCCGGGCTCGTAGACGATACCTCCTTCGCTCTCCCAGCCGACCGATGCACCGGGCAGGTGGGTGCGGATCGAGTCGATCCAGGCTTCGGCCTCGGCGGCGCGGATCGGCCACGACCCGTCGACAAGCCCGGTGGCGACGCGGTGGGCGTAGGCACCGTTGGACCCGACGATGGTCTCGATCGCGGGCGTGCCGGCCAGCAGTGCCACCGCCGACGCCCGGCTCCTTCCCGTCACGGCGACGACGTGGTGGCCGGCAGCGGCCACGGCCGCCAGGGCCGCCTGCGTGCGCAGGGATACACGCTTGTCGGTACCGAGCAAGGTACCGTCCAGGTCGACGGCGATCAGGTACGGCCGCATCGCCAGCAACCTCCGGAGTTCACGAACTCCAGGATCCCGTGATCGCTCAGCCACCCTGCCAGGCGAGGATCTCGAACGCCTCGGCGTGCAGCGCCGCGGTGCAGGCGGCCAGCACCGAGCGGGTGTCCGGACCGATCGGTCGGCCGGCCAGGTCGGTGATGGTGCCGCCGCTCTCGCGCACCGCCACGGTGAGCGCGGCGATGTCGAGGATGTTCACGTCCGACTCGATCACCAGGTCGCAGTGCCCGGCGCACAGCTGGTGGTAGTGCGCGAAGTCGCCGTAGCCGCGGGTGCGCCGCACGCGCGCGACCAGCCGGCCGTAGCGTGACCACGCGGCCTCGTCGCGTGCCAGGGAGGCGAGGTTGCCGGACGACAGGAACGCCTGGTCGATCGAGGTCACCTCGCCCGTGCGTACCGTCCGCCCGTTCAGCGTCGCGCCCTGCCCGCGCACCGCCACCAGCCGCTCGCCGATGCCGACACCGCCGACCTGTCCGCTTGCCTGTCCGCTTGCCTGTCCGTCCGCCCGTTCGCAGGCATGCGCTCCGTAGGCCGGCGCGTTCGACACCCCGACCACCAGCTCGCCATCCCGCTCGAGCGCGATCTGGGTGGAGTAGAACGGCATGCGCCGCACGAAGCTCTTGGTGCCGTCGATCGGATCGATGCGCCAGACCAGCCCCGAGCCCTGCGCGCCGGCGTCGTCGGTACCGTTGCCCAGCTCCTCGCCGTCCAGGATCGCCTCGGGCAACGCCTGCTGCAGCACGGCGCGGATGGCGTGCTCGGCGGCCACGTCCACCTCGGTGACCGGGCTGTCGTCGGCCTTGTAGCTGACCTGCCAGTCGTCACGGGCCAGGTGGGCGGCGATCACCTCGGCGGCGGCCGTGGCCGCGCGCTCGGCCGCGTCTCGGGCCGCGTTCAGGTCCAGCATGGGGTGGGTTCCGGTGGGCATCGCGCCAGTATGACCGAGCCGGTTGCGTGACCGTCGATCAGCGGCGCCGCGATCTTCTCCACGGTGCTGCACGGCGCGCACAACCGGCGGGCATTCCCCACTAGACTCAGCGCCCGTCCAGCTCGCGACCCCCATGCGCCTCAATCCCCAGCAACTCGCCGCGGTCACCCACCACGAGACCCCGCTGCTGGTGCTGGCCGGCGCAGGCTCGGGCAAGACCGGCGTGATCACCCAGAAGATCGCCTGGCTGATCCGCGAGAAGGGCTACGCGCCCGACTCGATCGTGGCGGTGACCTTCACCAACAAGGCCGCCACCGAGATGCGCGAGCGCGTCGCCACGATCATGAAGGATCGGGCCGAGGGTGCCGGGGCGGGCGCCACCGGACGCCGACGCTCCAGCGAGACGCGCGGACTGACGGTGTCCACCTTCCACCGGCTGGGCATGACCCTGCTGAGCCGCGACGGGGACGCGATCGGTGTGCGGCGCGGGTTCACGATCCTGGACCAGTCGGACTCGGCCACCGCCCTGCGCGAGCTGATCCGCGAGGCCAACGCCAACCTGGAGGAGCGCGAGGCGCAGTCGCTGATCTCGACCTGGAAGAACGACTTCGTCACCCCGAAGCAGGCGCTCGACCGTGCCGCCGACGATCGCGAGCGCGCCACCGCCCTGATGTACGGCCGCTACGACGAGCTGCTGCGCGCCTGCAACTCGGTCGACTTCGACGATCTGATCGGGCTGCCGGTGCGGCTGCTGCAGGAACATCCCGACATCCGCGACCGCTGGCGCGGCAAGGTGCGCCACCTGCTGGTGGACGAGTACCAGGACACCAACGCCGCCCAGTACGCGCTGGTGCGCGAGCTGGTGGACAAGTTCGGTGCGCTGACCGCGGTCGGCGACGACGACCAGTCGATCTACTCGTGGCGCGGCGCGCGACCCGAGAACCTCGGCGCGCTGAAGGAGGACTACCCGAACCTGAAGGTGGTGAAGCTGGAGCAGAACTACCGCTCCAGCCAGCGCATCCTGCGGGTGGCCAACCAGCTGATCGATCACAACCCGCACGTGTACGACAAGCGGCTGTGGTCCGATCTGGGCATCGGCGAGGAGCTGCGCGTGTCGACCTGCAGCCACACCATCGACGAGGCCGAGTGGGTGGCGGCGGACCTGATGACCCGCCACTTCCAGAGAAGCTACGGGTTCGGCGAGTTCGCGATCCTGTACCGCAGCAACTTCCAGGCGCGCGCGTTCGAGAAGGCGCTGCGCGAGAAGCAGATCCCCTACACCATCTCCGGCGGCAAGTCGTTCTTCGACAAGCCCGAGATCAAGGACCTGCTGGCCTATTTCCGCCTGCTGGTGAACCCGGACGACGACACCGCCTTCCTGCGCATCGTCAACACGCCGCGCCGCGAACTCGGCCCCAGCACGCTCGCCAAGCTCGGCGGCCACGCCCGCACCCGTCGCTCCAGCCTGTTCGCCGCCTGCCACGACTTCGGCCTGGAGACCGTGCTGACGGGCCGCGCGCTGCATCGCCTGCGCCAGTTCGCCGACTTCATGACGCTGACCGCCGACAACGCCGAGCGCGGCGACCTGATGGGCGTGCTGCGCGGGCTGGCCGACGAGATCGACTACGACGACTGGCTCGATGCGCAAGCCGACAGCCCGGCGAAGCTGGAGCGCTCGCGGGCGGATGTTGCCGAGCTGTTCGCCTGGATCGAACGCATCTCGGTGGACGACGACCAGAAGGAGCGCGGCCTGCCCGAGATCATCGCCCAGCTGTCGCTGCACGACCTGATGCAGCGCAAGGACGATGGGGAAGAGGCGCGCGAGGTGCAGATGATGACGCTGCACGCCGCCAAGGGCCTGGAGTTCCCGCACGTGTACATGGTCGGCATGGAGGAGGAGCTGCTGCCGCACAGGAACAGCATCGACGACGAGCAGATCGAGGAGGAACGTCGGCTGGCCTACGTGGGCATCACCCGCGCACGGCGCACGCTGACGTTCACCCGCACCCGCTCGCGGCAGAGGTTCGGCGAGACCTCCTCGGTGGAGCCGAGCCGGTTCCTGGACGAGCTGCCGGCCGACGACCTGCAGTTCATCGGCGGGATCGACACGACCACGCCCGAACGGCGCAAGGAAACCGGCAAGGCGGCGTTGAAGGGGTTGATGGATCTGCTGGCGGATTAGCGATGGCGACCGTGCCTGCCGATCGGATCCTGCAAAGATCGGTCGATCGGTGACCGAAGGCACATCGCGACGGCTACATCAGCCCTGCTCGTGCGAGAGCATGTTCAACAGCTTTCCGTTCGGGTCGCGGATGAAGAAGCGGCGTACACCCCAAGGTTCGGAGACCGGCCCGTACACGATCGGCAGCTGCATGGATTCCACGCGCCCGAGCACGTGTTCGAGGTCGTCCACCTCTATGGACAAATCGGGAACCGGCGTGCCCGATCCCCCCTCGATGGCCAGACTCAGCTGAACCCGAGCCACCTCGTCCGAAGCCAACGTGACGATCCAGCCGTGGTCCATCACGACATCGAGCTCGAGCAGGTCGCGGTAGAACCTGGCCGTGGCGGATGGAGAATCGGTGGCAAGGTTCGCGACCATTCGCTTGACAGCCATACGTCTACCTCTCGCACCTTCTCGACCGGTGATCCTGCGATGTCGTCCGCGACGCCCTTCCGAATATGCAAAGGAATCATAGTGCAAAGGATCCTTTGCAGAAGAATGCCTCGTGGGATGACGGCCCGGGCACGTCGACCGGCCTGTCAACTGGAACGTCCGGTACCCGTACCTCGTTCCACCCGGCACTGAAAGCAGTTGTACGACGCCGAACGCAGGTGCACGAAGTCGATGGCGGGGTCGTCGAACAGCGTGTGCAGTCCCGGCACCAGCTCCGCCACGGGCACCACGGCACCGCTGCCGTACACGATGCGTTCGTCGGTACCGTAGCCGCGCGCCAGCAGTGCCGGCCAGGACAGGAACATCGCCGGTACGCTCCCGCTGTCACCGGAGCGTGCGCAAGCCTTGCCGCACAGGAAGATCGGTCCGGTCTCCGCGTAGGGCTGCGCGTGCGAGAACGGGCACCAGGCGACGATGATCATCGGCTCACCGATCGGGATCTCGGTCAGGCAATGTCGGCAGGGGTTGCCACCGCCGTCGGACACCGTACGCTCCGCCGGATGCCCGTAGGCATCCGGACCGCCCGCGCGCAATGCGGCCACATCGAGGGTCGGTACGGCTTGAAAGCGCAGGTGCGACATGGTTGCAACTCGAATCTCGATGCAGGAGGCCCGACCATGACCGGACACGGACGGCATCGCTTCCCGAAACGGGACGCCGAACCGTTGCACCACCCTTCCTCGTCGCCACCCACCGGACACCCGTCGTGCTCACCCTGATCTCGGTCCCGTTCATCACCACGATCGTCCAGCCCGTGTTCGGTTTCGGTCAGGCACTGCTCGCGGTGCCGCTGCTGGTCACGCTCCTTCCCCTGCCCGTCCTGGTGCCGTTGCTGGCACTGGTGTCGCTCACGATCGCGGCCGGACGCAAATCGCTTCCGGCCCGCCGTGCACGTCCTGATCGGGCTTGCGGGTGCTCGTCTGCCGGTGTCGGGCTGACGAATCCGCCTGAGACCTTCCGATCACCATCGGGTCGGGCGACGGGCCGTCCGGATGGACGACCGCAGCCCCGGAAGTGTCTACCAGGTACGAAAGGCGAAGGCGCATCCGCCGCAGCCAGGTGATCCCGTGGCACCGTGAGCGCGCCATGAAGACATGATGTCCTCCAACAGCCCGGACGGTTCAAGCGCATCGGCTCCGGTCGATGCGCCGGACGACGGTTGGCGCACGCGTGTCCTCGACACCTTGCGCAGCTTCGGTCGCGGCAGACTCGGGGTGCTCGGGTTCCAGGCGCGCGTCATGGCGTGCCTGGCGTTGCTGATGGCCGCCGGCTCCGTGGTGTCGACGATCACGACCTGGTCGCAGGCCTCGATCGCGACGGGTCTGCAGCCTGTCGTCCACGCGGCCGCGTGGACGTTCATCGCGATCGGCGTCGGTGCGGGCTTCGCCGTGTCGGTCATCTCCATTCGGCGGAATCACGACCTCGGCCGCAGCGGCTGGTGGACGCTGTTGAACCTCGTGCCGATCGTCAACGTCTTCTGGATGCTGTACGTCTGGTTCCATCCCGGAGCGGATCGGCCGAATCGTTTCGGCGCTGCTCCCCGTCCCGGCGCTCTGGAGCGCGCGCTCGGTCGTGCCGGTCTGGTCATGGTGTCGATGCTGATGCTGAAGTCCTGCCTGGAGCTGCAGATCTCGGCCGGGCGCCACGAGAGCGATGCCGCTCGCGGTGCCGCGCTCGCGGGCACGATCGATGACGAAGGTACCCGACGCGATCGGCGGATCGACCGCCTGGAGGACTTCGAACGGCTCTACGTCGACGCCCCCCTGACCTTGCTCCTGCCCGATGCCGAGGCGTCCATGCGCTTCGCGACGGACGGCACCTTGACCGGAACCATCGTGCAGCACGACGGCGAACGGCATGTCGCGGACCTCGTGTGGCGTTGGCAGGGCGGGATGCTGTGCCACGAGGGGCAGATCGCACGGGTGACGATCGCCCTTCGCTGCGGCAACGCCGCGCGCATCGATGGCGTCGGTTTCAGGGTCACCTACCCCGGCAGCTCCGCCTCCGAGCTGTACCGCCTGACCGACTGATACCAGCGCGGCGTGCCGGCGTGCGTCGGCTCCGGTACCGCAGCGGCCTTGCCTCGGTGTACGGTGGCTTCGAGACGGGAGAAGGCTCGATGGCGCACGAGAACGAGGACGACAGGCACCGCACGGACCCGCAGCCGCCGCGCCGGATCGGCGTGGTCGGCGCCGGCCTGATCGGCCGGGCATGGTCGCTGGTGTTCGCGCGGGCCGGCTGCCAGGTCGGCGTCGGCGACCCATCGGTCGAGGTGCGCGATGCGCTGCCGGAGCGGCTCGCCGCCGACGCCGCCCTGCTGGAGCGGCACGGCCTGCTGGACGATCCCGCGGCCGCGCTGGCGCGCATCCGGATCGCGCCCTCGGTCGAGGACGCCGTCGGCGACGCCGAACTGGTGCAGGAGAACGGGCCGGAGGATGTCGACGTCAAGCGCGCCCTGTTCGAGACGCTCGACAGGGTCGCTCCCCGCAACGCGATCCTGGCCTCCTCGACCTCGGCGATCGTCGCCTCCCGGTTCACCGAGGCGTTGCCGGGCCGCGAGCGCTGTCTCGTCGCCCATCCGGTCAACCCGCCGCATCTGGTGCCGCTGGTCGAGCTGTGCGGCGCGCCCTGGACGACGCAGGAGGTCATGGGCCGCTGCCACGCACTCTACCGTGCCGTGGGCCAGGTGCCGGTGGTGGTGAAGCGCGAGATCGAGGGCTTCGTGCTCAACCGCCTGCAGGGCGCGGTGCTCGCGGAGGCCTTCCGGCTGGTGGGCGAGGGGGTGATCTCGCCGGAGGACCTGGACCGCACCATGAGCGACGGACTGGGGACACGGTGGTCGTTCCTCGGCCCGTTCGCCACCATCGACCTCAACGCCCCGGGCGGCATGGCCGACTACTGCGAGCGCTACACCGGGTTCTACCGGCGCCTGGCCGGAGACCCGCCGGGGGAGGAGGCGTTCGGGCAGGCGAACGTGCAGGAGGTACTCGCCCGGTGGCCGCACGACCCGGACCCCGACAGGCTGGCCGCAGCGACGCAGGAGCGCAACGAACGTCTCGCCGCGCTGGCGGCTCACAAGCACAGGAGCGACCCATGAGCACGATCGGCTCCGATGCCGTCATCGTGACGTGCGCCGTCACCGGCGCGATCCACACCCCGACCATGTCGCCGCACCTGCCGATCGGACCTGACGAGATCGCCTCCTCGGCGATCGGCGCGGCCGAGGCGGGCGCCGCGATCCTGCACCTGCACGCCCGCGATCCGGACGACGGCAAGCCCGACCAGACGCCCGAGGCCTTCGCCCGGTTCCTGCCGCGCGTGCGCGACGGGACCGGGGCGGTGCTGAACATCACCACCGGCGGCAGCCCGTACATGAGCGTGCAGGAGCGGGTGCTGCCGGCGGCGGGCATCGAACCGGAACTGGCCTCGCTGAACATGGGTTCGATCAACTTCGGGCTCTACCCGTTGCTGGGCAAGTACGACAGTTTCCGCTTCGACTGGGAGAAGGCGCACCTGGCGGCGACGCGGGACCTGGTGTTCAGGAACTCCTTCGCCGACATCGAGTACATCCTACAGACCTGCCGGGGCAACGGGACCCGCTTCGAGTTCGAGTGCTACGACATCGGGCACCTGTACAACCTCGCCCACTTCGCCGCACGCGGGCTGGTCGAGCCGCCGTTCTTCGTCCAGTCGGTGTTCGGCCTGCTCGGCGGGATCGGCAGCCATCCCGAGGACGTCGCCCACATGAAGCGCACCGCCGACCGGTTGTTCGGCAACGACTACCGCTGGTCGGTGCTCGGTGCCGGAGCTGCACAACTGCGCATCGCCGCGCAGGCGGTCTCGCTCGGCGGCAACGTGCGGGTGGGGCTCGAGGACAGCCTGTGGGCCGGGCGCGGCAGGCTCGCCACGTCCAACGCGCAACAGGTGGAGATGGTGCGCGCCATCATCGAGGGGCTGGGGATGCGGGTCGCCACACCGGACGAGGCGCGGGCCACGCTCGGGCTCAAGGGAGCGGACCGGGTCGCGATCGCCTGATGGGCATCGATTGACGCACCGAACCCGGGACCCGGGCATGCGCGCGCCCGCATCGCCACGTCACACACGGCCGCTGTCCCCCTTCGCCCTGATCCTTGCGCTCGCGGCCGCACCGGCGATCGGGCTGGGGATCGCACGCTTCGCCTACGCGCTGGTGCTGCCCGACATGCGCGCCGATCTCGGCTGGTCCTGGGCCGATGCGGGGTGGATGAACACCACCAACGCGTTCGGCTACCTCGCCGGAGCGCTGCTCGCCGCCCGTACCATCGACCGGTGGGGTGCGGGTCGGACGATGCTCGGCGGCGCGATCGCCTGCACGCTCTCGCTCGCGCTGTGCGCCGGGCTGCGGGACGCGGCACTGCTGAACGGCGCACGGGTGCTGGCGGGGTTCGGCGGAGGGTTCGCCTTCGTGGCCGGTGGCGTGCTGGCGGCAGGCGTCGCCGCCCGCGAACCGGCGCGCTCCTCGTTGCTGCTCGGGATCTTCTACGCGGGGCCCGGGCTGGGCATCGCGTTGTCGGGCCTGGTCGTCCCGGGCACGCTGGCGCTGGCGGGGCCGGGGTCCTGGCCGCTGGCGTGGGGCCTGCTCGCGGCGGTGTCCCTTCCCCTGACCGGGGCGCTGATCCTGGGACTGCGTGCGGATACCGTCACCGGAACTCGCAGGGGTGCGAAGGTGTCGCTGGTGCGCGACATGCGCTTCCTGCTGGCCGGCTACGCCCTGTTCGGTGCGGGCTACATCGCCTACATGACGTTCATGATCGCGTGGGTGCGCGACGGCGACGGCACGGCCACCGAGCAAGGGCTGTTCTGGTCGACGATCGGTCTGGCAGCGATGGCCTCCCCGTGGCTCTGGGCGCGGGTTCTCGGGCATGGCAGGCACGGTCACGCCTTCGCCCTGCTGTGCGCGATCACCGCGCTCGGCACCGCGTTGCCGCTGGTATCGGACAGCTCGTGGGCGCTGTTCGGTTCCGGTGCGCTGTTCGGGTGCGCCTTCTTCGCGGTCGTGGCATCGACCACGGCGTTCGTCCGTCGCAACGTTCCGCCGCCGGCGTGGGGCCGGGCGATCGGAACCCTGACCGTGTCGTTCGGTGTCGGCCAGACGCTCGGGCCGGTCGCGATCGGCGCGCTGAACGATGCGCTCGGCGGACTGGCCGGCGGCCTGGCCATCTCGAGCGGCCTGCTCCTGCTCGGCGCCGGTATCGGGCTCCTGCAACGGGACAGGATGGCGGCATGAGCGAACCGGACGTGGACGTGGTGATCATCGGTGCCGGTGTGGTCGGCCTGGCCGTGGCGCGCTCCCTGGCCGATGCCGGCCGCGAGGTCCTGATACTGGAATCGGCGGCACGGATCGGCAGCGGCACCAGCTCGCGCAACTCGGAGGTGGTGCATGCCGGCATCTACTACGCACCCGGCAGCCTCAAGGCGCGGCTGTGCCGCCAGGGGCGCGAACAGTTGTACGCCTTCTGCACCGAGCGAGCGGTGCCGCACCGCCGGACCGGCAAGTTGATCGTCGCCCGCGGCGCCGCGCAATCGAACGAACTGGCCGCCATCGAGCGGCGGGCACGCACCAACGGGGTGGAGGACCTGCAACGCCTGGACGGCGCCGCGGTCATGGCGCTGGAACCGGCGCTGGAGGTCGATGCGGCGTTGCTCTCGCCGTCCACCGGCATCGTCGACAGCCACGCCCTGATGCTGTCGTTGCTGGCGCAGGCGCAGGCGGGCGGTGCGATGCTGGCGACACGCGCACCGGTGGAGACGGTTCGCGCCGAGCGCGGCGGGTTCCTGGTCCGGGCCGGCGGCGAGGCGCCGACCGAACTGCGGTGCACGGCCCTGGTGAATGCGGCCGGCCTGAGCGCCTGCAGCGTGGCCGGGCGCATCCGGGGGCTGGACGCCCGGTTCGTGCCGCGGGCCCGCTTCGCGCGCGGTTGCTACTACCGTTACGCCGGGCGGGTACCGTTCTCCCGGCTGGTCTACCCGGTGCCCGAGCCCGGAGGGCTGGGCGTTCACCTGACGCTCGACCTGGCGGGCAACGCCCGGTTCGGCCCGGACGTGCAGTGGATCGATCGGGAGGACTACTCGATTCCCGCCGAACGTCGTGCCGCCTTCGTCGATGGCGTGAAGGCTTGGTGGCCCGAGTTGCCCGAGGGTTCGCTCGAACCCGACTACGCCGGTGTGCGCCCGAAGATCGAGCGGGCCGGCGACACCGTCACCGACTTCGAGGTGCAGGGCCCGCGGGAACACGGCGTGGACGGACTGGTCAACCTGTTCGGCATCGAATCGCCCGGGCTGACCGCCTCGCTGGCCCTCGGCGAGCTCGTACGGGCCCTGCTCGCCCGTACCGGTCCCGGCAACGCCGGTCAGTCCGGCACGACCAGCGCCCCGTCCGCGTGGACGATGGCGGCCTCGGGGCTTGGCGAGATCGGCGGCAGGTCCGCCGCGACCAGCGCACCGTCCGGGGCGCGGGCGGGCACGACCTGGCTCGGCGGCAACCCGGCGCCGTCCCTCAGGTGCGCCCACATCAGGTCGAGCGCCTGCTTCACGTAGTAGTCGATCGGCACGAACGGCGTGCCCGCACCGGCGTAGAGCGGGTTGAGCGCATCGAGGTGCTGCGCGTTCTCGATCTCGTAGTAGCGCAGCGCGCTCCCTTCGCCCTCGACCTGTCGGTTCAGCGCGTAGTAGGCGCGTGACGAGTGATTGACCGGAATCAGTCCGTCGCGACGCCCGTGCACCATCGCGACCGGCACGCCCTGGAGGTCCCCGGTCGCCAGGACTTCCTCGATCCCGCCGCGCAACCGGTCGTGCAGCGGATCCTGCGGGTCGGCGTACAGCGAGTACCAGCACTCGGCGCCATCGAAGTGGTAGTCGGCGGTGCCGTCGGTGGAGCGTGCGGCCGATTGCAAGGTCGGCCCCTGCGGCGTGCCGTCGACGATCAACGCGATGCCTGTGGTGCGCGGGATGCCGTTGCTGGTCGCCGCGAGCGTCTGCAGGTTCTCGCGCGGGCTCGGCGCGGTCTCGCCCGGTGCGACGTTCGCCATGCTGATGCCGCACACGTGATCGCTGACCGCGCTGCGCGAGTAGGCGTTGCCGTAGGTGGCGACCAGCGACTGGAACAGGTCGATGCCCGCGTAACCGATCAGGATCGGGATAGACTCGGCCAGGTAGCCCGCCTCGATCAGGCGGGCGCTGGCCGCCGCACCCTGCTCGGCCAGCGTTCCGGCGGGCAGGTGGCCGGCCTCGACCAGGGCGGCACAGCGTTCCTCGCTCGGCCCGCCGAACCCTGCGAACAGGGCGCCCGCCTGCGCCGGATCGTTGGTCGCGCAGGCCGCGTAGCGCTCGGCCTCGATGAAGTAGGCGTAGGCCGGCAATCCGGCGTCGGTGACCGGCTCCCGCTCCCCGCTGCGGATCACGATCGGCTCCGGCGAGGCGGCGGGGTTGACGTTCGGCTCGCCGACCACCACGCCGTCGAACAGGTCCGGCGCCGCCGCCTCGACGGCACGGATCAGTGCCGCGCCTCCGTTCGACACGCTGGCACCGATCACGAGCGTGCTCTCCCGATCGATCGTGGCACCGAACCGCTGGTTCAGGATGCGGAACGCGAACTCGACCGAGGCGATGGTCCAGGTGCCCCAGTCGCGCTCGATGTTCTGCTGCGAGTGCGCGTGCCGGAACGCGTAGCGGTGCGGCCAGGTCTCGGCGAAGGCCGTCACGTCCGCCGCCGACGGTAACGCCACCCCGGCATAGGCGTTGCCCGGCTCTGTCACCGTCGCGGTGGTCGGCACGACGAAGGTCGGCTCCTCCTTCGTCGAGGCCAGATCCAGTGCCTCCAGCTGCGCTCCGAAGCCGATGCCCTGCGTCAACTCCACCGCACCGGTGCCCTTGCCGGCATCGGTGTAGGCGACCGCGCAGCCCTTGGCGAGCCCCCACTCGCCGCCGGTGGCGACCGCCCCGTAGACGCCTCGCGAACCCGACGACGGGGCGACCACGATGCACGGCGCGTCCGGATCGAAATCGTCCGGCACCTGCAGCATCACCCGCGCCCGGTTGATGCCCGCACCGACGTAGGCCAGGTACTCGGTACCCGGAAAGCCACCGCTCGACGGATCGGGTCCGTAGAGCCTGCCGTAGCCGCCCGCCTCGCTCGCATCCACCAGGGCGGTGTAGTTCGAATGGATCGCCGCGCGGCGCAGCTCGGCGCGCGTCGGTGCGTCCGGGTCGGCGTAGAACGACGGTGGCGGCGCGGCGCGCAGCTCGTCGAGCGACCAGCCGCCGAGCAGCCCGTCGTCACCGTCGTGGCGCGACTCGATGACCGGCCCGAAGGTCGCGAGCGGGTCGTCCCGCACCGCATCGGAAGAGCCGCCGTTCGAGCAGCCGGCGAGCACGGCCACCGGCAGCAGCACGGCGAGGGAGGGTCGGTCGGCAAGATTCATGGGTGCCCCTGTTCGACGGATCGCGCCCCATCCTACGACAGCTCGACGCGAACCCCGTACCCGAATACCATCGTGACCCCGAGCGCCCCGCAGAGTGGAACGAGCGTGTCCGCAGCCCATCCGCCCGACACCCTGCAAACGCCGCGCCTCGTGCTGCGCCCGTTCGAGACCTCCGATGCGTCGGAGGTCGCCCGGATGGCCGGCGATCCGCGCGTGACGGACACGCTGTTCGAGCTGCCCCGGCCCTACCGCATCGACGATGCGCTGGAATGGATCGGCAGCCACGCCGCCGAGCGTGCAAAGGGGCAGAGGCACACCTTCGCCGTCCGCCTGCGCGCCTGCGACACGCTGGTCGGCTCCATCGCCCTGGGCGGGATGGGCAGGAGGGCACGCACGACCATCCGCGCGGAGCTCGGCTACTGGACGGGCGTGGAGCACCGGTCGCGCGGCTACGCCGGCGAGGCGGCGCGGGCCGTCATCGCGTTCGGCTTCGACGAGCTCGGGCTCGAACGTGTCGAGGCGATCCACCTG
>Ga0209831_1003228_pt1 | contig 13597 bp, 19 predicted proteins | sample Maine_Asex4_meta_FD_187451 | JGI IMG/M metagenome (GOLD analysis project Ga0209831, IMG submission 187451) | Marine algal microbial communities from Maine, USA - Maine_Asex4_metaG (SPAdes) (version 2) | ecosystem: Host-associated > Algae > Red algae > Unclassified | place: Maine, USA | collected...
CCCAGGGGCCGCGTCGACCCTCCCCACGCTGACGGCAGCGGTGGCCGCCGCGCGCGCCGCTTCGGCGACGCTCGACAAGCGCCTCGCGTGTGCGCACGAGGAAAATTGGTTCCTCCGACGCCGCCTCACCGCCGCGTCGGGGGCGGCGCACGCGGCGGCGGCGCGCGTCGGCGCCCTGTCGGCCGCCTGCGGGACGCGCCGGCAGCACAAGTCGACGCAGCGCGTTCCTGATCACGGGCAAGAGTGGGCGGCGGGAGGGTCTGACTTCGGCCCAGCCGCCAGTTTTCGTACCGTACGTAGGGGAATCCCTCTTTCAAATAAGCATGATAGAGTCCCTGCCTTGGACGCCGTTCCAGGCACTACGGGCCTGTTGGCACGCTTGCCAAACGTGGCAGTCGATCGTGCCATTGTGACGGCCAATCAAATTTCCGTCTTGGGGCCTCACAGAACCCTCTGGGCTGCCTTCATCGCCCCGGCCCAGCGGGCGTGATCGTCCCCGCCCGGCGGGCGTGCCCCCCCCCCCCGCCTGGGCGGCCCGGCTGCCGCCGGGCACCCCGACCCCGCCCCGTCCGCTGGCAGCGGGCTCCTGCCGCCCGCTACCTCTTTTGTTGTCACTGAGGGCGTTGCTACTTGCAGTCTCGGCGGGGGGGGGCTCTGGCATCAGTTGCTGGTAGGCGCTTGGGGCTCCGGTGGCGAGGCTGGGGCAGTCTTTGACCCTGCATGCCGCGGATAGGGATGTGCACATAGACCAGGACTGGGCCAGCTGACCGTTTATTTGGAAGACATTTGGTACCCGTTATGACCTGCGAGACACTGGTGAGGGCTGTGCTGCCAACATACCAGTGGGCTATCGCAGCTCTTGAAGGCTTTGAAGGACTGGCCATGGCAGGGTCTGGGCAGCAATGGCCGGTTGGTGGTGGTCTCCTTACGGCTACTGGGATTCATATGCCTCCTAGAGGAGTCTACATGCCTGCTAGGAGGATTGATGTGGCTGCTCAGGCCCGCAAAGGTGCTCCCTCACAAGCATAGGGACGCCTGTCGCTGCCGCTTGGAACCTCTTGGCGCTAAAGGTGCATGTGCCGTCGCTCGTTCACTTAGTCATGTATTTGACCAAAAGTTGTGGAGGATCACATATTCAGACATGTTCTGGCGCTTGCATTTTGCATATGTACTGTTCGGAAGAATCTCAATATCTCCTATGGCACTTGACAACGACCCTGATTGGCCGAGCGAGTCTCGCTGGACCTCAAGCGTAAACACAGTGACATCGGACCCTTGGACCCATGGACCCATAGACTCCTTGTGCGGTGTGTCAATCCATCTGACACAGTTGCTGGACTGTCAAATTTCAAACTGTCAGGACATGGCTGTTGGTGAGTGTTGGTGCCATCAGCCTCTTTGGCACCACTCTTGGTCACAGTGGAACACCCAACAACCGGCACGTGCGCGCCCGCTTGCCCACAAAGGAGGAGCGCCCCTAGTAGCACAGCGGGCTTCTGAAGCGCCGCGCATGCTCGCCCAGATCCGGGCCGCTACTGTCCTTCATGGTGGCTATGCTCTGTGCCCTGCACACCCAAGAATTCTTGGCAACAGCGCTCTGGTCGCTTGTCCAACGTTGTAGGCACGCTCGCAAAGCCCTGGCACGACTCCTTTTGGCCCGGTCGGCGTCGAGTAGATGTCATTGAACGGCTTTGGGCAGCTCATCTCTTGACCGCTCATGGCTGTGTTCTCATTGGCACTGCCACGCGTTGGCGGCGAGCGCACAGTCGGGCTGCCCGAGAATCTGGAACGTGGCGGCACCTGGCGGGCCTGGGGCAACTCGCGCGAGGGGTAGGCAGAAGGCTGTGGCACCCTGACGGGCCGGTTATGCGTCTTCTCCCGGCAGGATACTTGTTGGCACCATGAGGCGTTGTCGGCGCTCACGGTCCCGGTGCCAGCGAATCAGAAACCTGGGGGCCCCTGGGCGGCCTGGAGGTGACTCTTGCGGACCGGGCTGGCGCGAGACTGTGGCGCCCAGAATGGGAGCTCCCGTCACGGCCTCTCAAAATGCTCGTTGGCGCAATCACACAGGCGCCCTCGGCACCCTGGCCACGGTGCAAGCAACTCAGGAACTCGGCTGCCCGTGGAGACCCGAGGGCGACCCTCGCTGCGGCCAACGCAGGCTGTCGAAATCGTCGCCGCGCAAGGTCCAGGGGCTCTCGTTTTGGCTGACGTGCGGTACTGTAGGAGGTGCCAGCAGCCACTGCGTCGTAGAGTAGCCCAGTGCAGCCCACGTGCGCGACGTCCCCGTGTGTCCCTACGCGGAGAAGGCGCCCATCCCCGTCACGCGCTGTGCTGTCTCGGCACGCTCTCTTCTCGCTCTTTGTGGCCACTGCGCCTACGACAGCCGGTAGTGTCCATCGCTCCCCTCACGTTGCGCGCTTTTTGGGGCGGGGTCAGACGCCTGGTCAAGCCGGGGGAGGATTGCGGGAACGAAGATGCGGGGGGTCGTGCGGCTTCTGCCGCCGCCATGCCGGCGTGTGACGCTTGCACCGTCGCGGCAGACGTGCGGTCGCGGCTTCAACGGCTATTGGGTGTGGGTGTCGTCGCGGGCTCATCTAGGCGGCTTGTTGATATGTTATCGTCTATTGCGGTGTATGCGGCCCAGAACCCGCGCGTCAACGTCCTCTTGCAACTTACCGGCCACGACCAGAATGGCGACACGTTTTGGCTACCAGTGCACGAGGACCAGCAGCTGTTAGACAGCGCCGCAGGTCATTTGATGGCCATGGTCTACCGCTTCGCAGAGAGCGGCGACACCATGCAGCAAGGGTCGGACGCTATCGACCCGCTTCTGAATGGCAGAACATAACGCGGCAGCGCGGCGTCGGGTGCGCGGCGCGGAGTCGAGACCGAGACGCTCCCTACTGCTGTGCTTCCTACAAGCTCTGCCGTGGGTGCGAATGGTACCGCGTCCTCTGGTGCGACGGTCGGCAGAGCCGACCATGACACGCTTGGTACTGGCGCCGCTCGTCCGCGTGCTGCCTTCTCTGCGCCCAACGCCCCCCACCACATCTCTACCGCCCCAGTTGGGTCTCAAGGGCCGCAGCTGGTACAGACGCCGACGGCGTCCACGCAAGAGAACGAGCAAGCCAGCTCGTAAGCAGTTGCTGCGTCTGTCTCGCGCGGCGCTGGTGAGGGTCTTGCTAGTGACCGCGACGCAGCGGGACGGGGCACGGTGCCGGACGCAAGCGCCGGCCAAGAGCTGGCCGCTGCTGTGGCGGGCGACAGTGGCCATGAGAGCACTCCTAATGACGCGACCCACGTGACCGATAATGGGAGCCTCAGCATCAACGAAGAGGAGCACAGCGATGACTTTCTGATGAAGAGTCGCTACCTGCATAGCAGGCGCCATTCAAGGGTTCTGAAGGCTCCGGTGTCGACGTGCGAGCCCGCCCCTGTGGTCCCATCGGTTGCCACCGTTGAACGGGTGTTGGAGCTCCTGGGCAACAACCGACCCAAGCAGCATGTGTGCGCGGTCATCCCTCTCATGTCAGCGGCGATGCGGCGTGCGGGCGCCCGCACCGTGCAGTCAATGCTGCTCACACTGCCTTGGTGGCCGCGGAAGTCGACACGCGACGTTTGGCCGATGACCGTCATCGTCCGCAACTGCCTACTGTCCAAGATCATCCCCGCGTACGAGGTGTCCGACGGGCGGGTGACGGTTACCCTCAAGCGGTGGCCCACCAAACCGGATGACACGCCGACGGAGCGCGTGGCCAACGTGCATCTACTGGCACAGATGGAACCAATGGCAGTGGAGGCGCTCAAGATCTACGTCCGCACCATCAAGCCATCACCTTTGCACGCGGTAGCACGCGCAGCTTCGCGGTTGGCGAGTCTCTCTTCCCTGGCGGGCCTCAAAGCGGGTTCCAGGGTGGCGCGTACATCGGAAGAATTGGCGAGACGGCGGGCAGACCCGCGTCAGCCGAGCACGCCGTTTGATGCCACTCCACTCCGCGCCAACAACTGGGTTGCCATCGGCTCTGACCCTCCAGCGCACCACCCGTCGCGCATGCCCCCGTCCCCCGTACCTGGCCGCTCGTTTCCGCCGTCTGGTGGTGCGGCTGACGCCGCCGGCTCGGGTGGTTCTGCAGCGTCGCCTGTGCCGGCGAGCGATAGCGCGAAGGCGTTCGACGCGCAGAGCGTTATATCCGCCCTTTTGGCTGCTTAGCGAGTGATTGACTCCTGTGCGCCCACACACTTCGCTAACAGGGACTCCCGGTCTGCCGCGGCCGGAGGACCGGACATCCCTTCTTCATTGCGTTCTCACCGCTCGCGATCAAGCCATGAAACCTTTCCACGGATGCTGCTGCCTCACCCGCTGCGGCCACATCGGCCGCTGGTGCAAGTGCTTGCCCCCGGCCAGCGGCTTCTTCACCAGCTACGGAAGCGGCAGCCGTTACTCCAAGTGATCCCCCTCGGCCGGAAGCTTCTCCACCATCTGCGGCAACTCCTGCCACTGCTGCAAGCTCTCCGCCTCGGCCAGCGGCTTTTCTACCAGCTACGGCAGCCCCCGCCGCTGCTGCTTCTGCAAGTGCTCTTCCTCAACCGACGGTATCTCCTTCAGCTGCGTCCAAATCGGCGGCTGCTGCTGCTGCAAATGCACCCCCTCAAGCGGCGCCTTATATTGCTGATCCCCGAATTTTGTCCTGAGGGACAGAGACAGAGACTGACTGTAAATAAAAGCACTCTTTTGGTCTAAAACGATAGTAAGAAGGCATCGAAGCCAATACAAAGCCCGTATTCTGTGCCAGGACCTTGCATCCAGCAGAAACCACTGTTTGTTCCCGCATGATCCGCTTAACACGCAATTGGTCTAAAACTTCAATATAAAGGCATCGAAGCCAATAGAAAGCCCGCATTCGGTGCCAGGACCTTCCATCCAGCAGAAATCACTGTTTGTTGCTGCTTGATCCGCTTTTGTTGGCAGGGAGCAAGCTGTCCACGCGAGATCTTGAGATTTTCTACTGTCTCGTGCCTAGAAGTGCAGAAAAACAGAGGGGCCGATGTTGATTTCCAGGCTGTATGGGCACATGTAAGCAATCAGGAGCACCAAGTCAGTCCTAGAGGCGCATCTGATTGGTGGAGAGAGTCGGTCCGCAAGTCAGTCTCTGTCCACCAGGATAAAATTAGGGGATCAACAATACATCCGCTGCCACACGGCCTCCATCTGCTTGACCGCCAGCGTCTTCTCCACCTGCGGCTGGACGTCCAGCAGGTCACCCGACTGCCGGTAGTCGGCTTTCGTTGCCTGCGCCATCTCCCTCTCGCAAAACTACTACCTCTCCGACGCGTTCACTCCCTCCGAATACACCTCCTCCACCTGAACCATGCGGGCAGTTGCCCGAGCATCATGGATCGTCTTCGCGGCGGACAGTATCATGGGCGGACGCGGTTGGGTCCCAAGGTTCTTCTGGGGCGGCTGCTGGATCGGAGAAGACCCGCGCTGGTGAGGCGGCTTCTCAGGCGGACAAGCGCAAGGGCGGGGTGCGGCGACGGCAGAGCTTGCTGGAGCGATCGGCGCGAGCCGATTGTTGGACAGGGACCGTTTGGGCAGGCTTGCACGCGTCGGAGTGGGACGGCGGTCCTTTGGGTTCGGTCGGGCGTTGGCGCAGATGGTGGCTGCCGTGACGGGGGTGGCTGTGACGGCTGGGTCCGCATCCACGTCCTCGGCTGGGGGCACGCGCTCGCCGCAGCAGCCGTCCTCCGCGCCCGACTCACCTGCACCCGCCTTCGTGGCTTCCGTGCCAGAGCTGCCCGTGAAACCACCTAGGAACTTCACTGGTACTCGCGCTATGCGGTTGCGCTCGTCGGCAGCAGAACGCGGTGCAACACTGGGGCCGTGGCTCGACTTGGTGAGTACGGCGGCAGCTGCGCTGCAACCTAACCTGCCGGCACAAGAGTCGACAAGCTCTCGATCGTCGCAACCAGAGACTCGTCGCTCGGCTCGTGCCAGTGCTCTTGCGGCGATTGGTTCTACGAGGCTGAGGGGCACGGCACTGGCTACGTAGTCTGACACAGCCCCCAGCACACGGTCAGCCTCCCCTCCGCCACGGCAACCACCACGCACAGGGCAGGGGCCCGTGACAGCGTCTGGAACTGAGGGCGCATCAACACCCCGGTGCAGCAGCAGTAGTCACGTGGCAGCTGCTGCGGCTGATGGGAAGCGGACGGAGGCGACCGACACTTCGAGCTCGCCACCGGCGACGTCCAAGCCCGTAGACAAAGTGCCGGCCACCTCCACCGCCAATATTTCGGGCGGCAAGCGCGTGGTCCCGGCCGCGGCTAGCGACGAGGCCGACACCGAGACGTCGACAAAGAAGCGGCTGGTCGGGATGCGCTTTTCGGCTTCCCGCCCACCCTTGATGCCGAAATTCAAGGCAGTGGTGCTGGCAGCACCATCGACGCGGCACCAGTCTGTGGAGAAGGCCCCAGACAACTCTGTCTGCCAGTTGTACGTGGAGGGAGATCGGTTGGTCGCGGCGGGGAGGCTGTTGAAGTCCAAGCCCGTTTTTCATGGGAGGGTGGTGGATGCTGATCTAGTTGTTGGTTCTCTTCTGATTGTGAGAGCTGGGATGCATTCGTACCCGTACCAGAACGGGTTCCCCCCGCCTGCCATGCAGCGGTCGAAGCTGAGGATGGCGGACGTGTTGCAAACATCTATTGTGTGGTCTCGTGCTCTTATCCGCATTGTGTAGTTGTCTTTGCACGTCCTTTCTTGCGTGTTCTTGGGGTACTATTATCGAACATCACTTCTTCATGCTATCTGTTCTTTAACGTACTCCCCAAGACGTCTAAAGTCACTGCGTTCCCGTGAGCACGACCGTCTCGCAATTCTTCCGACTCTCCTCCTGTACGCTGCAGTGCCACTGCCTGCCGCCAATCACATGGCTGCCGCGTCCACCTCCGCCCAGCACCCTGCACGCAAAATCAGAATAACTTGGGGGCGGTTGGGTCTCTCAGACGAAGGAGGCGGCTTCATCAGCCGCTAAAGAGTGTGTTTGAAGTGGGGCGTGTGGACTCCCACTCAGTCTGTAGCCAGCTGCTCCCAATACCGAATACTGGGGGTGGCAAACGGCGGCGGTGGTGGTGATGGCAGTGGCAAACAAAGCAGTGGCGGTAGTTGTGGCGTTGACTGCTGTGGTGGCAGCGGGCAGCGGTGTGGCTTCCGCCGCGACGGCTTGCCGCCACGGCTCCCGCCCCCACCAAAAGCGATCGACCTACATGTTAAGGCCGCAGCGTGTTCCCCACCATGCAGCGGGCGGACGATGAGGGGCGCACGGCACAACCGCGGCGCCCGCCCCCCCCCCTGTGAGCCTAACATACAGAGGAGAGACCACTGTCGCCATGTATACGATGTGACCAGGCTCGTGCACTGCTGCAACGCCGCTCCGCACGGAAAAGGGGGCAGACACAGCTGACCCGGCACCATACGAGCCCCTGGGATAAAGTCAGCAGCGGAAAAAGGCGCCCGCCCCCGTCCACGAATATCTGCTTTCCGCCAGATTGACACGACAGGTTCCATCTACCTAGCATTCAGATAACTCCTTTCTCACGTGAGCCCACGGTCCTGACCCTGCCCTGGGCCTGTCCCGACAGAGCCGGTGCGACCTTTCTCAGCGTGGCGCACAGGAGAAAAACTCCCATGAAAGCCCATCTGAGCGATATCGATGGGCCTCAGAATCTTTCCATTTTGCATCCATTCGAGAATGATCCACATTGTAAATCTCATTACACGCCTACCGAGCGCAAATCGGTATGTCTACGGTAGTAGTCCTATTTCTGTCGGAAGCTTGCGGTTTCAGGGTGTGCGCACACGTTATCGATCAAATTGATCCGGGAACTTGTGCGAATGGGACGTTTTAGTCCGATTCTAGCGAACAGAGCTCCCTCAGTCGGGAGATATTTCACACATGGCTCGTCGCGGTCTGTTAGCTCTCTCAAGACTTGGTGAGTACTTGTTCCCTGGAGCAGTTCTCTTTTTCACTGATCAACTTGATATTGAAAAGGCTATTCAGCCGAGTCGTAGGCTGTACTAGTCATAATGCCTGTTTCCGTAAGACCTCCACCACCCCGCCGGTGGTCTGCTGGCACACGCGCATGTGGGACGAGTGGCATCAACTCGGCGCAAAATCTCTTTGAACTGACAGGCAACCTACCGGGCATCACGGAGATGACTGAGCTAGTCTCGGCCGTGGTAGGGGATGGCGGCGGCAGGGGGGCAGCATCACGGCGCCGGGATCAGGACTACATCGGCTTCGTTTTTGGTGACCTGCAGACAAGCATTAAGAATGCGACCGTACGTGATCCGCAATGGGGATACATTGATAGGCGTGTGAGATGGGGCCTGTAAGCCTCGGATTGATCCAGCACCTGATCCGGACTTGATCCGGCCAGTGCTGGCCAATCGTCAGTCCTCGACCAAGAGCAGGTCGGACGCCGGGCTGGCGTACGTGGCGCAACGGGCTTCATCAAGGGCCGGGAGAGGGACAGGAGAGGGCCGGGAGAGGGACGGGGGAGGGACGGGGGAGGGACGGGGGAGGCGCGCGGGGCGGGCGGGCCAGTGCGCGCCGGGCTGAGCCGGCCAGGGTGCGCGGGCGGCGTGGGTCTGCACACTGCTGGGCGTGCTGTGGTCGTGGGTGGGAGTGACCCTCGACGGGGGATAAGAGGCGGGACAGTCGAGTCGGGCGGGACGACGACGTGGGTAGGAAGATAGAGCCTTTTATCTCACAAGCAGAACACCGATGCCTGGTTCGGCTGCTTCTCGCAGTTGACCAGCCCTGAAGTCTGCAGTCGGCCGCGCTAAAACATCGAGCGTCAGCTGTTTGCCAACGTGGAATGGCAAACCATTCGCTCTGTTGGTCCTGATGGGTGGGCTTTTCGGGCGCACAGTCGCGGAGGCGGCGACAGCGAACGTCAACGATTCCGCCGCAAGCGGCGATTGCGGCGCACTACCTCACTGGCGAGCAGAAGGACGGAAGGCAGACAAGGCTGCTCTGTCCAGTGGTGGGAAGGGCGACTGTTCGGAGCAGCGGGACAGCACAGAAGGACGTACCTTGCGACTGTCCATCATGCCTGCATGACGGAGGCAACCGAGCCAGCGGTATCTCTGATAACAGGCGAACCCTCACAGACGGATGCACTGTGCTTTCCACTTGATCCGCTCTTTCGAAATATCTGTGCGTAACGGCAGATGCAGCCGCGGGCAGAGACGCCAGCCGACGTCTTTGCCGCCCGTCCATTAGGTCGAACGCCACCAACAGCGGCTGTGCTGTGGGCAAGCCGTGGCCGACCGGTCACCAGCGGCTTTGGGTGGTCAAAAGGACGCCGCGCCAATAGCCCAAGCTCCGTGACACTGCAGGGCCGTCCACCGTGGGATCTACGGCGGTAGGCGCGAGAGGCGGCGGCCCGACGACAGGCCCCACTGCTTGCAAGCGGTGGAAGCCCGGCGACGAGCCCCGGCTGGGCACTGCCGCGCCTACAGGAGGCGGGGAATCCGCCACCACAGTAGCCCGCACACGGGACTGCTCCAGACACCGCATGCAGCTCATTGTGGCACGGGTACTACCCAATTTATTGCGGGCCACGGCACCAGCCAACGGGCCACCAGCACGACTGGGCGGATCTCGAGAAACGTGGTCAAGCAATACAGATCCGCACCTCCCCGATGCACGGCTTTTGAGTACAAATCCCTTTCCGATAGGCCGGCGACCACGTGCGCGACCCGCGACCACCCTCGACGGCGGCGGCGGTCCAGCACCCCCCTCCCGGCCTCGCTTGCCCGTCCGACGTGGGACCAAGCCGCCCGCCCCCACCGGCGGTCGTGCGTGGAGCGGCACGCAGGTCGCGTGTCCGCCTGCGCGGTCGATCGCCCGCATCGGTGGGATCGCGGGTCCCTGCGGCGCTGCGCGGCCGGCGCCGTTGCCGGCTCATCCCGGCCACGATGATCGTGGCCGGGATGAGCCGGCAACGCCGCGCGGCTGTGATGGCCGTTGATCCCACGCCGCGCCTCGCCCATTCCCCCACCGCCGCAGCCGGCGCCCGCCGTAGACGTCGCCAACGTCGGCGGATCTACAGCGCCGCGCCGCGCCGCGCCGCAGTTGGCGCTGGGGAGAGGATGGCGGCGTGCGCAGGGTGGCGCAGCGGCCACGCCCCACGTGGTGGGGCTTGCCCGACGCCGGCGACGGGCCCGCGTTTTCGGGCGAGTGATGGCGTGCGCGCAGCGGGAAGGTGCGGCGTGGTGTGCGTGTGCCCCGCCTGAGTGTCTGTATGAACGTCTCCACTCACATCACCCCCCCTCACACGCACTCATTTGCTAGCACTCATGGCATACAGTAGGGGGGGGGGGGTAAGTTGGCAACGTCCCGGTTCACATGTCATAAATATCTACCGAGGACGTGCTGCTCGGCACGCGTTCGCGCAAGGTGACTTGGTGCAGCCGATGATAGGGCGTCGCGCCCTCCGCGTCGTCGCGTTGCATGCCGCGCGCGCCAGTCAGGGGACGGCACCCGGGCACCCCCACAAGGCCAACGGCCGTGCACGGCGTTGTGGCCGAGGTGGCCGTAGCGGCCGCCCCCGGTTGCGCCAAACGACAGACCAGATACAGACGGGCAGCGCACGGGAGCAGGGATGGCTGCAGCTCTCGCGGCCAATGGGCCGCCCACCGCGAGCCCCCCACGAGGTCCTCTGGGCCCCGCCGCAGGGCCAAGAGTGCGGCAAGTCAGCTCGGGGCGGGCGGCGGCTCGCCGCTGCCCGTCACCAGGTGCACGTAAAAGCAGCTCCGCGGGCCCCGCCAGGCGAACGGGCACCGTGCATCACCCGCGGAACTGAGGGTGACTGCCATGCGCGTGTCATCGGCTGTTTCCATCCCGTTCACTTCCCCCCTGGCAGTCATCACGTCCGTGCGCTCCCTCCTCGCCGCCGCTGTGGCGCCACGCCGGTCCTCCCGTGTCACCACGCAGCGGCACCGAGGGACCGAGGGACCGATCGACAGACGCCCTCGACGTCAGTAATAACAGCGTCGACCCCCCACGACTGACCCTGCCGCTGGTGGCGCGACCTTTCAGACCCCTCCCCGACCGGCAAGAATGGCCGACCAGGTGCCGATGCCGGCCGACGTAACCGCGCCGCTTGCGTCCAGCATGTCATCTTCGTCGAGCGCGCCGCTCAAAGGTGAACATGTGTCCCTGAAGGTGGGCGACAGCGGCCTCTCTGTCGCCGTCATTGGTATGTTGACGTCGGTTCTACTCTGTTGAGAAGAGTTTTGGCTGCGTGATGGATTGTGAAGGGCGCTCCTTATTGCTTTGGGCTTGCGCGGCGTGTCTGTTGGCTACTCTAGGGGCACTCGACTCACACTGCGCCGTCCTCCTGATTGGATATGACCCCATGCTTGGGTGCCTGCGCGACTGGCACCTCCTCTTCCCAACGCTTCCCCGTTGCAGGCAATGGCGTGTATGGCCGCGCCTTTGCGCGCCGCATGGCCGCCATCGGCGTGCCGGTCATCCTCGGCACGCGGTCCCCCCCCTCGGCCACGTCGACGGCGCCGACGTGGGCGCTCCCGTGCACCGTCACGGTCATCTCCGAGGCGCTCTCGTCGTCGACGGTGGTCATCTTGGCCATCCCCCACACTGCCGCCGCCGCGTTTGTGCGGGAGCATGGGGCGGGCCTGGGTGGAAAGGTGCTCGTCGACGTGGCCAACCCCGTGGCCCCGTCGTTTGGCACCACCATGCGGACGCTGTGGGCAAAGGCGATGGGAAAGCCGTCGGCAACGACGACTGCATCGGCGGCGGCAGCGGCGATTCCGCCGCCGTCGGCCGACGACAGCGACGATGTGATGGTGGACAAGGCCGCGGCAGTGGCCGCCGCCGACCCGTTGGCGTCGACGGCAGAGCGGCTGGCGGCGGTCGTGGCCGCTGAGGGTCTCTCGTCTACCCCAGTCGTCAAGGCGTTTAACAACGTGTCGGCGTACGCGCTCGACGAGGCGGCTGCGCAGACGCCTCCGCCCACGGTCATGATCGCGTCTGAGGATTCCGACGCCAAGGCGGCGGTCGGCGACCTCGCCCGCCGCATGGGCCTCCCCGTGCTCGACGCGGGCGGCCTCATCGCCGCACGCACCGCGGAAGCGACCGTTCACCGCTTTTTTGACGGGTGGGTGGCGGCGGTCGTCGTCACGACCATCCTCCTCCTGGCATGCAGCATCTACTGGTCACAGCGGTACTTTGCCGAAGGTCGCGCGACGACCGCCCTGTGGTACGCGTGGCTGCTCCAGCCGGTCGGCCACATTGCCATGGTGCTGCTCGCACTCACCTTCCTGCCGGGCAGCCTAGCGGCGGCCCTGCAGCTGGCACGGGGTACCGCCAAGCGGCCATTCCCCGCCTGGTTGGCGTCGTGGATGGCCATCCGCAAGCAGCTAGGCATGGCGGGCTGGTTTTTGGCCACGCTCCACGCCATTGCGGGCGCGCTACACGGGGCGCCAAAGCGGGCTAACGACCCGACCTACGACGCGTACACGTACATTGCGTTTGGGGTGTTGGCGTACGGGGCCTTCCTGCTCGTCGCCATGGCCTCCAACCCCGCGGTCGCCTCAGGTCTTTCGTGGACGGAATTCAAGACCATCTTTTCGGGGCTCGGTCTGCTGACGATGGCGTTGACGCTCGTCCACGTCGGCGTCTTCATCAAACTCCTGTCCAAGTTTGTGGACCAGTTCAACAACCCTGTTCTGCCAGTCTTCCTGGCCTTTGGGGTTCTGAGCGTGGCGGCTGTGGCGATGGCGCTGTGCAAGTTGCCGCCCCTGTCGATTGCCATCAAGCGGGTGCGGGCCCGTTGAATCCGGTGTGGAGTCAAAGAGTGAAATGGAAGGACTCAGATGGGAGGGGAGAGAGACATGACTACAGCGGCAACACTGAAGCACAATACCAGCGTGCTGCGCGGCGAGACCACGGTATTTTTCGCATGATTTTGGCACATGTCCTCCGCGGAGCAGCGCTGATACTGCACACATCCAGCTCAGGACCTCACGATGCGAGCTGTGGCGGTGCCGTCTGGGTAGCGAGGGACAGCCAACTGGATGGGGGCGTAGTGCGAACGGCCGGGGCCGTAAGCTTGGCTGCGCGCCATGGTGTGGGGTTCCGACCTGCCCCCTTGCGCTTGCCTTCTCCGAGAAGCGCCAAGCCACCGACTGAGAAGTACGCCATGGCAAATTGAGTGCTCCACACTCAGGGGGAAGGGTGACGCGGGCAGCGGACCGCTCCAGTCGTGACCCGTGCCGTCACCACCGTCGCTCGTCGGGGGGCTGCCACCCCCCCCCAAGCAAACGTCACCCATACCCCATCCGCAGGGGCCGGCGGCAGCCGCGCCGCCAACCGCACCACCGAACCCGCAATCGGCGGCGGCCGTCGGGTGGGTCCACGCCCGCGCCAGTGACGGCGACAACGCTGGCGGGGCGGGTGAGCGCCACGCCAGCGCCGGCGCGAGAGCAGCGCACGGCGGCAAGACGCCGGGGGACGGTGACCGCGCGTCGACGGTCAGACGCGGCCCACACTACCCCCGCCCCACG
>Ga0209831_1003230_pt1 | contig 13592 bp, 17 predicted proteins | sample Maine_Asex4_meta_FD_187451 | JGI IMG/M metagenome (GOLD analysis project Ga0209831, IMG submission 187451) | Marine algal microbial communities from Maine, USA - Maine_Asex4_metaG (SPAdes) (version 2) | ecosystem: Host-associated > Algae > Red algae > Unclassified | place: Maine, USA | collected...
TGCACGTCGACGACGAGGTCACGCGCACCGTCGAACTCGCCGGGAATCACACGCTGTGGGACCTGCACGAGGTCATACAGCGGGCCTTCGACTGGGACGACGACCACCTGTTCAGCTTCTTCGTCAGCGGCAAGCTGCGCGACCGTGGGAGCGAGTACGTCGGCAGCCCGATGGGGGACGTGGAATCCTTCGGGTTCGAAGACGATGACGACCCGCGCTCGGTCCTGGAGACGCGGCTCGAGGAGCTCGGGCTCAAGCCCCGGCGCGTGATGCGCTACGTGTTCGACGACGAGCACCTGGTGCGCATCGGCGTGTCGAGGGTGCGCGACGGCGGTCCGGACGACCGCGGGCTGCCGCGTACCGTGGAATCGGTCGGCGAGGCGCCGCCGCAGTACGATCATTTCGAGGAATGACGGACCGGTCCGAAGGCGTCACGATCTTCGACCTCGAGGACCGGTTCGTTCGAAGACGTGAGCTCGTCGCTGTTGCCGGTGCCCTTGGCTGTCAATAGACTAAGGGCCTGTGAAGGAATAAAGGGTACATCCTGTCGCTTCGCAGGGCGTGCCAGCCTAGGCGCGAGGAGCGGAGCTTGGCAGGGCCAAGCGACCGAGGAGCAACAACGGATGGCGCGCCCTGCGAAGCGACCCTGCGGGCCGGCCCTGTGCGTTCGTCCCGCTGCGTTGCTGCTCGCTCGGGTAGCCCTGCTACCCTCGTTCGCAGCGCCTTGCGGGACAAACGCACAGGGCCGGCAGGATGCACCCTTTATTCCTTCACAGGCCCTTACCAGGTCCCGACCTCCCTTCGATGGCCGACGCCTGGGCGGTACCGTTCGCCGGGATGGCAACCGAGCTCGACCTCGTCACCGCGGTCGCCGCCGACGCGCACACCCTCGTCGAGGACTTCTGGCGACGAGCCCTGAGTACCGGCGACGCCCCACGCGGAGCGGACGCTCCCCGTCACACGAACTGAGAACAGCGGATACCGTGGCACGCAAGAAGAAGGAACAGGCACCGCCGACACCCCAGGTGCGGCTGCGCTCGTTCATCGATTCGGCCCGCAAGACGATGCGCAAGGATGCCGGCCTCAACGGTGACCTCGACCGCATCCCCCAGCTCGCGTGGCTGCTGTTCCTCAAGGCGTTCGATGGTCTGGAGATGGAGCGGGAGATCGTCGAGAGCGACTACCGGCCCGCCATCGAGGCGCCGTACCGGTGGCGCGACTGGGCGGCTGACCGGATCGGGGGACGCACCGGCGACGACCTGCTCGGGTTCGTCAACGACGAGCTGTTTCCCTACTTGCGCGAGCTGAAGGGCGACACCGACCGCGACCCGCGCGACGTGCTCGCGACGGTGTTCAAGGAGACCTACAACCGCATGGTGTCGGGTTACCTGCTGTCGGACGTGATCGAGCAGGTGAACAAGGTCGACTTCACCTCGTCGGAAGACATCCACACGATGGCGCTCCTGTACGAGTCCATGCTCCGGGAGATGCGCGACGCGGCCGGCGACTCCGGCGAGTTCTACACCCCGCGCCCGGCCATCCGCTTCATCGTGCAGATGATCGACCCGCAGCTCGGCGAGATCGTCCTCGATCCGGCCTGCGGCACGGGCGGCTTCCTCGTCGAGGCCCTCGATCACCTGCAGCCGCAGGTGTCGACGGTCGCCGAGCGCGAGGCGCTTGCGGAAAACCTGCGTGGCGTCGAGAAGAAATCGCTGCCGTACCTGCTCGGCACGATGAACCTGCTCCTGCACGGCCTGGCCCGGCCCAACCTCGTCAGGGGCAACGCGCTCGCCCGCCCGCTGACCGAGATCAAGCGAGCGGAGAAGGTCGACGTGATCCTGACCAACCCGCCATTCGGCGGCGAGGAGGAGAAGTCGATCTTGAGCAACTTCCCCGCCGGCATCCAGACCGCCGAGACGGCCTGGCTGTTCATGCAACTGGTGCAGCGCATGCTCGCCGACGGCGGGCGCTGCGCCGTCGTGGTGCCCAACGGCGTGCTGTTCGCCGACGGAGCCGGTGCGCGCATCAAGGAGGAACTCCTGAAGGGTTGCAACCTGCACACCGTCGTGCGGCTGGGCTCGGGCGTGTTCGCGCCCTACACAGACATTCCGTCGAACCTGCTGTTCTTCGAGAAGACCGGACCCACGAAGCAGATCTGGTTCCACGAGATCCCCACGCCGGAGGATCGAAAGAAGTACTCGAAGACGCGCCCGATGCGCTTCGAGGAATTCGCCGACTGCATCGAGTGGTGGGGAGGGACGAAGCGGGAAGGACGAGCCGAGACGGACCGCTCGTGGCGGGTCGACGTCGCGAGCATCGCGGAATCGAACTGGAACCTCGATCTCAAGAACCCGAACCGCGCCGACGAACTTGCGCATCGTCCGCCGGCGGAGTTGATCGCCGAGCTGATGGAGACCGAGCGGGAGATCATGGGGCTTCTGGGGGAGATGGAGAGCGAGTTCGGGAGCACCGCATGAAACGGGTGAGAGTCGGCGACGTCCTCGAGCTGCAGCGTCGCCCCGTTCGGATCGACCCCGAGTCGGAGTACGCACTTGTCGGCGTGTACTCGTTTGGAAAGGGAATCTTTCACCGAACGCCGCAACTCGGGATCGAACTCGGTGACTACAAGTTCTCCTCGGTGCAACCCGGCGATCTCGTCCTGAGCAACATTCAGGCTTGGGAAGGCGCAATTGCCTTCGCCACGGAGGCAGATCGGAACACCGTCGGAACGCAACGATTCCTCAGCTACACCGCGCGCGACCCGGACGTGATCGACACGAACTGGGCTCGGTATTACTTTTTGAGCCCGGCAGGCTTCCCTCATATTCAGAAGGCGGCGCCGGGATCGGTCACCCCCAATCGAACGCTTTCGCGCTCGAGATTCGAAGCTATTGAGATAGATTTGCCCGTCGTAGACGAACAACGTCAAGTCGCGAGCCATCTGGCCAGAGTCTCGGAACTGACTGCTGCGTTTCACCGATCGCGTGAAGCGCAGCGAACGGAAGCTCTAGTGTCGTCGCTAGCCACGCGGCCTGATCTGAGAGATTCGGCGAAAGGGAAGCTAGGCTGGCGGCGCCTATCGCTTCGCAAGATCATGAAGCAGTCCAACGAGTCAGTCTCTGTTCGGATAGACGGAAAGTACCCAAACCTTGGCATCTACAGCTTCGGACGTGGCGTTTTTGGGAAACCGCCAATCGAGGGCACAACAACATCGGCGAAGCAACTAAGCCTTGTCAGGGCCGGACAGCTCATCTACAGCCGCCTCTTCGCGTTCGAAGGTGCCTATGCCTTCGTGCCCGAGGAGTTCGATGGCCACTTCGTGTCGAACGAATTTCCGTCGTTCGACGTCGACCCCGAGCTGGCAACAGCGGAGTTCATTGCGGCAGCGTTGCGCAGCCGTCAACAATGGAACGAGCTGGCGGGCTCCAGCAAGGGTCTCGGCCTGCGTCGTCAACGAATCAAGGTCGAGGCACTTCTAGAGCATGAGCTGTGGTTCCCGCCGATCGAGGAGCAGCACCGCGTCGTAGCCGCGCTCCGGAAGCTGGAGCAAGTGAACGGTCTCGTCGCAAAATTCCAAGCGCTCGCTGCCGCCGTGCTGCCATCCGCCCTCAACCGAGCGTTCGCCGGACTCGCCTGAGAAAAGAGTCGACCGTCAGAGCCCACTCAGGAACGGCTCCAGCGCCTCGTGCAACCGCCCGAGGGCGTCGGCCGTGCGACCCATCCCTTCCGCGCGTTCGCGCTCGTCGGTACGCCACCCGGCACCGTCGGCGAGCTCGTATCGAATGAGGCAGGCGCGCGCCTCCTCGGCGTCGTCCCACAGCAGCGGAGCGCCGAACGCGGCCTCGATCGCCTCCGAATCGCTCTTCAAGCGGGTGAAGATCTCCACGTTCTCCTCGGCATCGCTGCCGTCGATCCGCAGCTGTACGCGGCAGGTCTCCGCCATGACCCAGACCTGGAACGACCAGCTGCCGCTACTCGTGTTCACGTACGGACCGGTACGGGGGCCCAATGGAGCGGAGCACGGACGTCCGTTGGTTCGCGATCGGCAGGAACGCGGTCCAGAACGCGAGGTTCGCCTCCTGACGCTGGTTCTGCGCGGCGGATCACGCGGCGTTCGATGTCGTCGCGATCTTCCATTCGTTCGGCCCGGCGATCAGGCGGAACCGAAAGCCTGGTGCGGAATCGCCGATCCGTAACGCCTCGACCACCGCGAGGAAGACACGGATGCCGGCGTCCCCGAACGCTTCGGCGTAGCGGTTCCATTCGTCGGCCACGGCGATGAACTCCTCGCGGTGATCCTCGGCGATGACGATGACCGCGCGACATCGCAGCGCCACGGCATAAGCCAGTGCACGGGTCAGGTGGTCGTGATCGGCTGATCCGTACTGGTTCTCGATTGCCCACCGGCCACCGTTCACGTCCAGTGCCAGGAGATCGAGCGACCGCCCGCCGGTGGCCGACACTTCGACCGCGTCCAGCGCGAGGTCCCCGACGCCGAGATGGGTGCCCAGCACCTCCAGGTGATCGGCGAGCCAAGGCGTGAAGTCGCGAGCCTCCCCCGCCCAGACAGAGCGGATGTCGACGCGCGTAAGTTCGAGAGGCTGATTCATGGTGTCAGGATTCCTTTCGGTCCGCTCGGCCGCTTAGGGCCCGTGCCGGAACAACTTGCTCACGCCCAAGTTGAAAGTCCGTACACCGAAGACCTTCGGCGCCGCGAAACGTCCAACTTGTTTCGCGGCGGGCCCTTAGCGCAGGACGTGTCGCTCCAGCAGCATCGCGCACGTCGAGAAATGGTTGCAGCGTCGCCACGCCGATAGGTCGCCGATCACGTAGAGGCGCCCCTTCGCGCGGCTGACGGCCACGTTCAGGAGGTTCGGCGTGCCGTCCACCATCATGCCGTCGTAGGCGATGGCGTTGCATATGTCGACCATCGGCGCATCGCAACGGCGATGGACGCGCAACGGGGAGCCGACCCAGACCGACTGCTCGCCGTTCGCGACGTAGGTTCCCCAGCGGGCGACGCGATCGGCCAGGCGCTGAGTGGACGTCCGGCCCGGAGTCCTGAGACCGTCCACGCCGTGATACCGGTGCTCCACGTCTTGTCCGAGAACGGCGGGTTGGCCACCACGGAGTCGTAGGTACGCAGGTTCGCACCGTCCACGAACTTCGGCCCGGCCAGCGTGTTGCCGCTCAGGATGCTGGCCGTCGGGGAGTCGTGCAGGATCATGTTCATGCGCGCCAGACCCGCCGTGCTCACGTCCTTCTCCTGCCCTTCGAGCGTGATGTGCCTGCCGGCCTCGCTCGCCACCTTAAGCAGCAGCGAGCCGGAACCGCAGGTCGGGTCGTAGGCGCTGGTGGAGGCCACGGCCGTCTCCTGCGAGATGCCGATCACCTGCGCCATGATGCGGCTCACCTCGGACGGGGTGTAGAACTGCCCCTTGCTCTTGCCGCTCTCGGTGACGAAGTGACGCATCAGTAACTGTAGGCGTCACCGAGAATGTCGTCGTTGTCGGCGCGGTTGCTGAAGAAGTCGAGCTCGGGCTTCTGGAAGATCGCCACCAGGTTCGACAACCGATCGACCATCTCCTGACCTTCGCCGAGCTTGTTCGGGTCGTTGAAGTCGGGGAAGTCGGTGCGCGCGAGCCGATCGTTGCTTTCGATCAGCGGCTGGATGATGCGGGTGTTGATGCGGTCGCCGATCTCGCTGTTGCCCTTGAGCGTGACCATGTCCCGGAAGCTCGCGCCGTCGGGAATCACCACCGGGGGCGCGAAGTTGTCGGAGTCGCCGTACTTGTCCGACACGTACTTGATGAACAGCACGTAGTCCTTGTACTGGCTGGCGTCCATGCCGCCGCGCAGCTCGTCGCAGGAGGCCCACAGGGAGGAGTACAGGTCGGATTTCTTGATGGCCATCGGGCGGGCGGTCAGTCGGTGAGGTGTCGCGGTCGATACACGTTGTCGATCGGTGCCGGCGTGGCGAACCGCGCAACCGGCGGGATTGTGTCATGGGTCCCGGTTTCGGCCATCCCGATCTGCGGCCGAACAGGGAGTCGAAACCGTCGCCCACTCTTCACGTACTATAGTTCACACGATTTCATGGACTTGACATGGCAATGGGCGAACTGGACGGCGTTCGGTCCGATCTAGCCCAGTTGGCACGACTGGCACTCGGCGAGCAGACCGAAGACGTTCGCCTGCTGGTGGCGCGGTACGTCCGCAAGTACCGGAGCAGCGACCGGGAGCTGGCGGATCGGTTGGACGAATACCTGCGCACGAACAAGCCACAGTCCCGGGGAGGCGTGCTGCGCAAGGCGCCGCCGGCCGATGAGGTCGAGCTGTCCTCGCCCATCGCCGACGAGTCCGGGCTGGCTCTGCTCAAGACGTTCGACACCGACACCGTGCCGCGCCAACCGCTGCTGCCGACCGGACTGCACGAGACGCTGACACAGCTGATCCGGGAACGCCGGCAGATCGACCGCCTCGCCGCCAAGGGTCTGAGCCCGACACGTTCCGCGGTGTTCACCGGCCCACCCGGGGTCGGCAAGACGGTGACCGCACGCTGGATTGCGGCCGAACTCGGGCTACCGTTCCACGTGCTCGACCTGACCGCCGTCATGAGCAGCCTGCTCGGGCGCAGCGGCGCCAACCTTCGCGCAGCCCTCGATTTCGCCAAGCGCACCCCGAGCGTGCTGTTGCTCGACGAGCTCGATGCGGTGGCGAAGCGACGTGCGGACGCCTCCGACGTCGGCGAACTCAAGCGGCTGGTCACGGTCATCCTGCAGGAGGTCGACGAGTGGCCCGATACCGGGCTGCTGCTTGCGGCGACCAACCATCCCGAACTGATCGACCCGGCGCTGTGGCGTCGGTTCGACCTGGTGGTCGAGTTCGCCATGCCGGATCGCGCTCAGGTGGTGCAGGCCATAGCGCAGTTCCTCGGTGACGATGTCGGCCCCTTCACCGCCTGGCTCGACATCATGGCGCTGACGTTCGACCACGAGTCCTTCAGCGACATCGAGCGCGAGCTGCGCCGCTTTCGTCGCGCGCTGGCCCTCGGCACGGCTTCCGTCAGGGAGCTCGTCGAAGCGCACGCCGCCCGGCGAGCGGGCGAACTCGACCATCGCAGCCGGATCGAGCTGGCGGTCCGGCTGGCCGAGATCTCCTCGTTGTCGCAGCATCGGGTGTCCGAGCTGACCGGCATCAGTCGGGACACGATCCGCAAGCACGTTCGAGCCCGTTCGCCCGCCACCCAGGCAATCACCGGAACGCGAGCGGAACGATGAGCATCGAACGTTTCCGAATGTGTCAGACCCAGTTGTCGAGCAGCGTCAAACGTGAGTAGAAATCCTCGACGACACGGAGATTTCTTTCCGGCCACGCGCTCTTCTCCGCGCCATGGAACAGCTCCGCCTGTCAGAACGGTTCCCGTTCCGATTGCTTCTGTGACGCTCGTTCAACCATGAAGTCGTCCGAGCCCCCTTCCTCGGCCTGAAAGAAGCTGTCCCAGGACCGGGTGATCGGCGAGAGCACACGGTCCTGCCCGACGACCCGAACAAGGACGTGTTTCACCTCGTCCGGAAAACGTGTCCCGGCCGGCAGGCGAACCGCCTGGGTGCCGTCGTCGACGAAGAGGGATCCTTTGAACACGAGAGACTCCGGTGACAGCGGCGTGTCCATCCAGTATGCGAATTGTCGGACCGAGGCTTTCCGTTCGAGGCGAACGGACGTCCCGGTCCGTTCAGGGCTGCCCGCTCATCTCGATCACGCCGCAGGCGATGCGGTCACCGGCATCCCCCGACGGCTGGCTGGTGTAGTCGTCCGGCCCCGAGTGCACGATGACCGCCGAGCCGTCGGCATCCATCAGCATGTCCATGGTCAGCAGGCCGTCGAAGTGCTCGACGAACAATCGGCCATCCTCGCCGACGTGCGCGTTCGGCAGGTCGCCCGGGTGCGGACCGCCCTCCACCATCACGCCGTGCGGCGCGCCGTCGGCCAGGTGGCCGCCGGCACTCTTCAGGTCGTCGGCCGAACAGTCGCCGGTCTCGTGCACGTGGATGCCGTGCACCCCGGGCGCAATGCCCACCAGCTGCCAGACCAGGTGCATCTGCCCGCTGGGGGTGGCGGTGATCCTGACCGAGCCGAGGACCTCGCCATCGGGACCGGCCACCTGCGCGATGGCGGAGGATTCCACCTCGGTGTCGCCGGCGGCGTCGACGACGTCCTCGTTGGCGACGTGGCTGGCGCCGTGAGCGGTGGCGGCGGCGAACAGGGCGAATGCGCCGAGGGTGCCGGCGACAGGTTTGCGGATCGTCATGGGGGTGGGGTCCTGTGATGAAGGGTTGGTCCGCCAGTCTTTACACCGCGGCACGGCCCCCCGGCGGCGTCGCACCCGTTTCTGCCCACCCGTCGACCGCCGCACGATTCTGCAAGAAGGCCCCGGTGGACGGCCACGATGTCGATGATGACGGGCTCGCCGGCCGGGCAGTGCCCGATCGGACACCCATTCGCACCAAGGAACTCGCACCATGGCCCTGAACGACCTGAAGGACGTCTACCTCGACCAGCTCCAGGACATCTACAGCGCGGACAAGCAATCGCTCGCGGTGACCCGCAAGCTGGTGGAGGCGGCATCGGATGCCGATCTGAAGCAGGCGCTGGAGGCCGGCGTGAGCGGCATCGAGCAGGGCATGACCATGCTCGAGGGCCTGATCCGCGGGCACGGTGCCGATCCGAACGGCGAGCACTGCAAGGGCATGGAAGGGCTGGTCAAGGAAGCGAAGGCGCACGCGCTCGAGGCGGAGTTCGGCAACGATACGGTGCGCGACACGATGATCGTCACGCAGTACCAGCGCATGGTGCATTACGCGATCGCGGGTTACGGCTGCCTGCACACCTTCGCGCACCGCCTCGGGCTGGAAGACGAGGCGCACAAGCTCAAGGAGGCGCTGGACGCAAGCTACAGCGGTGACCGGACCATGACGGACATCGCCACCTCGGGGCTGAACGCGGCCGCGGTCTGAATCCTGCCGTGACGTCGTGCGGTACCGACGGAGCGGTACCGACTTCGCGATGAAGCGGGTGTCGCTTCGGTCGTCGAAGCGATGCCTGCCGCCATGCTCGTCAGCAGTTTCGATCCACCCCGCCCGCCCGGCGCACCTCGGCGCGTCGCATGGGCATGGCGTCGATACGATCGAGCAGATCGTCCAGCACGGCCGGATCTCGCTGGCGCGACTTGACGCCACCATCCTTGCCGATCAGCACCAGTTCGAAGTCGATCGCCTGCTCCGACCCCTCGGACCAAGCGACCATCGCCCTTCGCACCGTTCTCGAATCGGTCGCGCCGGGTTCGATGGCCCGCAACTCGTTCGCATCGATGAACACCACATCGACATCGCGATCGATCAGGCGACAGCGAGCCTGCCGAACGGCGTCCTCCAGCATCAGGAAAGACGGTGAACCGGGTTCACCGAACGCCACGATCAGTCGGCGCTCCGAGAAGGCGTGGACGGTGTCGATGCTCATCGTGATCATGATGACGCATGGCGCCAGCAGGTGACCGATAGCTGCTGAACCGGTTCGTTTCATGCGCTTGTTCCCTTACCACGAGCAAGTTGGTGCATGGTATGTGCATGGCACGCACAAACATTGATCTGGACGACGATGCCTGCGCTCGGGTGATGGAACGCTTTCAGCTCGGCTCGAAGCGGGAGGCGGTCAACCTTGCGCTCCAGCGTCTGGCGGTGGAGCCACTCGGACTTCAGGAAGCTCTGGAGCTCGAAGGTTCCGGATGGGACGGCGATCTGGAAGAGATGCGCGGCTCGCGCACGAAGTGATACTCGCCGATACCTCGGCGTGGGTCGAATTTCTCGGAGGAACCGGATCGGCGGTCAACATCGCGGTTCGCGAACACCTCTCGGTTGACATCCTCCCCGCCCTGAAAGACGGGGATTCCCACTAAGGGCCCGCCGCGAAACAAGTTGGACGTTTCGCGGCGCCGAAGGTCTTCGGTGTACGGACTTTCAACTTGGGCGTGAGCAAGTTGTTCCGGCACGGGCCCTAAGGAGCGCGAGTCCCCGCGCCGAGATCACGGATGTTCCGGGCCGCATTCACGTCCCGATCGTGCAGACCACCACAGTCCCCACACCGCCATTCTCTTACCGAAAGTTCCCTCAGACCCTGCGGACCGGTCAACGATCCGCATTCGGAGCACCTTCGCGTGGCCGTGCATGGACGATGGGCCTCGTTCACTTCTTTGTAGACGATGCCGGCCTGCCGGCTCTTGTAGTCGAGCATCGTCTTGAGGCGGGCCCAGCTGGCATCGTGCACCGACTTGGCCATCTTCGTTTTCGCCAGCTTCGAGCTGCTGACGTTGCCGACGTAGATCTCGCCGCATCGGGCGACAAGCTTCGTCGAGAACTTGTTCTGTGCATCCAGCCTGCGATGCCGGATCTTCGCGTGGATCGCGCGCACCCACTGCTTGCGCCGGGCACGTTGTGCCGTGGCGAGTGCCGGTTCGAGATCGCGGTAGTGCCTGCCCGTCAGCGTGTCACCGTCCGAGCAGGTGGCCGTCGTCTTCAGGCCCAGGTCGATGCCGATGATGTCCTGCCCGACGGGGAGGGAGATCTCCATCTCGACGGCGGCGCAGAAGAACCAGCGCCCCCGGGCGTCTTCCGAGAAGCAACCGGCCCGGAACGTGTATCTCGACAATCCGTAGCTGTCCCACACCTTGAAGTGGTGGCCGGCGAACTTGATCTGCCCGTTCCTCCACAGCGCGGCGCGCGCCTTGAACGGCACCCAACCGAGCGCTCGTCGCTCGCCGAAGCTCTTGCGCCAGCGCAACTTCGTGCGCTTCGCGGCCCGTCGCTTCACCGCGTACTGCTGGCAGACTTCCTGGATGGTCGAGTTGCCGATATGGTCGAACTCGTACGACGCGCCCTTGGTATAGGGGTCGAAGTCGAAGCCCGACATCCACTTGCCGCGCTCGCGGATCATGCGGTCCGACAGCTCGTTGGCGTAGTTCCAGACCGTGTTCGTCTCGACGGCCATGGCACGCAGGAGTTTCGCGTGCTTGCCGCGTACGCGAACCCTGATGGTCCTGATGGCGGTAGACTTGGTCCCGGTCACGATTCAACCTCGTGGCAAGTGGTGCGATGCGGAGACTCGCCAGAATCCGGATCGCGCTGCGTTTTCGACTATACGCGATGCTGCTCTCGCGTGCCCCGTTTCCTCCCCGGCCTGAACGCCGGGGCTTCCACGGGACAAATCCGGTGACATCGCCGTCTCGGATGCCATCGTCATGGAAGTTCTCGCCGGAGCACGCGATGAATTCGAGCTGAAAAGGCTCAGGGCCCTGCTTCCCCGTGCTACCAGACTTCCGACCACCGCGGCAACCTACGACCACGCTGCCACGCTGTACCGGGTCTGCCGGAGCGAAGGCGAAACGGTCCGCAAGCTGATGGACTGCCTCATCGCCGCGGTGGCGATCGAATCGAAGGCGAGCCTGTTGCACATGGACAAGGATTTCGATGCACTCGCGCGACACACCTCGTTGAGCGTGGTTTCGCCCGGGTAGCTTTTCCGGGTAGCTCTACTTGTCCGCCAGCGTCCGGTACCCCGACACCACCCGGTTCACCGCCGTCAGCGCGCACAGCGCGGCGAACGCCCAGGCGATCATTGCGAACTGTGCCGGGAACAGGCACATCAGCGCGAACGCGACGATGGTCTCGGTGCCCTCGGCCAGCCCGTCGAGATAGGTCAACCCCTTGTAGGCGAACTGCACCCGTTCGATGCCCAACCGGTCGGCCTGGCCGGCGAAGGCCAGGAAGCTCGCCCCGGTGCCGACGAAGCTTGCCACCAGCACCGCTGCCGGCAACGCGTTGGCGCCCGGATCCGCCAGCGCGAACCCGACCGGAAACAGCGCGTAGAACACGAAGTCCAGCGTGATGTCCAGAAACGCACCCGCATCGCTCGGCCCGTGCAGCCGGGCCAGCTCGCCGTCCAGCCCGTCGGCCAGACGTCCGAGCAACAACAATGCAAGGGCGATCACGGGGGCCTGAAGGACCACGGCGACCACCGCGCCCAGTCCGATCGCGAACCCGGCCACGGTGACCTGATCGGCATGCCAGCCGCGCAGGTGCAGCGCGCGTGCACCGCGGTGCAGCAAGGGTTTCAGGCGTGGTGCCACGTGGCGATCCAGCATCGGTGTCAGCCCGCGTCCAGTGCCGGCCGGGCACCGGCGTTCGTCTCCGCACGCCCGCCCGCACCGATCTCGATCACGCGCGCACCGGCCGGGATGTCCGCCACGTCGTGGGTCACCAGCAGCACCGGCAGCGCACTCGCGCGCTGCCAGGTGAAGGCGCGTATCTGTTCGCGGCGTGCCGCGTCCAGGCGCGAGAACGGCTCGTCGAGCAACAGCACCGCCGGGTCCGACAACAGCGTGCGCAGCAGGCTCACCCGGGCGCGCTGCCCGCCCGACAGCGTGGCGGGGTCGCGCGGACCGAGCCCGTCCAGCCCGGCGTCCGCCAGGTGGGCCGCCACCCGCTCGCGGCGTGCGCGGCGGTTGCCACCGCGCAGCCCGAACAGCAGGTTCTCCTCGACCGTCATGTGCGGGAACAGGAAGTCGGACTGCAGCATCAGGCCGATGCGCCGCCGCTCGGTCGGTACCGTCAGCAGGGAGCGTCCGTCCAGCGTCAGCTGTCCGCGGGCCTGGAACCCGGGCGCGAGCGTGCCGGTCAGCCAGCCGAGCACGCTGGACTTGCCGCTGCCGCTCGGACCCATCAGCACGGTGACCGTGCCGCAGTGCAGCGCCAGGTCCAGATCATCGACCAGCGTCTCGCCGCCCGGTGCCCTGAGCGTCAGACCCCGCACCTCGAGCCGCATCATGCGGCCACCCGCGCGGTCGGGGACGGCGTGCCGGACGCCCGGCGCAGCCGGCGCGCCCGCCAGGCCGGCCAGCCGATGGCGAGTCCGAACGCGAGCAGCGGCAGCAGCGCCTGCAACAGCGCCAGCGTACTGGTCGCGCGTCTGTCCATGCCCCCCTGCCCCGCGACCAGTTCGGTTGCCAGCGTGGCGTGTCGGCCGGCGCCGAGCAACAGCGTGGGCAGATACTGCGCCACGCTGACCGAGGCCGCCACCGCGGCGGCCTGCGCGATCGGACGGGCCAGCAACGGCAGGCGCACCCGCCACAGCGTGCGCCAGTAGCCGGCACCGAGCGTGGCGGCGGCGTGGCTCCAGCGCGGGTCGAGTTCGCGGAACGCGTTGGCCAGCAGCAGCACCACGTAGGGCAGCGCGTACACCCAGTGCGCGTGCAGCACCGTCGGCCAGCGCCCGTCCAGCCCGGTGCGGATCGCGGCGACCTGCCAGCCGAACAGCAGCGCGATCTGCGGCACCAGCAGCGGCACGTACCACAGCCCGTCGATCCGGGGCACCCGCCCGCGCCGCTCCGCCTCCAGCCACAGGATGCCGGCGATCAGCGCGAGCGCCGCGGTCGCGACCGCGAACCCCAGCGTGTTCAGCGCAGGCTCCACCAGCCGGGGCAGCCGCTCGGCCCAGTTCTGCAGCGTCCACACCGAGGGCCATGCGTCCGGAAAGCGCCA
>Ga0209831_1003231_pt1 | contig 13590 bp, 9 predicted proteins | sample Maine_Asex4_meta_FD_187451 | JGI IMG/M metagenome (GOLD analysis project Ga0209831, IMG submission 187451) | Marine algal microbial communities from Maine, USA - Maine_Asex4_metaG (SPAdes) (version 2) | ecosystem: Host-associated > Algae > Red algae > Unclassified | place: Maine, USA | collected...
ACGGTGCGGCCGCGGCCGGACGCCGCCGTCGCCGCGGTGGCGCCGGTTCCGCCTCGCGTCGCCCGACCTGATCGATCCGACCGACTCGACCGGTCGTCGCCGCGTCGAGAGACACCCCGTCACCGGGGTGTGACGTTTCACCCGCCTGCACAGTCGACCCATCGCCATGCCCAAAGACCAGGACGATCAGCCGCTGCCGGACGCCCCGGCGCCCGAGGATGGCAGCGACACGGACGCGGCACCGGCAGCCGAGCCCGCACCGCGTGCGAAACGGACGCGCAAGCCCCGTGCGCCGGCCGGCGAGGCCGTCGCGGCGCCTGCCGATGCGCCCGCCGCGGACCTCGAGTCGGGCGCGGAGCCCGAGGCCGCCGCACCGCGTCCGCGGGCCCGGCGCCGTGCCACGCCCGCCGCGTCGGCGGCTCCCGCCGACGACGCTTCGAGCAAGGACGAGCCCGAAGCGAGCACCGTGCCGGACGCCCCGTCCGTGACCGTGTCGGAAGAGGATGCCGCCGCCGGCAGCCGGCCCCGCGTGCGACGGCGCACCGCGACGGCGCCGCGTGCCGATGCGGACGGCGCGGACGGCGAGATCGCCTCCGGTGACGCGGTGGCGAACGGTGTCGACCCGGCTCCCGCATTGCCGGGCGACGGATCGACCGGCGACGACACATCGACCGTACCCGCGGTGGCGCCCCGCGCACGGCGCACGGTCACCCGTCGGGCGGTGGTCGCCGACGGGGCCGATGCCACCGACGGGGCCCCGGCGAGCGACGGCGCGACGAACGGCGGTGCCGGTACGCCGGCCACCGACGGGGCGGACGGTGGCGAGAGCGACGAGCCGTCGGCCCGTCCCGCTCGCGAACCGCGTGCCGCCAAGCGCCGTCAGCCGCGTGACGACGATGCGGATCGCGAGGAGCCCAATGACAACCGCGGCAACCGTCTGCCGCCGGGCATGAAGCACATGGACGAGATGGCCGAGGAGATCGAGGGCTATTTCGATGTCGACATCGTCGAGGACGAGTTCTACGGCGACGTCGCCAACGTCAACAACCGGTTCCCGTCCGACACCAACCTGGTGACGCCCGAGCAGGGCAGCACCGGTCGCCGGAGGCGTCAGGGCGGCACGCCCGCCCGTCGGCCGGCCGGTGGACGCAACACCGGGCAGGGCAACCCGCCGGGTGCCCGTCGCCGTCAACAGGGCACGGGTGGTGGGCAACCGGCCGGCCAGCCGGGCCAGGGCGGACAAGGCGGACAAGGCGGACAAGGCGGCCAGCCGGGCAACCGGCCCCGACGAGGGGGGCGCAATCGCAATGCCGGTGCGGCGGGTGGTACGGAAGGTGGCGGTGGCGGTGGCGAGAACGCACCGGCCGCCGGGCAGGGTGCGCGCCGCAACAACCGTTCGCGCCGCAACCGGCAGCAGCGCGGTGGCGGCCAAGGTGGTCAGGGCGGAGGCGGCGAGGGCTGATGCCTGTCGGGCCGGCGCGTCCTGCCCCCGCTTGCATGTGCACCGGTCGCCGCCCGTCCTGAACGGCGCACCGTCACGTCCCGGTACCCGACGGGTTCGTGTCGATAGTGCAAGGGCACGAGAAATTCTTCAATCGCTTTCGAGGAGTGCGGAGCGGTTGTCGACATCCGTGCAGCTGCGCACGTTCGTGGCTCGACACCACGACGGGGGGCGCACATGTCGTCAGACGAAGAGCAACTCGCTCGCGACCAGATCAGGCTTGCGCGTTCGGGGCGCCTGAACGGGTTCCACTGGGCCGTGGTCGTCGGTTCGTTCGTCATCACCCTGTCGGCCTGGCACGTGTCGAAGAGTTCGCTCGATGACCGGGTTGCCCTGCGTTTCGAGCGCGAGTCCGGGCGTGCCGTCGATCTGTTCACCGAGCGGTTGCAGCAACACGCGCACGTGCTGCAGGCGACGGCAAGTTTCCTGGCCGCGCAGGACGAGGACATCGGCCGCGACGACTGGCATCGCTACCACGAAGGGCTCGAGCTTTCGACACTGTTTCCCGCCCTTGCCGGCATCAACGTCATCCACCGGGTGAGGGCGGACGAGGCCGCGGCTTTCGTCGAGCAGCAGCGCGGGGGGTATCCCGCCTACACGCTGCACCCGGAGCACGATCAGCCGTTCCACCTGGCGATCGTGCACTCGTCCACGTCGAACCGCGAGCAATCGCTCGGCCTCGACATGGCGCACGAGGCGGATCGGCGCCACGCGATAGAGCGTGCGATACGCACCGACAGTCCGCAGATCACGGCACCGATCCGACTGAGCCACAGCGAGACGCGCGGCTTTCTCATGTCCGTGCCCTTCTACCGGGGCCGCCAGGACGGTTGGATGCAGACCGGGACCGATGGCATGGCCGGTGCCGTGCTGGCGCTGGTACGCACCGAGAAGCTCGCTGCCGGCGTGCTCGCTCGGGACAGGCGGCTGGTCTGGGTGCGTATCTCCGACGCCGGGCAGACCCTGTACGACGAGCACGACAGGGGGCATCCGGGCAGCGACCACGCACCGCTGTTCAGGAGCAGCATCACGGTGCCGATGTTCGGGCGCGAGTGGCGGTTCGACATCGAGAGCACCGCGGCGTTTCGCATCGATGCGACCAGTTCCGAGCCGGCGCTGATCCTGGCCGGTGGCCTGTTCGTGGACCTGATCCTGCTGATCATGTTCACGATGCTGTCGCGTGCCAACCGTCGCACCCTGTCGTTCGCCGACCGCGTGGCGGCCAGGGGTGTCGAGCTGGAGGAAAGCAACCGCGAGCTTGAATCGTTCGCCCACGTCGTCTCGCACGATCTGAAGGCACCGTTGCGCGGTATCGGGGACCTGGCCACGTTCATCGAGGAGGATCTGGAGCCCTACACCGAAAGCGACCTGGCGGATCCGGAAGTGGCCAGGAACCTCGAACGCATGCACCAGCAGGTCAGGCGTGCGGACGCCCTGATCGGCGGAATCCTCAGCTACTCGCAACTGGGCAACCAGGTCGAGGAGTGCGAGCCGGTGGACACGGGCGAGCTCGTCGGACGGGTCTGCGACGGACTGGGGATCCGCCGCGATCGCGTGGCGCTGCACGGTGAGTTCCCGGTGCTGGACACCCATGCCATCCGGCTGGACCAGGTGCTTGCCAACCTGATCGGCAACGCCTTCAAGTACCACCACGATCCGGCGCACGCGATCGTCACGGTGACGAGCGAGGGGATGGACGCGACCGGCCGGGTGCACCGCTTCACGGTTGCCGACGATGGCCCGGGCATCGAGGAACGATTCCACGATCGCATCTTCGAGCTGTTCGGCACGCTCGGGTTGCGCGACGACGTGGACAGCACCGGCGTCGGATTGTCGATCGTCAAGAAGACGGTGGAGCTGATGGGCGGCAGGATCACGGTCGAATCCGCGCCGGGGGCGGGAACGTCGTTCTCGTTCGACTGGGTGGCACGGTGCGCCGGCGAGCACCGATCCGTGCCGAAGGAGGGGGTGGCGTTGCAGCCGTTGCGCAAGGCGGCCTGACACGCAACGGCGGGGTCATTGCGTTTCGAGCAGATCACCCGGCAGCGGTGCCAGACGCACCAGCTCCAGCGCATCGAGCCCGCCCAGCACCGCATCGACCGCCACGGTGGCCAGCACGATGCCCATCACCCGGCTGATCACGCTCGCGCCCGAGGCACCGATGAGCCGCTGGATCGGTCCTGCCAGCAGGAGCAGCAGCAACGTCAGCAGCAGGACCGCGACCAGCACGCCGGCGGTGACGGCCTGTTCGGCGATCGAGTGCCGGTGGTTGTCGGTCAGGATGACGATCGCCAGCATCGCCCCCGGGGAGGCGATCGAGGGCATGGCCAGCGGGAAGACCGCGCCGGACAGATGGTCCCGCTCCGCCTCCTCGATCTCGCGGGCAGGCTTGGCGTCACCGAAGATCATGCTCAGCGCGAACAGGAATAGCACGATGCCGCCGGCGATCTGGAACGAGCCCAGCCGCAGGCCCATCGTCTCGAGCACCAGCTGACCGGCGACGAGAAAGCCCAGCAGCACCAGCGTGGCGATCGCCACGGCGTGCAGGGCGAAACGCCGGTGCAGGTGCGGCGGCACGTTGGCCGTGGCGAACAGGTATACCGGCACCGTGCCGATCGGATCGATGACCACGAACAGGGTGATGAACTCGCGGTAGAGGTATTGCCATTCCATCGGGGCGGGTGTCGGGGTCGAACGGACGGCGGTGGTTCAGCATGGGCGCGCCGGGTGCGCACCGCTGTCGGAACGCCTCAACGTTCGAATGCCGGATGCCGCCGATCCGGAATGATGTCTTCGGCCAGGTCCGATATCCAGCCCCGCCCTACCCTGGGCACGTAGCCGTTCATCACCGGCCCGGTGTACACCTGACGCGGCCGTCCGATCCGCGATCCCTGCAGGTTCTGTTCGCGCCAGTGCGCGATCCAGCCCGGCATGCGCCCCATGGCGAACACCACGGTGAACATGTCGGTGGGAATGCCCAGTGCGCGCAGGATGATGCCGCTGTAGAAGTCCACGTTCGGGTAGAGCTTGCGCTCCACGAAGTACGGATCGTTCAGGGCGATCTCCTCCAGGCGCTGACCGATCTGCAGCAACGGATCATCGATGTCCAGGTGTGCCAGCAACCTCTCGGCCACCCGCTGCAGCATCTGCGCGCGCGGATCGAAGTTCTTGTACACGCGGTGACCGAACCCCATCAGACGCACGCCGCTGTCCTTGTCCTTCGCCAGGCGCACGTACTCCTCCACCGACACGCCGCCCGTGTGGATCCTTTCGAGCATCTCCAGCACCGCGACGTTCGCACCCCCGTGCAGCGGGCCCCACAGGGCGCAGACACCGGCCGCACACGAGGCGAACAGGTTCGCGCCGCTGCTGCCCACCAGACGCACGGTGGAGGTGCTGCAGTTCTGCTCGTGATCGGCGTGCAGGATGAGCACCAGGTTGAAGGCCAGACAGACGATCTCGTCCGTCTCGTGGGGGGCGTGAGGCTCCGAGAACATCATGTGCATGAAGTTCTCGACGTAGAGCCGTTTCGGGTCGGGGTAGTTGTACGTCCGGCCGATGGAGCTGCGGTGGGCGAAGGCGGCGATCGTCCTGATCTTGCTGATCAGCCTGGCCGCGGCGGTGATGAAGCGGTCGTCGCTGTCCATCTCGATCATGTCGGGGTGAAAGCAGGACAGGGCGTTGATCATGGCCGACAGGATGGCCATCGGCGGTGCCTGGGTCGGGAAGCCCTGGAAGTGGTGCTTCATCGACTCGTTGAGCATGGCGTGCTTGGTCAACCGTGCGCTGAAGTCGCCGTACTCGGAAGCCGTGGGCAGGCTGCCGAAGATCAGCAGCCAGCACACCTCGATGAAGTTCGGGGTCTGCTCGAACTGCTCGATGGGAATGCCGCGATAACGCAGTATCCCGGCGTCGCCGTCGATGTAGGTGATGGCGCTCGTGCAGCTGCCGGTGTTGCCGTAACCCGGATCCAGCGTTATGCAGCCGGTGGCGTCCCGCAGCTTGCCGATGTCCAGGGCCCTTTCACCTTCACTGCCGGTGACGACGGGCAGTTCGACGGTGTTGCCATCCAAGGTCAACGATACGCTTTCGTTCATGGGGACAAGGGTGCCTCAACGTGAAAGGGGACAATGGACACTGCGGGGAACAGGATCTTGGCGAATCTCGACGGTAATCGCGTGGCCGCTGCCGTCCGGGTCCGCCTTCACGGGCAACGGAACATCGCGTCGGTTGCAAGGGCGGACGACCGGCCTGTCCATGGCTGGACATCGCGTCCACCCGACGTTTCGCCGCGATACCCGTTCCCCGGCAGCGCGTGCCGTCAGGTCTTCCGATCATCTGCCTGCACCGGGCGCCGGCGCGGTCCGCGGACCAGCCGGTACCCGACCACCGTTCCGGCACCGAACAGCAGCGTCAACGCCACCGCCACGAAGGAGACCGAGCCGAGCGTTTCCGCCTGCGTGACGAGCAGGGTGACCAGTGACGCCGTGATGGCGAGGCACAGCAGGCAGAACGGGGCGCCGAACAGCACGCTCGCCCGTCGTGCCCACGCACCCCGGGCCGGTACCGGCCCGTCCGACGCCTCGGTGCCCCGCTCGCTGGCGAGCGTGGCACGCCTGATCGCGGCCCGTGCCCGCCGCGGCGTGCAGTGGAAGAATTCCCGGTTGCTGCGCACCCGACGCTCGGACAGCGCACCGTGGACGATCTTCTCCGCCGCGCCGGGGTCCCTCGCCCTCTGCACGAACTCGAGTTCGAAATCGTGCACCACGCTGGTGTTGTTCAGCTGGCGCAGCCGGACGTCGGGGTCGCCGCGCGTCATGCCGATCTTCACCAGCGGCTGACCCGGCACCCGGGCGGCGTACACGTAACCCTGCCTCTTCATCGCTGCGCGCGCCGACGTCCCTGCATGAGCGGTACGGCCGATGTGCCCGGAGGATGAGGGCACGGTCGTCAGTTCCGTCACGTTCGGGCCGACCTTCGGTACCGTGTTGCGTGGGACGTGTCAGTTCGTGGACCGGGTCACGGTCGCCCGGCGAAAGGGGGGCGGGGTCCACCGGTCGCCACTCCCGGCGTCCGGCGCGTCGGACCGCGCGCGGCGCTCACATGTTCGGATAGGTCGGCCCGCCGCCGCCTTCGGGCACCACCCAGGTGATGTTCTGGCTCGGATCCTTGATGTCGCAGGTCTTGCAGTGGATGCAGTTCTGCGCATTGATCACGAACACCGGCCCGTCCTCCTTCTCCACCACCTCGTACACCCCGACCGGGCAATAGCGCTGGGCCGGTTCGTCGTACATCGGCAGGTTGACCCGGATCGGCACCGACGGGTCGGCCAGCTGCAGGTGCACCGGCTGGTTGTCCTCGTGGTTGGTGCCCGACAGGTACACCGACGAGGCCTTGTCGAAGGTCAGCTTGCCGTCCGGCTTCGGGTAGTCGATCGCTGCGCACTCGTCGGCCCGCTTCAGGGTGGCGTGGTCCGGGATCTCGTCGCGCGGCTCGCCGGGCATGTAGCCGCCGAACAGGTTCTGGTCGAGGTAGTTGTAGGCGCCTCCCAGGTACATGCCGTACTTGTGCAGGGCCGGGCCCCACTTCTTCGAGGTGCGCAGTTCCTGGCCGGCCCAGCTGTCCATGAAGGCGGTGTCGTACTCGGACAGGGTGCGCTCGGTGTCGTCGGCGGCCAGCGCGTCGGCGATGACCGAGGCTGCCACCGTGCCGGACTTCATGGCGGTGTGGGTGCCCTTGATCTTGGCGAAGTTCAGGGTGCCGGCATCGCAGCCGATCAGCAGCGCACCGGGCATCGACAGGGTCGGCAGGGAGTTCAGGCCGCCCTTAGTGATGCCGCGCGCGCCGTAGCACAGCCGCTCGCCACCCTCGAGCACGGCGGCGATCCTCGGGTGGCGCTTGAAGCGCTGGAACTCCTCGAAGGTGCTCAGGTGCGGATTGCTGTAGTTGAGATCGATGATCAGCCCGACCACCACCTGACCGTCCTCCAGGTGGTACAGGAAGCCGCCACCGGTGCTCTTCGTCTCGGACAGCGGCCAGCCGGCGCCGTGCACCACCACGCCCGGTTCGTGCCGGTCGGGGTCCACCTGCCACAGCTCCTTCAGGCCGATGCCGTAGTGTTGCGGCGACTTGCCCTCGTCCAGGCCGAAGTGCTGGATCATCCGCTTGCCCAGGTGCCCGCGACAGCCTTCGGAGAACACCGTGACCTTCGCGTGCAGCTCCATGCCCGGCTCGTGGCCCGGCTTGGGCTCGCCGTTCACGTCCAGGCCCATGTCGCCGGTGGCCACGCCCTTGACCCGGCCATCGTCGTGGAACAGCACCTCGGCGGCGGCGAAGCCGGGGAAGATCTCCACCCCCAGCGCCTCGGCGCGCTCGGCCAGCCAGCGGCTCAGGTTGGCGACGCTGGCGACGTAGTTGCCCTCGTTGTGCATGGTCTTCGGGGTCAGCGCCCCCGGCACGCGCACCGCCTTCTGCTCGCTGGTGAAGAACAGGATGTCGTCGCGGGTGACCGGGGTCTTCAGCGGCGCCTCGTCATCCTCGCGCCAGTCCGGGAACAGCTCGTCCAGGGCGCGGGGCTCGACCACCGCCCCCGACAGGATGTGCGCGCCCACCTCGGAGCCCTTCTCCAGCACCACCACGCTGATCTCCTGCTCGCGCTCGGCGGCGAGCTGCATCAGCCGGCAGGCGGTGGCGAGCCCTGCCGGGCCCGCACCCACCACGACCACGTCGAACTCCATCGACTCGCGTTCCGGTGTCACGTCGTTGCTCATGCTCTGTCCTGTTCCGGGGATCGTGATGATCTCGTGAGGGTAGCGGCCGTGAGGCGAATCGATCATACCGCCCGTCATGCCCTTACAATCCGCGCACCGACCGGTGTTTCGCCGGACCGCGCACCGACACCCGCCGCCGATGAGTTCGTTCGACACCCTGCACGCCACCTGCGCGAGCGGCCTGCAGGGCGTGCTGCGCGACGAGCTGGTGTCGCTGGGCCTGGGGCCGATCGATGCGCGCGGAGCCGGTGCCAGCTTCGAGGGCGGGCTGGAGGCGGGCTACCGCGCCTGCCTGCACTCGCGGGTGGCCAACCGCATCCTGCTGCCGCTGCACAAGGGCAGCGCCGCCACCCCCGAGGCGTTGTACGCGCTGGTGCGCGAGATCGACTGGTCCGGCCACCTGGGCGAGCACGGCACGCTGGCGGTGGACTTCTTCAGCGCCAGCTCCGGCATCACCCACACGCAATACGGCGCGCTCAAGGTCAAGGATGCGGTGGTGGACCAGTTCCGGGACGCCACCGGGGTGCGCCCGGACGTCGATCGCGAGGCGCCCGACGTGCGCATCAACGTCTACGTGCACCGCGACCGGGCGCGCATCGCGCTCGACCTGTCCGGCAGCAGCCTGCACCGGCGCGGCTATCGCCGCGACGGCGGGCCGGCGCCGCTGAAGGAGAACGTGGCCGCCGCCCTGCTGCTGGCCAGCGGCTGGCCGGCACGCAGCGATGCCGGCGAGGCGTTCGTCGATCCGATGTGCGGCTCGGGCACGCTGCTGCTGGAGGCCGCCCTGATCGCGGCCCGGCGCGCGCCGGCGCTGGATCGGGCGCACTTCGGGTTCACCCGCTGGCGCGGGCACGACGCGCCCCTGTGGGGCCGGTTGCACGCCGAGGCCGCGGCCGCGGTGCGCGAGCTGCCCGGGTCGATGCGCGGGTTCGACTGCGAGCTGCAGGCGGTGAACGCCGCCCAGGTGGCGCTTCACGCCATCGGCGTGACGGGAGACATAGCGGTGGAACGGCGCGACGTGCACGCCGCCCGGGCACCGTCGACGGTCTCGTCCGGTGGCGGCCTGATCGTCACCAACCCGCCGTGGGGCGAGCGCCTGGCGGCCAGCGGTGATGACTACCGGGCCATCGGCCACTCGTTGTCGCGCGGGTTCCCCGGCTGGCAGTGCGGCGTGTTCACCTCGGTGACCGCTCCGCTGTCGGCCCTGGCGCTGCCGTTCTCGCCGGTGCTGGAGGTGGCCAACGGCGGCATCGACTGCCGGCTGTCGCTCGGGGCGATTCCGGCGCTGCGCGGACGGGTGGCGGCCGGCGGGGATCTCGCGACGTCATCGCCCGGCGGTGAAGAAGCTGGTGACGGGGCCGGTGACGGGGCCGGGCAGGGTGTCGGCGCGATGCTCGACGGCGAGCCGGCGCTCCAGGCCACGTCCGGCGGGGTGGACGTGCAGCCGGTGCTCAACCGGCTGGCCAAGAACCTGCGCACCCTGAAGGGCTGGCGGCGCAGCGGCGGCATCCGTGCCTGGCGCGTCTACGATGCCGACCTGCCCGAGTTCGCCTGCGCGGTCGACCTGTACGACACCGGCGAGGCGGGCGACGAGCGCCACCTGGTGGTGCAGGAGTACGAGGCACCGCGCAGCGTCAACCAGGCGCTGGCCGCCGACCGGCTGGCGGCGTTCCTGGCAGCGCTGCCGGAAGCGCTCGACACCCCGACCGGGCACGTGCACCTGAAGGTGCGCCGCCGCCAGCGCGGCGACGCGCAGTACCGCCACGGCGGCGGCGTGTCGCGCGAGCAGGCGCCGGACCGGTTCGGCGAGTCGCCGGATGCCGTCACCGCCACCTTGCACGAGCACGGTGCGCGCTACCTGCTGAACTTCAGCGACTACCTGGACACCGGCCTGTTCATCGACCACCGCCCGGTGCGCCGCCACGTCGGCAAGCGCTTCGCGGCCATGGGTGCCGACAGGGGCTCTGACAGGGGCGCGGCTGCGGGCGGACGCTTCCTGAACCTGTTCGCCTACACCTCCAGCGTCACCGTGGACGCCGCCCTGGGCGGTGCCACGCAGAGCGTCTCGGTCGATCTTTCCAACCGCTACGTGCGCTGGTCGGAGAGGAACCTGGCCGCCAACGGCGTCGATCCGGCCGCGCACCGGGTGGTGCGCAGCGACGTCACCGACTGGCTGAACGGGCCGGCGGTGGCCGAGGCACCGTTCGACGTGATCCTGCTCGACCCGCCCACCCATTCCAACTCCAGCGCCACGGAGCGGGACTGGGACGTGCAGGACGACCACGCCCGCACCATCGATGCCTGCATGCGGCGCCTGGCGCCGCAGGGCCTGCTGATCTTCAGCAACAACTTCCGCGCCTTCCGGCTCGATGCGGCGCTGGCCGATCGATACGCGGTCGACGACCGTACCGGTTGGTCGATCGACCGGGATTTTCGCCGGAAATCGACCGTCCACCGGTGCTGGTTCATCCGGCACGACGCCGACCCGACAACGTGACACGACACCCCAGATGAGTGCGCTCCTGATCGAGTACGGGCTGTTCCTGCTGAAGGTGCTGACGCTGCTGGCGGCCCTGGGCATCGCCGTGGCGCTGGTGGTCGGCGGCATCGGCTCGGCGCTGTCGCGCGGGCGCGGCGCGGGGGCGGGTGCGGGCGAGGGCAAGCTGCGCATCAGGAAGTACAACGAGCGGCTGGACGATGTGCGCGAGTCCCTGTCGATCTCGCTGCTCGATCCGGCGGCGCGCAAGCAGGCCGAGAAGGACCGGCGCTCGCGCGACAAGCGCGAGCGCAAGGCGGCGAAGGTAGCGGCGAAGAAGGCCAGGAAGCAGCGCGGCAAGGGCGAGACCATCACCCCGGACGAGACCCGGCCGCGCACCTTCGTGCTGGATTTCCAGGGCGACATCCGCGCCAGCCAGGTCGAGGCGCTGCGCCGCGAGGTGACCGCGATCCTGACCACCGCCACGCCCGAGGACGAGGTGGTGATCCGGCTGGACAGCGGTGGCGGCACGGTCACCGGCTACGGCCTGGCGGCCACCCAGCTCGAGCGCATCCGTGGCGCCAAGGTGCCGCTGGTGGTGTGCGTGGACCAGGTGGCCGCCAGCGGCGGCTACATGATGGCCTGCGTGAGCGACCGGCTGATCGCCGCCCCGTTCGCGATGCTCGGCTCGATCGGCGTGGTGGCGCAGGTGCCCAACTTCCACCGCCTGCTCAAGGAGTGGAACATCGACGTGGAGCTGCTCACCGCCGGCAAGTTCAAGCGCACGCTCACGCTGTTCGGCGAGAACACCGACGAGGGCCGGGCCAAGTTCCTGCAGGACATCGAGCGCATCCACGCCCAGTTCAAGGAGCACGTCGATCGCTATCGCCCGACGCTGTCGATCGAACGGGTGTGCACCGGCGAGGTCTGGTGCGGCGACGATGTGCTCGAACACGGTCTGGCCGACGCGCTCGGCACCAGCGACGACTATCTGACCCGGGCGTGCGAGGAGCGCGCGGTGCTGCTGGTCGGCTGGCGCGAGAAGCGCGGCCTGATGCAGCGTTTCTCCGGCGGCGTCGAGGAGGCCGTGGACCGGTTCGCGGTGCGCATGCTCGATCGGCTACAGCGCGCCCGTCTGCCCTGACGGATGGCCGGATCGACGACCCGGTAGCGTCAAGTTGGCGGTCGGCCCGTCGATACCTGCTGCAAGAGGGGGCGCCGACGACCTCCCGCGAAGCGAGAGATGTAAACGTGCGTGCAGACACCACGAGTCGGATCGGTACCCTGACCACGCTGTTCCTCGCGGTGTTGTGGGCGCACGCGCTGCTGCCCGCGACACTGCCGTTCGCGCTGATGCTGCCGTGCCTGTGCGGGTTGGCCATCCTGTGGATCGACGGCACGACGTCGCGATCGATCCCGTACCGGGAGTCGGACCGCCCGGACCTCCCGGGCGAACCGGTGCGGGAAGCACCGCTCGACGACGAACTCGCCGTCCTCGAAGCGGAGGTGCACGCGCTGCGCGACCAGCACCTGACCCGGTTGCAGCTGGACGGACGCCGGACGTGACCGAACCGGTGGTGCGTCCGCGCCCGCTGGTGCTGCACGTGGACGGCGATGCCGCGAGCCTGGCGGCGGCCGCGGCTCCGCTGGCGCGGGCCGGGTTCGAGGTGTTGCATGCCCGGACCGGTGACGAGGCGATCGAGGGTGTCGAGCGCCGCCTGCCGGACGCGATCATCATCGCCACCGTGGCGTCCGGACTGGACGGGTTCGACGCCGTCGCCCGCATCCGTCGGACCGCGACGGGCAGGTACGTGCCGATCCTGATGATCACCGGAGCGGACGATCCGTCATCGATCACGCGGGCCCACGACGCCGGGGCCACGGACTTCCTGGCACGCCCGGTCGATGTCCTCGTGCTGCCGCACCGGGTGCGGTACCTGCTGCGCACGAACGCCACCGCCGGGGCGCTGCGCGCCAGCGAGGCCCGGCTCGACGATGCGCAGCGCATCGCCCGGCTCGGCCACTGGGAATGGGCGGTGGACAGCGGCGAGCTCGACCTCTCGCTCGGCTGCCGCCGCCTGTGCCCGACGCTCGCCGCGCTGGCCGGCGTGCGCTGGACGGATTTCATCGCGGCGATCGACGAGAGCGAGCGGCACGCGGTGGAGCTGGCCGCCGAGCGTGCCCGCACCACCGGAGCGCCGTTCAGCGTCGAGTTCGACATGCCGGCATGCGACGGCGAGCCGGCGCGCACGCTGCGGCTGGATGCCGAGCCGCGCACCGGTGCGGGAGCGGATCCGGGTGCGGGCCGGGCGTGCACGCACGTGCTCGGCACGTTGCAGGACATCACCGAGCGGCGCAGCGCGCAGCAGCAGATGCGCACGCTGGCCTACTACGATGTGCTCACCGGGCTGCCCAACCGTGCCCGGTTGCAGGAGCGGCTCGAACAGGCGTTGCAGCGGGCCGCCCACCAGGGTACGCGGTTCGCGCTGATGTTCCTCGACCTGGACCACTTCAAGCAGGTCAACGACACGCTCGGCCACGACGTGGGCGATGCGCTGCTGCAGACGGTGTCGGCCCGCATCGAGGAGGTGCTGCGCGACAGCGACACCGTGGCGCGGGGCGAGAACGAGACGGATGCCCACACCGTGGCGCGGCTGGGCGGTGACGAGTTCGTCGTGCTGCTCGATCCGATCCGCCGCTCCGAGGACACCGCACGGGTCGCGCAGCGCATCGCCGCCAGCATTCGCGCACCGATGCAGCTGGGCGGGACCGAGGTCGCGGTATCGACCACGATCGGCATCAGCGCCTACCCGGAGGACGGCGACGTGGCGGACACGTTGATG
>Ga0209831_1003235_pt1 | contig 13587 bp, 12 predicted proteins | sample Maine_Asex4_meta_FD_187451 | JGI IMG/M metagenome (GOLD analysis project Ga0209831, IMG submission 187451) | Marine algal microbial communities from Maine, USA - Maine_Asex4_metaG (SPAdes) (version 2) | ecosystem: Host-associated > Algae > Red algae > Unclassified | place: Maine, USA | collected...
GCCGACAGGACCAGCATGCAGTTTGCGCTGCTTGGAAGATCTAGGTCGGTTGTTGCCGTGCCGGAACCAAGTTGCCCGGCTCACCAACTCATATCCTGCGATGGCTTGCCGGCAGTCATGGCAGTAGCACTTCAGCTTTCCCTCCATTGTAGGCTGGAGGTAGTCCGCTGATGGTGGTCGCGTCGCGGCCTCAGGGGGAAACGCTCGCCAGTCCCCAGGTCCCCGGGCTTGGAGGTCACCGAGCGGTAAGGATGGTGGGGAGGATGGTGATGTGCGAGTGGTGGGGATGTTGGTGGCCAAAGGGTGTTGAGTGCGATGGCCGAGCAGAGACGATGCCAGTGGCGGTCAGATGGTAGCGGTCGATCGGCAGCGGTCGCCGATGAGAAGCGACTGTGGGTGCCGGGCACGACGGCGGCGACGGCTTTGAATTCGTATGGCACTGGATCACCTGACATTTCTCGATGGCTACTTTGACAAATGCACTTCCACGAGGCAACCCTCGTGGGCTACATCAAATTGGATCTCACATCTGAACAGCTTACAGTTTACAGCTGATACTCTGGCCACTCACGGTGAAGTGTGCTGCAGTGGAACACCCTTTGATCCGAGTCAGGTCTTCAACTCCATCCGAGATGATCCCGGTTGGGTCGCAGGAGCAAATGCGCGATACTGATTGGCCCGTTCTTAGGATGTGGAGCTTTTTGATTCGGCATTTCCCGTAGGGCTGCGGCGTGCGACGACCGGCGACGGGCCGACGCACTGGGCCATCGCGTCGGTGGTGCGGACGCACGCGGCAGAGCTGGTTGAGCTGACGGCTGGCTTGTGTACCATGGGTGGATCGATGAGCGGCGATGACCACCACCACCCAACCGGTTTCCTTTCCTATTGGCTGGGTGCCGTAGGAGGTCCGACGTCGTCGCCGCCGCCGCCTTCCCCATACGGCCCTGTGCCCCCCTGCGCGGATCCCCTGCCGCCCGTGTCGCTGCCCTGCCTCCGCATCTTTTCGTTTCTTGGCAGCGTCAGCGCTTCCGATGCGATGGCGCTGGTGGCGGCCGCCCCGCGACTCACCCAATTGCACTTCACGGGCGCCGTTGGGGTGGGCAGGCTGATGGCCCTGGCCTTGCCGGCGCTGCCCGAGTTGAACCACCTGTTGCTCCACACGTCGCACCAAGCCGTTCACCTGCGCGCAGAGGTGCCTCAGGTGCTCACCGGCCGTCCGCCGCTTGCCGTGCTGCGTCTGCCCAAGACCAATGAAGATGCTTCGGCGACGTGCGGGTGGGTGTGGTCACCGGATCAACTTTGGTGCGGGGGTCAGGTCGCTGCCCCGGTGCAGCTCATTGCGTCTAGTTCGTGGGGCCGCTGCGCGGGCGCCTATGACGATGCTGCCGTCGTACAGGTTTGCGGGTTGGCAGCTGGCGGCCCTACGACGGCTGACGCAACCGACGGCGGTGCGTGAGTGCCGGCGGGGGTCTCTGAGACCGTGGCGCCGACGGAGGTGGACATGTGCCGTGCCACGGGTTTGCGCACACTAACCGTCACCCTTGGCGCGTCGGCAGCTGACGCGGCGGTCATGACGCTGGCGGCTTTGCCGGCGCTGACTACCCTCCGTTTATCGCTCGACTCGGCAGTAGGTGTGCGGTTGGCGAGCTGGCCGGCTTTTATCGCCCTCACGCGCTTGTCGCTGACATTCGTGGACACCCCTGCACGCTGCGGCGTGACCCCTGTGGCCGCGCTCAACGCTCTTTCCTCCTCGCCGTCGACGGCACCCGCGTCGCTGATCGCCCTCCGCTTTGTAGTGTACGAACGCCCGGATGACTCGCCGCCGCCGCCGCCCGTGTCTGAAGGCGAGGAGGGCGGATGACCGTCGCCGCCCCCCGACCTGTCCCCGCTTGCGTCGTGGGCGGGCCTGCGATCATTCCTGTGGGACTCCTCCTCGCCCATAGGCGGTGTCCTATGTTTAATTGCCCGGGCAGACAGGAGCTTTCGTTGACCACTTCAAATTGATCAGCCAGGTGGTTCGGCACTGTGCGGCCGCTCTGACTGCCTCGTTGCCATACCCCCTGCAGGTCAGTCGCGCTGAGAGTTCTGCTCCCAGACCCTCCTTCATGTCAACTGTTGGCAATCGGCTGTGTAGCACCCTAGCCGCTGAGTACATTGACCGATTCATCTGCTGTCAACGTGTGCGTGAATCATAGCCTATTTTGCTGGAGGATGGATGGGTCGTGGTCGCACCCAGGATTGCGTGAAGTGCAGCAAGCTGCTTCTCGGAGAACGGGGCATCCACTCGCCCTCAACGCCCCGTCTACACGTACAGTCAATATCCGGTTATATGCGCTCCAGTTATATGACATGTCATATAACTGGGGGATTTTCCTTGCCCGAGGGCGCACGAGAACGCAGCATTCGTCTGTTTGCAGACGACCAAGTCGGCATAGGGCATTTCATTGGTCAGATCCTGCAGATGTGGCAGCGCAGTCAGCAACAATTCAGCAACATGGACAGTTGAACAAGTGCGCAAGGGTGTCATATAACCGGGTATTGACTGTATCGGTGTTTGGTCTTTTCTGTTTGGTCCCCCCGTCTCCGTTACTGCGCGGAGGCCCAGGCGAATGTCAACGTCGTCGCCCCGGTGTCGGCTCGTACCAGTCGTTTGGATTGTGTCCCGGTGGTGGGGTAGACAAGCAGGGCTCTGTCGCCGGGACTGCAGCAGGCCTGCTTTGCGCACGCTACATCGGCTTGGCGACTCAAGCTCGATGGAGCTCGAGTCAGACAACCCGACTTCCCCAAGCACAATCTCAACTACATTAAACGTGGCACACTAAGTATTACGCAGAACAAGTACGCCCTTTGACATGTTGCGTTCAACCTGAACGCTCCAGCGTTCAAGTGAATCAGGTTGAATTCCGTTCATGTTTGGCAAACCAAACCAAACGCTGACAACCCTGAGTTAAAGGTGGCTGTGGCGCCTTCCGATAGAATCGTTATCGTTTGAGGGAACGTCTGATTTGAGCTATCATAGACACACCGCTCGACTCGGCTCATCGAGATCCGGTGATCCGCCTTGCAGCGGTCGAATGGGAACGAACTAAAGGTCTATTCCACGACCAGACGGACCACCCCCCAGTTTGCGCGACGCAAACTTGCCAGGCGTCGCGGCCTCGCTCTCGGCGGCCCGGGCCCCGGGCCTAGATGGGGGGCTACCCTAGATCTGCCATATAATTCACTGGGCCCGGGTACGTCGGGCCTGGCCTGCAGGGTGCGCCACCGCCGGGGCAGGGTCCGTCGCCGTGCACGGTTCTGGCTCCGCCGCGTCATCCGCCGCCGCCGCTCGTCGCGGCTCGGGGGGGGTGGGGCGCCGCTGCCGCGGCGCCGCCCGCCCACCGCCGATTGGGCGCCGGTTGTTCGCCCAGCAACAATGGCCCGCGGTCCGGTCTGCGCACCCCGCTCAGAATGACGGATCGGCCGCATTCGCTGGTGGCGGGCGGACCGTCGCCCGCCGCCTGCCACTGGGCGCCGGTTGGTGCCCCTCGGGGGGGGGTGGGGGCGCCGCCGCGGCGCGCCGCACGCTGCTGGACTGTGCTGGATGCCCCTGGCTGGTGAGCGCGGGCGCCGCCGCGGCGCGCCTCCCGCCGCTAGGCACCGCTGCGGGGGGTGGGGGCACCACTGTCGCGCGCCATGCGCTTCTCGGCGTCCTGGGGGCCCCGGACAGGGGTGGGGGCGCCGCCGCGGTGCGCCGCCGGCCGGTGGGCACTGTATGGCACCGCTGGGGCGGGGGTAGGGGCACCTCGTGCGCCCGCCCCCCCTCGCTCGCTGCCACCGTCGTCGCCGCCACCGTCGTCGCCGCCACCGTCGTCGCCGCCACCGTCGCTGCCGGCGTCAACGTCACCGCCACCTCCGCCGCCGCTACCGGTGCTTTTGTCAGCGCCACGGTCGTGGTGTCGGTGCCCGCCACGACCACGACCACCGTCGCTTCTGCCGCCGCTGCCTGGCGGCGGCGCTACATGCAGGCTGTCCCTGTTGGCTGCAGACGGCGGGGTGGTGCCGCCGCTCTGACGGAGGCCGCCGTTGTCGCCTTGGTGCTGACGGGTTCCCCGTCGACGAGGCGGGTGCCCCCCTGGCGGCGTGGTGGCCTGCTGGCGGGTGCGGTTCATGCGGCCGCCCATGCCGCTGCTGTCGTTGGCGCGCGCGCTTCTGGTCTGCTTGGCCGTTGTGTGGGGCTTTGGCGGAAGCGGGGGGGCGGGGTGGGAGGGCGCTGTCGCCCGGCGGCTATCGAGCAGGTCGGTGGGGCCCTGATTTCAAGGCCGATGGCGCCGAAGGTCGACGGCAACAAGCGAATGCGGCTGCTACACGAGCTGCTGCTCTCGCTGCTGGGGGCCAACACGAGCTCACTGCCGCTCGATAACGTCGAGCTCGTGGCAGCACTCTTCCGCATTCTCAACGAGCTGAAGGTGCGCGTTCCGTCGCTGAAAACGCACGTCGATGTGTCGGGCGTGTCCAAGGCGACCGGACAGTCGTTCTTCGTCATCATCCGCGACGACGCGCTGGACAAGAACGGCTCGGCCAAGCGGGTTATCAGGTCCGTGTACACCTACCTGCACGGCGAGGCGTCGATGCTGACAACGGCGTCGGCTTGGGAGCAGTCACGTGACGACGATGCCGGTGCTCCCGCGAGGGCGCTCCCCCCCGGTGTTTCAGCCGACGGACCAGCAGACACGTCTGCATCCGCCGCGGCTGCAGCCACCGGGCTCCCCGTGGCGGCTACTGGTGGTGTTGCAGGCGCCGCTGCCGCGTCGGCTTCCGGTGACCCCCGCAAACCCGCTGGCGGCAGAGATGGCGACGATCCCGAGAGACCGCCGGCTCTTCCCCGCTTTGGACCAGAACTCGATGCGCTGAATTATGACCCAGAAGGGGACGCTGCTGCAGCTGCAGTCGTCGCTGGCGGTACTCTGCCGCGCCCCAACCCTCCGGCGGTCGGCGGCCAAGACGCTCCACTTGCCCCCCGCCTTCCTCCAAGCGGCGCATGGCAGCTGGTTATGGCTCCCCGATACGAGAAGCCGACATTGCACCGCCCCACGCCGGCGGCGAAGCTGTACATTGAGGCGCTTTTCGATGCGTCGACGGGGTTTGCGGGCGTGCTGCGGTCGACCATGGCCAAAGTGAGGCTCAAGGTGCTTTTGCGCCACGGGCTGGCGAGCAACGCGAGCATCATGCAGGGGTTGCATTGGTGGCCGAAGGCGTTCCCCTTAGAGGTGCTGGCGACGCTGGGTATGGCGACGATTGGGCCCAAAGACGCGGACAACAAGGTCGAAAAGCCCGAGTCGGTCGACGCCGACGGGCCCAAGGAAGGCCAGCCGCCCGAGTCGGCCATCATCGACGCGCCCAACGAGGGCGAGCCGCCCGCGTCGGGCAACACCGATGCGGCCAAGGAGGGCGAGCCGCCCGCGTCGGGCAACACCGACGCGGCCAAGGAGGTCGAGATGCCCGTATGGGCCGACGCCGACACGCCCAAAGAGAGTGAGCCACCCGCGGTGGCCGACGCCCTGACGACCAAGAAGGGGAACGCCGTCTCCAAGTGCACGTACGAGGTCTTCCCTGTCCTGATGGAGAAGCGGCACCTGCCAACAAACGAGCGTGCGCGTGATGCCCTGGACACGGAGTCGGTTGTCGTCCACCTGTCGCAGATAGGCGTCGTTCGCCAGCCGGGTGTGTGTCTCGTGGCGACCGCCCTCACGTTGCTCTTCGACAAGGAGCCCTGCGTAAAGGGCGTCATGGACGCCAAGCTGGGCAAGTACTCCGAGTGGGTGGATCTGGACGACGCGGTGGAGGAGGAGCACGGCCTCAAGGGGGGTGACGGTCGAACAACTTACCAGCCAAGGACTTGCTCCCCCCCGGCTTCCCCGCGAACCCCCTCCACCTCCACCCCCCCCAAAGCCGGATGATGGGGCAGCCGTCGACGACGCTGAGGCTGTCGTTCGTGCTCGCGTGGCCGCCCGTCAAGCAGCGGCCGCTGCCAGCCAAGACGCCGCAGACGCCGACAAGGCGGCCAAGACCCAGGCGGCGGCGGAGCGGCGGGCGCGGAAGCGAAGCGGCACTGGCGGCACGGCCAACCCGTCGAAGCGGCCAAGACAAGATGGCCCGACGTCGGCGCTGATCATGCCGTCCATCGAGCCGGCCGAGGACGTCGTCTGCCTGCCGCTCCTGGTGGAGGCGTCAATGCTTGCGGACCACACCTACGAGACGCTTGCCACCAACTGGTGCCAGCCGGTGGACAGGACGGTCGCGTCGCAGGTCGAACTAGAGGCCGTATCGGAGGACGACTGGCGCGATGTGGTGCGGGACCAGGGCGGCGTCGAGTGCGTGCTGGGAGCAGATGTCGTGCAATCGACGCGCAAGCGGATGATGGAGATGGCGGAGGTGATGCGGGCGGGCAACGAGTTGGATCCCGACAAGGAGTGCCCGATCGTCGCCACGGCGGTCCTGGACGACCCGGCGGGATTGGTGCGCCTGTCAATGGTGTCCATTAAGGCGATGGGCGACTTGCACTTGGCGTCCGCCCGGCTCGACAAGCTCCGCGATGCGGCCGCCTGGATGGAGACCGTGGCAGGCTTGTCCAACAGCCTGGTCTCCGACTTCATGGGGGGCACGAGGCGGACCACAGGTGCGTTAGCGACAGATTTCATGCGTGTTGTGTTGGCCAGTGGCCCTACGGCAACGGTGTGGCGCTCGTCGACGCTGCCGACGGCGGGCGGTGTGGAGGATGTGGTGGTGCCAACGCACCTACTCCTGTCAGACGTGGGGAAGACTTGGATGTCTGACGACGTTCTTTTTGCGACCCTCCATTTGCTGCAGCGCTTGTGCACGGCGCGGGGTGGAGACGTTTTCATTCTGCACTGCTCTGTTTCTGCGCGCCTGCTGGAAGGGGGAGATGCTGGCATTGTCGACAGCATTGCCGTCGAGGTGCATGGCGCAGCGAGCAAGGCTACCCGGCTGGCCGGCATCTGCAACGTCAACAGCTGCCACTGGGTGGCGTACTGCATCTACTTGACGTCCAAGACGCTCAAGCAGTACGACTCGGGTGCGCATTTTGTGGACCTGTTGACGGGCGTGGACAAGGCGGCCAAGAGGTTCAAGGCCCTGGGTAAGGCCTTGGCCGAGCTGAGGGATATGGAGGCCACAGACGAAAGGGAAGAGACGGCGAACGCGATGGGGGTGGCGGCGGTAGAGGACGTGGACTCGGGGGTAGCTGGGGGGAGAGCGTCACGTAAGAAGATCTGGAGCACCCAGAAGGTCAAGACGCCCCAGCAGCCGGTGGGGGATAACTATAGCTGTGGTCCTCTTGCTTTTTCCTTTGTGTGGCCTTGGGCGATGGCAGAGAACTCACGGGTGCTAGCGGGTGACTCTGACGCCATTCGGCTGGCTCTGCTTTCCACTGTGGTACAAGATGGCGTCGAGCAGGAGGACGTGCGGGTAGGTCGAGCCGCTTTGTCATTGAGTGAGGATGCAGGGGCTGCTGCCCAATAAAATATTGTGCACGTGCAAAAGAAACTGTGCTCTGTCTCATCGCGACCCCGGCCGTAGAAGCACCACCGCCGTCAACTCGCACGCCGGGGTGGAAGCGGTACGCCCCGCCCGCCGCTCACCCGCCCCCGGCGCGCGCCGACCGTAACGCGGGGTCACCATGGCACGGCGTCACCGCGACCGGTGCCGTGCCGCCCGCGCCACGCCTGGCGAAGCAGGTGGGGCCGAAGTTTCCCCGCCGCACCGTCCCCTGCGGCACCCCCGACGGGCGGCCTACCAACCCGTGGCCCCCGCCGGCCGCTGCCCTGCAGCGGCGCGCTGCGCCCAGCGGCGGCGGCGGCGGCGGCGGCGGCGCGCTGAGGACGGCAGGGGGCAGGCGCGCGCGCCGGTGGGAGGGTGTGGGGAGGCAGCGGGGGAGTCCCGCGGGGAGCTCCGCCTGGGGCGCCCGCAAACTGGTGGGTGGTCCGTCTGGTCGCTTCCCAACTAAAGCATACGGCGCAAAAAACAGCTTACCTTCACCGGAGCTCCGCTAGCCCAAAGCCATTCCCGCCCCTCCCCACTCCTTTCCAGATGCCCAGCTGAAAACCCGGCACTTACCATTGTTTCATACCCCCCAGGTGCCGGCGCACTCGCCGCAGGTGACCCACTTGGTACGGAGCTTCAGTGCCCGGCACGTTCACATTCCTGCGCTGGGGTGCCTGAATATTGCGGGGGGGCGGGCCAGCTAGAGGGTGTCTTCAGACCGCGCACACCAAAACACCCCTGTCGTCCTGTGATACGACGAGGACGGGGGTGCGTCTGGTTCGGTGACTCCCAGGGTGACTGTGTGTTGAGGTTGGATGAGACGGTAAGATGGGGGACGTGCGGATGACACTCGTGGAACGTGCTGTTGTGCTAGGTGGCGGACATTGAGGCAGGCTTTTATATAGCAGTCGGGGGGGTAGGGATGCAACCCAGCGACGGCAGCCGCACTCTGGCAACAACTGCCCATGCGCACCCAGTGCGACACCGCCCATGCCTCACGATAAAACTGCAATGCACCTATCCATGCGCAGCTACAAAGCTACAGATTGCCGCACCTGTTGCCCACCACGGATGTGGAGCTCGCCCCGGCCGAACCGACCAACACCCCAGCCCTTAACGCCCGACACTCACCCGGCCCATGCCCCAGAGCAACAAAAAGAAACCAATCTGCCGTCCCACCACAAGGCGCCCCTCACCCCAACTGCGAGCAGCGGGTGTCTAACGCGTAACGGGTTGCCGTGGAAGGAGGTGGCCGAGCTCTGGCGCTCCCCGTAGCTGGCATGCCGACCGCCCGCGGGGAGCCCGGGCGGCTGTCAGGGGGGGGGGGCGGGACAGCGTTGGCGCCGCCGCCGACGGCGGTGCAGACGGGGCGGCGGCAGAGCCGCCATATTCACCGCCGCCGACGACAAGGGCGGTGGTTGCAGCGGTTGTGGCCGCCCCACCCCCGACCTTGCTCGCCGGCAATGACGCCCCACGCGCCGCCACGCCCGGCCTCCCTATCATCACGGCGCCGGAAGTGGATCATACGGCGGATTTTGAAACCCTCTCACAGACCCCTTAGAGGCCACTGCAAAATGCCGCTCACAGACCCCCCAGACGCCGTTGCGACAAACCCTCCCCCAATGGCCGTTGCGGCCCCCATTCCTCTCAGAATGGCTTTAAATGGCATCGGATCGCCGAACCGCCACCCCCCCCAACGTGGCCAGAATCAGCTCTTTTTGCATCGGGCAAAATGCCTGATTTGGGCAACAAAAACCGGTCAGCTTTAGCGAAACCTTGTAAGTCGATGGACCACCATGGAGTTGCTTATTAGCGACCCTCCCTCTGTAGTGCCCCCCGAGCTGCTCTTGCAAACGGCCGGCCAGGTTGCTGGGCTGTGCGTCCGTCATAATTAGTGGACAAAAAAACATGCATATGACTATGCTCATCGACGCCAACACCCCAGACGCTCACAATGCATGGTCAAGCGGCTGTGAAAAAAAGCAGGGAGAGGGCGGTGGCGCACGTCCGCCCTATTGACGCAGCCGCGGTTCATGATGAGCATATTGTTTATTGCACCAATGAGCCGCATCTGTACTATAAAGCGGTCTTGCGCCAAGTAGGTCAAGTGGTCTTGCGCCAAGTAGGTCAAGTGCGCCTTGACGGGTTTGTTGAGTGAATGCCTGTTCTCCGCCGCCGAGGTCTTGTGCATGCCCGACCGCGTTGGGTAGTTGTTGGCGTCATACAGGGGGGAGCACTTGTGCTGCACCGCGTGGAAGCGGTCCGATGCCCACGCCGTGTCCGAGATCCTTACCAGCCACGGCATGCGTCGAGTGGCATTGCGCGCCGACTGGCACGCAGTGTCGAAGAAGACGGTCTTGAGGAGCCGCGGGAAGCGGGCGGCCAGCGCCGCGACGATGCCCACCGGGCTCCCCGCCGTCTCGAGGACCTCAAAGCCCAGCAGCACCCCGCAGGGGCAGATGTAGGACACAACGCCGGGGGTGTAGACCGAATGGGTGACGAAGGCGTGCCTGCAGTCGTCGTCGCCGAGCCGCCCGTTCTCCTCCTGTTGTCCCTTCCGCTTGGACGTCTTCTTGGCGTTGGGGTTCTTGGCCGTCTGGGACTTGGCCTTGGCGGCGCGCGCGGCAGCCGCCGCCACGTTGTCGCGGGGGCGGCGGCGCACCTGGTCGAGGTCGGGCATGACAATGCCCGACCGGATCTCAGTGGCCTGGTCGGCCGCCCGCTCGGTCGACGCCGCCGCCGACCAGAGCCCGGACGGCAGGTTCTGCCCGGGCCCGACTGGTTGCCGCGCGAGCCACGCCTTGAACTTGTCGGCATCCGTGTCGGTCCACGCCGCCTTGTACAACAGCGACTCGGCGTTCATGGCGCCGCGCCACAGGTCCTCCATAAGCAAGTCGGGGTGCACGGAGAAGAGCAGCAGCTCGCCGACAGCCCTGCACATCTCCTCGTCCTCGTCGATGCTCTCGGCGAGCAGGTCGAGCGCCGGCCACACGACGTGCAACGCCTGGATGCACTTGGTGATCTTGAGCCATTCGTTTGACTTCTTTCAAGCGATGAGGGCCTTCGCCAACTCCGTCAGCGCGGCGAAGGGGCAGCCGGCGAAGATCCCGATCACCGGCTCGGCGATAAAGGCCGAGAAGAAGTTGAACAGGATGCTCCACCGCTCGCGCCTCACCACCGGCAGCAGGCCATCACCGCCGACGGCGTCGGAGATGACGCGGCAGTACTTGAGCGCGTTCACAGGCGCCGCCGTCCCCGCGCTGCCGCCGTTGGCGGCGCCACCGCCGCGCAGACAGGTCGGCCGACCGGCCGTAGCCGTCGCACTTCTTGTCGTCCTTGGGAGGGGAGAAAAAGAAGGCGGCCTTGGCGGGGGTGACGTAGGGGGTGGGCTCGGAGAGATGGGCGAGAACGGTGGCTCACCGGCGGAGGGACGAGGTGACGTTGGCGGTACGTCCGACGCGCTCGACCCCGAGTCCTCGTGCTGAGGCTCGGATGTCATCCGGAAGAAAGAGTTGAAAAGGCAGCTGGCCGCCCACGCGGCACAGGACGCCCGGTGACCGGCGTCGTCGTGATCGCCGACGGGGGAAGCGACGCCGCCCAACACCACAAAATTGCGCAACGCCAGCTGCTCCGCCTTGTTGAACTTGACGTCAGTTGCAAAGCCGGCTTTTAGCTGCTCTCGCACGCACTTGCGCACTTTGGCCGTGGGCACCGCGCAGGCCTTGACCACAGAGATGGGGATTGTCGGAACGATGGCCGTTGCCTTCACAAAGGGGATGAACTGGTCCTTGAAGATGCCAATCGTCTGGCCGTCAGCCACGACGGCCGCGTACGGGGTCTGGCTGCAGAAGAAGCAGTCGGTGCACCTAAACAGCTGCCGCGGCACGATCAATGTGCGGGAGTTCTGGTCGGTGGCCTTGGAGAGCTCCTGCCGCGACTGCACGTCGTCGGCGTACAGCGCCCCGCTGGTGTGCAGCTGAAAAGCCGACGCCGACGCCGCCGCCGAGATACTGCTCTTGGTGGTAATCAGGGTGAAAAGGATGACATCCAGGAACATCTGGGTGTAGACGGCATGTTTGCTGAAGCAAAAAAGGCCCTGCTCAGAGCCGTCAAAGGCGACCGTCTTGCCGCACGCCGCATTCGGACACACCCACTCGACGACGCGCACGCCGACCGGCCCGCTCAGCGTGTGCAGCGTCGCGGACGTGCCGTCTCCCCTCGGACCCGCCTCGGCGCCGCATGCTATGCAATTGGGCCCGTACAGTTCCGCGTTCATGTACGGCAGTAGCGTCGCCCCGCGGGCGACAGAGTCCCAGTCTCGGCATGCAGCGGACTCGCCCCAACACGGCAGCAAGTTGCGGGCCCTCCGCAGGTAGTCGGTGTAAATGAACTGCCTCTCCTTGCCCTTCCTGCGCGCCGACGGCGCCGCCAGGCGCTCGCGTGTAGACGTGTCGGCTGCCGCGGTGTTGTCGGTGACGGGATCCTCGGGCACGTCTGGGGGCTCGTCGTCGTTGTCCTCTTCGTCAGGCGCCTGGCCGTCAAAGCCACGGTAACCGTCGATCGGTGGTTTATCCACGCACGAGTGAACACAGTGGGCGTTGCGGGTGCGGCACAACCCGCGCTGACACACGGGCCTCACCTTGCGTGTCTTGCGCGCCGGGGTCTTTACGACGCGCCAGATGCGGTTGTGGCCGACTCCGTGCGTGGCGCTGCCGTCGTCGAACGACGAGACCTCCTCGCAGTGCACGTCCACCGCCCGAGCGTGCGCGTTGTCCAGCGCGGGGAAGCGCTCGAAGAGGGAGAGCACCGACTCGCATCCTACATGAGCGGCCACCCCCTTGAGCGCCAAAGCGTGGGCGACCGCGAGCCGGCAGGTCGACGAATCACCCGTCCGCACACGCGCCCCGACATTCTCGTCCATCGCGTCCGTCTTACACGAGCAAAAGAAGCCAGCCACACCGTCCTTGGTCGCCGACCACACGACAAAAGGGGAACCGCCGCCACCAGCCACACAAGCGGCACGGCCGCCGCACAGGGGACGAGCAACAAAGCCCGCCGTGCCGGTCGCTCGAAACTCCTCATGTAAGAGGCCGATGCCGACGAGAGATGCGTCCTGCAGATGGCCGGACAAGGTATCCACCGACGTCTCCATGACGGGACGGCGCCCGGGTACTCGACGAGGTGTCGCCGTCGCGCCGCTGCGGCCCCCGTCGGGGTGATGGTCGTCGGCGCCGTCGCCACGCGGTCTTGAGGGTGCTTGCTGCCGCACGCGCTTGGCCGCCCGTAGCGGCACAGCGCGCACGTCGCCATCGTCACCTTCGTATTGAAGAAGGGCCTGGACCAGCTCCTCCGGCAGGTACACGCCGAGCGCCTCGTCGGCGAGATACGCCACAAACGGCTCGTGGTGCTCTTCGCCCTCGGCGACGCCACACGACGAATGAGCGAACGGCTCGTCACCGCAAGCCGCGCCCATCTTGCCCACTTGGAGGGGGTCCTCCAACGCGTGCAGCAGCAGGCTCGCCCCGCAGTGTCCCCACCACCACGCGCCCAAACAGCGCCCTCGCCGCCCGCTAGACGGTGGCGGCGAAGAGGACCGCGACACTGGCGGCATAGCCGCCCCGGAGGCGCCGCAACGCCGCCAGAAGAACCACGCCCGCGTCAATCGGGAGGACAGGACGCGGCGCGGGGCGGCAGGCTACCGCCCAACCGCCAGTCACCAGCAGGTGCAGCCGGTGGGCAGCACCGCAGCCAGAAAGTGGCGACAGCAGCGGGCGACAGTGGCGGTGGTCGCGGCGGGGACGGAAGCCACGACCATGGCGCAGCCGAGCGCACCGGTAGCGCCGGCGGTGGTGGCGGCGACGTCGGCGCCCGCGACAACAATCGCGGCGAGCGAGCAGGGGGGGGCGGACGGGCCGCCCGACCACCCCCCCTCAACGGTGCCTGGCGGTGCCCAGCGGACGGCGGCACGCCGCGGCGGCGCATTCACCCCCGCCAGGGGACCCAGGAGCGCTGGGCGGCGCGTGGCGCGCGGCGGCGGCGCCCCCC
>Ga0209831_1003240_pt1 | contig 13578 bp, 8 predicted proteins | sample Maine_Asex4_meta_FD_187451 | JGI IMG/M metagenome (GOLD analysis project Ga0209831, IMG submission 187451) | Marine algal microbial communities from Maine, USA - Maine_Asex4_metaG (SPAdes) (version 2) | ecosystem: Host-associated > Algae > Red algae > Unclassified | place: Maine, USA | collected...
CTTCGCGATCGCCGACCTGCCGTGCGTAATGTTATGCCGACGAGCGTCCCGACATCGGAGTTGACCGCGGCCGGAGTAGCATGGGACTGGTACCAGTTCGTCGCGCGGAAGAATTCGGGAAAACTGCGCGAAATAAAGTGAGATACAACAACAGGACGCTTGCGCCCGGCGCCGCGGACGCGCAGGATGCGACGCGCCGCGACATCGCAATCTCATGTTGATTGACGCGCGGGTCTCACTCAGTTTGTCGCGCCACACGACGTCGCTCCTTCAGCAGCGAGTCGCGGCGACCATTCTCCTAGTCGTGCTGGCACTTTTCGTCTACTTACCATTTCGCGAGCTGATGAGGATTCAATCCGCCCGGCAGATGTCGGAACGTCTCGGAAGACGAAGTAGGCAGCTTGATTTCGACTTCGGCGAGTAGCGACGCGCGATGAAATGGCTCGGACTTCCTGCCATCCACCCGCCCATGCCACCGAAGCAGATCTCCCGTCAGAGCTACGCCACCAGCTCCATCAACTTCTCGAACCCGTCCACCACGTCGAACCGCACCGCCGCTCCGTCCAGCGATCCGAAGAACTTCCGCGCGCAATCGATCTTTGCCTGCTCGATTCCGCGCAGTTCGAGGCTCTCCAGCGTGCCCTTGGTCTCGGCGACGAAGTACACGTGCTTCACGGTTCCGGTCCTGAAGGCGATCGCCCAGTCCGGGTTGTAGTTCCCGACCGGCGTCGGGATGTGGAATCCTCGCGGCAGCTTCGCGTACACCTCCACCTCGCTGGCCGCCTCCAGCTCTCCGACGAAGTCGCGCTCCACCTTCGAATCGGTCACCACGTACTCCAGCACGTGACGCTCGGCCTTGATGGCGTCGTCGAGTCCCACCGCGTGCCGATCCTTCGTGAAGAGCTCCAGACCGTACCGCTCGTCGACCAGGTCGTACGACACGTGCCCCACCACTGCCGACGCCTTCTCTGCTTCGATCAGCCGAGTTGCCTGCGCGATGAAATCCTCGGGGTTCTTCGCGTACTGCTCAAACGTGCTCGCCTGCAGACCGCGAAGGATTCGCGCCACCGTTTCTCGCGTCAGTTCGGTCGGCATCGCTACTTCGGCGAGCAGGTCATAGGTGATCCGAGACCCGCCCGGCTGCGCCTCGTAAGTTCTTCCCGTCTCCTTCGTCTCGAACCCCGCGCGTCGTGACAGATCCTCGACCGTCGTGTTCTCGGTCTGCTCGCCCACCGTCACCACATACTGTAGCGGCGCCACCGTCAGTCTGGCGTCCAGCGCCTTCACGCACTTGTCCACGAGCTCGTCCGAGTCGAACCGGACCGTGTAAGCAGCCTTCTGGTTGATCCTCTCCCACAAGGCGAGGAACTCCTTGCGGTGCAGATTCTCGCTGACTGGGTTGGCCTTCCTGGCCCGGCCGTCGTCGATGCCGGGCAGGCTCGCCGGATCGAGCACGCCGTCCACCAGTGCCAGCACCCCGACCGCGTAAGGCTGCAAGGCCTCGGGCAGTTCCGCGACCGTCTCCGCGCTCTTCGCCTCGTGGTATGCGGCAGCGATTTCGTCCGCGTCGTTGACGTAGTCGTTCTTCAGGAGCCAGCGGTAGATCTGGCGCGCCATCGCGCCGGTTACCTTCACCGGTTCGGCGTCACCCTCGCCCACCGGCAGTTGCTTGCCCTCGAAGTAGCCTTCGTCCGCCTTCTTCGGACGACCGCTCGCTTCCAGGGCCTTCACCATCTCGCCTTGTAGCCCGCGAACGAAGTCGTGGTAACTCTCGCTGGTCACCACCGTCAACACGTTCACAGCATGCACCTCCGCCGGATCGTCCAGACGTTCGCCACGCTGGTCCACCGCGATCCGAAGGCCCCGGCCCACTTCCTGTCGGCGAGTCACCGTGTTGTCGCTGTGCTTGAGCATCGCGATCACGAACACGTTCGGGTTGTCCCACCCCTCGCGCAGCGCACTGTGCGAGAAAATGAACCGCACGGGCTCTGCCCGATCGAGCAACCGCTCCTTGTCCTTCAGGATCAGGTCGTACGCGTCCGCGTCCTTGGATTCACCGCGCATTTCTCCGGCCCTCGCGACGTCCGGATCCATCATCCGTCCGCGTGTCTTCTTGCGCTTGTCGATCGAGAAGTAGCCGTCGTGGACGTCGCGCGACTCGTCGCGCTGCAGGAACACGGCGTACTCGTCATCCGCACTCTCGCGCCGCGCCAACAGCTCGTCGCGCTGCGCCGCGTACTCCTCCTCGAAGCACGCCGCGTACTCGCCGATCATGCGCTCACCCGCCTCGTCGTAGCGCCGGTACTTCGCGACCTCGTCGATGAAGAACAGCGTCAGGACCTTCACGCCGCGATCGAACAGCGCCCGCTCTCTCTCGAGATGTGCGCTGATCGCCTCGCGGATCTGCAGTCGTCGCTTGTCGGTCTCCGTCACATCCCCCGTCGCGGAGCCCGCCGACAGCTCCACACCGTTGGTGAACGTCACCGTATCCGTTCGCGCGTCGATGTCCGTGATCGACCAGCGGTCCCGGTACTGGGCCATCTGGCCCGACAGCGCGAACAGGTCATCCCCATGACGCACCCTCTGGCGAACTCGCTTCACCCCCGACTTGCCGCGTTTCTCCAGCTCGATCCAGGCTGTCGGACCGCCCTTGCCCCGGGCGCCCGCTTCCACGGCTTCCACGTACAGGTAGCCTTGAGTGCCCTCCAGTCCGCGCACCTCGATGCCGCGGGCCGCGATCTTCTTCACCAGCTTCTGGTCGTAGGCGTCCAGCGCGTCCAGACGGTGCACCGTATCGTGCCGCGTCTTGTGGGTCGCCGAGTAGCGCAGGATCATGAGCGGGTCGAACTGCTTCAACGCGTCCGTCGTCTTCTTGCCCTCCATCTTCTGGGGCTCGTCCAGCACCAGAATCGGCCGGTTGGCCTTGATGACGTCGATCGGTCGACGGCTCTGGAAGCTGTCCTGCGTCTCGTAGATGCGCCGCTGGTCGGCTCCGGTCGCGTTGAACGCCTGGACGTTGATGATCATCACGTTGATCCCACCGTCCGACGAGAACCCCTCCAGCTCGCTCAACCGCCCGCTGTCGTACACGAACGCCCGGGCCTTCTTCCCGTAGGCCTGCTGAAAGTGCTCGGCCGTCATCGAGAAGCTCTTTTTCACGCCCTCGCGAATCGCCACGCTCGGCACCATCACCACGAACTTCGTCCAGCCGTGCCGACGGTTCAGCTCGAACATCGTCTTGATGTAGCAGTACGTCTTGCCTGTGCCCGTCTCCATCTCCACGTCGAGGTTGATCCCGCATGCCGGCGTCACCACCAAGCTCTCGCTCGCTGGCAGGTTCTGCCGACGCTGCACGGTACGGACGTTCTCCAGCAGCCGTTGGGGTGGCAGCACGAGCCCAGCGTTCCCCACGCCGTCCATCTCGTCGACGTCGAGCCGATGCTGCCCGCCGGCCTCAACGGTTCGGCGAGGCCCCGGATCGATGCGGTAGCGCTGCGCCCCCGCCGCCGCGTCGTTCGCGACCGCGGGCTGTCCCGCGAAACAGTCCACTACCGACTCTACGGCAGCCGTCTGGTAGTCCTGGGTCTTGAAGCGGATCTTCATGTCATGTGTGGTTCCGCGACCTGGCGGATAGGTCCGATAGGATCAGGCAAACAATCAAGAAAGGATCATGGAGGAACTTCAGCGACGCGAAAAATCCTATCTGAAAAATCGCAAGTCACTGATTTTATATAATTTTCCTCGCAGTCGAATCGCTCTAGGTCACGCGTGATGGATCAACGGCTCCCCGATCGACCGCGCCGCCCCCTCGGACTGATCCTTGTCCGACTCCGTCAGGGTCCAACGGCCTCCCCGCCCGGGGTGATCTATCCGTATCCGACCGGCGAGCCGCATCGAGGTCAACAAGTGCGCGATGCGGCGTCTGGCCTGCGAAGGAGTCATTCCGCCGCCGACCTTGTCGCCTAGAAGATCGTCGATCTCGGGACGAGTCGCCGAGCCGTACTCCGTCAGGTAGTCCACGACCAACTTCCCGAGAAACAGGTTATCCTGCCGTCGGGTCGCGATCACTTCCGCTTGTTGGTCGGTCATTCGCGCGAGACCGGCGGAGACGTGCAGGTTCGGCCGACGGCCCTCGATGAGTGGCGCCTTCCGCAGACGTCTGGCGTCGTCCTGCGAGATCGGTAGCCGCTTCTGCACTCGATCCAGAGCCACGACGTCGGGCAGCGGCAGATCCGTCCGTGTGATCAGCATGCGGCTGTATGCCGGGTCGATCACCCGACCGTGCAGGGTGAACCGCACCGAGCCCGAATCGGTCGTGTCGTGGTCCGGCAGCGGCAGGTGTCGGCGGATCTGCCCGCGGACCATCTTCCCGATCCCCGTCCCCAGGGTGTCGATCATGTTCAGCGCCACCATTCCCGCCGCCAGCGTCGGGTTGCGATAGCGGCGCGGCGTACAGTCACCGACGGTGTAATCCTCCGGCCGCCCCTCGAAGAACGCGCCTTCGCTTTCGAAGACGAGCCGGTAAGGATGTTCGGTCACCAGGACGCGCGCGCGTGCCGCGCGTAGTCCTGATGGGCGATGCAATTGTGCAGCGCCTCGAGCACGATCGCCTCGTCGTACTTCGCCAGCCTCACCTGCCCCATTTGCCCTTCGGGCTGAATGGGAATCTCGACATTACGGATTTGTCGGTACAGCCAGGTCGTGGCGAGCAGGAACGGCGGATCGAAGTGCTCGTAGGCCGTCTCCTGACCCACCAGCTTCCACGTGAGCTGCGCCATGTGCGGCGCGAGGTACACCGCCGTGGACGGCTTGCCCAACAGAAGCAGGACCGCTCGCGTCAGCCCGCCGCCGGGCGACAGCAGACGACATCTCTCGAGAAACGTGGTGTCCGACCAGCTCGACACGTCGTCCGCGTCCAACCGGTCCGCGTGCTTGGCCATGAAGGCGGAGCGAGCAACAGCGACGGCCTCCGGGTCCAGATCATCCAGTTTCGCCTCCGGTACCACCACCGCCGTCCAGTCCTCGTCGGCCGATTGCCCGCGGATCTCGTCGCGTTTGTCGTCCGGCAGTGCCGACAGGCTCTCGCCCTCGCGGGCATAGCAGTGTCCGTTGCACGCGACCGGCAGTCCGCGCGGAGCGGCCGGTATCTCGAACATCACCACGCGCCCCGCATCGGTCGTCAACTCGTGGACGTCGCGAAACGTCATTCGCGGCGAGAGCCCGTTTGCCACGTCGTGCTTGATACCCTGTAATCGCTCTCGCTCCGGTCGGTACGCTGACCCGACCACCGTGCGAGTGTTGTTGTCCACACCGAAGACGAGCCACCCGCGTGCGACTCCACGCAAGTTCGCCTCGTTCGCCAGCGCCGAGAAGTACTTGCCGATGTCCGGCGTCGGAAAGGTCTGCTCCACACGCTTGAACTCGACGACCTCCGACTCCCAGTCGGCGATCAACCCGTCCAGCAGACCGCGCAAGTCCGCAGCCGTCACAGCACCTTCACCTCCGTGTCCGGCGAGAGCTGACGGAACAGCTGCACCACGTTGATCTGACCCGCGTCACCGCCGAAGGCGCCGTCGCGAAACACCACTCGCAACGGCTTGCGGGCGGCGAGCGTCTTCACGTAGGTCTCGTCGAGGTCGGTATCGAAGCAGGCCGCCAGCGCATCGGTATCGACGAAAAACGTCTGGTGGCCCGAGACGTCTTCGGTCGCGATCGGCAGACCGAGGTCCACGCCCCAGTCAAGCAACACCTGGAATAGCAGGTCCTCACCAGTGCGGTCTTCCTTCACATGGTCCACGGTGTCCAGCAGGCTGGTCTGTGCCACGTTGTCGGGGCGGTGGCGGATATCCTTGAAGCAAGAAGAGTCGATTTTGAGGACACGGAAGCCGAGGGCGTGCTCAGATTCAGAGTTGGAACCGGAATCCGTCTCGAGTTCCTTGATTACGTTCCGCACCCGAGTGGTACCCATCTCGAAGATCGTTCCCAGACCCGATTCGGGCTTGGGCAGCGGTTCGTCGATCTGCACGGCGATGAAGCGGCGATTGCCGCCGTCTTCTGCGTTCTGCGACAGCATTGCGTGCGCGGTGCTCGCACTACCGCTGAAGAAGTCCACGACGATAGCGCTCTCGTCGATTGGTCCAGCGAGATGTAGGCATCGTTGGATTAACTGAATCGGCTTGACAGAGTTGAGCACGTTCTCCGTATTGTCGAACGACACGTACTTCAGCAGCGCTTGTTTCGCGTCTTGAGTATGGCCGACTTCTTCGTATTTCCAAAGCGTTTGTGGAACGCGACCAGAAGACACCTCTGATAGAAAACGCTTTATCGCCGGCGCGTTGTCGCCGCTTGCTCCCCACCAAATTCGATCATCGCTGTTTAGCTCATCGAACTTCTGCTTGCTGACCCCCCAATAGCGACCGGTCGGCGGCCCAACGATCTGTCGGCCGGAGGGACATGAAATAGGGTAGATCCCAGCGTCGTACCGGTTTCGAGCGGATAGATCTACCGCTTTCCAGGGTCCACGTGAATCATTGTCTGGATTCCGGTACCGCGCCTCCATCTCTTCTGTTCGCGGTAACGATCGCGGGAACCAGTCTGGCTTTGATTTGGCCACGCAAAGCACGTAATCATGATCTTCCGAGAACCAACTCGCAGAGTTCTTCGGTGAGTAGACCTTCTGCCAGATCACCGTCGCCACGAAGTTCTGCTCTCCAAAAACTTCGCCGCACAACCGTCGAAGATTCGCCACCTCATGATCATCAATCGCAATGAAGATCACCCCGTCATCGCGCAGCAGGTTCCGCGCAAGCTTCAACCGCGGCCACATCATCGACAGCCAGTCGCTGTGGTACCGCCCTTTGCTTTCGGGATTCGCCACCAGCCCCGCCCCATCCTCCGTGCGCTGGCCGCTGCGCTTTAGATAGGTGTCGGCGTCCTCTGCGAAGTCGTCGTCGTAAATGAACTCCTTGCCAGTGTTGTACGGCGGGTCGATGAAAATCATCTTCACCATGCCCAGATACGTCTCCTGCAACAGCTTCAACGCCTCGAGGTTGTCTCCCTCGATGAACAGGTTCCGCGTGGTATCGAAGTTCACACTCTCGTCGCGGCACGGGCGCAGCGTCTTGTCGATGGGCGCGTTGGCCGCAAGCGTCGCGGCACGCTTGCCCGGCCAGTCGAGCCGGTAGCGCTCGTTCCCGCCTTCCACCACGTGATCGCTGAGCTCCTGCCTCAGCGTATCGAAGTCGACACCGCGCCGCAGTTCACCCGTCGCCGGGTCGCGGGTTTCGGTCACGCAGCCGGGGAAGAGCTCCGCCAGCTTGTCGATGTTTCGCGCCACGCCGTCGGGCGTCGTCAGGTCCAACTTCTCTGGACTCTCGGAGGTTTCGAGGAAATCGGTCATGAGATGTAATGCGCTCTCCGGGTCGCGTGAGATGTCGAAACGGCGGCACGGAGCATCGGTCGCGTTCCCGCCGCCACGTGAGTCATTGTCCGGTCGACGAATTGCGCTCGTCACCGGCCGACGCTGTCGGCGTCGTGCGGGCGGAGTCCGGTCGATCGACGCCGGCGCACAGCGCTTCGTAGCGCCCGCGCATCTCCCGGACCTCGCGATTCAGCTCCACCTTCCGGCAGTACCGTACCTCGCCCCGAAGCGTTCGTTCGGCCTTCGCCAGCGCTCGCTTCATTGCGGCGGCCGCTTCCACCCGAGCCGCATGATCCGCGAGGGTCTCGCCCGGTCGAGCCTCGATCGTCCACAGGCTGCCCAGCAGCTCGGCGTACAGTCGGGTCAGGTCCGTCGCCGTCGGCAGAGGTCGCGCGGCATCCGCCGTCCCGGCTTCCCCCACGGTGTGAAGTCCTGTCACCCAACCGGTTCCGGCGTCGGACGGCCGCTTGTACGCGCCCGCGAGGCGTACCGCGCTCCCGGACACTAGCTCCAGAAGCGTGGGGCCGGGTACCGCCCGATCGACGGCCGTCAGAACGCTCGCATGCACGTCGGGCCGGCGCAGCGTCAACCGCAGCACGTTGATCTGCGGCACCGCCACGGTCGCTGGCAGGTTCGTCGTGTTGGGGTCCAGAAAAACCGGTCGGGTGATCCGGGCCACCTCTTCCACGAAACGTTGTCGCAGTCGGGTGGCCTCTCCCCGGCGGGAGCCGGCCTGAGCCAGCAGGCGGTCCTTCGGTATCACCGTGTCGCCAGGTCGAAGTGTCGCGGCGGGCCAGACGTAGCTGCCGATCACGTCGCACGCCCCGCACCACCTGCTGCATGCGTCTCCGACAAGTCCTCCACCACCAGGAAGCTCATCAGCTCGAAGTCGTCCGCCCGCGTTGCCCGGTCCGCACCGCCCAGGCCACCGTCGGCGAACAGCGCATCCACTTCGCCTTCGGCCTGCCGGCCGATCACGCTGGCCACCGCCGCGTCCAGCAGGCGCGAGCAGTCGCTCATGTCGCGGCCGTCGTCGGTGCGTGCGTTGAACGACTCGCAGGCATCGGTCACCGGCACGGCCCGGTCCCGCGCCGCCAGCCGAACCACATCCAGCAGCGGCTTGACGTCCGTGTGGGTCTGCACCACCGAGCTGTCGTCGGCGACGTACACCAGGTAGTGCGGGTGCAGGCGGTGCGATGCGCGCGACCGCGTAGGGGCGTATCCGGAGCCGCTCCGATCTACGTCTCCGCCCCGCTGTCGCAACGCGAACACCATGCCGGCGGGTAGACCGCGGGCCGGATCGGCCGGTACCACCGCGTGCAGCCCGGCAGGCAGCTCCGACAGGTCGGGCTCCTCCTCCAGCGTGCCCTGCAGCTCCAAGTGGTAGTCGTTCAAACCCAGGTCGGTGATGCTCACGCCTGTTCGCAGATCTTCCAGCTCGACCACCTGCCCGTGCATCCGCCGCAGCTGCTCACCGCGGTACGAATCTTCGGATTCGTCCGACCCGGCTTCCGACGCGTCATCGAGCGGAGGCGCCGTGTCCAGCGGGTTGTCGTCGGCGGTAGCCGTAGCGTCCACGATCACCATGCGGTTCTCGACTCGATCCTTGAGGTTGATGTACTCGTCGAGCGTGATGTCCGGCCAATGGTTGATCAGTTGGATGCGCCGGTTGGTGCTGCCTATCCGATCGATCCGCCCGAAGCGCTGCACGATCCGGACGGGGTTCCAATGGATGTCGTAGTTCACCAGGCAGTCGCAGTCCTGCAGGTTCTGGCCTTCGCTGATGCAGTCCGTCGCGATCAGCAGGTCGATTTCCCCGTCCACATCGGGTAGGAGCACCGCCTTCTCCTTGCTGCGCGGTGAGAACAAGGTCAGCAGTTCGGCGAACCCGAAGCCTGCGCGTCCCTTGCGGTTCGGACGGAGCGTGTTCGCGATCTGCCGCTTGTCGCCGGTCACCACCGCGGCGTGCAGGCCGTGCTCGGCGCGGTGTGCCTCGGCGAGTTGCTCGTAGAGGTAGACAGCCGTGTCCGCGAACGCGGTGAACACAAGTACCTTGCGGTTGCCCGGGTTGATGGGCGAAGCCAGCTTGCTCTGTATCGCCTGCCGCAGATCCTGCAGCTTGCTGTCCACCTCCGACGTGACCTTGGCCATCTCGACGGCGAGCCCTTCGACCCGCTCGCGATCGGCCGTCAGATCGTCGCGCCACCGAGGTAGATCCATGTCGCTGAGCCGGATTCGAATCGGCCGTCGCTCGATCGGGTCACCGCTCTCCTCGTCGTCATCGTCGTCGTCCCCTGGCTCGTAGGTCGGCCCGTCGACCTCCGCGTCCGTGCCGTCGGCCTCGAAGGCCGCGATCTTCGCGAGACGGTCGTCGAGCGCGACCGACAACTTCGCCAGCGTCAGCCGGAACGCGTGCACGCTGCTCTCCAGCCGCTTCAACAGGTTGGTGGTCATCAGCGCCCGAAGCCCCGCCTCCCGACCGGAAGCGGTCAGCGTGCGACCGCCTTCCACGTCGGTATCGAACAAGGCCTCGTAGGCATCGCGACGGCTGGCCAGCACATACGACAGCGGCGTGTACACCGCGAGGTTCATCAGCGAGAGCTCGGCATAGATGTCATTGAAGCCCATGACATCCGTGCGCGACGTCAATCGCGAATGCACCGCCTTCGGCGCGAGCCGCTCGGGAAAGCCTCCGAGCTTCGCGGTGTCGTAGAAGCGCTCGATCTGCCGCCGGCTGCGGGCGATCGTCACGCGGTCCAGCAAATCGAAAAAGTCGAAGTCCAGCAGATCGAGGATCGCCCGCGGCGTGCGCTCCGCCGTCGGCAGCTCCGACCAGCGATTGAAGGCCGTCTGCGCCCGGCGGAAGATGTCTTCCACGTCGCCGCCGTCGGGCAGGTGCTCTCGGAGCCGTTGCGTATCGCCCCCGTAAGCCAGCAGCAGCTGATTCTTCAGGTCGGCGAAGCGGTTGTTGACTGGCGTGGCCGACAGCATCAGCACCTTGGTGCGCACCCCGTCGCGGATGACCCGCTGCAGCAGCCGGTCGTAGCGCGTCTCCCGGCGCCGAGAGGGGTTCACGTTGCGGAAGTTGTGCGACTCGTCGATCACCACCAGGTCGTAGTTGCCCCAGGCGATTCGATCGAGCTGCATGCCCAACGACTCGCCGCGATCGCGCAGCAGGTCCGTGTGGCACAGCACGTCATAGCCGAAGCGGTCTTCGCGAAAGGGGTTCGTGCGGTAGTTGTTGTTGTAGTTGGTCCAGTTCTCCGCGAGCTTCCGCGGGCACAGCACCAGCACGCTCTTGTTGCGCAGCTCGTAGTACTTCACCACCGCCAGGGCAGTGAAGGTCTTGCCCAGGCCCACGCTGTCCGCCAGCACGCAGCCGTCATAGGTCTGCAGCTTTTGGATGAGCCCGTGCGCGGCGTCAGCCTGGAAGTCGTAGAGCTTCTGCCAGACAAGGCTCTCGCGGTAGCCGGTCCGCCGGTTCGCTGCGTCGTCGGGCGACAGGCTCTCCAGATGCTCGCGGAACAACTGCAGCAGCATCAGATGGTAGATCCGTCGCGGCGGGTTCTCGCGGTACACGCGAGCGATGTGGTCGCAGACGGCATCGGTCACGTCGACGGTGCGCGACGGGTCGTTCCACAACTGATCGAACAGGGTTCGGAACGGCGCAACGAAGTCAGCCGCGTCGCCGCGAGTGACTAAGTTGCTCACCGCCTCGCCGCGCTCGTAGCCGAGGTCCGCCGCGGTGAATCCCTGCAGCGGGTGGTACGCCACCCCGCCGCCCGCGGGGTCGGCCACCAGTCCGAACTGCTGCATCGGCGTCGAGGTGGCGTTGGATCGCATCCGGGCGTTCTCCCGCAGCCACACGGCACAGTCCCTGGCCACCGCTTTCTGAGAGAGGCGGTTCCTCAAATGGATCTCATACGCGACGGTAAGCGACGCGAGGGGAGGCTTCAGGTGATAGCGCCTGACCTCTGGTGTCGCCGCATCGGTGGCGGTTCCGGGCAGGAAGGAGGGCAGGGTGAACAGGAAGTCCAGACCGTCGCACCGCTCCAGGGCCTGCCGCAACGCGTCGAAGGCGAAGATCGAGAACCGCGACGCCGCGATCTGCAGGCGTCTTTCCGACCTCAGCTCCGAAGTCAGGTCATCGCCCAACCGGCGGTTGACGTTGTCGATCAGGTCCATGAGCCGGGCCGGTGGCGTTGACTGCCGCGTGGCGGACAAGTGTATCGCTTGGCGCCATCCGCACCTCGAATATGCGAATCGTCGGAATTCTGCCTGTTCTGTCCCGATGGTTGGTTCTGCCCGCGGGAGCTCGTTCGGACCCTAACCACGGGACGAGTCCGCTTGTCCTGTCTGCACGACGTCTTGTGCATACCTTCCCGATTTGCGGGTCCCAGACGGTCAACGATTTGGTACGCTCCACCCGGAATAGTACGACCGAAAGGCCGGAGCCGCCCGCCTTGAACCGCACCCCGAACAGACCCGACCCGCGTGAGCTGCCCGCCTACACCGTGCGCGAGGCGGCCCACTACCTGCTCGTGCCCGCAGCGACCGTTCGCTACTGGTCGGTGGGCCGGGACGCGTGGCTCCCGCTGATCGACGTGCCGGCTCATGGCCCTGTTCTGCTGTCGTTCATCAATCTGGTCGAGTTGCACGTACTCGCCTCGATCCGACGGGAACACAAGGTCACCATGCCGAAGGTTCGCGAGGCCATCGACTGGTTGCGTCAGCAGACGGCCAATGTCCGCGATCGTCGCCATCCATTGATCTCGCGCCAGCTCGAGACGGATGGACTGGACCTGTTCACCGAGCGCTACGGTCAGCTGATCAATATCAACCGCGACGGGCAGTTCGCCATGCGCGAGATGATGAGCGGTGCGCTCCGGCGAGTCGAGCGTGATACGCAGGGCATTCCGATCAAGCTCTATCCCTACACACGCAGCTCTGTGAACGATGCTCCGAGCATGGTCGTCATCGATCCGACGCTGTCAGGTGGGCGGCCGGTGCTTGCCGGAACCGGGCTCGCCACCGAACTGATCGCGGAGCGCTACAAGGCAGGCGAGTCCGTCGAGGATCTGGCGAAGGACTATGAGCGCAAGGAGAGCGAAATCGAGGAAGCGGTCCGTTGCGAGCTCGGACGCGCTGCCTGACCCGCCGGTCTTTTATCTCGATCGGAACTTCGGCAGGCACCTGATCGCCGATGCCCTTCGGAAGGCCGGCCACGCGGTCGAGATCCACGATGATCACCTGCCGATCGACGCGCCGGACGAGGACTGGATCGCGCTCGTCGCGCAGAGGCGCTGGATCGCCCTGACAAAGGACAAGAACATCCGCTATCGCAGCGCCGAGCTGGCGGCGGTGCGAGAGCACGGTGCGCGCGTCGTCGTGCTGCGGGCGAAGAACGCGACCGGCGAGCAGATGGCGGCGATGTTCGTTCGCCACGCGGCGCGGCTGGTGCGGTACGCCTCCACCCACCGACCACCGTTCGTCGTCGGGATGGATCGGAACGGGGTGCTGACCGACTATCCGCTGGACTAAACCGGGACTGCTGCGTCTGAACAGAGGGGCCGAATGATCTCGAGGCCCCCGCTCTGCTGACTCCCGCAAAGCTCACGGACGCCGGAGATACAAGGCAAGCGGAAAACGGCTAAGTACCTGACAGATATGGTGGCCGGGGACAGAATCGAACTGCCGACACGGGGATTTTCAATCCCCTGCTCTACCAACTGAGCTACCCGGCCATCGGGTCTTCGCGCTGCGTCCAGACGGCGTCGGGCCCGTCGGGAGCGCGTATTAGACCGGGTGGACCCCATCGCGTCAACCGCCGACGACGATCGAATCGTCACCCCGGGCCGACGCGGCGTCCGGCCTCGTCCCCTACCGTCGTCGACAGGCCGCGTGCGACACTCGCGGCATGGCCGCGACCAAGCACACCTGGACCTTCCGCCGCCGCTTTCGCGAGCGCGCGTTCGGCTGGAAGTCGCAGCCGGCCGTCCAGCGTGTCAAGGAAGCGGTCGCCGAGATTCGCAAGGTCGCCCGGGCCGACCCGCTGCTCGCGGGCGAGGGGGCGGTCCTGTTCCTGGAGAAGGTGTCGCCGGCCCTCGAGCAGGTCGACAGCTCGTCCGGCTCGATCGGCAACGCGGTCAACAAGGCGG
>Ga0209831_1003247_pt1 | contig 13562 bp, 15 predicted proteins | sample Maine_Asex4_meta_FD_187451 | JGI IMG/M metagenome (GOLD analysis project Ga0209831, IMG submission 187451) | Marine algal microbial communities from Maine, USA - Maine_Asex4_metaG (SPAdes) (version 2) | ecosystem: Host-associated > Algae > Red algae > Unclassified | place: Maine, USA | collected...
TTTTCTATTTGAAACTGTGCTTAGTAAACCGGAGATGGATTTAAACGGGTGGTAGGTCTTTAACCTTGACAGCAGTATAACGCGCCATCCCCGGTTTTAACTTCATTTAAATATTTTATGATTAAAGGACATAACTTGCTATAAAAATTACAAAAATGAAAGGAATGATTACACATTTATTTATTCCCCAACTTTTGTTTTGCAAACCTAAAGGACAGAAGTGGTTATACCATTTTATGTTTGGCCTTTGAAGCGTTGGCAAAATGGTATTTGAACGGATGGCGGGACCAAAATTTCTACGAGGGAAAACTTTTTCGCTTCTAATTTTTTTTGCTAATTATTTAAATCATTTTTTTTGCGATTGCCTTGTTTGATAGAGGAATGATTAAGAAAAGTTGAACTATTTTAACTAATTTTTTTACAAAGATACAAACTCTATTTTTTTTCGAAATAAAAAATTAAGTCTGATTAAAAAAAGCATCTGATTATGTTATTTCTCAGCTATATGCCTTACCTTTGCAGCCGAAATTGAAAAATCCATTCTACAAATAAATTAAATAATGGCAAATACAGGCTCAGTAAAAACAGTAATCGGCGCGGTAGTTGATGTTCGTTTTGATAGTAACAAAGGGGCAAAGTTACCTCAAATATTAAATGCATTAACTATTGAAAGGGAAGATGGTTCTAAATTAGTATTAGAGTGCCAGCAGCACTTAGGAGAAGATAGTGTAAGAACAATTGCAATGGATAGTACAGATGGTTTAGTTAGAGGTACAGCAGTTGTTGATTCAGGCGCACCAATAAAAATGCCAATTGGCGAAGAAATTAAAGGCCGCTTGTTTAATGTGGTAGGTCAGGCAATTGATGGTATTGGCGAAGTTAGCAACGCTAACGGTAGGCCAATACACAATAGTCCTCCAAAATTTAACGATTTAAGTACCGAATCGGAAGTGTTATTTACTGGTATAAAAGTTATTGACTTGATTGAACCATACAGTAAAGGTGGTAAAATTGGTTTGTTTGGTGGTGCTGGTGTTGGCAAAACAGTTTTAATTATGGAGCTGGTAAATAATATTGCTAAAGCCTACGAAGGCTTATCGGTATTTGCCGGAGTTGGAGAACGCACAAGAGAAGGAAACGATTTATTAAGAGAATTTTTAGAGTCGGATGTAATCAATTACGGTGAAGAGTTTAAACATAGTATGGAAGCTGGCGGCTGGGATTTAAGTAAAGTAGATAAAACAGCACTTAAAGACAGTAAAGCTACTTTAGTTTTTGGCCAAATGAACGAGCCACCAGGCGCACGTGCAAGAGTTGCTTTAAGTGGCCTTTCGGTAGCCGAGTATTTCCGTGATGGTGATGATAGCTCTGCTGGCGGTAAAGATATTTTATTTTTTATTGATAATATTTTCCGTTTTACACAAGCAGGTTCTGAGGTTTCTGCCTTATTAGGTCGTATGCCTTCGGCGGTGGGCTACCAACCAACTCTGGCAACCGAAATGGGTTTAATGCAAGAACGTATTACCTCTACAAAAAGAGGTTCTATTACTTCTGTGCAAGCGGTTTACGTACCTGCCGATGATTTAACAGATCCAGCTCCTGCTACTACTTTTGCTCACTTAGATGCTACTACCGTATTAAGTAGAAAATTATCTTCATTGGGTATTTATCCCGCTATTGATCCTTTAGATTCTACTTCTAGAATTATGAGCCCAGATGTAATAGGCTTAGAACATTACAATACTGCGCAAAGAGTAAAGCAAATACTGCAGCGTTATAATGAGCTGCAAGATATAATTGCAATTTTAGGTATGGACGAACTGAGTGAAGAAGATAAGCTTTCGGTTTTTAGAGCTCGTAAAGTACAACGTTTCTTATCTCAACCATTTCACGTAGCAGAGCAATTTACTGGTATTCCAGGCATATTAGTACCAATTGAAGAAACCATAAGAGGCTTTAATATGATTATGGATGGGGAAGTAGATGAATATCCAGAAATGGCATTTAACCTGGTTGGTACTATTGACGATGCTATTGAAAAAGGTAAGAAAATATTAGCGGAAGTAGGATAAAGATAGATGACAGACTTTTAGATGATGGACTTTTAGATGATGGACTTTTAGATGATGGACTTTTAGATGATAGACTTTTAGATAATAGACTTTTAGATGATAGACTTTTAGATGATAGACTTTTGGACAACAGACTTTTAAATGATAGACTTTTGGACAACAGACCTTTAGATGATAGATCAAGGAATCTGTAATCCGTGTTCTAAAAGTCTGTGTTCTGAAAATCTGTGTTCTTAAAATCTATATTCTGAAAATCTATATTCTGAAAATCTGTAATCTAAAAATTAAATAAAAATAAACAATGGAGTTAAGTATTATTACACCAGAGCAAACAGTTTTTGAAGGATCTGCAGAAAGAGTGCAACTGCCTGGTGTTTCTGGTAAATTTGAAGTTTTACAAGATCATGCGGCATTAATTTCGGCATTAGTTTACGGCGATGTTAAAGTTACCAGCAATGGTAATGTGCAGTTAATGCAAATAACTGGTGGTTTTGTTGAGGTTTTAAATAATAACGTAACTGTTTTGGCAGAAGGCATTTTAGAAAAAGACAACAAAAAAAAATAATATAACCCTATTACTTGTTTTTAGAAATGGAGCATTAACCATTTACTAAAATTTAGTTTTAAAAATTAATAAGGCAGTTATAAATGATGAACTTTATTTTAACTGTCTTTTTTTATTTAAAGTATTTTAAAGGAAAAGGTAAACGATTCCATTGCCAGTTATAATAAACAGTTTTCTCGCTACCAAAATTTCTAAAAAATTTCGCTACAGAAGGTATGTTGGAACCTTCAAAATCGAAAATGTAATTTGTATTACTATGTTCTTTAATAATGTGATTTATTAAAACAACCATCCAACGCTTTTTTTTGGCCGCTGGAGTGCTTGCGTTAAGTAAGTTAATTATTCTTTTTTCTGTTTTTAGATAATATACAACTGCACTAAGTTCATTTTGGTTATCAAAAAGCCCAATAGCCTTACCTATTTTTTTAGCAGAAAGTACATCTAACAGTTTTTTTAATCTAACATAATCGTTTTTGCTTAATATAGATTTGTTAGGATCAATAGTTTGTTGCGTAAGTTTAAGTATTGCATTTACGTTAATGTTTGAAACAATTAGAGGTATGCTTTTTAAAGCAAGTGTAATTTGGCGACGGGTATTGTATTTATAGTTAGCTAAAAGTTGAGGATAAGCTGGTTTTAAGCTAATTATATAATTGTCTTTTGGTATGAAATTTCCTTTATCACCTAATACATTAGTAACGCAATAATTAATATATTTAATTTTTGACGGAATTGCATTTACAATTGCAGCAACGGTTGTATCATTTAATTTTGTTTTTGATATAATGCCTAACTGCTGGCAAAATAATGGGAAATAAACATATTGAATTCCATATTTTTGTTTTATTGGTAGTGGTAAAATAGCATCATAATTATTTAGTACTATTGCTTCAAAACCAGGAGCCACAATATTTAAATAAAAAGAATAAGCATAAGGGAAACCCTCTTGAGATTGATTGACACAATCATCCCATAATTCAATATCAATTTCGTTGTTTTTAAGATATTGAATTTTCATACATTATTGACAATTGTTTTTCAAACAGCTTTCTCCAACCTTCCCAGCCTTCTAATTCACTCAACGAATTGTTATGCCAAATAACCGAACAATAACCCTTATTAATAATTACTTTTTGAAACAGATCTGCACTTTTATCAATACTTTTTTCCACACTATATTTTAGGTAATTTTTCAGCGTTACATCCATCATAATAAACGGAACAATTTTTAGCTTGGTTTTTATTTCCCACCGTAAATTATAAAAATAAAATGGGCTTGCAATACCTGCTCTAAAACCAATTTGATCTGCATAACCCATACTGTGATCTTCTGTCATTTCTAATTCAATCAAATTTTCGTAAGTTACGGGCAACTTCACCATTAAATAATGCTGCCTGTTTTTGGTAATTGCTTTTTTTATAACTTCTTCAAGTTGTTGATGTTCTAAATCAAGTCTGCTCTTATCTTTATTAGAGGCATAAGATGGGTGCAAGCCAATTTCACCAACATCTGCCATTTCTTTTATTAAGTTTTTAAACTCCATTTGTTCTAAAGAAATATTTTTATCATAAACACCATACTCGCCTACCAAAAAGAAATAAATCGGTTTTAATTGGTATTTTTTTACTTGCTCCATTATATAGGGAAATGTATAAAAAGGATCGGGAAATAAACCGCTAATCACTCTAATTCTTTCTCTTAACTTTAGTATGTTTAACTGACTTATTTCTTTAATTATACTACCAGCATTACGCAAAAAACCTTTGTTTCGGTATGCATAAGCCATATCAATATCAAAAGTAAGTTTAAGCTTTGCTTTGGGTTGTTTATATTTTATGTTAGGATAATAGGCGGAAAGTATATTTTTAATACGGTTAACCCATAAGTTTACAACTGGTTGTTGTAAAAATTGATGTTTATGTGCTATAGATGCTTTAGATGGAAACCTGCCAAATTTATCAGCTTTAAAAGGTAAATATTCTTCATATCTGCTAACCATATAAAAAATGGCAGCAAAAGGATCAAACTTTAAATCGCAATGCTCATCATCGGTTACAAAAAGTAAAGGAACTTCCCCTTTATTTTCAACTTCAAATTTAATATCTTTTATACCAAAATCAAATAATAAATTGTGTGCCTTTATAAAGGGTACTTTCTTCAACTTTTCATCACCATAATTTATTTTTGGCAAATCTATGGTACCAAATTCTTGAAAGTTGGTGGTAATGCTGAAATCAATGCCCAACAATTCGTTAAATACTAACTCGCAAGTGTAGCGTAAGCGGTTGGTTTTTGCCTTTGCGTATATCAGCAGATTCATTGGTTTAATTTATCCTAAAAAGTAAATGTAAGTATTTTGTATTAATTAAGCGGTGTGTTTTTGCTATTTGACTTTTTCCAATTATCAAAATATGCTTTAGCTGCATCGTAAACATACCTGAACGCGAAATCATCTCTTATTCTTTTATCGAAAGTATCATCATCATCTTTCAGTTCTCTAAACACCTCCTTAAATTTGTTTATTCTAACTTGCTTTAACTTGCCATCTTTTAATCCGTAACGTTTCAAAAAAGCCGTAGCCTTTTCAAATTTTTCAGGATTTTTACTTGCAAGATTTTCTAAAATTTTTAGTTCGCCAAACTCTTGGTCGTAGTAAAAGCAATTCTGAAAAAAGTAAGCTTCATTATCAGGTTTTAACGTGTATTTGAAAGGTTTATCGCTGTTGGCATTTAATTGACATTTATTACAACAATAAAACAAATTTTCCCAAGCAAAGGTTAAACAAGGAAAATCATCTTTCCCTTTAGGAAAATAATGTTCAATAGTTTGTGTTGACTTTACCCCAAGTGGTTTGTCATCACAAAAGGAGCAATGGTCTTTAGCTATAACTTCTAATTCCTTTCGGATTGCTTTATACAATTTCCCACTTGATCGCCAACTTCTTTCTCCAGCTTTACATTCCTCACCCCATTGTTGCCAGTTATCTTCTAATTGTTTTAGAGCAGGTAATTCCTCTAATTTTGGTCGGTCAAACTTTTCCATTTAAGCGGGTAGATAATCTTTGCCAACTACTCTTTTTAAACGAAACAGTTTTGAACTGATTAAGGAAGTCACTTCTTTCCCTTCATCAGCAAGGCTTGCAATCACTTCTTTAAATTCAGCTTCTCTTTCAAAATTACCTTGCACAATTTCGCTATCAATTTCATTAAAGCGTTTTAAATCGTTTTCTGTTTCTACTCCAAAGCGTTTGGTTACGCCCAAAATTTCTTCATAAATATATTGGTAAGAATCGCCTGTATTAGAAAGGCTAACTTTTTTTAATTTTGAAATACCTTTTTCTGTTTCTAATTGATAAATTTTGGCATCGTCAATAGAGTTTAAAATAAAAGGGGAATGCGTAGTAATGAAAATTTGCGCATTAGGAAAGATCGCTTTGGTTAAAGGCAAAATACGGTATTGCCATTTCGGGTGCAGGTGTACTTCAATTTCATCTAAAAACAAAATAATATCTTGTTCATTCACCGGAATTTCATTGTTTTCCCAAGGTATTTGATCTAAGCGCATCAGCAAATCGCCCATCCAACTTAAAATAGAACGCAAGCCATCGGGCAATACATCAAACTCAATTTCATTGCCATGATATTTAGTAACCACCTGCCATGGATTGGTTTTAATGGCAAAAGTAAATTCACCATCTGTTAACTTTTCAATACTATCCATTAAACAATTTAATGCAGAACGGTATTTGTCGGCTAAAGCTTTATTGCCATGAGTTTCTTCTATAGCTGCTTTAGAATATCTGCTTATTATCCAGTTAGAGACATTATTGTTTTCATCAATTTTTTTGTCGAATTCTAAAGCGAGATGCAAAGGGTGGTCTTTTGATTCTTCTCCGTTTTTGATATTGGTTGATTTTATTAAACGGTAACCAGAGTAACCCAAAGCAGCAAATTTGAACGTTTGCTTTGTAATAATCTTTTGTCTGGTATCGAACCGTATATGACTTATAATTTCTATATACATAGGATCGTCCTTCAAATCATCAAAACCATCGAAATACGTAACCATCAAATCAGCATATGTATTTCTTATTTTCTCTAAAAATTGATTTGTTGCTTTAATATTAATGTGGACTTGAACTTCATTCATCTGTGCTTGAAATCTTTTATAAAAATTATTTATAAAATGCCTATCCCGATTAGGATCTAAAACGTTTGCCAATGCATGCAAAATCGTTGTTTTCCCAGTTCCATTTGCTCCAGTAAAAATGTGAATATCTGGATGATCCTTTTCTTTATCAAAATGAAAATCAAATTCTTGTTCCTCAAAAGGTCCAACATTTTTAATTTCTAATTTCCCTAATCTAATCATTTAAGAATGGAAGTTATTGTTTAATACGAATATAAAACTAAATATCAACAACAACATAATTTATTGGTGAGCTGAAAGAAAGTTAAGCTTAGCTTAATAAGCCCATTTGAGGTAACTCGCTCCCCAAGTATAACCGCCACCAAAGGCAGCTAATATTAAATCGTCGCCAGGTTTTAGTTTTTCTTCCCAATCCCATAAACATAGTGGAATAGTTGCAGCTGTAGTGTTACCATATTTTTCAATATTTACCATAACTTTACTACTATCAAGTCCGGCAAATTTAGCAGTAGCATCAATAATGCGTTTGTTGGCTTGGTGTGGTACTAACCAATTAATACTATCGGCAGTAAGTTTATTTCTATCCATTACAATTTTTACCGATTCTGCCATTTTGCTAACTGCTGTTTTAAATACAGGCCCTCCATCTTGAAAAACATATTGATGACCTTTATCTATCAGTTCGGCTGTTAATGGGTTTCTAGAACCACCTGCTTTTATATGTAAAAATTCTTCACCACCCCCATCGCTTCCCATATAACAATCAACAAGGCCAAAACCCTCTGTGTTAGCTTCCAGCATTATAGCAGCACCGGCATCACCAAAAATTATGCAAGTAGATCGGTCTTTGTAGTTAATAATGCTACTCATCTTATCAGCACCAATAACTATTATTTTTTTATATGCACCACTTTCAATAAACTTGGCAGCGGTGTTTATTGCATATAAAAAGCCACTACAAGCTGCCGAAATATCAAAACCAGGTATACCGCTCATACCACATTTATGGCCAACAATATTAGCCAATGCAGGAAAACGCATATCATTAGTGGTAGTAGCAGCAACTATTAAATCAACCGATTCTGGTGTACAATTTGTTTTTTTTAGTAGGCCTTTTACCGCTTCAACTGCCATTACAGAAGTGCCCTTACCTTCACCTTTTAAAATTCTACGCTCCTTTATACCGGTTCTGCTAACAATCCACTCATTGTTAGTATCTACCATTTTCTCAAGCATATTATTAGTTAACCTAAATTCAGGCAAATAACCATGTACTCCGGTAATGGCAGCTAAAGTTTTCATTTAAAATATAAATTTTATAATTTAAATTGCTCTAAATTTTAGCAAAATTTTCTACTAACATTTTGCCTTTGTAAAATAAATTACCTTCAACTACATAAGCTCTATGCCATAAATGCGACTCACCAGTTACGTTACAGGTAACTACATTTGGCGCAGTTGTTTTGTAATGTGTTCTTCTTTTATCTCTTCTAGTTTTCGATATTTTCCTCTTAGGATGTGCCATAACTTTCTATTTATTTTTATGATAAAATTTATTACTTGTTCAATTTTTTTAGAGCCTCCCATCTAGGATCTATTGGTGGTTTTTCAATAACTTTCGGGCTGTTTAAATATTTTCCAAAATCTTTTCCGCATTCTGGCAGGCCATTTTTGTTAAGATTGCAAGATTTTTTAATCGGCATACTTAAAACAGTAAATTCATACAAAAACTGGGTAACGTTTAAGTGTGTTTCATTTCTGTTAATGTAAATAATGTCTTCATTAGTATTTTGAGCTTGTTGATAGTCTTCCAATTTTACAAACAATTTATGATCGTCCATAATCTCTAACTTATAATCTTCTGTGCATCTATCGCACAAAGTATTAATCCAACCATCCAGTTTAAAAGTCAATTCAAAAAAATTGTTTTTTTTATCAAAAAATAAAAGAACCTCAATTTTTGCGTTTTTTACTGGTGATTTATTAAATTGCTCAAAGAAAGCGTTATCTAATTTATAATTAAATTGATGAACTCCTGCGCTAAGCCCAAAAAATGCTATTTCGTAAGAATACTTGTTGATGGCCATAATTTCAAAAAACGATCTGCAAAGGTATGAATTAATTAGATTAATAATAGTGCCTAATACTTGTTTTTTTAGTCTCACATACCAATTAAATAAAAAAGCACGGCAGAAAAGCAAAAAGTATATTCAAACTTGGGCTATCATTCCTATCTAACGTATTTTTAAATTCACAAAACAAGGATGATATTGGCATTGTTCAATTTTTGTCGTGAACTTTTATAATTCATATATAAAAAAGAATTTCATAATAGCCTTTTTCAAAAAAACCACTAATTTTAGTGAAAAAAAAATTCAGTAAATTATAGATAACATTAAAATAAAAAATTTGTTTTCTTTATTTTAAAATTCTACTAAAAAAGAAATTATATTAACACATAACTATAACTTGAAATACAAATATATTACTATACAAAGCTATTGAAAATTAACGATATAATGTAGCAAAAAAGTTTTTATTATGAAGTTTTGACTAAAAAAAATTGCAAGTGTATAGTGTTTAAAGTTAATGGAGTTTTATATTTGTATTAAAAGTATAAAAAATGAGGAGCGCATTTTTATTTTTAGCCACTATTAGCATAATTGCAATTGTAGCTTGTAACAGCAAACAAATATCTACTACAAAAGTAAACAAAACAACTGGCGACGCCATCACTTTTTATGGTGAGGCTTTTAATGCAGAAGATAAAACTTTAACTGTTGAAAAGCTATACAGCAAAATGAAAAAAACAGCTGCTTTAAATACAACAGTAAAAGGAGAGGTTGAGAATGTTTGCTTAAAAAAAGGCTGCTGGATGACAATTAAAAACCCAACTGGCGAAGCAATGCGGGTAACTTTTAAAGATTATGCTTTTTTTATGCCAATGGACTGCCATAACCAAACCGTAACCTTTAAGGGCAAAGCTTATCAAGACACTACTTCTGTTGAAATGTTGCAACACTATGCAGAAGATGAAGGTTTACCGCAAGCAGAGATAAACAAAATTACTGAGCCAAAAGTTGAAATTGCTTTTGAGGCAACTGGTGTTTATTTTAACTAAGCCTATACTCCATATATTGTGCAGTTTTTTGAGCTACGGCTTTACCAAAAAATTGTGCTACTAAATGAAAAGATAAATCTATACCAGCACTAATACCGCCCGAAGTATAAACTTTACCAGCAGCAACATAGCGTTTGTCTTTTTGTGCCATAGCAGTAGAAGCCAGCTTTCCCATTCTTTCATAAACTTGATGATGTGTGCAGTAAGGCTGCCCATTTAGCAAACCTAATTTACCTAATATGGTAGCACCCGAACATACGCTCATTGTAATTTCTGTGCTTTTATGAATGGTATTTATCCAGTTTAAAATAACTTCATTATCTAATAATTTTTTCGCTCCGTCGCCACCTGGTATAACCAAAACATCAATTTTTGGTGTATTGCTAATACTAAATTTTGGAAGCACAGTTAAGTCATTTTTAGCAATTATGTTTGCTTGTTGTTCAGCAACGGTAAACACATTTAGTAAGTTGTAATTATTTAGCTCCGCCGTAACAGAAAACACCTCAAAAGGGCCAGCAAAATCCAACACTTCAACATCATCAAACATTAAAATAGCTACATTTCTCATCTTATAAATAAACTATACCATTTGAGGTTTTCCTCTTTTAACAAATTTACCAAAACCAGGAGATAGCAAGCACTTGTTATTTTCTATAGCAACTTTGCCACGCAACAATACGGTTTCAATTTTACCTGTTAATGCAAAGCCTTCGTAGGCAGAGTAGTCTACATTCATATGGTGCGTTTTTTTTGAGAGTTTATGTTTTTTACTAGGGTTCATTATGGCAATATCTGCATCTGCACCAATAGCTATACTTCCCTTTTGTGGATACATGCCAAAAATTTTTGCTGCATTTGCAGAAGTTAGTTCTACATATTTTTGTAGTGATATTTTACCTTTTTTTACACCTTCAGAAAAAAGTAGTTCCATGCGGTGTTCAATAGCTGGATGCCCATTTGGTATTTTCGAAAAATCTTTAGCTCCCATTTGTTTTTGTTTCCACGTAAAAGGGCAATGATCTGTACCAACTACTTGTACTAAACCTTGATTGATGCCTGCCCACAAAGCAGCTTGATCTTTCTTTTCACGCAATGGCGGGCTCATTACCCATTTTGCGCCATCTTTCTTTTTATATAAGCTAGCATCTAACACTAAATATTGTGTACAGGTTTCAACCAATACTTTTTGGTTACGTTTGGTTGCATCTCTTATAGCATTTAATGCGCCTTCACAAGTCATATGAACAACATAGCCTGTACAATCTGCATATTGTAACATATCACTAAAACGCCCGGTAGCTTCTGCTTCGGTTACTTCGGGCTGGGATAAATAATGGTAAAGTGGCGAAAGTTTTTTTTCTGATTTGTGTTTATCAATTAAAGCATCAATCATATCGCCGTTGGTAGCGTGTACTGTTACCAAACCTCCGTGTTTCTTTACGGTTTTCATTAAACCTACCATTTGGCCATCATCAATCATTAAAGCACCTTTGTAGGCCATAAAGGTTTTAAAAGAAGTAATTCCTTCATTTTTGATAAATTCAATTACTTCTTTTTCGGTTTTTTTATTATAATCTGTTACCGCCATATGGTAACTGTAATCTGCTAATGCTTTATTTTCTGATTTTTTTTGCCAAATTTTTAAAGCATTTTTTAAAGTATCGCCCTGGGTTTGTAAAATAAAATCTATTACCATAGTAGTGCCTCCAAATAAAGCCGCTCTGGTACCGGTTTCGTAATCATCACTTGAAGAAGTACCCATAAAAGGCATATCTAAATGCACATGCGGATCTATGCCTCCAGGAAAAACCAATCTGCTTTTGGCATTAATTATCTTTTCAGCTTTGTAGGGTAAGTTTTTGCCTATTGCAGCAATTTTATCATTCTCTATATATATATCTGCAAAAAATTCATCGGCGGCAGTTACTACTTTTCCGCCTTTAATTAGTGTTGCCATGTTGTATTATATTGAGTGTACAATATAAAAAAAATCCTGACAAATACTTGCCAAGATTTTTTTGTTGAATATTTTAAACACGTTTTAAGGAACGGTAAAGTAAGTGGTTTCGGATTTTCCGGTAGCAACATTGAAAGCATTAAGAATGTACCTCCCACTACTTAAAGTAGTTGTAGCATTACTAGAGATAGCAGGTACTAGAGTAATCTCTTTAACAAAACTTTTGTTAGTATTTTTAATTGAAAGTACAACTACAGTTTGCGAAGTAGTTTTTGACTCGTAACTAAATGAAACCGTTTTACTGTCTAAACGTCCATTGTCAATTCCGTCAATTAAAATAACGATTTTCGCATTTACAACACTCATCGAAATTAAGAAAACAAATAAAATGGAAAAAAACTTGGTATACATCATTGAAAAATAATTAAAAATTAAAAAATATTTTAACAAACAATCTTTATAGTACTGAAATACGCAGTCTTAAAAAAAGAGTTTCAATATAAAACCAACTGTTATCTATTTAGTATCTTTTTAACTTTTATTAAAATTTAGTAAATATTTTTTTCGAAACTGATTTTGATTATACGCTGAATTCAATTAATAAAGTTAACTTTTTGGGTTTTAAATATTTAGATCGGTTTTTTAAAATTAAGTTTTTTTCTTGGTCTATAATTAAGCATTCTTTGCCAGTTTAATATTTGATTTTCTGTAATAGTGTTTAAGTCTGTTTTTCTTTTATCATCCTCAAATCTCTTTCTGCCTGATTGTTATCAAAAGATACTAAAGGTATTGCAATAAATTTCAAAAATAAATGTTTGTGTTTTTCTAAGGCAAATACCAGTTGTTCTTCTTTGGTTTTGGTGTAAATATTGTTGTAGTGGTTTATAGTTGGCGCTATTAGTTGTTCGTTTTGTTTCAATATCTTTTCATATTTTGTTTTGGTAAATTGATGGCCTTTCTTTTTTTGATGATGTAAGCCGACTAATAACTGACTTAACTGTTTTGCCCACAAGCTTTTTCACTTTCGTAAATATATTGCAACTCTCTAAGTATAAGTGCATTGCAGAGGCTGTGTTCACAATCATATTTAAAATAGCTACTAAACCTGTCGTGTACTAAATTACCTTTATATTTTGGTATAATATCAAAACTGTTGATAGCTTCTTTACCTCTTTTAGCGTGATAGCCAAATACACTTATCAATTTATTACTGGCTGCGTGCATCCAATGTAATTTGGTGTTTACCCTTTTGCCTATTTCATCGGCATGCACTACTGCTGATTGTAATAATTGCTCGGTAGCTTGTTGTTCAAAAACCTCCAATTTATCGAAACAACTGCTTTGAAAATTGGCTAAACTGCCTACTGATATTTTTTGCCCTACTAAATCTGCTATCAATTCGGCTGTTCTGGCAAAAGGGATCATGTGGTAGTTTTGCAGGTAGACGGCTAATGATTTTATGTTGTTTCCGTATTGGGCTTGCTGTACCTATGGCAATCGCATAAAATCTGATGGCTGATTATGTAGTAAGATCTAACATTATTTTTAGAAATGTATTTTTTTTGTTGTTTAATACGACTTAGCGCACTCTAAAAATTAGCCCCGTTTTCTATGGTTTATCCAAGCATTATTTAGTTTTTTTTTGATTTATAACTTGTTTTTTTGACATTTAGCTATAGCTGCGCCATCCTCGT
>Ga0209831_1003249_pt1 | contig 13561 bp, 9 predicted proteins | sample Maine_Asex4_meta_FD_187451 | JGI IMG/M metagenome (GOLD analysis project Ga0209831, IMG submission 187451) | Marine algal microbial communities from Maine, USA - Maine_Asex4_metaG (SPAdes) (version 2) | ecosystem: Host-associated > Algae > Red algae > Unclassified | place: Maine, USA | collected...
CACCGCGCTTCCACCGATCCCATATCTCTCGCCGCTGCTCAGTTGAATAATATATACGTGGTCTCATCTGCTCACTCCAGTTTAGTAAATAACTAAAGTGTTGCGACGACCACTTGAATCCGCACCTCCATGACAGCCGCTGGTAATGTTTGAGATTTCGACTGTCATTCGCTCAACATAGAACACTCGTTAGGTCTGCTTTCAGACGAAAGTAACCGTTTTGAATAATTGGCTCTAATGTCAGCAATGAGGATCTTCACGACTTCAGCTTGGGGGGGATAGTGTTGAAAAACTCTCCTCTTGAACGGTTTTGCGTGTTGTGATTCACTCCGTGTTATCAGCACGGAGATTTGGATATGATGGGCGAGCGTCAGTCGGGTCAGGACAGTCTGTTTTACGGGTTTAGTCTTGAGGCACATGTGCCGAACGATCACATGCTGCGGGCAATTGATAAGTTTGCTGACCTTGGCTTTGTGCGCCAGCATTTGAAAGATCACTATAGTCATACCGGTCGCCCTTCGATTGACCCTGAGTTGATAATCCGCATGCTTCTGGTCGGATATTGTTTTGGCATCCGGTCCGAGCGGCGCTTGTGTGAAGAAGTGCATCTCAATCTGGCTTACCGTTGGTTCTGCCGTTTAGGACTAGATGCTCCGGTGCCGGATCATTCCACATTCTCCAAGAACCGTCATGGCCGCTTTCGCGATAGCCGTCTGCTGCGCGAGCTATTTGAGACAACGGTTCACCGCTGCATTATCGAGGGTCTTGTTGGGGGTGAGAATTTTGCGGTTGATGCCAGCATCATCGGCGCGAACGCCAATCGCGGCAAAGGCGAAACGGGTAATCCAGTTCTGCCCGTCGCCGTCATGCACCGACGCGCCGTTCAAGAATATATCGCAACATTAGATGACGCTGCTTTTGGCGCGGCGAGTGACGCCCCGTCAAAATACCTCTCGCCTGTTGATCCTGCCGCCCGTTGGACGCGGACGAGAAACTGGGGCGCGGCCAAGTACTCATACTCCGTGAACTATCTGATCGACTGCAAAACCTCGGTTATTATGGACGTTGAAGGCTCAGGCGCTATCCGTCAGGCCGAGGTCAATGTGACCCGCGATATGATCAATCGCGTTGAAGCGACTTACGATATTAAACCTAAGCGGCTTGCAGCAGACACAGCTTATGGCTCTGCGCCAATGCTCAACTGGTTGGTTGAGGACAAAGGCATTGAGCCCCACATCCCCGTCTTTGATAAGTCGGCCCGCAAGGACGGAACCTTCTCTCGCGATGACTTCACATATGACGCGGGGAATGATCGTTATATCTGCCCTGACGGCAAAGACCTCAAGCGTTACCGTGTGGCGGGGCGCAGGGCCAAGGCAGGCAATGTGCCCAAGGATGGAACCTATCGTTATCGAGCCTTAAAATCAGATTGTGATGCTTGCGCTCTCAAACCTAAATGTTGCCCCAACCTGCCTATGCGCAAAGTTCCGCGCTCAATTTATGAAGCCTCCCGAGATGTCGCGCGCCAACTCAGAGGTACGCCGGATTATGAGTTTATGCGCCATGAGCGAAAGAAGGTAGAAATGTCCTTCGCTCATCTCAAAGCTATTCTGAAACTTGACCGCTTGCGACTGCGCGGCCCCATTGGAGCCAATGACGAGTTTCTCCTCGCCGCAACCGCCCAGAACCTTCGCAAAATGGCCAAGCTTTATATAAATGGCCACAAAATGAGCATCGCATAGAGAGCGAAGGCGCTCGACTTTATTTATTGAGATAAATGTCCCGAGTTAAACACGGTGTTTTTCAACACTAACGGGGCAAAGCGGACATTGGAAAGTTCTGCGGAATTAGAAATTAGGTCTGTTTTCACCTCCTATTATTCCGTTGTCTTAGGTGTGTCAAAACATAAGCTTGCTGCTAACGAGCCCCAACACCTTAATAGTTTGCTTGTAAATACTCCCATATTTTCATCGCTGTCGGATTATTATTTTGCAAGGATTTGTAGATGTTTATGTAAAGCGGCGTCGCCCATTCGTTCGATATCATGCGCAGTCCATGATCTTTAGCGGTGCCACTGGCAACAGTTTCCGGTAACCAACATAACCCAAGTCCGTTCTTCGTTGCGCTAAAGATACTTTCTGCAAGAGATGCTCTGTAAACGGTTTGTAAGCGATCTTTAAATGGAGCCTTCTTTAGACAGTGCTCCACCACGCGGGACATATATGAGCCAGGTGCATATTCTAGATATGGAATGATGCCGCCAGATCTGTTTACTAGGGTAGGTTCAGGTAGTTCTAAGCTCTGAAAGGGACGAACCCAATGCTGGTTTATGGTAATTGATGGATAATGCGCTTTGTCAACATTTAGACTGATGCCTTCATGGCTATAACATATAAAAAAATCGCTACTGCCGTTAGATAGGCCCGTAAGATACTCATCCACTGTACGTGTCTCGGCAACTATTGATGCTGAGAAATGACCGAGTTCATCTTGGAGTTTGTGGACGAGTTGAGGAACATAACTAAGCGTTAATGTATGTAGGCTTGCAATTGTGACGCTTGAGTCGTCGATTCTTGCGTATTTATTTGAAACAGCGCGCCCTTCATATGACGTGTTTATAAGGCCTCGTGCAAATCGTATAAATTCGTGCCCTGCAGATGTTAACTGAATTGGATGCTCAGATCGATCTAGAAGCTCTACGCCAACCCAATTTTCTAATGACTGTATTCGACGACTTAAAGCTGATTGTGTGACGAATCGTTCAGTTGCGGCTCGGGCGAAATGTCCCTTTTCTGCAACAGCTACAAAATCTTCAAGCCATTTGAGTTCCAAAACTCGTTCCTTTTCAAGGCGTTGCGTTTTCTGCATCACTAATCGCATTTTATGAATTTGAAAGCAATCAAATTGAAGCCTTTGGTGAAGACTGCGGAAACTATCCAGATTCTTCGATTTAAAACTTAGCGGGACCTTCACATGCACATTCAATCCAGGCTCATGATTTGCGCGGCGACGTCCGCCCTTCTGGTGCCGTTGCTACAAGCTCCAGCCTTTGCACAAGATGCACCCGTCGTTGAAGATGAGATCGTAGTAACAGGTTCGCGAATTAAACGAGATAAAGTCGAATCGTCTGTACCTTTACAACAGTTGACCGTTGAGCAGTTTGACGAAATCGGCACAACGGATTTAGCGGAAGCTCTGACGGAAATTCCTGGAGTATCGGAAGGCATTTCGCCGCGCGGCAGTAATAACAGTATTCAAACGAGTGGGTTATCAACCATTAGCCTCAGACGATTAGGGGATGATCGTACACTGACCCTCATCAATGGGAAACGGGCGGTTTCTAATTCCGGCAATGGTGATCGCGTAAGCTTGTCTACGATTCCTTCTGGAATGGTAGAGGCAACGGATGTCGTAACGGGCGGTTTATCTGCCATTTACGGTTCAGATGCGGTTGCGGGTGTTGTGAACATCCAATTGGAAGATGATGCCGAAGGGTTTGAAATTGACGGGCGGTATTCTGTTCCAGAAGCGAGTGGTGGCGAAGAGATTCGGATCAATGCTGAATATGGTACAAACTTTGCGAATGACCGTGGCTATTTCATGCTTGCGGGAACCTATCGTGACTTCGAGGGAATACGTGCAGATGATTCCCGTCCTGAATCTATTTTGGCTGTTGAATTCGATGATCCTGATACGTCATCAGATGATGCTTTTGCAAATGAGATAAACCAGCCAGGTTGTGATCCTGACAACGAAGATCGACATTGTCTTTTGGGGTCTCGCAGCGCCTCTACGCCTGGGGGCTTTTTTGAAGGCGGTGATGCATTCTTCCGAGACGGTCGATGGTTTAATGACAGAGACTTGACGCCTGATGATCGTCCAGCCGGAACAGATGCATTTTCTGACGTTGACGGATTTAACTTCCGTCCAGGTCAAACGCTTTTAGGTGAGCGAGAAATAATGAATATTGGTTCTCACCTAAAATATGAACTATCGGGAAAAACAGAAGCCTCTTTGACGGCCTTATATTCAAACGTAAAAAGCCGAACATTCGGAGGTTTTGAAACCCTAAACCATAGCGATGACTTTGGGCTTTTAGACTCTGAAGAAGTTGGAAATATTGATAGAAATCACCCGTTTATTCCAGAAGAAGTGGAGGCAACAAGAAGCGGTAGTATTGATTTTGACAGACGTGTTGTTGAGCTGGGTGAACAGGCTCGCATCAACGACCGAGAAACGATTCGATTGATGGGAGATTTAACTGGAGAATTAAATGAAAAATTCGACTGGAACTTATACGGCACATACGGACACTTCTCTCAAGATCAAGAAAATCCAAATGAGTTGAATTTTGCAAATGCAAGATTTGCACTCGATATCGAAGAAGATGGTAATGGCGGGTTCCAGTGTACAGACGTAGGTGCGCGGGCTGCAGGATGTGTTCCTCTAAATATTTTTGGAGAAGGCACTATCACAGACGCTGCTGCGGACTACATCCGGTATAATGGTTTTGCGTCTCAAACACGCGATCAATATACGGCGGGTGGATTTCTTAGCGGTGAATTGTTTGAAGCGGGAGGTCACAGCTTCAAGGGGGTTTTAGGCGCTGAATTCAGACGAGAAGAACAAGATACGACGGGTGATCCAGACGGATCTTCTGGCGGTCTCGATGGTGACTTAAATACCGAAGATCGCTTCCAGACATCATTGTCTACCTTTCCATCGATCTCGGCATCCTATGATGTTATCGAAGCCTTTGCAGAGATTGAAGCGCCTCTTTCCGATAACTTCACGGTCGAAGCAGCTGGACGCATAGCGGATTATACAACGGTTGGGACGATCACGAGTTGGAACCTAGGGGCGCGCTGGAATCCTTCATCAAGTGTGAATTTCCGAGCCAACCTTTCGCGGGCTCAACGGGCTCCAACTCTTTCGGAGTTTTTCTCTCTTCCGCGTCCCGATAGTGACGATTTGAATGATCCGTGTGAAGGACTTGAAGCCGATGGTACGGGCATATCAGGTATTGAGGGTAATGGGGCGGAGAATGCGGATATTGCACTTGTAACGGCGAACTGTTTGTCGGAACCGGGAATTCAGGCGTTTTTTTCAGATCCTGACAATGATCCAGATTTTGATCCAGGCGGGTCCGTTAATGGCCCTAACGCAGGTAATTCAAATTTGAAGGAAGAAACCGCAAACACATTAACAATCGGCGCAGTTTTTCAACCTAGTTTTGTCGATGGGCTTATCGTGATTGTCGATTATTTTAATATCCAGATTGACGATGCGATTACCTCTATCAGCACGCAAGATGTTGTCAGCCAGTGTTATGCGTCTGCTAGCTTTCCTAATAATCGTTTTTGTGATGTCATTTCGCGAAGCCCCTCTAGCGGTGAGGTTACAGAGGTTATTAATTTTCAGGAAAACCTGAATGAAGAGAATGTCGAGGGTATCGACGTCACTGTAGACTACGAATTTGAGGTGCCAAAAATCCCTGGAGAATGGGATATGAGCTTAAATTATACACGCTACCTGACTGATGAAGTCTTGTTTGAAGGCATCGGTGGTGTCGAGATTAAGTCTTCGCCGCTTGGCGAAATCGAAGCTGCAGAAGATGAGTTCCGTGCGAGCATGTCCTATGAGTTAGACGATTTTCGTATTCGCTATACTTTGATTTATGAGCAAGGCGGCATTGATGATCTCGTTGGAGACCCGAGACCATCTGATGATAGATTTTTCGAACTGGGCGACGAAACGTTCCATCGCATTTATGCTCGTTACGACTTTGGAGATGACGATCAGTATCGCTTATACGGTGGTGTGAACAATATTTTTGATAATCTCGGGCCTATCTATCCTACAGGTACGGATGGCGGGAGCTCGCTGAATATTACCTCTGATTTAAATGATATTACGGGCCGAGAGTTTTATGTCGGTGCGCGAGTCCGGTTCTAAAGCTCTTGTAAAGTGGGGCTCAGATTTGATCTGAGCCTCTACTCATTTCATTTAAACGGGGAGGCCAGTTTGAAACGCTTTGTCTTAAAGGCGCTTACTAAGTGTGTCTGTATCTCTATCTTGACTGCGTGTCAGACCACTAAGGTTTCGACGGTGACTAAGTCAGTCTCCCCCAATGATGTCGCGGCTAAAATTCAACCCGGCTATTCAGATAGAGTGTCACTCTTAAAGACACGACCTGCTGTTCAGGCCGCTTTTGAGTCTATCGAGTCTCATCGAGCGGAAAATATTGATAAACTCATTGAACTTACCGAAATTCCGGCTCCGCCTTTTGGCGAGGACCTTCGCGGAAAGCGGATTGCTGAGATGTTTCGAGAGGTTGGCTTGGTCGATGTTCAGACAGATGCCGTCGGAAACATAATCGCAAGGCGGTCCGGGAAAACTGGAGCGAAAACGATTGCGATGGCGGCGCATATCGACACCGTGTTCCCAATAGAGACGGATGTCACGGTCAGGAAAGAAGGCGACACATACATTGCGCCTGGCATTGGCGATAATACGCGCGGCGTCATTCTTATGCTTAGCCTAATTAAAGCGATGGAAGCCCATAACATTCAGACGGACGCTGATTTACTCTTCATAGGGAATGTCGGCGAAGAGGGATTAGGTGATTTGCGCGGTGTTAAGCATCTGTATCGTCAGGATGGTCCACGCATTGATGCATTAATTGCGGTTGATGGCGGCAGACAAAATCGATTGATTTACGGCGGCGTTGGTTCGCATCGTTACCGCGTAACCTACAAAGGACGAGGAGGGCATTCGTGGGGGTCTTTTGGAAGCGCAAATCCTCACCATGCGCTGGGGCGTGCTATTAGTTTGTTTTCAGAATCTGCGTCTGACATTACCTCTGAGGGGCCTAAGTCGAGTTTCAGTGTAGGACGCATTGGGGGCGGAACATCAATAAACTCCATAGCTTTTGAAAGCTGGATGGAAGTCGATATGCGGTCTGGTGATGCTGGAAAACTAAACGCGGTGGATGCTATTTTTCAAGACGCCGTCGAAAAAGGTCTAGAGGAGGAGAATGCCGCTCGAACTCGTGGTCCCGAGTTGACTGTCGAAGTAAAGTCTGTGGGGCGTCGACCTGCTGGAGTAGCCCCGCCAGAACAGCCTCTCATTCAAGATGCAATGGCCGCTATGAAAGGCATGGGGATAGAGCCAAATCTTAGAATTTCCTCGACGGATGCAAACATCCCAATTTCTATGGGGAAGCCAGCTATCACGATAAGTCGGGGCGGCGTGACGAAAGGAGCCCATGGTTTAGACGAGTATTGGCATGACAAAGACTCGCATGTTTCTATCCAATTGGCGCTCTTAATAGTTTTGGCACAAGCAGGTTATGTCGCTCCATAAGGATATAGGAATGAGCTTTCTTCGATACTGGAAAATTTGGGCTAAGGTTCTAATCATTTGTTCTGGCAGCTATTTGCAGGCGAATGCAGCTGAACCAACGCCCATGACGCCTGTAGATATGGTTGAATTGACGCGTTTATCTTTGCCTGCCTTATCACCGAATGGTGCTTATTTAATCTACAGAAGAAGTCAGGCTGATTGGGAAGAAGATAAGGAATTGAGGCGATATGTCCTGCGTGACTTAAATGCTCAAACTGAAGTGCCCATATTTAAACCTGAAAGCGACGAGAGTTTTGGTCGGGCCTATTGGTCCCCCGACAGCCAAGGGTTTTTAACGCTTCTTAAGCGCAAGTCCGATGCGAAAAACAGTCGCCGAAAACAGGCTTGGTATTACAATATTCAAACCCGTCAATTCTCAATGTTGACGTCAGAACCGGATGATGTTCAGGATATCGAGTGGGCAACAGATGGGTCAGGATTTTACTTTCGTACCGATAAAATTGAACCCGTTGACGAACGCCCCAAATCTATAAAAAAAATAGCCACAGCAATAAAACCATATGACTCGCCAAATGCTTTGGAAGTTAGGTTTTTTGATTTGGAAAGCAGCACGACTACCCCCATCGTCGCGGGAGATTTCTTCATCAGAGGATATGATGTTTCTAACGATGGGGAACGTATTCTGTATAGCAAAGCGTCGGGGGGGCTAAGTCGTGATCGACATTCCGGTGAATTATGGCTGCGAGACTTGAGCAGTGATGAAGAGCGCCAGATCACCGATAATAACCATGCAGAGTCTCGAGCCAGTCTCTCTCCAGACAGCACTAAAATTGCCTATATTTCTACCGTGAATGAGAAAGGTGAAGGGTATTATGAAGATAATTTATTCGTTGTGGATATTGAAACGGGAAATACGGAGTTAATCCTACCGAAGCTGCCAATGGAAGTTCAGAACTATGCATGGGCTCGGGAAAAGGCATCTATCTTCATATTGGGCAACACAGGTCTGAGATCACAACTCTACAAGTACAATTTTGCGTACAAAACTCTCGCTCAATTAACTCATGGTGATCATGCTGTGAAAAATTGGCGTTACGATGGAGGTTTGGATCTCCATATTTTTACTTTGGATAGCGCTAAAAATCCTGGTGATATTTATACCTTAAACTCAGAAGGCGATATCACTCGTCTGACAGATGAATATACAGATTTTAATGCTAGAAAAGCTCTGCCCAAACAGGAGGCTTTTCATTGGAGAGGAAGGGGCGGTCAAAAATTGGAGGGGTTACTCGTCTATCCATTGAATTATGTTGCAGGAGAGGCGTTTCCTCTCGTGACGATAACACATGGCGGACCTCGTTCTTCTTCGCAGTTCGGGGCTTGGAATGTCTCTCGGGCTGTTTCGGTCTATGCTGGGCAAGGTTACGGCGTGTTCTTGCCCAATCATCGCGGCGGTACAGGATATGGTGATAAGTTCATGCGCGATATGGTTGGCGGATATTTTACGAACGCAGATAAAGATGTGATGTCTGGAATTGATGCCTTGATCGAAGACGGGCTAGCAGACCCTGACCAACTTTTGAAGCAGGGTTGGAGCGCAGGCGGTCATATGGTGAATTGGCTCATCACGGAAACAGATCGTTTCAAAGCGGCCTCCTCTGGTGCAGGAGCCGCAGACTGGGTGTCCATGTACGGCGAAAGTGATGTGCGGCACAATCGAACCTATAACTTTGGCGGCACACCTTGGCAGAAACGCGCGCCGCTAAAGACATATCAAAAACAATCCCCGCTATATCAAAGTCATAAAATTACGACACCAACATTGTTTTGGGCTGGAGAAAATGACGTTCGCGTGCCGCCTACTCAATCGATCTTAATGCATCGCGGTGCAAAAGCAGCAGGTGCTAAAACAGAATTATATATTGCGAAGGGTGAACCGCATAATTTCCGAAAATTGAGTCATCGCTTGTTTAAGATAAATACTGAGTTGGCTTGGTACGCCAAGTATCTTGGTCAAGATATTCCTGAAGCAGAGTTTCCAGACGAAGTTTTCTATGAAACCGCATCAGATTAGAAGTGAGAACGAAAAGCCATGCTAAAGTATATCATCTTATCATTGTCTATGATTGGGTTTTTGACAGCATCGCCGTCAGGATATGCGCAAGCTCAGGATGTGGTGTTTAGTGAGTATAAGGTTCCAGAAAATCGAAAAGATAGGAAGTTTCTTTCTCACAAAGCGTTCAAAGCCGCGCCCTACACCCCCGGGGATATAAGTCGATTTATGTTTGATGATTGGTCTGGCAAGCCAATCCCCGTTTGGGCCTACGTGCCGACAGGTGTAGATGTCACCCAAGCCCCAATCCTTTTTATGATGCATGGAGCCAAGAGGAATCCTGCGCGCTATTTATTAGAATGGGCACCGCATGCAGAAGAACGCGGATTTATTGTCGTTGCGCCAGAATTTTCCAGAAAAGACTATTATGGGTCTCGGCGATATAACCAAGGCAATGTGTGGCGTAAGGTCGACGATACATATGAGCCAAGGCAAGAGACAGATTGGTCATTCTCAGCGATTGAACCTTTATTTGATCACACTGTTGCGGCTCTCGACAGCCAACAAAAGAGCTATACCATCTACGGCCATTCTGCAGGCTCTCAATTCGTACATCGCTTTTTGTATTATAAACCAGAGGCTCGTGTGAAACGCTATCTCGCGGCGAATGCAGGATGGTATACGCTACCAGATATGGATACCTCTTGGCCCCACGGTCTCAAAGACAGTTTAGTTTCTCAAGAGGATCTGAAAGGAAGCCTGAGTAAAAACGTTATTGTTCTTCTTGGAGACAAAGACATCAATATGACCAGTAAAAGTTTACGGAAAACACCCGAGGCCCTAGCGCAGGGAGAGCATAGATATAATAGAGGAGTCAATTTTATGCGAGTTGCTAGAGAGCAGGCAAAAGTACTCGGTGTAACGACGCGTTGGAGTGCGAAAAGAGTAGAAGGTGTAGGGCATTCTAATTCAGGTATGGCAGCGGCGGCTGCACAATTTGTATATTGATGCTATTTGGATACGGTGAAAGTTAAACAAGTCGAAATTTTATCCGTTTTGCGTATTTAGAGTCGAATTTGTCGGCCCATCTGCGGATGGTTTCGTACAACACATCAACACCGCGTTCGATCATGAACCCTTCGGCATAGCGAAAACTCAGATTGAATCGGAAATAGAGTAAAACAGCTCGTTTGATGACGTTCTGATGGAAGCGATGACAAGAATAGACTGAGATTTTCATCGCTAGACTTTAGAGTAATGTCTAAAAACTGGCATTAACGTGACAAAGCCGTCAGAATTGCTTCCCCAATCATCAAGTTTGAAAGTGAGAGTAAGAATTAATGTCGTTTCAAGTTAAATTTTTCATTTGCGGTGGTGCATTGCCTTTGATGATGTTTTCTGGGTGTCAGTCTTCTGTGCAAACACATGACGACATCTCCCGACCGAAAATTATCGCTATTGGAGATATGCACGGTGATTATCAGCCTTACTCGAGTTTGATGCTCGCGTCAGGCCTTATGGATGTGGACGGAAATTGGTCAGGCGGTAATACGATATTTATTCAAACTGGTGATATCCCAGACCGTGGTCCGGATACGCGCAAGATAATCGACAGTTTACAAAAACTACAAAGACAAGCTCCGGACTCGGGTGGGCGCGTTATTCCATTAATTGGAAATCACGAGGCCATGAATATGGTCGGAGATTTACGTTATGTGCATGTTGGAGAGTTTAACGCCTTCGCAAAACCAGAGTCGGAGGATAAAGCCAGAACAAATGATGAAAAGATCATAGCAGGGAAAGTTGAACATCAGATGGCTTGGGCTCCCGATGGATATATTGGAGAATGGGTTGCGAACAATATGGTCGTAGTGAAGGTTCAAGGCTATTTGTTCGCTCACGGAGGATATAGTCAAGAATATAGTACGAGACCGCTTGCCGACATTAACAAAGCCGCAAGGAAGGCATTAATTGCACAAGACTGGAGCAAGACCAGTATCCTTCGAGATAAACTTGGTCCGCTTTGGTATAGAGGGAATGTGAGAGGCCGTGAAAATAATGACGACTTTTCACGAGAGAACGAAATCATAAAAGTTTTAGAGGCTTATAATGCTACACACATAATTGTCGGGCATACACGGAATGAAGAAGGCATAAAAATGAGTTCCGATGGTCGCTTAATTCAAATTGATACAGGGGCTTCCGCACATTATGGCGGCGTGCCCTCATATTTGAGATTGGAAAATGGTGAGATATTCGCCCATACATTAAGTAGCGTTACGAAGCTGAACTAAGTGTGTGAATGATAGGTGACAGACGCCTAATCGGGCAGGAAAAGTTCGACAATATTTCCAGGTGTCTTGGAGTAAAAGTATACGGTGTATTTATTTTATCAGAAGAAGTTTGACCCTGAAAAAAGACTCTTCCCCTAACGAGCTAATGTCCGCTAAGAGGATATTTTTCCGCTTTTGTTGTCTTTCTTTTTAGATGAATAGTTGTTCGTCATAAGGATGGATAATTTTCGAAAGCTCATCTCTCTTATAAGCAAGTGAGCCACCCGAACCATAGAGAGGGCGTTTCAATTTATGCCCCATAAGCGTGCAGCGCAGATCATGATCAATCCCGGCTTCCAGCATCCGGTCTTCAAAAGAATGTCGCACGGAATAGATCGTATGCTTATCACTCTCCAAGAGTTGGTTGTCTTGAAAGAACTTCATAAGCGTATTGGACAAATGCGTATCTTTATCAAAATATCGAGGAAATCCGTCAGGGTTTGCCTTCATCGCTTCTAAGGATACGCCGAGCAACGGAATGTCTCTGTTCGAGGCTGAAGCTTTTACCTCTCGATTAGACCTCTCTCTGATTTCAACATACGGCACGTCATGATTAAGGTGGATGTTTTCGGGCAGCAGATTGCATATCTCACTGGGCCGAGCTCCCGTCTCAATGATCGCTAGAAAAATGCTGCGCGCTTCAATGTTTAAGCCTTCTAAGGTCCCCGGCCTCAAAATCTTGTTTCGTGTCCACTGAATGCTGAATGGAGGGCGTTTTCTTTTATTTTTATCTGCATCCTTGAATGAGAGTTTCCGAAAAGGGTTGGCGCGGTCTTCTTCTCCAATAAAGGCGAAGTATTGGGAGTGTAGAGTGCGCATGTTTCCGATGCGCCTGTTCGCGGTATAGGGCGTAGGACGCTTACCGTTTTCGTCTCCATTCTTAATTCTATCGGCCCACCAGTTTCTAAACTTGATAGCATGATCGCGGGTAATCTCGGTCATTCCTAGGTCGCCAACGACTTTGACGAAATAATCGACGGAGACGCGTTTTGAATTTTCCCAAGATTTACGTTGAGCAGGGGATTTCTTTAACTGCGCGTCGAACTCGATCTCATTCACGTAAAACGCAAAGCATTGAGATACGGTTAGGTCCTGACGTTTTGGCTTCTGAATGCCGCCAAGAAGAGCCTTAGTTTCAAGAGTCGGGGGCTTTTCTTTGGGGATGTCGAATTGACCGGCGAGAGCCATAACTCTGCCCTTTGCGTCGTCTATATTGCGGTCATCATAAATCTCTTGCGCCGTCTTGTAGATGAAGCCGAATGTTAAAGCCTTCGTCTTGGCAGCTTCATAGTGAAGAGACTGAACCCGCTGAGTCGCTTCTGTTACGCCTTGGTTGGCTGCGGCGTCATTGGCAAGAGCCGCCCAATAAGCTTCATCCGCGCGCTCCATCGCATCGCGTCTGATCCTTGCGATATCCAGTGATTTGGTTTCAAGTGATGCTCTGACTTTTGAGCGTGAGTCTACGTGCTTATACTTGCTGGGAACTCTTCGTTTGTAGTTCCAGGCATGACCTCGTTGGTACAGGTACCGATTCTCATAGTTCGCCATATCATTGCTCTCTGGGGCACGATTAGGGGCACAGTTTGGGGCACAATAACACAGTTTACCGCAAAAATGGACCTAATCCAAATTAAAGTATATTGCAATTTCAATGAGTTAGGGGGGTTTCCACTCGGGAAAGGATGGCTCCGCAAGCAGGACTCGAACCTGCGACAAGCTGATTAACAGTCAGCTGCTCTACCAACTGAGCTATTGCGGAATAGACCGTTCAAGGTAGGCGCGCCTGATACAAGCGTTTTTGCGGTTCGGC
>Ga0209831_1003251_pt1 | contig 13549 bp, 17 predicted proteins | sample Maine_Asex4_meta_FD_187451 | JGI IMG/M metagenome (GOLD analysis project Ga0209831, IMG submission 187451) | Marine algal microbial communities from Maine, USA - Maine_Asex4_metaG (SPAdes) (version 2) | ecosystem: Host-associated > Algae > Red algae > Unclassified | place: Maine, USA | collected...
CCTGCCCGGGAGGGGGTGTGGCGGGGGGCCACGAACATTCTTGGCGCCTGCGCGCTCGCCACTTTGAGCTGTCCTCCCAGCACTTGTCATTCTTCAGTCTCGAGCTGTACGCAACAGCTCGTACGACAGCGCTGCATCACAGCGAGCCACAAACAGGAATCTCAGGCCGAGACTCGTTGCCCTGGATCTGCGTCCTTTTCTCGATCTCGAGGCACACGACACTCGTTCTGGGGCGGATCACTCGAATGCTGGTCGATCATCTGAGACATCCGTGCCAAAGTGCGGCTCCCATGCTCCGTGGAGTGGGCCGCGGGAGCATACGTCTCACACTCCAATGTGCTTCTTAGCGGTTTCTCTCTGGCGAGAGTACCATTGGCTGGGAGAATACCTTCCCCGTGTGCCGTGGCAGCCCGTGGCGCCGCCATGTGGCGCTCAATCGACGGTTTTAACGACGATCTCTCACTTTGTGTCATACATGTGCTTCGTGTCTGCATCGTGTCAAACGATCGCTGCCTTTCGTCGGCCTGTCGACCGCAATCTGCAGCGGATCTCGCGGATCACGCCGCCTCAGAGGCTCCGAGATTCCGCGGAAAGTTTACTCCAAGGGATTGGGCCACGGACCGCCCACCAACACGGAGGACTATCGATGGAAAAGTAGCCTGGTCAGGAGTAACTCTATTGCACATCCTGCCCATTTCAGGCCCCTACAATAGGGGGCCTGTGAGGGGGCGCCACGTCGCAAGCCCAATTGAGATTTTAAGGATAGTCCTTTGACTTTGCTAGGTTTGCTCTAACGTTACACCACGCGAGGCTGAGAACGCGAACGGGCGTGTGAGCCCGTCTTCGTTGTACATTTTATGCACGTCCCACGCCCGCGATCCGTCCCTCGCTTCCACTGCCCCACTCGCTTCCCTTCGGCAACCAGTAACCAGCATCATGATTCTCTCGCATGAATGAGAAATGCACTGGCATCTGCCATTTTGTGCCCGACAGCGGTAAACCCGCAGTTACCGAGACGAAGAGCAGCACATTCAACAAACAAATGCTCATGCGCCTGCGTGCTATAGGAGTGAAGAAAAATTAGCAAAACGTGGCTCGACGCCGTCCGTGACTATGTTTGGAATACAGAAGCTTTTGGGGGCTAGTCTGCCTTCCGAAAATGGCCATCGAGAACGGCAGAAGAATGGGACGCAGATGAGGAATGGGACGCGACTGAATTGCTTCTCCACCACAAAAGGTCTGGGGCATGGGTGCTGGGCTCATCAGGTGCTCATGTAATGCTCAGACGCAGAAGAGCGAGCCATTATTTAATTGTGAGAGGGCCCGCCAGCACTCTGTCCCGCCACTCAACCGCGAACGAGTGGCGGCGCTGATCACAGTGGTTGCTGCGAGTGAGAATCCCAATGTCCTGCACCCGCCCCGGACCGCCGCCATTTGTACAGGGGTGGCACGTCACATGCCACACCCATATTGAGTGCGCCGAATCTTTAGTCGCCACACATTTTCTGGCTTCGTCTTCCGCATCCGTACTGATGGTGGCCATTTGTTATGCATCATTTCAATCGTGATTCACGAACAGTGGGGCGGGACCAGCGCAGCAGACAACAGGATGTAGAGGCTTCGGCGTATGAGACGCTGAGACCGGTAGCCACCACCTGGGCAGGTGAATTAGGACAAATTGAGAAGTTAAGTGATGCTACGGTCGATAACCCTGGCTGTCCGATACCATGGAATCGCAGAAGCGCGCACTAGTGGGCGATGACGTACAGACGATGACACACAAATGCAATCGTGAACATGCCTGTCTGGAAGTGCTGACGGCGCGGGGGGGCGGGGTGACATGCGACGGCACGACACTGGCACATGACGACTGCATATCGTGGTGGTGGCGGGTGATGTGATGAGTTGACCAGAAGGGGCCAGGCCGACGTCACAACGTCTTTTCCTTTCTAAAGTGGAGACAGGGCTGCCGCCAAAAGGTAACGCCGAGCGAGAAATTATTTCAGGGAACACTTGCATTCCCGCCCTACAGTGCTCCGCAGCGTCTCGATACTAACGAGGGATGTGCCACCGCTGGTTCTCAGCCATCCGCCAGGAAAATGTGGCAATCATCCTGTGGCTCGTCCAGTCGAACAGCATATCCGACTTCATTTCAATGCTGTGTCGTCGGCTCTGCCCCCCTTTGCTCTGCAACAGCCAAGTTTCGGAGGTTAGCAATTGGCACGGCGAAACGCCACCGGGGAAGAATGGGGCTTAAAACTTCTCTCATTTGATGAGCCGTCCGGTCAAACGGCTCGAGTTTTAGGACGTGTACACCAATTGACCTGAAGATTCGTAAGACAATGAGAGGGTGGCACTCGATGCCGCAGATGAAAAATCAGAGCAAGAAGATCAGCAGATTCTTCTCGCTCGGGACCGCTTTCGTACTCGTAGCTATCAGGGACACGCAATCCTCCTGCTTCTCTACAGCACCCGATTTATCACCGACCGAATCGGGAGGAGCGCAAGCACAAAAAAGCAACGGTAACGACCTTGTGAGCTCGGTTTTATGATTTCGTGATGCCGCACGGATGAAGAGCGGGGACGCTCACAGCTGACTAAACGAAAGAATTTCACGGCGGACAAGTACCTGAGAAGTGCACCGGCCGATGCTGAATGCGCAGCCCAAGTGCGAAATCTCAGTGACAAAAAACAAGTTGGTCCCCCACGGCTCGGACCAGGTAGCGAAGCTTCCATTTTCAATACCGCAGCACCATAATGTTTAAGCCTCAAGGTCAATCACATGGCCGAACTTTGCTCAGTATTCGAGAGGGGGGAGGGGAGAGGCGGCGGGCGCAACAAACTCTTCTGGTGGCGGAGAACGCATCCTAACAGCAAGACAGCCCTGAACAACACCTGGGATAGGCCCGGTTCGTAGCACTCTCCCTTTCACAGAGACACTTTTCCCCCCCTTACCCCCCTTCCTCCCATCACCGAGTCATTCGGAACCGATGATCCACCACCGTCCGAACTGTTCGACGCCAGCGCAATGACGCGGGTGCACGTGATCGGAAGCGGTGGCCGAGAGAAACGGATGGGAGGCGTCCAGGTACGAGAGCGGTTCGTGCATGCACTGTGTGACCGAGGACGTGCCGTCGCACTACGGTACACTCGTACACACGTCTGCTGCATTGAAAGCGCTCGGAGTTTTCTAGCATGCAACAGAGGCCACTGCAGCCTGGCGAGATACTCATACGCTCGTAATCGAGAGATGACGGGTTCGAAACAGCAGTGCAAAAGCCCGTCGGCTTGGAAATGGTGCTCGACCTTCTGGGCTGGAGCAATACAACCCACTCCAAAGACCACGGACGCTAAGGTTCAGTGAAAGTGATGAATACGGTTTTTAGCCGCCATGAATGCCCCCTTCGACCATATGGCACTGTAAGTGGAGAAGTTCAGTTCTGGGTTCTTCGGCTGTTGTCAGCTACTGCGTTGCTTCTCAATTCAAATTGTAACGCCGTAATTGTTCGTGGTTTAAACCTGAATGACATTCAGGTGAAGTTGGGACGCACTTACCGCAGATAAACTCTTCCGCTGTTTTTTTTTTTTTTTTTTGACACAATCACGACAGTCTCGAATCACACATGAATGATCGCGGACAATCAGACAAGGCAGCCTTGTCTGGGGCGATCACCAAGCGCCCATCACGTCGTTCCGTATGCCAGCTGATTGCACGGAGTGAAGTCGGTCTCTTGTGGATGCCAAAATTCGAGGCCAACTAGACCACGCTTTTCAATCTACTATAGTGCAGCGCTCCACCGCTCATGGAGGTTGAACTCAACAGTTGCACCTCTGACCACCCCACCACAGCACACAACCCTCGTTCTCAGCCCTCTTCCTCGTCGCCACTCCCGAGTTCCACCTCCAGATCAAGAGTCAAAGAAAGCCCGGCACTATAGTCGCCCACGCTGGGAATATCCTGATCGCCGGCGGCAGCGCGCAACCCATCGTTGCTGCTGCACAGCAGCCCAGACGGGTCCAGCGTAGGATGTCCTCCTGGCCCAGCCTCTGGGCCATCGAAGGGGGCAGTGGGCGTCAGTCGACCGGGAGAAATCTCGTCCTAGTCCTCCCCAGACACGAGGTCGATGTCTTTCTCCGAAGAAGGGGGGGCAGTCAGTGTTTCGTCGACCGGGGGTGACCCCGATCCCGCCGCGGGAGATGACACCGCGTAGGCCCCGGGAGGCGGCACGCCATCATCTGCTGCACCAGCGCCGCGTCTGCATCGTGCTGCGGCGGAAGAGGCACGCCCTGCTTGTTGTTGAAACGTGCAGGAAGTATCAGGCCGGTCTGCACTCCCAAACGAGGCATAACGAGCCAAAAACGCTGTGCCGGCGTCGGCACGACCCCCGCTTCGTCCGCTGCCGTCACCGACCCAGCGTGCGCAGCGACGGGGGTGCCGGTGTGCCCCACGGACGAGGATCCCGCCGTGACGACCGCCATGGGGACGGGGGGGCACCCTCAGCGGCCTCGCTGTCATCGGGGACTTGGGTGTAGAACCAATTAGGCTTCTCGAAGGAGGCAACCCACTGCTCGCGCACGCGGGCGACCTCATCCGGCCGCAGAGGCACGAGGGGCGGAGACGCCCACACGGTCGACTGGTTTGTCGAGATGAATGCCTGGAAGCGCACCGGCACGAGTTCGGCCGCAACCCGGAAGCGTTGATCAAATCCCAGTTCACTGGACTTAGATGTCGGCGTGGACATGTAGATTTAAAGATGGTCCGCGCCTGACCCGTCGAATATGGCCAAAATGTCCGACAGCTTGTAGTTGGACGTGTTGAATAAAACGCGCTCGCCCCGAAAGTCCTCACAGGGAACGACCGCTCCGCCCATGGACGCATCCACAGCTTCCGTAAATACTCGGACAGCTATCGGGAAGTTGGTGTTGGCTGGCAGTGACAGAGCCGACGACAGCGGGATCGGCAAACCACTGTGGGGCACATGATTGTTGAGCTCCAGGGGACGCTCAAGGATTGCCTAACTCGTAGCGTAAAAGGCATTCCCCGATGGAGCCGGCACAATGTGGACCTTGAGGTTGAAGGCCTGTCCGGAAGAAAAACAGCTAATATGCACAGTGCCACCGAAAAGAAAGACCACAAATGCGAATAGCGTCAGATAGTCGGCCAAATGTGCCATAAAGAGCCATTCGTGCCCTTTCACTGAAAGTCAATCAACGGAAGACATCCACCGACAGAAACATAGCAGAGACATACATACCTGGCCGACGAGATAAACTTCGCGCTTGAAGTTTTCAACAAACTGGGCGTATTGACGCCAGTGAAGAAGGACACGCGGGGGTCCCGAGAGGTCAACGAACACGAGGGTACTGCCGCGCGTCCCGGATGCACGGACGTCGCCCGCTGGAATGAACGCATTGACCAGAGCCACAGTCACACGGACATGTCCAACCATGTCGGGCTTGAGGTCCGCCAGGGTCGATTTCGCAGCAGCAGTAGACAGCAGCTGGTCCCGTGACTGCGTCTCTGCACGCCGATGCAGCTTGCTGTTAGGGGAGAGCGGCATGGTGGCAGCCCGGAGGTGAATGGGTGCAGAGCAGGAGTGTGTAGGCGAGGAAGAGTCACCGGGGAAAGGTGAAAGGCGCAGGCACCGTCAAATGTGGAGTCCAACAAGCTCGTGCAGACGAACGAGAGCGCCGCTTTCATACCACTATCGGCACCTCCGACCTCGCCGAAGGCACACCACTCGCCCCGCTTTCAGCGCACGCAGCCGCGCACGATGTTGTCTCCGGGTGTACCCTGACCCCGCGCGTGCCTGATCAGAGCAGGCAGCCACGCACCATTCAGTCCCCAGCTGAGCCGACCCTCAAAGTCCTCGCGCCAATCCTCAAACCCAGCCTCGCGCCCGGCCACGCACTCGTGCTCGCACCGGTCCCCGAACTCGTCCTCGCACCTGTCCTTGCACCGGTTCTCGCGGCCGTCCTCGCGCCTGCCTGATGCACGGTCACGCAGACCCTGTCACCGAGGCGACACGGATCAACTCTGACACGTATGACGATGCTATGATTGGGTCCTGAGTCTCATCTGATTGTATGGGTCCAAGAGAATTGCTCTGTCTTCTGTGTTAACCTCACCTGGTCGTAAGGACTCGATAAAGCGGATTCGAAATGCCGAAAGGTTTTCCGAAATGCCCGAGATAGACTCAACCTGACTCCTGAAAGTGAAGTCACTGCGGGAGATTGGGTGGACAAGACTTACGTCTTCAATACTGCGAACCCTCGAAAGGGCCACATACCACGATGCGGGTGCAAAAATCGTAGAGGCGTCAATGATGTTTCTATTCATGGTCAGAGCCTGAGTCTTGTGCGCAGGGAATGCGTTAGCTTGTACTGTAGGAAGCTGATAGACGAATGCTGCAGGGGCTCTTTGATTCGTTTTCTAACGGCGGATATTGCGTCGACTTCGGGCGTGATCGTCGGCAGCCGCACCCACCGCATCTCAGCCGCATTTCACTGCACTTGGCTGCATTTCGCAGACCATCGCATTTTCGAAAGCTTCGCACGACAGGCCTGCAGATGTCGTCCTATGTGAGTCCAGATGCATGGATCTTTTGCAAAGCAATGTCATCCGTTTAACCGGCTGCGGCGGGGGGATGTATAAATTGATTCATTTATTATCTACTTCATTCAGGCTTTAACAGTTCGCTAATTCTTGTTCTGCCATCCGCCGGTTATCCCGTCACGGATGGAGCTTTCCGCCACTTGCCGTCACTTGCATGAAGTTGTCGCCACTTGACTTGAGCTGCCTTCCAGGCAGGCCGCTTGACAACCTCACATCAGCGGCCTGCTGTGTCTGGCACCTGTGTCGGGTGGTCAAACACACTGTTGCAGACACCGGGCACACCGCCCTGACTCTGTCGTGTCCGGGAGCACAGCCGTGGCTGCTTCTGAACTGCGGTGCTGGGGCCCCGGGCGAGTCGCGGCTGTGCAACGGGCCAAGTCGATTAGATCAGGCTGCATTTTTAGTGCACCTGCACTGCATCTCCGTTCATGTCAACCTCAGCACTGACGCGTGCCTTCCAAGTGTCTCCTGGCCAACTCACCCGCAACTGGCGCGGGCATCATTTCCCCAGCGCGTGAAAAAAAAAATGGGCCCATCACAGGCAACCAAGAGTAGCACAGGACGAGAAAAAGGCGCAGGGGAGGCTTCAGTTGGTGCGTCCATGAGAAGCACCATGTGGCGCCCCCCCCCACACACACACCCCCACCCCCGCCCCCAGCTTGTGCGCGTGCTGCTGCGTCTGGGCATGATTCTCACTCTGCTCCTCCTTTTTCTCCTCCATTTCCTTTGCTTCCGTTGCTTCCTTCTTCCCTGGCGTCCCTCTGGTAGCCATCTATCTCTGCTCTGTTTCTTTCTGGTCGCCTCTGCCTTGATTCTTTTTTTTCTGGACTTCCCTGCCTTGCCTTTGCTTTTTCTGCTTTTCTCTGCCATGTCTTTGCTTTATTGTGTTTGTCTCTGCCTTGTCTTTGCCTGTTCCTGCTTATTTTTGCCTTGTCTTCGCTTCTATTTCGCCGCGAGCCCGTCCGCCGCCTCGCGCCGTGTAGACGCACCCCCCCTTTCCACTCTTTCTCAGCGCTTCGGCTCAGAAAGGAGTTTGATGGCGGCACCCGCGCCTAAGCCGGGTGCGCCTTCGTTTCGACTCGGTCGACGTCTTTTGTCACAGTCCGAAACGTAGCTAGATACGTCAAATGCCGAGACTTTTCGGGCGCATGATGCCCCCGCAAACCCTACGCCAAAAAAACCACACTGTGGCGGTTTGCTGGTGGGCCATGCAAGAAAATTCTCAAACTTTCAATCTCAATCACACCGGTCATCGCCGCGTCGCTCGTCATCCCGCACACAGTCGTCGCCGCGCTATTGATCTTTTCCGTTCTGGGGCGGGGGGGGTTGGCCTGTGGCCACCCCCTCCCCCGCCAGACCCCCCCCATCCCCGGCTGGGGGGGGAGGGGGCGGCCTGCGGCCGCCCCCTCACCCCCCAGACCCCCTCCACTCCCGGTCTGCGTCCACCCCTTTCCCCCTTCTCACGGTTCCCTCCTCGCATACTGTTTTCCAGGATTCAGCGATTCCCGCGTTGCCATTGGTCCACGTTTTGAAAGTCTTGTATGCGAAAGTTGACCGTTTACGTTGGCTTCAAAAGTGCTTCCCCCTTTACCCCCCAGACCCCCCCGACACCCCCAAAGTACCCTATTGGAGTACCATTCCAGCATGGACGACGACGGCATTGTTGCCAACAACCAACACGGATCAACTGGGGAACTGGCCAATCAGTGATCGATTTCCATGTGGTCAACTGCAACTGGCCACCACGCGCGTGTGCAGCTGGCCGCGTTCATAGCGACCAGGGTCTCGGACCGTTTCAAACAGCCTATCGCAGGAAGTGCAGCAAGGAATCATTTTGGCACGGTTGATCATAAATTGGTGACGGCGCGACACCTTGTGGTCCCGCAGCCCTACAAGGCAGTTGCGGTTAACACCGCACAGGCAGCAGCGTTGCAGAAGCACTGGCCCGATTCCCGCCCTCAGGGCCTGCCGCACTTCGCGCTGCTCACCAGCACAAGCTGTAGACGGCCGAATCTTGGCGATGCGCGGCAGCAAAGGTGCCTCGTAGCGCCGTTCCGGTGTCTTTGGCGGCAACAGCGGGACCTTGTCGCGGCCAACCACCGCCTTGAGGTTGTCCCCAGTCGCCGACTATGACGGGGTTGCACGGTCCGCCTTGGCTCACGAGGACACGCGTGCAGCCGTGCAGGATCAGGATACGAGCGCCGCTTCTGATGATGTGGACTCGTGTGCCGCCGTAGATGACCATGAAGCTCGATTCGCCAATGACGTCGGGGCGGTCATCACCGCCGAGAAGAGAACGGACTTGGACCCTGATTTGACAGCCACTATGCTTCAATTGAATGGCAAAAATAAGAACGAAAGACAAGAGCCAAACCAACGATTTCGTCCGGCCAAGTGTTATTTTCCATGTGATGAGTGGAGCCCACTGACTTCGCAGAACAATGCCCGAAGCACGCCGCACACAGAGGACCGGTCCCAAGCAGAAACACGGAAAGTACAAATTCATGCCAAATCAGCAGCCAGAAACCTAGTAGAGCCGGAAAACACCTGGTGCTACCACATGTAAGACCCGCGATGCCACGTCGCTTTTCGTACGTACTCTGGGGAATCGAAACCGCCAAAAACTTCGTCGGGAAGGGCGATGGGCACTACGGAAGCGCGATCGGAGGAGCTCAGCTGGCGCGACGACTGTCGGGGTTGGCGAGAGGGGCCACGAAGGAAGAGGTCGTCTGTTGGTACGGAGTCTGCCTCTTTCGATCCCCCCGGAGGAGATCCTCTTGTCCGACTGTATACCCTCCTCAGGGCACCCCAGGTGCCTCAGAACATGCATGCCCGCGTCTTCCAGATGGTGTGGCACCAGAAGGGCCCAAACCGAGCGAACACGAACGTGTGTCGCTAAATTGCGGCACCACATATGCCAGAAACGAGGTTAAACGGTTGCGTGCCGCCAACAACGTGGCACCAGATGTCGCCAAAACGCAGATAAGGAAGCGTGGGGGAATCAGGAGGCTTTTGACACGATTGTCGCAGGCTGCGGGCACTTCCCATTGGACGGTGCGGGGCTCGACAGCCTGACAGCAAGACATTACCGGTCCAGCCTTGCTGGCACCGGAAGGCCGTTAATGCGGGTGTTGGACGCGATCGGCGAGGCAATACGGAAGCGTGCCACTTGGAACGTGACGTTTGAAAGCGGGTGAAAGGGTGTGAACACGTTTGAAGTAGGCAGCCACGTAGCGTAAAAGATCAGAACCTTACTCCCGGCTTATGTCGAACCCTAACGAACATGTGCGGAATGCAGGATCGAATGGGATTCCTCTACCGATTTTGTGGCAGGGTGATAAAGAATTATTGTCGATACAACCGTGAATGAAATACAGTTTAGCAACAAGCGTTGACGTATTCGAGAGTGACTGCTTTTTTGTGCCTCTTGTGATTTCTCTTATTTTGGTTTTGTATCACGTATGTTCTTGGACACACCAGCAGTCACCCGGAATCATGGCGTGTGCCGCCTGCCCGTCCTGAGGAGCATCCATTGTCCTGTCAGCATGTGAAGAAAGTTCCGCTGTGGCCGGAGAAAGATGTGGTTGCGGCCTCTGCTTTGCGCCGTACGGTTTGTGTGGCGTCACCGGCCACTATCCGGACAACGTCGTGGAGTTGGTCGCCGGCAGAGCCGTGCTGTGGATGTATTCGGCCAACCGTGATATGGCATTAATCGAGATGCGCGTCACGTCACTGTTGCCAGTCGTCCAGCCAGTCATCAGGGCGCAAAAGGAGTCCGCAAGCGATAACGAGCAAGACATATTGGCAACGGGCCCGAAGGACGGAGAGCGGTTCCGCATGGACGTGGCGCAGTCACAGATTAGTGAGTTACGTAGTTCGGGCGGGGCAAGCACCTTATCTTCTGTTCACACAGCGTCACGTAAGGTGGACGTGTAGCAGGAGCTCGGTACTACGAGAGCGGCGCTGCAAGCTCTTGGGGCGAACGTGTAAGAAAAAAGTGCTCAATGCCAGGCGGCACTACGAAAGCAATCCCGGAGACGCCGGGAACCGACGAACTCGGGGAACACAGCGCCGATGGCTTGGCGTTTATTGATGGGGCCAAGAGAAAGGCTTCGAAGTACTTCCCTAACACACGAAAAAGGCACCGGCGCCGCGACAGAGAGGAAGGGCTTTGTCGTGAAAGTTTCCAGGCGTCGAACAAAGTGCTCCCTAGCTTGAGTCCATACTTTGGGTTATCAGGAAAGAAGTTAAAGATAGCAGCACAATGGTAGCTGAGATGGGTGAGGGAAAAGGACTCGCGCTGGTTCAGCTGGCCAGCGCCAAGCTCAAATGGCACAGGCGGGTGTAACCGGACGCGCATGTGTCGTGTGCCGAGCCATTGGGCAAGCACGTTTGTGAAATGCCGATGTGGTGGGCAAATTTGGTGGGCTTCTGTGCGCGCTGAAGTACGTCGGAGAGTTATCAAACTGGCATGTTGTTTGAAGTACCCGTAGTAGCACCCAGGGACAGCCGGGTCAGCCTTTGCACTCTGACATGCGGTTTCGCGTGCACATACGCAATTTGCGGAATAATCAAACAGTCATCGTTGCCCTCCTTCATGTCCTCACAAAGAAAGGCACGGCATCCACTGAGTCCAGGCATCCATACCCGATGTCACGACGGCAGTGCGCTACCGACGCAGCCACCTACTTCTTGAGAAAATGACGTCTTCACTTGAATTGATGCGAAGGACGTACTTGTAAAGGAACGAAGTAGTCACGCCAGCTGTTCTCACGCTGGCCAACGAAGCCTCGTCGCGCATGCGAGTATGTTCCCGGAAAGGTGCACACCTCGCTTCTTTCTCATCTCGCGCCACTCGCGCCTGCACACACCTCATGAGCGGCAGCACTGACTTTGTCGAAGACAGCAGAACGTCGACGGCGGTCTGCCCGGGGCTGCAACCCGATATCCACATTCTTCAAAGCAGACCGTACGCCATGGCCTTGAAGCCACTGTGCGCACCCCGGAACATGATGTGTGACGGCACTCAAGTAGAACGCCATATGTATTGTATGCCCACGGCCATTTACCGGTACGCTCCACAAGATGTGTCTTGTCGACGTTGACGCAGCAATGCAATGCGATCTGCCCCTGCATGGCCGCCCAAGTGAACGGTTGCCGCCGCCCAACGCGTCGAAAGTCAAAATCCTTTCATCGAAGCCGGTATTCAGCAGAGCTGGGATCCACGGTGAACAGATTCGGGCAATGACTCGTTTTTTTTGGCCAAGGCAGCACGCTTGCTTCGGCGCAAGTTGTGAAAAAGCGCTGTTGTCTCCTGCATAGACATCTTCATTACTATTCACGCGCAGAAAACGGCGGACTGCTGAGGGAGGGATGGCCAGGAGGACAGTTTCTGCGTTTTCGTTCACGCTTGAAGCAAAAAACTTTGCGAGCCTGAAACGCGGTTGCCGAACTTCCGATGGCTGTTCCCTAATGACTGCTCGTCAACATCACTGCATGGTCATCAACATGACAGTCTGGTAGATGCCCGAAGAGAAAAAACATGTACCCTGCAGTTCCGGTCCCGTTCGGATAAGCCAAGCTTCGACCAGTTGAAATAGGTGCGATAAGTGGCGTGTCGGGTGCATGGAACGTACATGTTGCATGCAGTCGCTCCGCAAAACACCGAGCAGTCCAAAACTCGCGACAGCACCACCACAGAGGTCGCTTTCTGGTGACGCATGCGTTGAAATAGTAACGGTGACATCCTCAATTCCACTTCCGATTGATTTTCTTTGGGCGCCAGGTTTTTGAAAGCATGCACGCATAGGGCGCCTTCCGCATCTAAGGGCTTGGCGCCGTGTTCAGGAATCCACGGCGGGCAACGAGCCAGTGTGGTAAGGCAGCTGCTCGTTTCGTGACAGCGACCAGCAGAGGTTGATCTCGTCGGCTCGGCGACAGATTCGGCGTTGAGGGGCTGCGCTGAGAATTCCACCTCAGCGTAATTTGAGATCGCAGCATAGTGTGTACTGATTCACGTCCCTGAACGCCTACCGCATCGGATTGCAGACCTTCGTGTTTTGTGTTTCCAAGCCGGTGCTGGATTGCGAGCCAGAATATGAGACGAGTCCCGGTGTCATATTTTTAAGGTCGACGACCGGACGCTTTCAACAATCCGCACCACTTCGCCAAAGCATCCCCCTCCCCCGCTTCCCCTCCTTGATCCCTCTGTCCTCTACGCACCGCCATCGCCATTGCCACCACCGACGACCTCACCCACCCGCCTTACCCGCGATTGACCGCTGCGACAGCGTACCGCGCATTGTTCAGGAGTGGTGTGGCGATTTTGGAAGCGGTGTGTCGAGCGTTTTTCAAGGCCGTTTTACCACTTTTTTAGCAATACGCTCGGGCGCTGTTTCTCTGCGGTAATTTTGCTTCACGCTCTGTGAGACACTCCGCGTCGTGTAGAGCCGTGAATGTGAGCGATGTGGGAAATGACACCCTGGCCGTCACTAAGATATCAAATTCACGGAAGAGAGCACGTATCAGCGCACATACATAACACCTGGTCACTTTATCTTTGATGCGTGGAGAGCAAAACGACAGACCAGACACAAGCCCGCACCCGTCCCTTTTCAGGCCTCCGCCGACCCTTTGTCGTCGAAAAAGTCGGGAGAGGCTTTTCTCCGCAGTCGCGCTAAGTCTCACGACTGCAGCGTGTCGCTGGGAATCAATCATTTCAATTTTCTATCGCCGATGGCTCTCGGGTTTGTAAGTGGGTCCATTAACGCTGAAACTTTTTCATTTGAGGACTTTGGACAGGTCACATGTGCCGGTCAGAGCACACCCAACAACGTCTTCCCCAAGTTCGAATATGCTAACGTGTCAGAAACGTGTCTAATAAATGTTCCACGTGCCTCAATTTCAGCTCTTGGGGATGGGGAGGGTCCCACA
>Ga0209831_1003252_pt1 | contig 13549 bp, 10 predicted proteins | sample Maine_Asex4_meta_FD_187451 | JGI IMG/M metagenome (GOLD analysis project Ga0209831, IMG submission 187451) | Marine algal microbial communities from Maine, USA - Maine_Asex4_metaG (SPAdes) (version 2) | ecosystem: Host-associated > Algae > Red algae > Unclassified | place: Maine, USA | collected...
CCGCGCCCGCTGGCCCGCCCTCCCCCGTGGCCGCTTCGGGCGCCAATGCCACACCACCCTCGCCCGTCGCAGCGGCCGCCCTTCGCTTGGCATTGCTGCACCGGCCGCTTGGCCTTGCGGTCTGTCAGGAGCGGTTGCGCTTGTGCTACCTGCGGCTGTGGTGGTACGTTCGTTGCCGTGCTCCCGCCGCCGCCACCTACGCCTCCCGCTGCAGGGACGGCCGCTGCCTCCCGCGGCTGCATCGCGTGGCGTCTCGGAGGTTCCCACATGTTGTTGGAGCTACTCAGCCATGCGGCGGTCTCATCTTCGCTGCGGCTTTGTGGCCAGCCCACCCGTTTTTGTCGACGGGCCTGAGGACATCATCCTGATCGGCTCCTCTCTTTTTCCTACGGCAGTTGTGCCCGGGGACGTGCAGGCTGTAGACGGCGACGATGGCGACGATGGCGATATTGGCGGAGCACTTGGGGTGGATGGAGGGCTGGTAATCAATCGTAAGGGGGGCACCAACGGGGGGGGAGGGTCCGACGGAGGGGCCTCCACAGATGGGGGCAGGGCGACCGACAGTGCTCGAGGCACTGAGAGCGGCGAAGGGCTCGACGGGGGCGGCGGGAGAGACTCCCGTTCCGCTGCTGGCCCGACGGCGGCACGTGTCTCCGGGGCACATGTAGCTGAGGTCACGGCGCCTTCTTGCGCAGCTAACGCCAACGTAGTCCCAGGAGCATCCCCTGAAACGGCGGCCGACGCCAACGACGCCAGTGACGGCGATATGGCTGCTTCCTCTGTCGCGGCGACTGCCCCTAACGTGGCCTCCGGGGCTCGTTCTTCCAGCCGCGTTTCGCACCCTGCTCTCGCTCCTGGTGTGCTTGTGTCGGGGAGTCGCCGTCCGCCGGCCACCCCAACCGCCGACCGCCTTCCACTTGGGGAGGATGCCCTCATGGAGTTTTACAAGACGGAGGTCCTCGTGGCCGTCGGTTTGACGGCGCGGATGGGCACCACGCCGGCCGTGACGGGCGCGTGCGTACACGGCGCCCAAGTGCTCATTGTCATCGAGGCGTTCGACCCCATCGTGACATGGTCATCATACGTCAACTCCTGCATCTTGACGTTTTGCAGCTGCTCGGGCGTGCTTGGCAACGGCCGCTCGGCCTTTACGGGGGTGGTGATGGAGTACCCCCAGATGCAGGCGGCACTGGGCAGAGCAGCACGTGTCGGCATGCGTCGGCGCTCCTGCGGGCGTATGACTCCATTGCTATCGATGTTGGCGCCTCGACCTACTTCGACCTTTGCACTATGCTCCCTTTGACACTCGGGCCGCTGCGCGGCGATGAGAGTGACGAGGAGCTGGGTCCGACAACCACCCACTATGTGACGATGGCCGGGAGGCGCAGGAACGTGCCCATCTACGCCGTCCGCTATGACAACATGTGGACGGCGGTCGTCATCCGACCAACGAGCAACAAGTTTAAGCTCGCCACCTGCTGCCAGCATTCGTGCAAGTCGCGGCCTTGGGGCTGCATCCACGCCAAGGCGGTGAACAAGATCACGCGCGTGGACGCTGAGTCGGTGGCCGTACGGGCGGAGATGGACCGAGAGGACGGGCTACCGCTCGGCCCCGACGGCGTGCTTGACGCGGTAGTCCCTCGTGCTCCTGCACCTGGCACTGCGCCCCGGCCTGCTGCTGCTACGCCCATCCCCAAACCCGACAAGCCTTCCCAACAGCGCCGCGCGAGGAACATGTTTCCATGCGCGGCCGAGGTGGCGCTGTGCGACGCATACAGCGCCGCCGTGGACCGCTTGCGGGACTCCGGAAGCTTCAGGCGGCTGGATCACGTGCACGTGGAGCCTGAGTGCCTTGTGTGCGGGCTGCCGAGCCGTGGACGCGACGTCCTTTCCTGGAAGGCTGACCTTTACACAATTCGCGGGCGTTTGGAAGTCGTTGTCGGTGCGTGGACGTGCAGTAGCGGGCACCTGGTTGAGTATGATGGCGCCGAGGACGGTCTTTTTGCGGCTGGCCCCGAGACGGTCTACGCACGCGTCTTTCTGGACGCGGTGCTGGGGGTGTGCGTCATTGCTCGTTCGACGATGGCAGCGGCATCGGAGTACCTGACCAGTGCTCTCCGCAACACAGGCGCCTACGCTGACGGGGAGGACGGTCAGGCGCGGCAGCAGGTCTCCAAGGCCGTCGGCGAGTTCACCGAGACGCTGATCGTCCCCGACGTGGCCTTCCAATGCGGTGACTGCGGCGTGAATGAGGCGGATGGTGGGCGTTTCAACTGCATCCTCGAAGACGGGCAGATTCTTGCGGTGTTGCAAGACTACATCAAGCCCATGTTGCGGCCGGGAATGGACGCCCCAAGGGCGGACATGGCCATTACCTACGCCTGTGGCGTCCGCAATGCCACAGTGCGGGCGGTGATCCGGCACCGCGTGCGCTCGAGCGCGACGGATACGGTGGCGGTGACGGCGGATGAGGTTCTCAAGTTCCGCTCTTTTGCAGCGGTCCTGAGCGAGGCCCCACCAGCCCCTCCACCTGCACCGACCGAGGAGAGCCGGGGAGTGCGCACGCGGGAGCAGCATGAGAAGGCCCTGTTGTGGGCGTCGGCGACACACTTCCACGAGTTCTTCTTTGTCCGCAACCTCCACTGTCCTACCGCAGTCGCCGCCACTGCTGGCGCCGCGGGCGACACTGATGGGGAGGAGCAGTCGGACGGAAGCGAGGCCGGGAGCTTTGTGGACTGGGTGAGTGATGGTGATGGCGGCGACCAGCGCGCGTCGGCGGGCAGCTCCTCGGAGTATTCGAGCGGTGTCTTGGAGTACTCTGTCTGCGAGAGCACCAGCGGCAGCACAGAGGAGGACACTCCCTCAATTGAGGGCGAACGAGCTACCGAGGAGGGCAGCGCTGATGACGGCCATCTGCTTCCTGACTCTGCAGTTGGTGGTGCAGTTGACGAGCGCATAGCACTGGGCTTGGGCGTGCAAATGATGGCGCTGGAGGCTCTTGCGCAAGTGTTGCCCGTCTCGCCGCCCCCGAGTGGTGACGGCTTGGAGTTTTTGCTTTCACAGCCGGGCGGCACGGATGGCGCGGCTGAAGAGCAGTGTGTCCCGGAGTCCGTAAACGCGGCGGGGCCCAAGACCAAGGACTGCTGGCGGGTGCCTCTGTCGTCGGTGGAGCAGACGGAGGCCGTGGTGGACGTCAACAGCGACAACCCGGTGGCTATCGACGATGCCGACCCGGCATCTCCGCTGACGCAGCGCGCCGTGTGTGCCACCCTGGCGGCAATCAAACGGCGGCGCACTGGCAACCTCTTCACCATCGTGCAGGTGGGCAAACTCCCCATTGCGTTCAAGGAGATTGAGCGGCTCACGCCCTACAACTGGCTCAATGACGAGTGCTGATGCTCGTCAACGCGATGGGCACTTTGATGCAATGGCGGAATGACCGCACTGTGGTGGACTATCCGTCGGCGCCCACTCACTACTTCTTCAGCACGTTTTTCAACACCAAGCTGTGGCACCAGGATCAGTACTCCTATCACGCGGTGCGGCGTTGGACGAAGAACTTTGACTCGTTGGCGATGGACAAGCTCTTCATTCCTGTGAACGAGTGCAACACGCACTGGATCCTGGTCGTCATTGACAAGGGTGCGGGCAAGATCTTGTTGTACGACTCCTTGGGCGGGAGGAACCGACGCGTCGCAGAGAGCTTGCGGCTCTGGCTGGCCGACGAGGCCCACTACTACAAGACGCCACCACGCGATTGGGCGATTGAGCACGCATGGTGCCGTGCCCAAGAGAACTTGGACGACTGCGGCGTCTTCACGATTGAAAACATGAACTACATCGCGCAGGGCATGGACCTGAAGACCATGACGCGGAGCACGGCTTACTACCGTCGGCGCATTGCAGCGGAGCTGCTGGCGAAAAGAGTGGGGGGAAAGGGGTGATAGGGTGGTGGTGCCAGTCGGAGGGACGGCGAGAGTACGTGCCTTTTGCTTTGGTCGCACATGCCAGCTTTCCGTTTGGTATCTTTTTCTTGTCACACGATAGCAGACAGACAACAATGTAGATACACGTGCAAACCCGACCGAGTACGTGTTATGCCGGCCGTCGTAGGCATCTTGGACTTGGGCGTGGTGCCAGTCGTCTTCTTCGCGCGCACATCCTTCCGTGGTTGTGCGCTAGATGGGCAGGGGGGCAACCTTACGCTCACCGATTGTAAATTGAGTTGACAAGTACAGAATTACATAGTCGTAGCGTGTTCAGCGCAACAACCCCCCCCCCCGTCATACTGGTCCAGAGGAGGCCCTGTCAAATTCTCTGGACAATGTGACAGCAACTGTGTTGTATTTCAATTAGAAAGGTAGTGCCCCGCTGCCACACAGCCGATGGAATCTGCCAGCAGTAGACTGTCCATGGCCATCTGCCAGCGATCCATCCGCCCAGTCTCAAAAAGCCTCCCTGAACTGCCGAGATGGTCGAACGATTCTGTGCCACAATATGTTGTGGTTCCTAGGGGACCACTGACAGTGTGAGGAACAGTGCCGTTGCGCTTTGGGGTGACGGATGGTCCACATACTCGCCGTCGATTCCACGCGCTCGTTCGTTCACCCTCCGACGGGCGGGCGGTGACTCGTTGTCCGCTTCACTTGCGCGTCTCTCGTGGAACTGCCAGCCTCGAGTCGCGGGTTAGCCAGCTCCTATTCTTTCGCTCAGCCGCCGTGGCGGCGACTGTCTGCCGCCACCGGCCAACCTAGTGACGGTCTCCGTGGACCCTTCCGTTTCCTTTATTGAATGTCTCTGGGTGCCCCTCCCCCTGCCTCCCATGACGCCACTCGTCGAGGCCGGCCTGGCGCCTGGCCATTGCCCCTGAGGTTTCGACACACTCCCTGCGTCCAGTCATCCCGACCACGCAGTGGTCAAGAATGGGTACCAAAGACAAGAAGGGGAAAGGAAAGGAATGCGAATGTGTGCGGGCCACGAGGAGGCCGGTCGGAAATGTGATGGGGGCGAGCGACCCGGAAGTAGAGGCGGCAACGATGGGGGAGGGAGCGACGGGCCGTAGGCGCCGGTGGTGGTACGTGGTGAACGGCTGGTGTCGCTCAGGCCGCGCGAATGTGTCAGTCGCGGGTCCCTGAATGTGTGGGCCGGGTCATGTGGGCAGACGAGAGACGCGTGGACCTCGGATCGGGAGCTGCTGGGGTGCTCTGGATCCGACCACGAGCGGCGTCATATCTCATTGAAGTGCTCAACTGGGGGGGCCTCTTCAGTAGCCAATGCATTCAATATGGGCCTGTCAATGTGTCATTTGCATGTAAGTCGGAAAGGGCATCATCGCCTTCAAATACCGCACACCTTGGCCGACCGATTCTTGCAATGCACCACTGTCAACGGGTCAGGTGAGGATGTTGGGACGGGACGGTGACAGATTTGCTCATCAGCGGTCCTCTGCGGACGGGGGGCTTCCACAGGTGCTGCCAGAACAGGCCATGAGCATTGCTGCGCGGGAAAATCGTGCTCGGCGCGTTTCTGTGGAGCGACGCTTGGCTCGCGCCTGCCACGCCCGTTACCCGTCTTCTCGGAGGCTCTCGGAGGCGTGGGTCCCGCTCAAAATTTGAGAGCCATGCCCTCTGCCAGTCCGGTCAGGACTGAAGGGGCGAGGGAAGAGAGGCCCAAGCGGCCAGCGATCTGGGCGCGCTGCTTCGGCGGCTGTGTTATGACCGTCACTCGACACGCGATTGGCTTGGTTGCGACCGCATGCAATCACTTGAGAGGGGGACGCATTGCTGTGATTTCTGCAATGTCAGCGGCGACACACCACAGAGGGGCATTGGGCCCTTCCGCTGCCTAGGTGGGGATCTGGAAGGGGCGGGCGAGGCCAACCAGAAAGCCACCTGTTCTGGGCGCGCTGAGACAGCGTAGGCGTGATCCTGCGGCTGGCCTGTGTCTCGCTGTGTACGTTCTGTGAGTGCTGACAGCTGCCGGTACCACCGTGGGGCACCCTGCCACCCGAGCATGGATCTTGATGGGAGGGGGCAGCTTGCAGCCGCAACCGGTCTGAGCGCGCTTCTTTCTCGGCAGGAGAATGGTCACCGTCGATCGACCGCGCGCGCTTGTTGCTTCACGGCGATGCTTGTCTGCGCCGCGAGGTGATTGTCAGCGCGCTTTGGGAGACGGCAAGTGAGAGGGAGGTGGGACACTGAACTCAACGGTACCACCGCCACTATCGGACCCCGACACCCATTCGAGCGGCCGGGTGTACTGTTGGCTCCTTTGCCTGCAGCGACCCACCGCGATGAGCGCGATGGTTGCTGAAGCGGAGAGTGTTGGGATGTGGGTGGTGGTGGTGGAGCCGCTATGCGGGTGGACTCCCCGACGCGAGCGGGTCGAGAGAGTGCATCGACAGGGAGATAGTGGGCACGGGTCGGCGTCGTCCCACAATCGGCGACGCGACGCCAAGCCGGTGACAGCCGCCGCCAGCTGGCGCCTCACTTGTGCGTAGTGAGAGATTGAGATTAAGAGGCTACAAGCAGTGGCGGCTGGGTTGGGCTCGATGGGTTGGGTCTACCGGCGTTGGCACACGGGTGAGGCTAGAACCGACGCGGCGGTCACTATGGTCCAGAAGCAGCTGCAGCAGCCTCCACGGGGGGTCGCATGTTGTCAGTGCGACGGCCATACCATGGCGACCGGCTCTGTTGGCGGGCAGTGGGTTCATGAGTGTGAGCGGTGGGTCAGGGGACGGCGAGTCACGTTTTGCTGTTTCTTGCTGACGTTTTTTCCAGCACCGCTTGTGACACTACTGTAAAACCGCTGGTTGCATGAGCAGTGGCGCGGAGCCGCGCAGGGCAACAGATGCGTGCACGTTTGAGATAGTTACAGTGCCGTCACAAAGATCTCGGGGTCGTGTACTTTGTGCGTGTCGGGCTCCTACTCCATCTTTTCTTTGCGCTGCCCTTGTGCCGTCCATGCTGTTGGCGCTGCATTTGCGTGCACTTATTATGTTCATCAAGCTCTCTTTGTGGTCCACTGGGGCAGCAGGCTTTCATATGCATCTTGTGTCCGCACACCGGCGTCATGTGTGTGACAGTCTTTCTGCTTCTCTAGTATACACCCCATTGCGGCTGCAGCACCCGCGACCCCATAGAAGTTTTTGTTCAGGGCAGGAGGGTCTCGGTGGTCGAGAGGTTGGCTTGCTGAGCGAACTAGAGGTGGTGCGCGTTATAGATACATCCGCGGTCAAGTGTTTGTTATTGTGCAACAGAATCAAAAGAAAGGAGAAAGCAGACAATCAATACACAAGCCCGTTTATCGGCCACACTATCACGGAGCCGACCAGTGTACTCAAGCCTACGGCTTTCTTGCCGGTGCCAGGGAGAGGGTACCTCGAGCCGTACGGGTAGGGGTGCTCGTCCAAGACCGCGGTGATCTGGATGTCAACCATGTCCTTGTCAATCCGCCGGCTTTGCATCGAGTGCATGTCCTTGACAAGCCGACCAGTGGCAACCGGCACGGAGAGCTCCGACATGAGCGTGCACGTCTTTGAGTTGGGGATGGCATGAAAAGCCAGCTCCACCGATGACCGCGTGTGTGTACTTGGGCCGCCAGAGTCATCTGCGGTTGAGACGAGACGGTCTGCCAATCGGCGGGACCTCTTGCGAGGTGGAGAAGATGCAGCAACAGTCTCGGTAGCCGCAGCCCGCTTGCGGATCTGGGCTGGAGCCGGGTCCTAAACCTCCAGGCCAGCAGTTGCGAGGTCGGCGGCGCGCTGACCTCCCTTTGAACGCCTTGTCGCGACCGCCGGAGGAGCACCGTAAGTGGCCGCCGCCGCCCCACCTGCAGCGGCGGTCGAAGCTGCCAAACCGAAGTTGAGCGTACGCTTGCCTCTTGCTCGAGGCGCAGCGGCGACAACGACAGCTTTTAACGTGCCCTGCAGCGACGCTTGCGCACTGCTTGATGACGGGCCAGTAGTAGTGGCCGCTTTCGACCGCCTGCCCTGGTCGACCAAGCTGGCGCGCACCCCCGTTACTGCGGTAGTTGCGGCGCGGTCCAACCCAGCGGCCGCGTCCCCACCTTTTCCGTCCCGCCCGCTGCCGCTTGTCTTGCGAGCACTGGCTGAATTGGCGATGGCATCGCCTCTCTTCTTGACGGCGGCATCCCCCCCGCCCACACCGAAAGTGCGGCGCTCGCCCACCTTGCCTGCAACAGTGCGTGAGGTATCACATGATGCTGCCGAACGGCGAGGCGGCAGCGGAGGTCGCCGAGCAGACGAAGCCGCAGGCGACACAAGACTTGTCCCACCGCATGGTGTGCCACCGTCGGGTGGCCGTGGCAGCCGCCGCGCACTTAGTGGAGCGGCAAAGCCGCTGCTGCCCGACAATGATGTCGCCGCCTTCCTCTTCCCCGGTGACTCCGACGGCCGGACCGACTGGCGTGTGCTTTCAGTGGAGCTGACCGCCGCAGCAGGCGGTGATCGTTCAGCAGGTGAGCGGCCACCGGATGGTGGTGGTTCCGCGACTGAGAATGTCGCTCGTGAAGGTGACGGCGCCGCCGCAGCATCAAAGGTAGAAGCGCCCAAAGCAGCGGCAGCCGCCACGAGCAAGGCCGAAAATGTGTCACCAGCGGCCACTTTCGGGCAACTATCGGATCCCGCAGGTGTAGAAGCGACTCCATGCACGACACCGTCGTCGTCTGCAGCTCCGGGTGAGGGCGGTTCAGGAGGAGAAGGCAGAGTAGCAGGAGTTTGGCGAGGCGCTAGTCGTCCTGCAGTCGTACCAGCAGCAGCCACCGCTCTAGAATTCAACGGAGGCGGTGCCGGTGGGGGTGCACTTGGAGGTGTCGAAGGAGGTTCCGCTGGCGCAGGGCGTGGCGGTCGTGAACCGACTGGAGACACACTTTTGGAAGACCTAGTCAACTGGGGAGCAGGGCGGGGGGACGCCGGTTGTCTTGCAACTGTACCAGATGCAGCTGAACGTGCCGGATGACCACGAGGCGGCGCAGATAGTGGTGTACTTGGCGTTGTCGGAGGAGCTGTAGTCTGCGCAGGAGGTAGTTGTCGGATAACGATTGGAGACGCACTTGTCGATGAGGCACGCAACGGTGGAGCAGCAGGTTTCGACGTTGATGACTTGGGCGGCGCCGAACGAGTAGCAGCTCGTGCACTTCCAGTTGCACCACTTGGTGTTGTCTTCGCAGCAGCTGCACCCGCTGCACGTGCCAGCAGCGCCGCCCGAATCGACACGCTGTCCGAAGTAGCCTTTCTGGTAGTCGCGGGGGTGGCCGTCCCCGTGGCAGCCGCGAGAGCGGCGTGCACAGCAGTGGGGTGGTTGGGGGGCAACGGGGCGGGCAGCTCCTTGGGTGCCATGCGGGTGTGATGTGTTGGCCGCGGGGACCCGAGTGGCACAAAGCTGGCAGGGCGAAGGGGCCGAGACAAGAATTTCTCGCCGGTTCGCCTCGGAGCTGCTTGTAAGGATGCCAGCGTCGCCGGCGACGGAGCAATGTGCGGAGCCGTCCGCAGTCCGCGCAAGACCCCGAGCACGGGCGTGCGCGCCTTACCCTGCATCCGCGCCGACTGTGCGAACCCGGAGATGTCATTCGTCATGGACGCACGCGCCGCCGGCGACTTGTCAGCGAGGAGAAGGAACTCGGCTAGCCGCTGTGTGACTGTCGCTTCGCGCTTGAGGGTGATCTTCGACAGGACGGCCGTAACCGTACTGATCTTGATCGTGGACGACTCCTTGGAGCACACAGACGCGATAAGGTCCTTGTCTACGACCACCCCCAGTGGCCAAGGTGCGTCCTTGTTAGCCTGCCGCGGCCACCAGGGCAAGCAGAGCCGCAACCGCCTTGTGGACATCCCTCCCGCCACGGCCGCGTTGCCCTTGACAAGCGCACTACGAAGACGCGTCAGACGGTTCGTATAGGCGTCCAGAATGGCGCGAAGCAACTCCTTTGCATCGGAAGTGGGGATGTGGTTGGCCGGTGCGTAGTGCATCACGGGGGCCAGGCGCTGCCAACGCTGCCGCTTCTGGGGCCGGCCGCCGACTTTCTTCCGCTTAGGCTTGCCATCAGCGCGTCGCATAGCGCTCGGCTCTCCCTCCCGCGAGGAGCCCGACGAGCTGCTAGAGCTGCCCGAGTCAACCTCCTTGACGTTTTCGCCGCCATCGACAGATCCAGTAGGGTGTGGGGCGCCATCCGCGGCAGGAGGTGGGGAGCCTCCACCCGACGAAGTACCGCCGCCCACAACGACACCACCTCCCTCCACAACCACGCCGCCACCCCCCATAACCACACGACCACCCCGCACAATAACACCATCACCCATCGCACCCATTCCACTTTCCAGGGTCAGGCCGAGCACCCCACCTCCCCCGACCTCGCCATCGGCATTGTCTGCGTCCGCATCGGCCTCAAGAATCGCTGCGGCAGCAGCTTGAGCTCTAGCAAGGTCGTCGGACGCGGCTTGAGAAGTTGTCGCCGGTGCTGCCGTGCCGACACTGCTGGGGACACCGTTGGGGGCGCGCTCGGCGCCGCCTGCTGTGGCCTCACCCCTACCAATGGCCGCCCCAGTTGCACCGTCACCACGCCCCGCTCTCCCAGTCCACAACTTGCCACTCGCGCGTCCTCTGCCCCCTGCTTCTTCGCCCCCCGCCCCTTGGCTCGCAGACACGACCAGCTCGTCGCCCATGGTGGGCGGCAGATGACCGATGTCAAGCGGATCGCCAACGCCACAGGCAGCCGCTGACCTCGGCTTGAGCGCCAGAAGAGAGCCAGACGCCGCCATCATGCCGTCGGCGCTCTCGATGTAACGGTACAACATGCTCAGCACTTGCGTCGCGGGAGCGCTGTCCACCACGTTCTGGTCCTCAAACACCGGCAGCCAGAAGATCTTGCCCGTGGTGTCGTAGCCCGACACGTGCACGTGAAAGTTGAAGTTGGTGTTGTTGTTGGAGAAGAACTCAATCATGCCCAATATCTGCTCCAGCCGTGCTTGGGAAACGGGACCCGTGCGCCCTGGGCCGACAAAGCGCAGCAACTGGCTCCAAGTCCGCGCCGCCGCGGCACGCACGGCTGCGGACACCATGACGCCTCCCACGTGGTACAACGAGAAGCGGTTGAGAAGCAGCGCCAGCACCCAAGAGCGCAGCAAGTAGGTCACGAGCGCCGCAAGAAAGACGGAAGAGCGGGGCTCGCCCACGCCGGCAACACCAGCGAGTGCAGTCCGCACCGCCCAGCGCGGGCGGCCGCGGCAACGACGCGGGCAGGCCAAGAGAGGTTCAAAAAGAGCAAAACGGAAGAGCGGGGCTCGGCCACGCCGGCAACACCAGCGAGTGTAGTCCGCACCGCCCAGCGCGGGCGGCCGCGGCAACGACGCGGGCAGGCCAAGAGAGGTGCACCCCGAGGGGCCGTGCGGGACCGGGCCGATCGCCAACAGCGCAGGGCGCGCTTGCGCGCGCTGGCGGGAGGGGGGAGAATCTTGCGCGGTTGATGAGCTGACGCACAGGGGCATTCACGAGACACCGCAGCGCTTACCACCCTCGAGGACCCCAACCAAGAGCGTGGCGGGCCCAGATCACCCGCCGACGGGTGCCCCTGAGCTCACGGGAGGGCCAGTCAATGCCCCAATCTGGGGCCCGTCAAATTGCAGGGGCGAAAAACACTGTAAGAACATCGGCACCCTAGCGCTGCATGAGCCCAATTCATTTTGCAGGCGAAAAGCGCCAAATTCGAGCGACAGCCAGAGCGGCCTGAGGCGGCGTTCAGGAGGGGTTATCCTGGCTTCCTATTGGCTGAATCCGAGGCACGGACAGAAACTGGCTGTTTCGTGCCGTGCCGAGAGCCGAATGCGGGCTGAAAACGCATCGAATGCGCCCCTTGGAGACTAGTGGCACCTTCTCGCCGCAAGAACGGAGGTCTTCCTGGACCGCGATGGAAGGTCGGTTTTCTTGATCCGACTTCGGCAAAATCGCCCCGACCCTACCGAGCCCACAGTAGTTCCGCGTCGGCAGGTCGCATCCGCCGCGACGCCAACCCGACTACCGCAACTCGGGCCCGCCGCGCTCGAGCCGCTACCACTGCGCCATGTCGGCGCCGCCCAAGTATGGGCCGACGCCGATCGCGTCGCGGAACGCCGTGAAGGCGGGCGACGGTAGAGGCTTGGTGAGTCAGTCGGCGGGCATTTCCGCGCTGGGGAGAAAGTAGAAAGCTACGTCCCCGCGCGTCTGGTAGTCACGCACCATGTCGTAGGCGACGTCCACGTGCTTGGTGCGGCCCGTCGCCTCGGGGTTGTTGATCAGTGCAAGGCACGACTGGTTGTCGTCCCCCATCGGCACGGCTTGTCCATCGACGCCAAGCACCCCCAGCAGCTTGCGGAGCCATATGGCCTCCTTCGTAGCCATGGCGGCCGCCACGTACTCGTCCTCGGCGGTGGAAGTTGCCACAGTCGACTGTCGCTTGCTCGCCCACGCAACGAGACCACCGTTGACGGTGAAGATGAAGCCCGTGGTAGACCGACGGCCGTCCACGTCGCCCGCCCAGTCAGCGTCGACGTACCCCTGCAGCGGCTAGCGGCTACCGTACGCCACACCCAGACCTGTTTTGCCGCAAAGGCAGCGTAGCACACCCTTGGCCGCGCGCATGTGAGCTTGCTCGGGGCAAGACATGAAGCGGGACAGCACGCCGACTGCAAACGAAATGTCTGGCCGCGTCATCGTCGACAAGTAGAGCAGGGAGCCTACGAGCGCCGCGTGGCGGTTGCCCTCCGGCACCAGGTCCTTCCCCGTCTTTGCGAGCTTCACCCCCGACGCCATGGGGGTCTCGTTGGGTGTCGCCATCTCCATGCCGAACGCCTCGAGCAGCGCCGCAGCGTGACCCGGGTTTCTCAGAGTAATCGTGCTGGCCTTGCGGTCGCGCATGACCTTGATTGTTGCATTCGGCAGGGGCTAAGTCCAGTACTTATGCCCCTGCCGGGACTTGCGCCCGTCTCTCCGTACTTCGGATTGCGGCCTGTGGGACGGCTGTCCCTCCCTAAGTAGCCCCCCCTATTCGGGCCAGGGGTTACTCTTTCGGCTCTCCTTTCCGTCTGTTTTCGTCTTGTTATTACGGCGCCGGCCTTGCCCCGCGCCGCCCCGTCTTGCTCGCCATCTAAATCTTGGCGTCCCTCTCGAGTCCTAGCCTGTGAGCGCCTTTGCGCCGTCTAGGTCCTCTCGGTAGGTTGACCCTTTAGGTCCTTCTCTTTTGTACTGTCAGTGTGGTTCTAGGGTATTTGTTCGCGCCTTCTTTGTTGCCACATTGATGCCGATGAAGTCCTTTACCTCCGCCATGTCGCGCACGTCAAACGTTCCCGACACTGCTGACTTGACGGCCTTAAAACCCGCCAGGCTCTTGCCCGCATCGATAAGTTCGTCAACGTAGACCAGGATGAAGACGCCTCCGTGCACAGGGTGGTTCCACTTGTAGACGCACGGGTCCACGGGTGACCGAGAGGCGCCCATCTCCTTGAGCTCTTTGTCCAGCTTTATGCCCCAAAGACGTCCCGCCTGCTTTGTGCCGTACA
>Ga0209831_1003254_pt1 | contig 13549 bp, 12 predicted proteins | sample Maine_Asex4_meta_FD_187451 | JGI IMG/M metagenome (GOLD analysis project Ga0209831, IMG submission 187451) | Marine algal microbial communities from Maine, USA - Maine_Asex4_metaG (SPAdes) (version 2) | ecosystem: Host-associated > Algae > Red algae > Unclassified | place: Maine, USA | collected...
CGCGCCCTGCCGCTGGACGACCTGATCGCATCGGCCACGGCCCTGGTGCGGAACGCCGATTCCTTCGTCGGGTCGGACAGCGTCAAGGCCCTGCCCGAAACGCTCGACGTCGCGCTGGGCGACCTGCGCACGCTGCTGGGCGACCTGCGCGAGGCGGATGCGGCGACGAATCTGGCCACTGCGCTGGCCGAGGCGGGCGAGGCCGCGAAATCCATCCGCGCCGCCGCCGACAGCGCCCCGACCCTGATGGCCAATCTCGCGGATCTCAGCGAGACGGCCAATGCCCTGCCGCTGGACGACCTGATCGCGTCGGCCACGCAACTGGTGCAGAACGCCGATTCCTTCGTCGGGTCGGAGGAGGTCGCGGCCTTGCCCGAGGATGTCTCCGCCGCGCTGGACGACGTGCGCGCGCTGCTGGGCGATCTGCGCGAGGCCGATGCCGCGCGGAATCTGGCGCTGGCATTGCAGCGGGCGGGCGAGGCGGCGGCCTCCATCGATGCGGCGGCGAAGGATGCGCCCGCGCTGATCGAGCGCCTGACTGCACTGGCCGCCAATGCCGCCGACCTGCCCCTCGACCGGCTCATCGCCTCGACCGAGGCGCTGATGCGCGAGGCCGGGGCGCTGGTGCAGTCCGACGACGTGCAGGCCGTGCCGCCGCTGATCACCGCGACGCTGGCGGGCATCGACGGGTTGCTGACCGAATTGCGCAGTGCCGAGATCACCGCGCGCCTCGCCACGGTGCTCGATTCCGCCAACAACACCGCCGGCAGCATCAGCCTCGCCGCCCAGGGCGTCCCTGCCGTGCTGACCCAGATCGAGGCGCTGGCCGCGCAGATCCGCACCCTGCCGCTGGACCGGACCGTCGAGCGGACGAATCAGTTGCTGGCCAGCATCGACCGCATCCTGACCGCGCCGGGGGCCGATGAGTTGCCCGAAAGCATGACCGCCGCCTTCGACCAGCTTCGCGTGACGGTGGCCGACCTGCAACGGCGCGACGTGCCGGCGAACTTCAACGCTTCGCTCGTGTCCTTCAACGAGGCGTCCCTCTCGTTCACGGAACTGTCGGCCAATCTCAACGCGGTGCTGCCGCAGGTCAGCGGTCTGGCGGCGCGGGCCGATTCGGTGCTGTCCGAGTTCGATGTCGGCTCGGAACTGAACTACGAGGCCATCACGACCATTCGCGAGATCCGCGATGCCGCCCGCGCGATCACCGCCCTCGTGGCGACGATCGAGCGCCGTCCGAACTCGCTGATTCTGGGGAAATGACGATGATTCGCACCCTGTACCTCCTCGCCGCCGCCGCGCTGCTGGGCGCCTGCGCGACCGTCGCCGATGCGCCGACGCGCTACTACCTGCTGCCGAAACCCACGCCGGTGGAGCGGGTCGTCTTCAGCGACGATACCGTCGCCCTGCGCGAACTGGACCTGCCCCTCTACGCCCGCGCGGCGGAGATCGCGTATCTCGACGCGAACGGCGCGGTGACGCTGGCCGACGAGGATCGCTGGGCCGACGAACCCGCCCGGGCCGCGACCCGCGCGCTGGCCGGATCGCTGCGCGAATCGCTCGGCGCGCCGGTGGTGGTCGAGCCGTGGGGGCGCGCGGTGCAGCCGGTGCTGCGGATCGACGTGGTGGTGGACCGCTTCGTCGGGCGCTTGGGCGGCGAAATGGCCCTGACCGGCGATTTCCAGATCGTGCGCCTCGACGACCGCAAGACCGTCTCGGCCCAGGGCTTCGACATCACAGTCACGGCGCCGGGCGAGGGTTTCGACGCCCTGACCCGCGCCTATTCGGATGCGCTGGCGAAACTGTCGGACGAGATCATCGTCGCGATTCGGGAAGACGCTGTCTGATCGAAGAAGTCCTGCCCCGGACCTGATCCGGGGCCTCTTCAAGCGGAGCGCAATACTTATAAAGGCCCCGGATCGTGGTCCGGGGCAGGGGTGACACTACCCCCGCCGCGCCCCCGGGGCCGTCATGGCGATGCGCATCAGCGCCCGTTCGATCAGCGCGCGCTCCGGCAGGGTGCGCCCGCTGCGCAGGTCCGCCTCCAGCCCGTCGATCTGGGCCAGCGCCTCCTCCACCGCGCCGTGGGGCCAGGCGCGCAGTTGCGAGGCGAAGGTGTCGCGCAGCTTCCAGAAGATCGGCGGGCGCAGCTTGCCCATGGCGGCCCCGGCATCGATGCCCTCGGCCTCCATGACCGCCTGCGCCCGGTGCAATCGCTGGAAGTACAGCGCCAGTACCCGAATCAGCCCGGCCAACCCCGATCCCTGCGCCTCCAGCCGCTCGACCAGCGAGGGGATCGCGCGGGGGCGGCCCATGGCCACGGCCTGGATCGCGGTGTCGTAATCGGCCTCGGCGGCGGGGGGCGCGCAGGCCAGCACCGCCGCCGCCGTCACGGTATCCTCCTCCAGCGCATAGAGCGCCAGCGTCTCGGCGAATCGCTCCGCCTCCCCGAACTGGAACCCGGCCAGCACCTCGCCCAGCGCTGCCCGCGCATCGGGGCCGACGGGGGGCGCGCCCAACTCGCCCAGCATGGCCGAGAATTCCGCCTCCAGCGCCGCGCCCTCCGCCGGATAGAAGGGCAGGGCGACGGCATTGACCGCCCCCTCGAACAGCTTGCGCAGCTTGGACGAGGCCGCGAGCTGCCCCGCCGTCACGATCAGCAGCGCGCCGCCCGCCATCGTCTCCAGCGCCGGTTTGATCGCGGCGGTCGTCGCATCGGTGGCCCCCACCAGCGCGATGACCCGGTCCCCGCCGCCGAAGCTCATGCTGCCGGTCTCGTCCATCAGCATCGCGGGGTCGCGGCGCACGGCGTCGCCCTCCAGCCGCACGAATCGAAAGGGATCGTCGGTCGCGCCGCCCAGTTGCGCGCGGATCGCCTCGTCCCGCCGGGCGGCGACCTGCGTGGCATCGGGACCGTAGAGCAGTATCGCGTGGTGCGCGGGGTCGGGCTTCTTCAGATACCCGCGCGAGCGGGAGGCGGCGAGCTTGGCCACCCGCCTCAGGCCCCCCAGGCCGGATCGTAGGCGACGGCGAGCCGCTGGACGATCTTGTCCGCCACCTCGGTCGCGGCGCGTTTCAGCACCTGCCGCTCCGATACCAGCGTCGCGTATTGCGAGGGTGTGGCGTTGTAGGCGGCAATCGAGCGGACTTTCCCCGTGGCGAGGGGCGCGGCGGAGGGAACCGCGCCGACCCGGCGCAGGGTATAGGTCGTGATCAGGCGGATATTGTAGCGCGTGACCTGGTCGTCATCCTCGATCGCCAGCCCCGACCGCTGCAACTCGGTCCGGGTCGTCAGGGCGAAGGCGGGCGCGCCCGCGACGGGGCGCAGCCGCTCGACCAGCGATTCGTGCAGCCGAAAGCCCAGTTCCCCCGATTCGCGCTCGACCCGCACCGACCGGAACAGCCGCCCCGGCCCGCTGCCGGACCCCCCGCCGTAGAGGGGCCGAAAGCCGCAGCCGCCCAGCGTACCGCCGAGCGATCCGCCGAGCGCCAGCGCGCCCAGCAGGAAGAGCCGTCTATCAGAGCACGACATTCACGATCCGTCCCGGCACAACGATCACCTTTTTGGGGCTGCCCCCGTCGAGCAGCTTCTGCACCGCATCTTCGGCCAGGGCGCGCGTTTCCACAACATCCTTCGGCGCATCCGCCGCAACCGTGATCTCGGCGCGCTTCTTGCCGTTGACCTGAACCGGCATCGTCACCGTGTCGTCGACCAGCAGGGACGGGTCGGCCACGGGCCACGGGGTTTCGACCACCAGCGTGTCATGCCCCAGCTTGGCCCAGGCTTCTTCCGCCAGATGCGGGGTCATGGGGGCCATCAGCAGGATCAGCGATTCGACCGCCTCGCGCAGGGTGGCGGGGTCGGGCCGGGTCGCGGTGCCGATGGCATTGGTCAGGCCGTAGATCTGCGCGACCGCCTTGTTGAAGCGGAAGGCGGCGATATCGTCGGTGACGGCCCGGATCGCGCGGTGAGTCGTCTTGCGCAGGGCGTCGGTGCCGGTGGCGGGGCCGTCCGAATCGCCCACCTTCGCCGCCGCCTCGACCACCAGCCGCCAGACCCGTTGCAGGTGCCGCGCGGCCCCCTCGGCCCCCGATTCGGTCCATTCGACATCGCGCTCGGGGGGGCTGTCGGACAGCATGAACCAGCGCGCGGTATCGGCCCCGAACCGGGCGATGATCGCCTCGGGGTCGATGGTGTTGCGCTTGGATTTCGACATCTTGATCGTCGGGCCGACGGTGACCGTCTCGCCATCCGGGTCGCGCAGCGTGCCGTCCTCGCCGCGCGTGACCTCGTCGGGGGTGAAGAACAGCGTGCGCGTCACGCCCTCGCCGGTGGTCACCTTGCGCGAATACGTCTCGTGCGTGACCATGCCCTGCGTGAACAGCGCCTTGAACGGCTCGACCGAATCGCTCGACAGATGCCCCGTCTTCGCCATCGCCCGGGCAAAGAATCGCGAGTACAGCAGGTGCAGGATCGCGTGTTCGATGCCGCCGATATACTGGTCGACCGGCAGCCACCGATCAACCGCAGCGCGATCCGTCGGCGTCTCGGCCCGGGGGCAGCAGAACCGCGCGAAGTACCAGGACGAATCGACGAAGGTGTCCATCGTGTCCGTCTCGCGCACAGCCTCCTTGCCGCAGGCGGGGCAGGGCACGTGCTTCCATGTCGCGTGGTGCTCCAGCGGGTTGCCGGGGCGGTCGAAGGTGACGTCGTCGGGCAGGCGGACGGGCAGATTCACCTTCTTCTCCGGCACGATCCCGCAGGCATCGCAATGCACCACCGGGATCGGCGCGCCCCAGTACCGCTGGCGGCTGACGCCCCAGTCGCGCAGGCGGTAATTCGTTGTCTTCTCACCCTTTCCGGCTTCGGAGAGGCGATTCGCGACCGCGTCCTTGGCCGCCTCTGTTTCCATCCCGTCAAGGAAATCCGAATTGATGATCTTTCCCGGGCCGACATACGCCTCGGTCCCCACGTCGAAGGTCGCGGGGTCGGCCTCGGCGGGGCAGACGACCGCGCGTACCTTCAGCCCGTATTTGCGCGCGAAATCCAGGTCGCGCTGGTCATGGGCCGCACAGCCGAAGATCGCCCCGGTGCCGTAATCCATCAGCACGAAATTCGCGACATAGACGGGGAACGTCTCGTCCAGGAAGGGGTGCTTCACGCGCAATCCGGTATCGAACCCGCGCTTTTCCGCCTTTTCCAGCGCCTCCTCGGAGGTGCCCAGCTTGCGGCATTCGTCGATGAAGGCAGGCAGGCCCTCGACCGTCCCGGCCAGCGCCTTCGCCAGCGGATGTTCGGGCGAGATGGCCGCGAATCCCATGCCGTAGAGGGTGTCGGGCCGGGTGGTATAGACCTCCAGTTCGGTCCAGTCGGGGGCAATTGTGCTCGCTTCAATGTCGAACCGCATCTGAAGCCCGTGCGACTTGCCGATCCAGTTGCGCTGCATCACGCGCACCTTCTCGGGCCAGCCGTCCAGCCCGTCCAGCCCCGCCAGCAGTTCCTCGGCATAATCCGTGATCCGGAAGAACCACTGCGTCAGTTCGCGCTTCTCGACCGGCGCGCCGGAGCGCCAGCCGCAGCCGTCGATCACCTGTTCGTTGGCCAGCACGGTCCGGTCGACCGGGTCCCAGTTGACCGTCGCGCTCTTGCGGGTCAGCAGGTCGGCTTCCATGAAATCGAGGAACAACGCCTGTTGCCGGGCGTAGTATTCCGGGTCGCAGGTCGCGAATTCCCGGCTCCAGTCGATGGCCAGCCCCATGGCCTGCAACTGCTCGCGCATGGCGGCGATATTGGCATAGGTCCATTCGGCGGGGTGCGAGCCGCGCTCCATCGCCGCGTTCTCGGCGGGCATCCCGAAGGCGTCCCAGCCCATGGGGTGCAGCACGGCGAAGCCCTGCGCAGACTTGGCCCGCGCGACCACGTCGCCCATGGCGTAGTTGCGCACATGGCCCATGTGGATGCGCCCCGACGGGTAGGGAAACATCTCCAGCACGTAGTATTTGGGTCGGTCGGTCGCCGCTTCGTCCGTCTCGAAACAGCCCTTCCCGGTCCAGACCTTCTGCCATTTCGCTTCGGCGGTTACGGCCTGATAGATCCGCCGGTCCTCGTCATGCGCCATCGGGAAACTCCTGCATCGTCCAGCGTTGCGGGGGGTTTCGCATATCGGCGCGCGAAGTCAAAGCCCTTGCGCACCGCGTCAGCGGTCGACGTCGTCGATGCGCAGCTGCCGCGCGCGGGTCAGGATCGCATCCTCCAGCCGGCTGGTCGTGGCGGGGTCGACGGCGGCGCTCTGCCAGACCCCGGCGGGCGTCAGCGTCTCGCGGAACACCGACACGTCCAGCGCCGTGGCGGTCAGGTCGGCATCGCGCACATAGGCCGTCACGCGCACCCGCTCGTCAGCGCCGCCGGCGGCGGTGCCCCAGTCGGTCGCGATGACGCCCGAGAACGTGTCGATCGAGGCCAGCGGCAGGAAGGACAGCGTGTCGAGCGAGGCGCGCCACAGATACTTGTTCACCGGCAGGCGGTTCTCGTCCGGGTTCGAGCGCAGCCCGGCCAGCAGCGAGTTCTCGCCGGAGAAGATGGTCCCGTTATCGGGGTCCCAGCCGTCCCGGTCGGCATTGCGCAGGTATTCGTACTGCTCGCCGCCCTTCTCGACCCGGGCCGTATCCGTGAGCGAACACCCGGCGACGGCAACCATCACGCTTGCCGTTCCTAGAAAGCGGGCAAGAAAACACGAGTCCATGACTGAAGCCTCATCCCAAACATTGAAGTGGGTATCAGGCTACAGGCTCCGCCGGTTCCCGCAAAGCTTTTTGGGCGCGAAGTGTCTGTGGCGTATTTGATACAGATATCGTCGATATGCGTTGCGCAATACCGTTCCGGTTGACCGGTGGGCGTATTTTGCTGATTTTCCATCCACAGGAGGGGCGCAACGCCCATTCTAGATTTTTGTAGAGTCGACAACGTAGCGCTTCCAGAAGACAAAGAACGTTGTGTATTCAACACAGGAACAGGTGAACGCATGAATAAGTTTCTGATGGGTGTCAGTGCCCTCGCCCTCGCCAGCACCGTCGGTGTCGGAAAAGCCGAAGCAGTCGAGTGGGATCTCGATTGGGGTGGCTACTACAACTCGGCCATCATCTATCGCGACAGCGATACGCTCAACAGCGACCAGGAAGGCATCGACGTCGTTCAGGACGGCGAGATCCACTTCACGCCCTCGATCGTCACCGATAACGGCCTGGAATTCGGCGTCGTCGTCGAGATCGAAGCCGACCCGACCGCCGGTCAGACGATCGACGACTCGCATGTCTATGTCGAGGGTCCCTTCGGCCAGCTCGTCCTCGGCTCCGAAAGCGGCGCGGCGTCCAAGATGCACTACGGTGCCCCGAACGTCGGCTGGTTCGGCGCAGCGGATGGCGGCGATGTCGACGGCTACCTCCTCCTCGGCGGTCTGAACTTCGGTCGCAGCCCTGCCTGGGCCGGTGCCGCGAATCGCATCTCCTACTACACCCCGCGCTTCTCCGGTTTCCAGGTCGGCGCGTCCTACGCGCATGACGACAACCAGAACAAGAGCAGCCCGAACGCCATTTCCGTCGGCAAGAACTACGATGTCGGCGCCAACTACATCGGCAATTTCGGCCTGTTCAGCATCAAGGTCGGCGGCGTCTATTCCCGCGCCGAAGGTATCGCGGCCGACGCGATCAACGGCGAGTACGTCAATGGCGGCGATGTCAACGGCACGCCGATCTCGTTCGCTCCCGGCACGGTGATCCCGCTCACCGCCATCGTGACGAAGCCCGCCACGCCAGCCATCAACAACCCCGGCGATTCCGACATGTACGGCGGCGGCATGCAGCTCGGCTACGGCGGCTTCACCGTCGGTGCCAACTACACCACGCAGGACGTTGCGGGTGAAAACGACGAGCGCGACTACTACGATGTCGGCGTGCAGTACAAGACCGGCCCATGGGGTGTTTCGTTCCAGTGGGCGCACTCCGAGCAGGGTGCACTCGAAGGCGACAACTACCTCGGCGCGGCAACCTACAACATCGGCCCTGGCGTGACCGCAGGCGTCTATGCCGGTTACGGCGAAGCCGATGTCGGCGGCGGCAACAATGTCGACGGCTTCCTCGTCGGCACGGGCTTTGCCCTCTCCTTCTGATCGGTTTCCGATCCGACGAGACGGAAAGGGCGGGAGCAATCCCGCCCTTTTCCATTTGCGGCTTGTCTTTTCGGCCCCCCGGCGCAATATCCCGCCCATGAACGCCCTCGCCGACATCCGCACCCGCATCGCCGCCGCCGAAACCCGCGCCGGGCGTCCCGCCGACTCCGTGACGCTCATCGCCGTGTCCAAGGTCCAGCCCCTCGCCCGGGTCGAGGCGCTGCTGGAGGCGGGCCACCGGGTATTCGGCGAGAACCGCGTGCAGGAGGCCCAGGGCAAGTGGCCGGATCTGCGCGAGCGCCATGACGGGATCGACCTGCACCTGATCGGCCCGCTCCAGACCAACAAGGTCAAGGCCGCGCTGCCCCTGTTCGACACGATCCAGAGCGTCGACCGCCTGCGCCTCGCGGTCAGGATCGCGACCGAGGCCCAGGCCTTCGGTGCCTGCCCCGCCCTCTATGTCCAGGTGAATACCGGCGAGGAAAAGCAGAAGGCGGGCATCGCGCCCGGCGACGCCGACACCTTCATCGCCCGGTGCCGCGAGGAAATGGACCTGACCATCGCGGGCGTCATGGCCATCCCCCCCGCCGACCAGCCCCCCGAACCGCATTTCGACCTGCTGGCCCGGATCGCCGAGCGCAACGGCGTGGCCGAGATCAGCATGGGCATGAGCGCGGATTTCGAAACCGCCATCGCCTGCGGCGCGACCTGCGTTCGGGTCGGGTCGGCCCTGTTCGGCGCCCGCGACCCCGCCGCGATCACGGGGACCGGATGACGACGCGGGTGCGGGGCGTCCACCGCTCGACGATCCAGCGCAGGTCCGCCAGCGCGAACGCAAGGCACCCGGCGGTCGGATAGCGCGGCCCCCGCCAGCAATGCACGAAGATCGCACTGCCCGCCCCCGGCACCGCCGGATGGCGGTTGTGGTCGAGCACCAGCACCAGATCGTACAGCGTATCCCCCCGCCGCATCCGCTCGTGCGAGCAGGCATAGGGCAGGCGCACCGGGCCGTTATAGGCCGCCGAATCGCCGGAATCGTCCGACCACCCGTCGCCCGGCCCGGTCGGGATCAGCGGCAGGGCGGTGGCGGGGCGGACCATGCGGTCGGCGCGGTAGTACCCGCCCTCGATTCGCCAGACCCCCACCGGCGTCGCCCCGTCCCCCTCGCGCTTGTCGCGCCGGATGCCGCCGCGCCCGATGGCGCAGGGCAGGACCCGCCCCGCGAACCGCGCCCGCCCCTGCGGCCCGACGACGAGCGCGCTCATGCCCGGGCGGCGAGGCGGTCGATGGCGGCTTGCAGCAGGTCGGGCCGCGCATGGTGCGCCATATGCCCGACCCCGGGGGCGACCGCGACGGTGACGTCGCGCAGTTGCGCCGCGAATTCAGTGACATGCTGGTCGACGCCCAGCAACCAGTCCAGCTCCCCGTGTACCACCTCGACCGGCACGGTCAGGCCCGGATAGCGCGGGGCCATCCTGCGCAGGGCCAGGTGCAGCGAGGCCAGATCCTGCCCGTTCGCCTCCAGCGTACTCGCCCGCAGGGAGAGTGGCGCACCGACGTAGTCGATATAGCCGGGGGGCGGCGATTGCGGGCGGAAGGCGCGGGTGACGAAGGCCTCGATCGACCCCTCCGCTGCCTCGCGCGACAGCTTCGCCTGGTACAGATCGACCCCGACCCGCCCGATCCCGAGGGTCTGGAACACCGTGGCCCCCGCCCCCCAGGGCATCGTCGCGCCGGATACCGGAACGACCCCGGCCACATCCTCCGGAAAGTCGAGCGCCCAGGCCATCGCCACCGCGCCGCCCCAGCTATGCCCGACGACGATCGGCCGCCGCACCCCCATCGCCAGCGCCGCCTTGCGCAGATGCGCCGCCTGCCGCGCCGGGGGCCAGGCCCCGGGTCCGCGCGCCGAATAGCCGAAGCCCGGACGGTCCATCGCGATGACCCGGTGAGTGCGCGCCAGCCGGTCCATCAGCGAAAAGCTCCAGTCGCGCAGGTTCACGCTCGCGCCGTGGATCAGGATCACCGGCGGCCCGGTACCCGCGCCTCTCTCCAGCATATGCACAGGCAGGCCGTCGACATCGACGATCCGGCCCAGCGGCGGAAAGGCGCGCTCCGCCACGTCGTCGGACAGGGGCGTCGCCACGCGCCCCGAGCAGGACACGGCGGTCGCCAATGCCCCGAGGGCCGCTCCGGCAGCCAGAAAATTGCGTCGTCGCATCGGAATCTCCTTCGCCCCGTGATCTGGGGGCGAGGGGGCGCGATGGCAAGTCGCCGCGACATCACAGCAGATGCCCGCTCCGCGCCGCCTTGGTCGCCAGATAGGCGTCGTTCTGCGCCGTGCGCCCCACCGCCAGCGGCACGCGCCCGGCCACGCGGATGCCGTTGCGCTCGAAGGCCGCCGTCTTGCGCGGATTGTTCGTCATCACCTCGACCGCGTCGAAGCCGAGGGACCGGAGCATCAGCGCCGCCACCCTGAAATCGCGCTCGTCATCCTCGAACCCGAGGCGGTGGTTGGCGTCGACCGTATCGAATCCCTGGTCCTGAAGGGCATAGGCGCGCAGCTTGTTGGCCATGCCGATCCCGCGCCCCTCCTGCGCCAGATACAGCAGCACGCCGGCCCCGTTGGCCGAGATCTGTGCCAGTGCCGCGCGCAGTTGCGGCCCGCAATCGCATTTCAGCGAGCCGAGCTGGTCGCCCGTGTAGCATTCGGAATGCGCGCGCACGAGCACCGGCTCGCCCCGGGGCGGGTCGCCGACGAGGATCGCGAAATGGTCCGGCCCGCCATCCGAGGGGCGAAACCCGAAGACCCGCGCCTCCGCCGCCAGCGACAGCGGCACATGCGCGTCGGAGAACCGCTCCAGCGTCAGGGTCCGGGCATCCAGCGCCGAGGCGAGGGAGGCTTCGGGGGCATAGAGCAGCCCGGTCGGATATTCGCGCCGGCGCAGGGGGGCGAGGATGGCGGCGGGCAGCAGGCGCGCGGCCTTGCACAGGCGCACCGCAAGCCGGGCCAGCGGCACATCCCCGTCGCCCCCGTCGCGCGTTCCCTTGCGCAGGGTCTCGAACGGTCCCTTCATCGGGTTGTCCAGATCGCCCGCCGGATCGGCCAGCGCGGCCACCAGCATGCGGTCCTCCGGCAGGGCGAGCCGCGCGATATCGCCGTCATAGGCCCGCATCTTCAGCACCGCCGCCCGGCGCCCGGTCAGGGCCAGCACCGCGTCGCCCCGGGCATGCAGCGCCGCGAATCGATCCGCCTGCACCGTCTCCGCACTCGCGACCAGCGTTTCGCCCAGCACGGCGACGGCCCCCCGGCGCAATTCGCCCAGGGTCTGTTCGAGACGGTCCTGATCGGTGCCGCTGAGGGACTTCATGTCGTCATACCCTGAAACATATCCGTGATCACGGTGACACCTGCGTGAGAAGGCTGACATAAACCTGTCGAAGCCGCACGCCCAACAAAACTTTGTGTCAGGAGAGAGTGAGGCAACGGAGGCACACCATGAGCACGATGAAGAAGATTCTGCTGGTCGACGACGACGAGGACCTGCGCGAGGCCCTGGCCGACCAGCTCGTCCTGACCGAGGAGTTCGACGTCTTCGAGGCCGGGACCGGCGGCGCGGGCATCGACAAGGCGAAATCCGCGCATCACGACCTCATCATCCTCGACGTGAACCTGCCCGACATGGACGGGCGCGAGGTGTGCCGCCTGATGCGCAAGCAGGGGGTCAAGACCCCGATCCTGATGCTGACGGCGCAGATCACCGACGCCGACACGATCCTCGGCCTCGATTCGGGGGCGAACGACTACATGACCAAGCCGTTCAAGTTCGCCGTCCTCCTCGCCCGCCTGCGCGCGCATCTGCGCCAGCACGAGCAGAGCGAGGACGCCGTCTTCTCGATCGGTCCCTACACGTTCCAGCCGAGCATGAAGCTGCTGACCGACGAAGCTTCGAGGAAGATCCGCCTGACCGAGAAGGAATGCAATATCCTGAAGTTCCTCTACCGCGCGGGCGGGTCGGTCGTCGGGCGCGACGTGCTGCTGCACGAGGTCTGGGGCTACAATGCCGGGGTCACGACCCACACGCTGGAAACCCATATCTACCGCCTGCGCCAGAAGATCGAGCCGGACCCCTCGGAGGCCCGCCTGCTGGTGACGGAGCAGGGCGGGTACCGGCTGGCGTCGTGAAGACGCGACTCGCAACCTCCTGCCCCGGATCGGGTCCGGGACAGGAGCGGGCAGGGAATCAGCGCCCGGACCGGCGGGGATGCATGAAGCTGATGGGCTTGTCCGGGGCGACGACATTGCGCACCGGACCCCAGATCTCGGCCATCGTCAGATCCGCCATCGGCGTCGTCACCATGCCCAGCGCCGTCGCCTGCGCCTTGTCGATCACGACATCCCGCGCGGAATAATCCACGAGCAGGCGGTCGGCATCGGCGTCGATGCAGTCATGCATCAGGTCGCGGTACCACCCGGTGCTGATCCGGTGGCTGCGCAGGACGGCGGCGGCGGTCTTGTCCTGGATCTCGTCGTATCCGCGCTGCTGGTGCAGGTACAGCGCCGTGCCGTCGGCCATCGACCGTTTCTCGCCCGCGCAGAACAGCGCGACGGCGGCGCTGGCGATTTCGGACATCGCCACCGTCTCGACCGGCACGGGCAGGTTCTTGAGCACGTTGACCGCGAACTGGCTTGAGAAGGTGGACCCGCCCTGCGAACTGATATTGATCCGGATGGCCTCGGCCCCCCCGATCACGGCATTCTGGGCGGCGGAGGCCAGGTTCGACATCGTCGTATCGTCGACCCGGGCGACGAAGTTGATGATCGCCGTGCCGCCCTTGTAGTTGGGCGGGGGCGGGCCGAAGGCGGGAGGACGCGGCATGGATACCGCCGCCGTCGCGCCGGGTTTCGCGGCCCCGGCATCCTTCGCGAGGGCAGGCGCGCCGACCGCCGCGACGACCGCGCAGCCCAGCAGAACGGATCGAAGGGATGGGTATGACATGGGAAGTTTCTCCGCTTACTGATTAACGAAGTTTCAATAGCACATCATGCGTGTACCTTGTCCAGTCTTCCCTTCATTCGATCCCAAGCGCCGCCCCGCGCCGTTCACAGTGCCTTGCGGAAGGTGACCTTGTCGTCGCCCGCATCCCAGAAATCGCGGATGCGCGCTTCCTCGCCGTAGCTCAGCGCGGCGTAGAAGGCGCGGGTATCGGCGAAACCGTCGGTGCCGGAGGTATCGACGATCACCAGCCGCGCTCCCCGTTCGCGCAGGGCCGCCTCGACCCGGGCGACGAGGGCCGCGCCGTGGCCGCTGCGGTGCCGCGCGGGCATCACCGCGATGGCGAGCATGTTCCACGTCCCCTCCGTCATCTCCTCCGGCACG
>Ga0209831_1003257_pt1 | contig 13539 bp, 10 predicted proteins | sample Maine_Asex4_meta_FD_187451 | JGI IMG/M metagenome (GOLD analysis project Ga0209831, IMG submission 187451) | Marine algal microbial communities from Maine, USA - Maine_Asex4_metaG (SPAdes) (version 2) | ecosystem: Host-associated > Algae > Red algae > Unclassified | place: Maine, USA | collected...
CCGGTAGTCCCGGTACGCGAAGGCGGTCGAACCGGTGTGGCCGTCGCCGGCCTGCACCGTGTTGTGCTCGCTCGCCCAGGCCAGCTGCTCGCGCGACAGGGAAATGCCGTCCACGTGACAGCCGGCTTCGGCCAGACGTCGCCCCAGCGCGCCCCACCCGCAGCCGATCTCCAGCACCCGGGCCCCGGGCGCGGGTTCGAGGTGCGTGACGACGCGATCCAGCTTGGCGCGTTGCGCGTCCGGCAGCGAGCGCTCGTCCGCCTCGTCGAACATGCCCGAGGAGTAGCTCATCGTCTCGTCGAGCCACAGCGAGTAGAAGGCGTTGCCCAGGTCGTAGTGGTAGGCGATGTTCCTGCGACTGCCGCGCACCGAGTTGCGGTTGCCCCAGTGGTTGAACAGGTTGAGAAACCGGGACCAGCGACCACCGCTCAGGGCCTGCGCGATCGCTTCCTCGTTGCGCATGGTCAACGTGAACAGGGAGACCAGATCGTCCGAGCTCCAGTCGCCGCGCAGGTAGGACTCGGCGAACCCGACCTCGCCCGAGCGCACCATGTGCTTGAGCGGCTGCCAGTTGTGCAGCTCGATGGAGGCGTTGCCGTACGGCTCGTCGGTACGGGTGCCGTGACGCGTCACGTGCCCGTCCGGCCAGGTGACGATCAGCTGACCGTCGCTGATGCCGTCCAGCAGGTGGTCAAAGCGGGTGCCGAGCAGGTTGGCGATACCCTGGCCCAGCCGGTCGCGCCACGGCATCGACGGTATCGAGGGCAGGGGCGTCGACGGTGCCGCGCGATTCTTCAGTTCGGTCGTCATGAGGGTCCTGTGGAATCGCGGCGGGCGGAAGGCCGTTTCGTGGGGGCGTCGCGCACGGTCGGCGACAACGGCACGTGGGAGAACAGCGGGACACGCTTGAGCCACAGCTTCAGCGCCTCGAGATGGATGCCGGCGGTGACCTTGAACGTCATCAGCGGCATGGACAGCACGGTGCGCAGCAACGTGCGGGCGGTGAGCTCGTGACGCGCGGCCACGTAGCTGGCGGTGATCAGCGAACCGTGCTCGTCGCTCACGCGGATCACCACGACCTGCCGGTCGGCAGGGTCGTTGAGACGAAAGGCGTAATGCATGTCCATGTGCGCGAACGGCGACACGAACAGTGCCTTGTCGGCCGCCTGCTCGATCCAGCCGCCACCGTCGCGGGACGCCTCCACCGGCAGCACGTAGGCGTGGCGTTCGCCGAAGGTGTTGTGCACCTCGTGCACGACGGCGTAGGTGCGTCCGGCCCGGTCCTGGCAGTAGTACAGGCTCAGCGGGTTGAAGGCGTAGCCGAGCACCCGCGGGTAGCACGACAGCAGCACGCGCGCGGGTGCCGCGTCCAGCCCGGCGTGCGCGAGGCGGCGCGACACACCCTCCACCAGGGTCTCGTGCGGGTGCTCCGGGTCCCCGAAGTCGCGATCGTGGAAGGCGACCAGGTCGAAGCGATTTCGCGAGAAACCGCGCAGGCGTTGCGCGAGCGCATCGATCTGCGCCAGGTCCAGCAGCAGCGAGAAGACGCGGTAGCGCAACACGTGCTCTCGGGGTCGGCGACGCCGGTGGTACACCTCGCCCCGATACAGGGCCGACCCCGATATCACGCGGCGATGTCTTCCGCACCGTCCGTCGCCGTCACCACGATGCGCGAGGACGGCAAGGCCAGCGTCCAGGGGCGCGACAGGCCGCCGAGCTGCTCGGCGACCGCCAGACCGGACTGCACCGCGTCCTCGTGGAAACCTGCGCCGAAGTAGCTGCCGCAGTACCAGCTGCGCCGCTTGCCCTGCAGGCGCCACAGCCGCTGCTGCGCCTGCCAGGTCTCGGCGGTGAAGATCGGGTGCTCGTAGCGCTGGCTGCGCAGGATGCGGGCCGGATCCGGTGGCTCGGACGGATTCAGGGTCACGATGTAGTCGGTGTCGCCCGGCAGGTTCTGCAGCCGGTTCAGCCAGTAGCTGACCGAGACGCGCGAGGGGTCCGGGCCGCTGCGTTCCACGTAGTTCCAGCTGCACCAGGCGCGGCGGCGTTTCGGCAGGAACCGGATGTCGGTGTGCAGGATCGCCAGATTCGCCTCGTAGGCGAACGGCGACAGCAGCGCACGCTCCTGGGTGTCGGGCGCGTCCAGGCAGGCGAGCGTCTGATCGGCGTGCGAGGCGAACACCACGTGATCGGCGTCCACGGTGTCGCCGTCGCGCGAGTGCACGCTGACCCGGTCCGGACGCCGCTCGACGCGGCTGACGTGGAAGTCGGTGCGGATACGGCTGCCGGCGGCCTCCAGCGCGGCACGCACCGCCGTCACGTAGCTCAGGCTGCCCTGGCTCACGGTGCGCCACTGCGGGCGCCCGGTGAGCCTGAGCAGACCGTGGTTGTCGCAGAAGCGGATGAAGGCGGCGGCCGGGTAATCGAGCATGGTGCTCTGTGAGGTCGACCAGATCGCCGCGCCGAACGGCAGCAGGTGATCTTCCAGGAACTCGCGCGAGTAGCCGCGCTCGTTCAGGTACGCGCCCAGCGTCACGGTGGAGTCGGGCGGGATGTCGTCGGCCGCCTCGCGGTAGAAGCGCACCAGGTCGCGCAGCATGCGCCAGTAGCGCGGCCTGAGCACCAGGCCCGGCTGCGCGAGCATGCCCAGCGGCGGCCCGCCGGCGTACTCGAAGCGACCATCGTCGCGCGAGACCGCGAACGACATGTCGGACGCCTCGGTGGCCACGCCCAGCTCCGCCATCCAGGCGGTGAAGTTCGGGTAGCACGGCTCGTTGTAGACGATGAAGCCGGTGTCCACGCGCGGGCCGCCCCGCGCGCCGAGCTCGGCGGTGTGCGCGTGCCCGCCGAGCCGGTCGTCCTTCTCGATCAGCGTGACGCGGTGGCGACGCGACAGCAGCCAGGCGGCGGACAGTCCGGCCGCGCCGGCACCGATGACCGCTATGTGCATTTTTCCTTCCTGATCCATCGGGGCGAGTCTACCTTCGGTCGGTGTTATGCGTGGTGATACGATGACGAAGACCGCCCGGCGCTGTTTCACCCTGCCCCGTCGGACGCCCCCTGCCCGTGCCCCCTCCTCCGGATTGGCCCAGATTCCCACCGTGCCCTCTACAGCGACGACGCCAGGTACCGAGACGGCCGCGACGCTCAGGAAGACGATGGGCGACGCCCTGGTCGCGATCGGTCGCGATCGCGACGAACGCTCGTTCGCGCTGATCTACGACTATTACGCCGGCCGGATCAAGTCGTTCCTGATGGGCAAGGGCATGAACGAGGACACCGCCGAGGAGCTCACCCAGGAAATCATGCTCACGGTGTGGCGCCGGGCCGAGTCCTACGACCCGAAGAAGGCGGCCGCCAGCACCTGGCTGTTCACCATCGCCCGCAACCGGCGGATCGACTACCTGCGCGGCAACTCGCGCATCGAGGTCGAGCTGGACGACGAGATGCTCGACGTGGGCACCACCGAGAACGACACCCAGGCGCGCTTCGTGGCCAACGAGCAGTCCGCGGTGCAGCTGGAGGCGGCGCTGGAGCGGCTGCCGCCCGAACAGCGTCAGGTCATGCACCTGTCCTATTTCCGTGGACAGTCTCACGGGGCCATCGCCAAATGGCTGGATCTGCCCATCGGAACGGTCAAGAGCAGGATCCGACTCGCCATGCAGTCCGTAAGGTCACACTTACAGGATGGAGGCGATCCGCTGGACCGCAACGACTACCTCGACGCCGACTGACCATGGGCTCTGCCCACCTGTTTCGAGCCCTTTCCGTCCCGAGTCCTTCCCGAGTCCTCATGGGTACTTCACACCACTTGTCCGCCGAGACGCTTCTCGACTACGCGTCGGGTTCCCTCTCGGTCGCCATGGAGACAGTGGTGGCCTGTCACTTGACCGTGTGCGCGCACTGCCGTGCTCAGGCCGCGATCGCCGATGCCGTGGGCGCGGCCGAGATGAACGCGGCTGACGCGCAGCCGATGAACGCCACGGCCGACAGCGTGCTGGCCCGTTCGGGCGAGCCCCGTGCACCGCGCACGCAGGGCACGGGCGGGTCGGGCGACCCGTTCCCGGGCGCGCACGATGGCCGGGTGCCGCGCCCGCTGCAACGGTTGCTGCCCGGCTCGCTGGACGATGTGCCCTGGCGGCGCGTGGCGCCGGGCATCAAGCAGTACAACCTGTCGGACGAGCCGCGCCATCAGGGCGCCTTCAAGCTGCTGCACCTTGCGCCCGGCGTCGTGCTCAGCGGGCACACCCACAACGAGCGCGAACTGACCTACCTGGTGAAGGGCTCCTACCTGGACGAGATCGGCCGGTTCCGGGCCGGTGACATCGCCGACCTGGGCGGGGACGTGGTGCACCAGCCGGTGGTGGACACCGACGAGCCCTGCATCGCGCTGATCGCCACCGACTCGCCGGTGCACTACACCGGCGTGTTCGCGCGGCTGATCCAGCCGTTCGTCGGCATCTAGATCCGGCGTCCGGATCCGGCGTCAGGCCGCTGCGCGGTCCGTGTCGCGGTAGCTGCCGTCGAGCACCGTCTCCCACCAGTTCCGATTGTCCAGGTACCAGTCGATGGTGCGCTCGATGCCCACCTCGAAGGTCACGGCCGGCTCGAATCCCAGTTCGGTGCGGATGCGCGTCGCATCGATCGCGTAGCGGAAGTCGTGTCCGGCACGATCGGTGACGTGTTCGATCAGCGATGTGCTCGGCCGTCCGGCGGCTGCGGGTGCATCCGGGTAGTGCTCGCCCAAGGCGGGATCGGCCGCGAAGCGTCGGTCCAGGAGCCGGCAGATCAGCTGCACGATGTCGATGTTCGCCCACTCGTTGCAGCCACCGATGTTGTAGGTCTCGCCCGGCGTGCCGCCCCCGATCACGCAGGCGATGCCGCGCGCGTGGTCCTCGACGTACAGCCAGTCGCGCACGTTGCGCCCGTCGCCGTAGACCGGCAGGGCGAGCCCGCGCAGCACGTTCAGGATCACCAGCGGCACCAGCTTTTCGGGAAAATGGTACGGGCCGTAGTTGTTGGAGCAGTTGCTGGTGGTGACGCTCAGCCCGTAGGTGTGGTGCCACGCCCGCACCAGGTGGTCCGAGGCGGCCTTGCTGGCCGAGTACGGCGAGTTCGGTGCGTAGGGGGTGCGCTCGCTGAAGGCGGGATCGTCCGCGCCGAGCGAGCCGAACACCTCGTCGGTGGACACGTGGTGGAAGCGGTGCGTATCGGGTGCGGCGCCTTCGAGCAGCCAGACCGTGCGCGCCGCCTTGAGCAGGCTCATCGTGCCGAGCACGTTGGCCTGCACGAACGCGTCCGGCCCCTCGATCGAGCGGTCGACGTGGCTCTCGGCGGCGAAGTGCACCACGGTGTCGAGCGCATCGTCGCGCAGTAGCGATGCCATGCGTCCGGTGTCGTTGATGTCGGCCACCTCCAGCCGGCAACGTGTGCCGAGCAGGCCGTCCAGGTTGGCGCGATTGCCGGCGTAGGTCAGCGCATCGACCACCACGACGTGATCGTCCGGGTGCTCCTGCAGCCACCAGCGCACGAAGTTGGCACCGATGAATCCGGCCGCACCGGTGACGAGCAGGCGGCGGGTCGGAATGTCCCGGCGGGTCGCCGTCATGCGAGTTCTCCGAGCATGCGCACCAGATCGGCACGCCAGTGGTCAGGTTGCAGCCCGAGGGCCGCGGCGGACGGTGCGATCTCGAGCACGCTGTAGGCGGGACGGGGTGCGGGCAACGGGTACTCGCGGGTGGTGATCGGCCGCACGCGAGCCGCGTTCTCCAGCAGCCCGAGGGCGGTGGCCTCGTCACGGATGGCCTGCGCGAAGTCGTACCACGAGGCCACGCCGGCACCGCTCCAGTGCAGGGTACCGGACACGCGCCCGGTCGCCGCCGCCCAGCAGGCACCGGCGAGCGAACGGGCCCAGGTGGGCGCACCGATCTGGTCGGCCACCACGCCCAGCTCGTCACGCTCGCCCATCAGGCGCAGCATGCTCTTGACGAAGTTCTGCCCGTGCGAGGAGTACACCCAGGCAGTGCGCAGGATGGCGGCCTCAGGGGCGGCCTCGCGCACGCGCTGCTCGCCGTCGAGCTTGGTGCGCCCGTAGACGCTCAGCGGCCCGGTCGGTGCGTCGGTGGCGAACGGACGACCGTCGCTGGCGCCGAACACGAAGTCGGTGGACACGTGCACCAGGTGCGCGTCGGCTGCGGCCGCTGCGGCGGCCAGGTGCCCCGCTCCGGCGGCGTTGACCGCGTGCGCCGCCTCGGGCTCGCTCTCGGCGCGGTCCACCGCGGTCCAGGCCGCGGCATTGATCAGCGCATCGGGAGCGAGTGCCGCCACTGCTGAGCGCACCGCATCCGCATCGCGGATGTCCAGCCGCTCGTCACCGGTCCCGTTCAGCGGCAGCAGCTCCACATCGGCCGGGCAGGTGCGCAGCAGTTCGTGAAACAGCTGCCCGCGCGCACTGCCGGCGACGGCTACGCGGCGCAAGACCACTGCTCCAGCGTCTGCTCGAACCGGAAGTCGGCCGCGGTGCTGAGCGTCAGGAGGCCGTGCGCGAACCCGGGCGGCACTCACGGCTGCCGCTTGTTCGACGCCGACAGCTCCACCCAGACCCACTGCCCGAAGGCCGGCGGTATCCAGGGCCCTATCGATGCGTGGGGAATGCGGGCTACTCGGTCTTGCTGCTGTCGTTCCCGAGGTCCACCAGCGATTCGGTGCGTGCGTGTCGTCGCTGCAGCGTATCCATGGCCCATTCGATCTGCTTGCTGCCCTGTATGACGAGCACCTGCAGCAGCACGATGGCGACAAAGCACCAGAACAGCAGCGCGTCGCGGCTACCGTCGACAGGTGCGAGCAGCCCTGTCACGACGAACAGCGTGTGTACGGCAACCATGAGGGCAACCGATATGCCGACGCTGTACCCCCGCGCTCTCAACCGATGGTGCAGATGATCACGGCCCGCCTCGAACGGGGAGCGACGTTCGATCATGCGACCGACCATCACGGCAACCGTCTCCAGCAACGGCAGGCCGAATATCCACCCGGCAGCCACTGGTGACATGGCGACCGGTTGAGTCCCTGCCTGGGTCAGACTGATGACGTACCACGACAGGATGAGCCCGAGCAGCATGCTGCCCGAGTCGCCGAGGAACAGGGTGGCACGTGGCCGGAACAGTCGGCTGTTGAGCCACAGGAAGGCGGCCAGTAGCGCGCAGACGGCAGACAGCGCGTAGGCATCTTCCATTCGGCCAGCTGACGTGGCGAGCCAGGCCAGGGCGGCGAACGAGCTGAGCAGGATGCCGCCGGACAGGCCATCCAGCCCGTCGATCATGTTGATCGCGTTGATGACGCCGACGATGCAGACCACGCTGAACACCACCGATACCCAACCATGCATCAGTAGCGGATCGCCACCGAGAATGCTGCCGATCGACTCGATCCGCACGTCACCCGCGAGCACCATCGCCAGTGCGATGAGCAGCTGCAGCACGAATCGCACCCGTGCACCCAGGTCCAGCTTGTCGTCGATGAACCCCATCAGCAATATCGCGCCGCCAAGCGCGAGCAGTACCGGCGGCAGGTGCCCCCCCATTGGCATGGCTAAGCTGACTAGCAGGCACAGATAGATGCCGATTCCGCCTACCAGCGGTACCTCGCCGACGTGTCGCTTTCGCCCGCTGGGACGGTCGACCAGTCCGGCGGAGATCGCGATTCGGCAGAGCGGTGGGGAAACGAGCAGGAACAGCACGACGAGTGCGACGATCGGGAGCATGTCAGGGGTGCGCGGTGCCCGGCATCCGTCGACTGATCAACAACCGCCGCGGAAAACTGGAAGGATGACGAGATCTACGTCCTAGAGACCCACGATGACAGAGTAACAATTTTTCACATTGTTGACCTCGTCCTTTCTACTTGAACTGACGTGAAGACCGATGGAAACACAGTATTTCTGATGTCGAGGATCTGACGGAGGTGCTAGTTCCGGTGCAGTAGCTCTCGGTGTGGCTTGACATTCGCGTGGGTTCCAGGGTGTTGATACCAAAATCGGACGCATTGCTCAGGAAACGTTCCGGTACTGATCGATGCGTAGGATGTGATCGCCAGAGCCGCCGGCATCGACTGATGCAGTCGTGCCAGGAAGGGTTTCGTTGCATGTCCACGCCGAAGGAGGGGCAGGTGTGCCGCGTTCGGCACGCTCACACCTCATCGTGCCAGGTCGCCCCCGGCCCCTGTCCGGCTGGTCTTTCCGGCGCGTGCGAAGTAGTACCCTTGGCGTTGAGACGTATCTCACAGAGCTCCTCACTCGGGATCACCCCGAGACGCCGTAACGATAGAGGATACCCGGCACGATGCGCACTCTGATCCTGACCGATCCCGCTGTTCATCCCGTCCGCCGCATCCGAGATCACCACGTGTACGCGAGCGTGACCGACGCGGCCGGCGATCTGTACGTCGCGGCCGGCCCCGGCAACTGAGCGGCATGCGCATCGCTCTCGCCGGTGCGGTGCGCAGTTCGCGCCGCGTGCTGCAGGCCCTGCTCGATCACGGTCTGGACGTGGTCGGGGTGTTCGGCCACGTGCCGGCTGACCCGAGTCGGGTCAGCGGGCACGTATCCCTCGAACCGCTGGCCACGGCGGCCGGTGTGCCGTTCCACCCGTTCGTCAGGATCAACGACGAGCTCGAGCGCATCCGCGCCTGCGCGCCGGACCTGCTGTTCGTGGTCGGCCTGTCGCAGCTGGTCTCGCAGGACATCCTCGACATCCCGCGCCACGGTTGCGTCGGCTTCCACCCGACCCGGCTGCCGGAGCGGCGCGGGCGTGCCCCGCTGGCCTGGCTGGCGCTGGAGCAGGCGGGCGGGGCGGCCAACTTCTTCCGCATCGCCGGCGGGGTGGACGACGGGCCGATCTATGCCAGCGTGCCGTTCGAGGTCGACGAGCGCGACGATGCCGAAGCGGTGTCCGGCAAGCTGGGCGAGGCCACCGACCGGGCGCTGGCCGAGTGGCTGCCGCGCCTGGCGGCCGGGGACCTGAGCGCCACCGCGCAGGACGAATCCCGTGCCACCTACCGCGGCCGCCGCGGGCCCGAGGACGGCCTGATCGACTGGCACGCCCCGGCCACCGCGATCGTGCGCCAGGTGCGCGCCGCGGCCAGACCGCACCCGGGGGCGTTCACCCACCTGCAGGACACGCGGCTGATCGTCTGGCACGCCGGGCTCGAGCAGCGGCTGCGCATGCTCGGCGTGGTCGGCCGGATCCTCGCCGTCGATGCCGACGGCAGCTTCGTGGTCCAGTGCGGCGAGGGGCTGCTGCGCGTGCACGAACACGACACGGCCGAGGGCGAGGCCGTGCCACGAGTCGGCGTGCGGCTCGGCTACTACGCCGACAGCGAGCTGTTCCGCCTGCGCGCCGAGGTGGCCGAGCTGCGCGCGCGGCTGGACCGGCTGGAGCGCCGCGCGGACGAGGACGCGTAGCCTCAGTCCGGATCGGCCACCTGGTACACGCGTACGTGGTCGATCTCGAACGTGGCCGGTAGGTCACCGGCCAGCGGCACCTCGAACTGGTTGAAGTTGCCGCCCACGGCCAGGTTCAGCAGCACGTACATGATCTGGTAGCCGACATCCGGATCGCTGTAGGTGTGCGCCTGCACACCGTCCACGTACCAGGTGATCCGGTCGTGTTCCCAGTGCACCCCGAAGGTGTGGAAGCCGTCGGCGTAGCCGATCTCCGGGCTGCCGTGGATGCTGGTGGCCTGCTCCTGCGGCTTCTGCGTCCCGTCGTCGTCCTTGCGGTGATAGGTGTGATACGCCAGATCGGGCCGGTTGCCGATGATCTCCATGATGTCGATTTCCGGCTGTTGGGCCACGTAGTAGCCGTTCAGCAGCCAGAAGGCCGGCCACAGGCCCTGACCGGCCGGCACCTTCGCCCGTACCTCCGCATAGCCGTGCGCGAACTTGAACGCATCGTACGAGGTGAGGATGCCCGAGGTGTGGCCGCGCGGCGAGTAGTCCCCGTCCGAACGGAAGTCGAACGTGTCGTAGACCGGATCGTCCGCGTCGGGCTTCTGCACCGGGGGCGCCCAGCCGCCGTGCGCCGGATCGTCCACGTCGCGCGCGGTGATCTTCAGCGTGCCGCCACCGACCGAGAACGGTGAGTAGCCCACACCGGCATCGGCGCCCAGCGCATCGACGTAGTACTGGGTCTCGCCGTTGATGACCAGGTAGGGGCCCCAGATGAAGCGCGAGTCCCACGTGTCCGCATCCAGCGTGGTGCCGTCGAACTCGTCGCCGAAGCGTTGCTGGAACGCGCTGCCCGGAACGAACTCCCCGTCGGCATCGAACGACAGCGCCGGCAGCTTCTTCTTGTAGGCGCGGATGTAGTCGATCTCGAAGCTCTTCGGCCCTATCGCCTTGTCGGCGGGGCCCGGCCAGTTGCCGCCGACCGCCAGGTTGGCCAGCAGGTACATCGCCTGGCCGGAGATCCGGTAGCGGGTGCCGGCCGGGTAGCGGTTGTTCGGGTCGGGCACGAGCTCGCCTTCGCGCACCTCGTGGGTCTTGACCCCGTCCACGTACCAGATCAGCTTCTCCGGAGTCCAGGACAGGCCGAAGGTGTGGAAGTCCCGGGTCCAGTCCGGATTGTCGTTCCGGAACGAGGGCGAGGAGATCTTCCTCCAGCCGTCGGAGGTGTCGAAGTAGTGGTAGGTGTTGTAGAGCGTGTTCACGTCGTCGCCCAGGAACTCCATGACGTCGATCTCGGGCGAGTCTTCCACGTAGTGGGCGTTCAGCAGCCAGAACGCCGGCCACAGGCCATCACCCTCGGGCACCTTCGCCCGCATCTCCACGTAGCCGTGGGTCATCTTCAGCGTGCCGTAGGAGCTGAGGATGCCGGACAGGAAGTCGACGTTGGCCGGATCGTACCCCTCGGTCTTGAGGCTGCCGTTGTCGTTCAGCTCCTCGTCGGCGTAGCGGTACTCGGCCCAGCGGTACGGGCGCCAGGTGGACGGGAAGGACGGTCGCGATGTCGGCACGGCAGGCTTCGCCGGCGGCTGCACCGTGCCATCGGTGGGCGTGGCGGTGATCTTCAGCGTGTCGCTGGTGAAGCTGAACGGGGTGTATCCGTCGAAGCCTGCGTGCATGCCCAGCGTGTCGACGTAGAACTGCTGCTCGTTGTTGATGCGGTGGTACGGACCCCACAGCAGGCCGGTGGCCCAGTTGTCCGGATCGAGCGAACCGCTGTCGAAGTCGTCGTTGAAGATGCGTTCGTAGTCGGCCAGGTCGATGTCGGGTCCGGCGACGACCACGGGCGGCTCGTTCGTCTCCGGGGGCGTTGTCCGGGTGAGCAGAAGGTCGGTGATGCCCCAGCGCCAGCCCGGCCGGGCCTGGACGAACCGCAGGGTGTTGGTGCCGGCGATCTGGGAGCCGAGCGGAAGATCGACCCGTGCGGCGGCCGTGGCATTGTTGGGGGTGCGTGGCAGGTAGGCGATGCGCGTGCCGTTGAGCAGGACCGCCACCTCGGTGGACGTGTCGACATCGAAGGCTCGCAGGTCCAGCGACAGGTCGGCGTCCGCGGAGGTGAAGGTGAAGTCGGCACGTTCGCGATGGCGTCGAACGCCGTCGTACCTGAAACCGTACGTCACCGGGTCCAGGGTGTCCACCTGCAGGCGTGGTGTGCTGTCGGGCGCGGGCGGCGCTACCGGGGAGAGGAGCAGGCCGGTGATGCCCCAGCGCCAACCCGGTCGGGCCTGGACAAAGCTGAGGGTGTTGGTGCCGGCGATCTGGGAACCGAGCGGGAGCTCGATCCGTGCGGCGGCCGTGGCATCGTTGGGAGTGCGTGGCAGGTAGGCAATGCGCGTGCCATTGAGCAGGACCGCCACCTCGGTGCCGTTGTCGACATCGAAGCCCAGCAGGTCCAGTGACAGATCCGTGCCTGCGGAAGTGAAGGTGAACTCGGCACGTTCGCGATGGCTTCGAACGCCGTCGAACCTGAAACCGTACTTCACCGGGTCCAGGGTATCCACCTGCAGGCGTGGTTGGCTGTCGGGCGCGGGCGGCGCTACCGGGGAGAGGAGCAGCTCGGTAATGCCCCAGCGCCAGCCCGGCCGGGTCTGGACGAAGCTCAGGATATTGATGCCCGCGATCTGGGAGCCGAGCGGCAGATCGACCCGTGCAGCGGCCGTGGCATTGTTGGATGTGCGTGGCAGGTGGGCGATGCGCGTGCCGTTGAGCAGCACCGCCACCTCGGTGGAGGTGTCGATATCGAAGGCCCGCAGGTCCAGCGACAGGTCCGCGCCGGTGGAGGTGAAGGTGAAGTCGGCACCTTCGCGGCTGTTGCTGGTCCCCTCGAACGAGAATCCGTACCGGTCGGGGTTCGGGCTTCCCGGAGCGAGTTCGATCGGCGGGGATCCCGGTGTCATCCTGTTCGCGCGGTCATCGGTGCGATGTGGCGTCGTCGTTCCCTCGCCCGGGAACCGGTCGTCGATGACCGACAACGCCAGGGCCGGGCGCGGCAGGCATGCCACGAACAGGAACGGGAGAATGGCTGGAAGGTAACGGCGGTACATCGATCTTTCCGGGTGGGTTTTCATGGTGGGCTGCTCGCTGAACTGATGCCGTGTGCGCTGCAGGCACGGCCGGCAGGCATCGTGATGATCGCCGATTCGAGCGTGGCGCGGTTCCTCCGGATGCCCGCTCTTGTCGGCGCCTGCCCGGAAATGTTGTGCGCAACAGCCGGAAATACCCGCGAAAGATCGGCTCGGCGTCGCGGTCGGGTGGGAGAGGGTGTCGGCTAGGCTTTCGTCAGGGTTGCGTTGTCGAACCGGCCGCCGCGCTACAGCCGCTCGCGCAGCAGCACGAACGCCTCGGCCGCCTGCACGCCGATGTGGCAGCCGCGCAGCGTCGCCAGCGCGGTCATGCCGCGAATCGAACGCGGCCGGGTATCGTCCTGCAGCTGGGTGGCGTAGCAGTGCATCGCCTCGAGCTTTCTGGGCAGCTGGGCGCCGATGTCCACGAACACCGTCGGCTCGAACCCCGGTTGCAGGCCGGGCGGGGCCAGGTGCGTCTCCGACAGGGTCTCGTAGGCCATCAGCCGCTTCACCGTGGCGCCCAGCGCCAGGTAGGGCCGTGTGGCCACCGAGCCTGCGTAGGCGATGGCGGCGTGGTCCTTGTGCAGGTCGTGGCCGAACGGCACCAGCAGCTGGTCCGGGCGCACCTCCTCGATCACCGCCTGCACCGCGGCATTGACGCGCCAGGCCGGCAGGTGATCGAGTGCCACCGCCGGCAGCTCGCCGAACAGCACCTCGGCACCCAGCACCGCCATCGCGGCTCGGCACTCGCCGCGCACGTCGCGCCCGGCCGAGGAGGCCACCGGCGGCGTCTCCGGGCCGCGGGTGGTCATGACCGCCACCACCACCCGCTGACCCTCGTCGGTCAGCCGGGCGATCAGGCCGCCGGCACCGAGCGTCTCGTCGTCGGCGTGCGGGGCAAGGATCAGGGTGGTCACGTGGTGTTCCGGGGGAGGGGGCGTGGGTGTCGCGCACCAGAAGCGGGCGCGGGGG
>Ga0209831_1003260_pt1 | contig 13534 bp, 17 predicted proteins | sample Maine_Asex4_meta_FD_187451 | JGI IMG/M metagenome (GOLD analysis project Ga0209831, IMG submission 187451) | Marine algal microbial communities from Maine, USA - Maine_Asex4_metaG (SPAdes) (version 2) | ecosystem: Host-associated > Algae > Red algae > Unclassified | place: Maine, USA | collected...
CGCCACCGCCGCCGCCGGCACCGCCGCCGCTATCACCGCCACCGCCACCGCTACCACCGCCGCCACCGCCGTCGCCACGGATCGTGGCAGTGGCCACCACGGCCGCCACCACCGTCGCCACCCGAACCGCCGTGGCCCCCACGGGCATTGCCGCAGAGCATTGCAGCGGCGACCGCCGTCGCCGGCGCCGCCGACACCGCCGCCGTTGACACCGCCGCCGCTACCACCGCCACCGCCGCCGCTACCACCTCCGCCACCGCCGTCGCCACGGAGCGTGGCACGTGCCACCACCTCCGCCACTGCCGCTGCCACCGCCGCCGCCACCACCACCGGTGCCGGCATCGTAGCGTCCTCCACGGCCACAGTGGCACAGCGCGGCGGCGGCCACCGCCGCCGCCACCGCCGCAGCCGCCGCCGCCGCCACAGAGCGTGGCATCAGGCACCACCGCTGCTACGGCCGCCGCCACCGCCGCCGCCAGCACCGCCGCCGCTACCACCGCCACCGCCGCCGCAACCACCACCGCCACCGCCGTAGCCAACGAGCGTGGCACTGGCCACCACCGCCGCCGCTGCCGCTGTCACCGCCGCCGCCACCAGCACCGGTGCCGGCAACATGGCGTCCTCCACGGCCACAGCCGCACAGCAAGGCGGTGGCCACCGCCGCCGCCACCGCCGCCGCCACCGCCGGCGCCACAGACCGTGGCATCGGCCACCACCGCCGCCACCGCCGTCGCCACGGAGCGTGGCACTGGCCACCACCGCCGCCATAGCGGTCAAGGACGTTTGCGAGCCGTGCGCTTTTGGAAAGGCGGCTATGACGCCTTTGCCTAGTGCAGGAGGAGGTCGAGTGACTAATCGCGTGCAGCTCGTGCACTCGGACCTGGGCGGGCCAATGTCATAGCCGTCTCGTGGCGGTGCGCTCTACTTTGGCACCTTCACCGACGACTTCTTCTGCTGCATAGACGTGGTCTTTCTGCAGAAGACCACGTCTCACGCGACATAGCGTGGCGAGGAGGGTTTGCCTCTAGTCGAGTTCGCACGGAGGGGCGCAAGGGGCTCGATGCCTGTCAATATTCTTCGTCACAAATTCGAAGCCGTTTCTGTCAAAGGAAAAGGCGGTTTGGCAGCTGCCGTACGGCGTTATTAACCTCTGCACCTCGGCTGGCGCCTCTCAATTCACCAGGCTCACGGCCGCACTCTGGACCGCGTCGCGTTGTCTTTGTGCTCGGTCTTCATTTTTGCCAAGGTATACGTTGCGTTCTCGCGCGTTCGGGAACTTGAGGATATCTTTTGGTTGTCATATGACTATCGCCCACCGGATACAGGAAGATGCCAATTTTGTGAGCGCCCCCATTACAGACAAGATCCGCGCGGGTGATGCGGCCACCGTAAGTCAACTCAAGCTGCTGGTGCAAGGGGTGGCCAAACGCAACAAGTCATTCGCCCACGTCGGCGCCACCCAAGACACTGTTCGTACGATGAAGCACGCAGCCGAAGCTTCATGGATCGAACGAGCTTGCGAGAACCTGTCGCCAAGTGAAGTACGTTGCTCGATGTCATAAGTGCGCTGTCATGAAAAGCTGCAAGTCCCCTGCTTTTTGTTTGTCGGATCCGTTTACTTACAGATCCAATTGTTTGCAGTAAATCTGTTCTTCTCGGTGCGCGCCTCGTCTCAATCTCTCTCATTCTCATTCTTGCGAGGCGAATGTCATACAAATTCATGAACGTGCGAAACGCAGCGAAACGCGCCCGTCGCGTTCACGGCCGGAAGGTCATGAACACAGGCGACCTGCGCTGTCGCTGGTACGGCTGTCCCACTTCAGCAGCCCGGCGTCTGGCGGCGTTGGGAACTGGGCTCTTGATTGGGTAATCGATATTGATTGAATAAAGGTGGACGACATTGGCCGGGGCCTCCAAGCAGCCGACAGATTCGGTCCGAGACCGTCTTACCCTAACGCGCCGTCCCTGCCACTGGCGAAGATGGCTCTGACGCGATTTATCGGCCGCCATGTCCAGGAACCATGCGCTGTTGGCGGCCTTGTCGCCGCCGCCAGCTCCATCCTACACACAGAAAACAGCGGCCGCGGCTGGTGGCAATGCGCTCGGAGCTGCAGCCTGTGTGAAGCCGCGCCATTGATTTGCAGATTTACTGGGGGGGGGCGCCGTGCGCCACTGAGGCGACGTGCTGACGGAGGTGGTCGACGGCACACAGAACAAGGCGGCTAGAGGTTGACGCGGCACCGCACTTGGCGAGGAATGTGTCGCCGCCGGTGGAGACGCTGGCAGCCACGGAGACGTCGCATTGGGCTAGGGCAGCGGCGGTGGCAGCGGTGGCGGAGTCGGCGGCGGCAGCGAAGGCGGCGGCGGCGGCTGCGCCAGCAGCAGCTGTGACGACACTTGAGAGAGCTCCCACGCATGCGCAGTCTTCTCACGCGCCGCTTGTGGGGTGCCGCGCGCTATCGCGGCCTACGGCCTCATGCACGGAACTCGCCGCCGCGCGCTGATTGGCACCCGTGGCGTCCCTCCCGCCCCTCGCATGTCGGCAGAACAGCCTGGGGCTGCAGGTCGCCACCGACGCCGCCGAAGGCTGGCACTCGGCGGGACAGCCGCAGCGCGGAGTTTCTCACCGTCGGGCGGCGCCATTTCAGCTCAACGCTGGCAGGCCCCCACGGCGGGTGCCTTTGCAAGGTTTGCCGACGGGTGTGCTGCGGCGCCTACCCCCGCTGGGCAGTGCGTGTGACGCTTTCAGGACGAATGGCGCCCCGCCGCCGCATTGTGACTCCACTGGTCGGCGCAAGCGCGCGGTGCGCTGCGCGGCGTCCCGACGAGGGTGCGCCACTACAAAACGGTCGCGCAAAAGAAGGTGACGTGTACGCGGGGACGACTGCCCGATCCGCGCGCGACCGCGGCGACGCCAACAGGTCCCCCCACCGCAGCGCCAGCGCCCCGTCTGTTGGCGGGCGAGGCGGGCCAAGCGGCGTCTCCGCGGTCCACCTTTCCGCCGTCCCGCTTCCCTTTGTCTATCAGACCCTTGCTGTGCCCTTCTCTTATACAACTCAAGCGTTCTTTTACCTCCCCCCCGCCTTCATTCACAAGGCGGCCCGGCCCCCACAGCCGCTGTGCCAACAGCGATGGCTATCACTTTGATGTCCGCTGCCCGGGGTGCAAGCTGCCGGCGCCAGCGCCGCTGTCCAGCGGATTACACACAAGCTCAAACTGCAGATGCACCGTGGATCTCATACGCTTGCCGATCAGCGACGTGGCAATGTCTTCTGCATATAGTTCTTTGCTGCACATTATGCAGTTCCGAATACAACGAGTCGCTGGTCAAGAACCTTTGTGCAGCCCCCGCAGGAACTCCAAGCGCTGATTACGCATGTGTACGCATGTGCCGCTCATCAGGCTGTGCCGAGAAGGAGGCAACATGAAAAAAGAATCTATCGCGAGGAGCTAAACTTGGAAGCGCAAGCACACACAGTGTGTAAAAAGCGGCGCATTGCGCGACTGACGGCGGCCTCTTTGTGAGCACGAGTGATATCCGTCACGAACTCAGCGTGAAGATTGCCAAAAACAGAAATGATACATCGAAAAACGAGAAATAAGCAGTGTCCGGGTCAGGCCAACGCAAAAACAAGGCAGCCACGCGACGCATGGTCGCCGAGGGCAATGGCACACCCCAATCCCCTATAGACGCTGCCCACGACGTCGTCAAAAGCAACTGAGGCGGCAGCGGCTCGTCCACGTCCTATATGAATTTTGGGTCCTAGCCGACCTTCTCGCGCTCTTTCGCCGCACATAGGACATCTCCCTGTTGAGCAGCATCACGAGCACGCTGCTGTGGGACTTGTACGACGGGATTGTCGGTGTCGTCGACCGGAGAGTTCAGGAGAGCAGCGTCACTGCCATCTCGCTCATGAGTTCTGAGATAATCTACTTTGCTTCCGCACTTGGGCGGCGCTGAAAGAAGAAGAGAGCAACCTTAGGAGGCATCTCCTGCCTGCCCTGCTGCACCAGCCGTCGGAGGCTCAAAAAATAGGAGCAGGGGTAGAGCCCCCGAGCACACCGCCGGCCGCATCACCACCTCCATCAGACTCCACGTAGTACTGCGAGCCCGACGAAGCCGAGTCAGCCAAGACCTGGCCCTCATCCCCGCCCCGCACGGGCTTCTTGGCGTACGCGGGGGGGAGAGCTGCAGCATGTTGGGGGATTGCACCAGGATGGGGTCTCGTTGCAAAGGGAGGTGGCGCAATGGTCTGGCCCGCACTCGCCCTTTTTAATACCTTGGGTCATTCCCTTGCGGCAGGGGAGAATGCATAGGTCATCGCTACTCTTGCCGCCCTTGTCGAAGGAAATGCTCTGGTAGGGGCTCTGGCGGGTGGCGCGCTTCGAGACGCTGGCTCAGCAGGGCTGCCCGATCTCGTAGCACGAGTGAACGTTGTGAACTTGCTTGCGGCCGGCCGCGGCGCCAGGTGACATTGTTTTCTATTCATCGCAGGTCCACTCAGTGCAGTCACAACCGCCTGGGAAGCCGGTTCGTGGTCCGGAGTGCTGTCGCGGCCGCCGCCCTTTGAGCTACCACGAGCGAGTCTCTCGGCCTGCGCCTCAGACGGAAGTACGAGGCACAGCTCCGCGAGCGTCGCGCGAGAAGACATGTCGGACAGGTTCTGGGTTCAGGTTGCCGAGCTGATCAGTGACCGTCGCTCCTTCTTGGTCCTTGCCATAAAGTGGTGCAAGTTGGCGAGAATGCTCAGCGCGCAGTCCACGCCCTCCTGCGCCCCCACCTAGGCATCGTAGACATCAATGATGTCGATGAAATTCGCCTGGATGGTCCGCACGTCGTCGAGTCGCAGGCCGTGCCGCCGTCAGTACTCATAGGCAACATAATGAAGCGGCCGTGTCGCTGCGGTGCATTAGGGTGCAGCGTGTCGAAGACCCTGAAAGGAGTTGAAGATCGTCTTGGCAGGAACCCGAACGCTGGTCTTGGGGCCCAGCCCGTGGGTAGCCTGAAACAGGGGTGAATGCTGTGCATTTCCGACAGCAACGCCGCGTCCCGGCGATCCTTGTGGCACCTGAAAAAGATCTAAGTGTGGTAGCAGAAATTACAGCTTGCTGCACGCCGATATGGCCCTCTGAGGCCCCTTGTCGAGAATCAGATTCAGCACGTAGCTGAGGAGTACGAGCACGCCTTTCAGCTTCTCGGTGTGTAGTGCGCTGCGTCCGTGATTCCGGGCATAGAAGTTGACGATCACGTCTTTTAAGTACGTTCCGGGCAGCAGCGTCAAGGCATCCTCCGCCGTCCCACGAACGCGGCCTGAGTGATCGACCAACGGGAAGATGGATGGACACATATGCTTAATGCGCTCGAAAGCGGCCTCGTTTTCTGCCGCTCCGTCTCCCATGGCCGAAGCTTGACAGCCCCCAGCAGCGCAGCGACCGGTACCAGGAACTCACGTCACGACGAGGTAGTCGAAAAGGGAGAAGCTCTAGCAACCACCTTGACGAGAAGCCCCTGCCGCGTCCGCTGCTTCTTCAAAACTGCGGAAACATCATGCATATGAAATTCAGGAACGGACGCGTACGAAGGGACGCCACATGCACAAGCCCCAGGCACGACGCTTCGTGGCAGAATTATGGGGCTCGTGGCCACCCGTCCGGCTTCGAGCACTGGATGCGAATCAGCCGCAGTACAGCAATTGGCACAGAGGATGAAGAGCACGAGCTGCGCGACACGTCCTCATTCAACTCCAGGTCCGGCCCGCCGTCGCCAGGAACGGACGCAAAGAAAGGCGCGTTCCGACGTCGCCAGGAACGGACGCAAAGGGATGCCCGGCCCATAGTGGCCAGGCATGGCCGCAAAGGGTGGCGCGGCCAGAAAGACGAGATCGAAGATATTCCGCTGTTGAAATCCATGATGAACGGAAATGCTTCGGATGCACTGCTTTGCAGCAATATATATCCCTGAAGAACGAGTTGCTCCTTTCGCAGGCACATTCGGTGGATGACACCGTGGGTCTGTGTAACCTCCATCTTGCACCGAGGCACGTGGCGTTTGGAAACCGGACATGGGCAAACCTTATTGGCCTGTGGCGAAAAAATTACAAGACTCCCGGTAAGATTGCCAGATGCCGGTTGAAGCAAAAGGGCAGAAAGAAGGGGAAGGACGACCAGGCGCCGGTGGAAGTTGCTGAGTGGACGTTTGACCTCCTCATCGCGGCGGCGCCGGAAGCGGCAAGATCAACTTATACGGGTCCGCACGAGCGGTTGCAAGATATCGCACGAAGGATGGCCGCTAACTAGAAGTATGTTTCGTCGCAGGGGCGGCAAAGTGCTGACGCCCGCTACTTGGCACAGGGCAGTTCTTGATTGGGCCAAGAAGAATCCCAAGCCAGGGCTTGCTCTGATGCTTCTCTCTCCGCTCCATCGTCTCGATGCTTCAGAGATAGGATGTTTGATTGCGTCTACGCTTCCTGATTTGTAAAGCCTTGCAGGACACTTGGGGGGGTTGAACAACTGACTCCGCCTCAACCTTAAACGGAAAAAGGCCTTGAAGCGGAACTACTGCCGCCCTTACGCCGACATCCAGACGAGCCGACGGCGCCGTTAACAACGCGCCCAGAGGCACGGCCACGTCGACCTCCAATGAAGGGAAAGACTGCTCACTCAGGCGCAGTCAGGCCTAACCAGACCCGCCGGCGGCGATTACGGTGGTGACAGGCTCCGGCGGACGAGCAACGCCAGTGGTCGTCGCCATGGCGGTGGCGGCTTCACATGTGCGCACCGGCGCGGTTAAAGCCAAGGCTGTCGGAGCGGCTCGCGCACCGCGCGAGGCCACGGCGTGCGCCAAAAGGATGCCAAGGGGCCGGGACGGCGCGCTGACGCCGGCGTTGGCGGAAAGGGGCGGCCCAGCCGCCGCCATTGCCGCGACCGCTGTGCCCTCTGCGCATGCTGAGCAGCGCATGGTAGCCGTCGAACAGCGAACCGAAGCCCCGCCGAGCGGCTGCCGGCGGGCGATCGCCGTCGACTGCGCCGACGCGCCGGCGCCGTGTAGGATGGCCGCGAAGAGCGAAGGCGGAGAGGATGGCGGCCGTGCTCGCCGTCAGGTATCGATGAAGGGGGTTGCGTGACCAGTGAGGGAGAAGCAGGGGAGGGGTGTGGCTCTGTGGTCATGAATGATATAATGCCTGTGAACAGTCATGTGCTGGACGAGGAAGGCGACACACCAACAGTTGCTCTTCTGATTGAGAAACTGGACCCCTTGCTGCCACCAGTCGGGCCCGGGCTGAAGCAGTACCGACCTCAATCCCGACGATCCGAGCAGAGACCTAGCAATTGGGGCCTGAGACCATGCAATCGGGGCCCTACAACCATACGATTGGGCCCGAAGAGCGACCTGGAGTGCCCGACTTGCGATTCCCGTACGAGTCTTAGGGGACCTGTGACAGGGAAATGTGACTGAAAGCGCGTACGCGAAAACACCGATGCCTGGAGTTGTACGGTGATCGAAGACCATCTATTTGTGTAAGCTCCGTAGCTTTATTCAGACTTGAAACATGCCGCGTCACGCTTCACGTGCCTATATCCAGCCGAGGCTACAAGGCTGTACTTGTCAGGATGGCCAAAACTAAAATGGGTGCGCACGCCTGAAAATGTATGTTGCATTTTCATCTGCCGGCCAGCAGATTTTCCAATCGAGTCGAGAACGTGATCCTATTGGTTGTGGGAGCGGTCGTTTAGGCAACGTTGCCAAGATGGGTCCCAGTAGCCAGGCCATGTCAACGACAGCCCCGCGATCGCGCACGAATCTTGAATGAGACGCCTAGCCGTCTTTGTCCGGGTCATAGGCGTCTCTATAGCTTTCTTTGTCGTGTCTTTTGCTGTAGGATGCTTTTATATGGCGTTTGCAGATTCCATATGCAGTTCGTTTGTTCAGCGGGCCGTGCGGCATGTGAGCATGAGGCGGTTTGTGTCTTCATCGGTCTGACGGACGAGAGGTTTTCGCAAACATGTCGCTTACATTGGGTCCGTCGAGCATGAAAAGTGCCACGATGGCCAGATGATTCGGTGGAGGGCTTTGACGCGGGCCCGGCAGAAGCCATGATCGCGTTGTTCTGGCAGCAACGGTTATTTCGATTGTCGAGCCAGCAGCAAAACTAAAATCTGAGGGGCGTGCGCAGGGCGTTTGTTGAGGCAGCCCTGCAAGTCCGCGCAGGGAAGTCGGAGTTACCGCGGACTGCCTGGCTAATTCCCGGAGTACTTATGCGGTTCTCGGCTTGTTTGGCTGTGTCATTGTCACGTATTGCTGTATGTGTGTGATGTAATTACTGGTAATTGTATACTGAGGGCAGCTCCTTTTGGAGCTGAGCTCGGGGAGATTCTTGTGGGGTCATCGAGGCGCGTCGTGAGTTGTGGGGTGGTGAGAGCATGTACCCGCCGAGGGTGGGAGCCCTGCGCTGGCGGGGGAGTGCGCCGGCAGAACGTGGCGAGAGGGGCACACGAAGGGTTTAAGAGCCTGCTGGCCTCGCGCCTCAGACCACGCTCGAGTAAAGAAACGCAACCACCCAACTAACGCTCACTTCAGAGGTTTTGGGCCCAGTTGTCGCTGGTGGTAACCTTCGTCTTCCCTGCGGCCGCTGGTGAGACGACGTCGCTGGGATCGCGGTGTGTTCTGGCGTCGCGCGGGCGTGTTCTGCTTCCTACGTCGTGAGTGCGGCGCTTTGCGGCGCCGAGGTGTTCAACATGGCAGAACACGGCCGCTATGGCGGCCCGCGGTTTGCGCAGCTGGATGACGACTACAAGGTGTGGGCAGCGTACCAGCGTGCGCAGCTCGAGAAGGAGAAGCTCTGGGCGGCGGTCGTGACAGACTGACCGGCATCTTCGTCCGAGGACAAGAAGTCCGACCCGGTGGTCGACGCGTGGGACGCCATGAACGAGGCGGCGCAGGCGACCATGCAGATGTCGGTCAAGCCCGTGCACCTCAACACGGTCACGTCGGTGGACACGGCCAAAGAGACGTGGGACGCGCTCAAGGTGATTGCTGCATTCGGCAGGAGCTGAGTCCAGTACTTATGACCGTACCGGGACTTGCGCCCGTCTCGCTGTACCTCGGATTCCGGCCTGTGGGACGGCTGTCCCTCCCCAAGTAGCCCCCCCTATTCGGGCCAGGGGGTTTTCTTTCGTCTCTCCTTTTCGTTTGTTTTCGTCTTGTTATTACGGCGCCGGCCTTGCCCCTCGCCGCCCCGTCTTGCTCGCCATCTAAGTCTTGGCGTGCCTCTCGAGTCCTAGACTTTGAGCGCCCTTGCGCCGTCTAGGTCCTCTCAGTAGGTTGACCCTTTGGGTCCTTCTCTTTTGTACTGTCAGTGTGGTTATAGGGTATTTGTTCGTGCCTTCTTTGTTGCCACACTTGGTGGAGCAGCAGGGGAGAGGGCGTCGTCCCTTTCGAGGGACGCCTCTCCTCTCGCGAGCTCAGGTGACAACGGTTCGGACGCCACTGACGGTTCACGTGACGTGACCACTTTGTGGTCCCGGTCACCCGGCGGCTGTTGTTGCAGGCCGGGGGAGTCGCTCAACGGTGCCCGACGGGCCGTGGTGCCGTCGTGTCCGGGTTTGTTCTATCTCAAGGCAAGAAGCCAACCTATCTCCGATGGCGAGCGGGGGTGCCGATCCCCCGCGCTTTGCCCCCCCTCATGATATGGGCGCTGACGCTCGGCGTACGGCCGACGGGTCAGCCCCGGCGGCTACGACTCCCCCTCTTCCCCACGATGCCTCGGGTCTCCCCGATCCAGCCGCAGCGGCTCCCGCATCGGGCGGCTCGGGCGCTTCCCTCGGCAATACCAGTCGTCGCGCGGTGCAATCGGCGGGCGCCGATTTAACAACGCTCGTGCGTACGTTGGCCGCGTCCGTTCCGAGAGCTTCGCGCCGACGTGACAACACTGCGCGACCTAACTTGGACGTTGCCGATGTCGACCGCCAGTGGACCCCGGCCCACTGACCCAACACCGGCAAACACCCCGGCCCCGCGGAACCGGTCCCGGTCGCGCAGGTCCGTTGCCTCAACGTCGCCGTTGGCTTCGCGGAGCGCGGGGGTGCGATCGGATCCCGACGCCCGCTCTTCGCGGTCTGCCAATGACGACGAGCCACCACGAGACCCCAGCAGCAGCAGCAGCAGTGACAGCACCGGCCCCTCGCGCCACCGCGTTCGCTCGCGGCGCCGCACCCGCACGCGGGTTACCGGTCGGACAGCTTCGACGCCAATGGCGGTCATTCCCTGTCCGCTCCCCTTGGCGTCCAAGCATGGCCCGTTCTTGTCGCTGCTCGACTTTCGCCGCTACCTCGTCCGCAATGCGGATCCGACGTATGGCCGGTCGAAAGCAAGCCAACTCCGCAGGCGCCATCGCCTGCTCGACGGTCCGTTCCACGGCGTCGCGCTCTTCGATGGCTCGGATCCGTTGGCCGTCCTGGCGCTCCTGACTCGCCTTCGCACAGCCGCGGACGAAACGGATGTCATTCTGGGCGAGGCCTTGTACCTCCTCGCCTACCGCATTGGCGGTGAGGCCAAGGACGACCTCGTCCAGGAAACAAATCGCCCACACGGCAGCGCCGTCGGTACCAGTTTCCCGCACACGATCAACTATCTGTTGACTCGCTATGCGCCCAAGGACGCCCTGCACACCGCCGAAATGGCCCTCCGTACCGCGGAGCAACGCCAAGACGAAGGCGAGCGCGCTTTCTATCAGCGGTTGATGCGGCTCGGCCGACAGCTCATGGGTATGTACGACCCGGGGAGGCTATGGTACCTGTTCCTGAAGGGGCTCCACCCTTCGGTACGTGCCGAAGACGAGCTGGCCGACCGCACATGCGCCACCTTCGACGAACTCGTGGCGCTTTCACAGAAGATCTGCGATGGGCTCCGCTCGGTCAAGGTCACCATCGGCAAAGCCGACCGGTTTGCCAAGGCCAAGAGCGTCCTGCAGCTGAGCTCCGGGAGCGGAGCGAAAGCCGAACCGGTCGTCTGGGCGGCGCCACGAGCGACAATGTCGGAGGCCAAGCCGCCACAGAGCCGGAACCCCATGGGTCGGCCTCAATCGCAGCAGCCGGTCCAGGCATTCACCCCTACGCCGCCGGCGGCCCGGATGCCGTCGGCCGGAACGGCAACCCCATGGCCTCCCCGACCGGGCGGTCCGGTGGGATGGCCGTCTATGGTCAGCCTGAGCCAGGTGCAGTGCCACCGCTGCCGCGGTTTCGGTCACTACGCCCGCGCATGTCCCTCGCCCGACCGGGCGATGGGGACAGCTGCGCCGCCTGCGGTCGCCCCGGGACCCCCTGGCGCGGCCCGTCCTGCCTTATGCCCAAGTCGTAGGCAATACACGATGGCCGCCATCGCCGGGGACCCCTAGGGTTATCCGCTGGTACCAGACGACACCGGCTCCCTCAGCGGAGACGAGACGGTCGGCGCCGCGCCCGGGGATCCGCAACCGGACCCGAATCCAACGGTGGACCCGCCTACCTCTGCCGGGCCGGGAAACTCACACGGGGCGTGTCGCTAGCTGCTCGGCCGCCCCGTGCCGCCCCGAGCCCGCAGGGTCCGAAGATACGGGTACACCGTGTCTTTGCTCCGGTATACCGGCAGTATACCATCCCCGCGGCCCTCGGCTTTGACGAGGCGCGGATGCGGCTGATGACACCGACCCTGGATACAGGCGCCGGGCCCTCTATCATTTGGATGGACGCCCTGCCCAAGGGTTGGGAGCGGCGGTTGCATCGACGCCCTCATTTGCCCGACATTGTGGACGCAAATAAAAACCCTTTCACCGCCCGAGGCATAATCACCCTGCGCCTGCGCTCCGGTGGCTTCGCCACGGACGTCGAATTTGTCGTCGTCCAGCGCCTCGCCGTACCCGTGCTGCTCGGCATCAGTTTCATCAACCGCCATGTTGATTCGCTCTACCCGCGCCGTCAACGCGTCAGATGGTCCACCGATGCTTCGGTGCCCATCATATCGTGCACGGCACGCGGCAAGAGAGAACGACGCCGATCCCCGAAGGATGCGACGGTGCGCCTCGCGCAGCGGCGGGTGCTGCCCCCGCGGACCCGTACTGCCATGCTGGTCACCGCCGACCTCGCTGGTCAGGTTCTAGTCGCGCCGTACAACCGCCTTCATCAGCACCACCACTGTCGAACGGCGCGTGGCCTGGCCGTTGTTGTCCCGGGGCAACGCTTCAGCGTTGAAGTCGCTAACCTCAGCGACAAACCGGTCTGCCTCCGCAAGGGAACTATCCTCGCTACCGTCAGCCCGGTCGACGATGTCGACTGCCTGCTCGTCACTGACGACGTGGCATCGCCCACCGCGGCCGCAAACGCGGTTTTAGACCAAGTCGATCTCTCTGGCGTACCCGACCGGCTACTCCCGGATGTCCAGGCACTCATCCACCGCCATGCGTATATGCTATTCGGGACGCTCGGTTCCATCGACGCCACCGTCCACCGCGTGGGTGTCCAACCCGGGACGAAGCCGATACGGCAGCAACCGTACCGCGCGGGTCACCATTCCCGTGACATGATCCGTGACGAGGTCAATCGGATGCTGGAATCCAAGGTCGTCCGACCAAGAACCAGTAAATGGGCAAGCTCTGTCGTTGTCGTCCCCAAGAAAGACGGGTCTCCACGCTTTTGCGTCGACTTCCGTCGTCTCAATGCGGTGACCAAGAAGGACTCCTATCCCATCCCGCGGATGGAGGATTGCATCGACTCGCTGGGAGACGCCCGCGTCTTCTCAACGCTCGACTGCAATGCCGGGTATTGGCACATTCCCATGGCTCTTGAGAACATCGACAAGACCGCTTTCACCTGCCACATACGCACGTACGAATACCTGAGGATGGTCTTCGGCCTCACCAACGCTTTCGCGACCTTCCAACGTGCCCTCGACATCATTCTGTCCGGGATGACCTGGCAAACGTGCCTTCTCTACCTTGACGATGTTATCGTCTTCTCCGACACCCCGGAGAACCACGTGAAAGCGCTCGACGAAGCCCTGACCCACTTGGGTCGGGCCGGCGTCACGTTAAAGGCCACGAAGTGCCAGTTCTTCCAGGCGTCCGTCGAGCATCTCGGGCACGTCATATCCCCTGGGGAGATGCGGGTGCACAACAAGAACCTGGAGGCGCTCGCGAAGGTGGGTCACCCGCGAACGAAGACGCAATTGCGTAGCTTCCTTGGCATGTGTAACGTGTCCCGCCGCTTCGTCGCAAACTACGCACGGATCGCAGCGCCCCTAAACCTGCTGACGACCAAGGCGTACGGCGACACGCTCCCGACTTTCACTGAGACGCAGGCCGCAGCGTTCACGCGCCTACGCGACAGGCTGCTTCATCCGCCGGTCCTGGCGCTCCCCCGCCGCGGAGCGCCCTTAACCATCGACGTCGATGCGTGCGACACCCAGCTGGGCTGCGCTCTGCTCCAAGAGCAGCAGGACGGCCAGCTGAAACCCGTGGGGTTCTACAGCCGCGCCCTGCAGCCCGAGCAACGCAACTATTCG
>Ga0209831_1003262_pt1 | contig 13526 bp, 6 predicted proteins | sample Maine_Asex4_meta_FD_187451 | JGI IMG/M metagenome (GOLD analysis project Ga0209831, IMG submission 187451) | Marine algal microbial communities from Maine, USA - Maine_Asex4_metaG (SPAdes) (version 2) | ecosystem: Host-associated > Algae > Red algae > Unclassified | place: Maine, USA | collected...
AACAACAGCGGATGTTACCGTAGCAGCCGAAATGCTAATCCAAAGCAGTAATGTTAATTTCGATAGTTTAAAAAAGAATTTGCAAAATAATGAGGGCTTATATGATTTAGTCCTTGATGTATTAATGAATAATGCCTCCTACCCTTTTACGATCCACGATCCGCTTATTGAATTAGGATTGGTCTATGGTGTTTTTAAAAACACGAACCGCACTAAGCTACCCCTTAGTATCCATAATCGAATTTATGCAGAAGTCATTTATGAATTTATGAGTTCTACCATGCTTAGAAAAATTAAGGTGAATAAATATAACTCGCCTCAAAGCTATCTGTTGGGTAAGGACCAGTTAAATATGGAAAAAGTGGTTTCCAAATTTCAAGCCTTTCTTCGAGAAGAGTACAATCAACAAGACCGTGATTTTATAGAACGACAAGGTCGTTTGATTTTTCTAGCCTTCCTAAAACCGATTTTAAATGGTGGTGGTTTTTCTTTCAAAGAACCACAAATTTCCGAAGAAAAGCGATTAGACATTGCCATTACTTTTTATCAATACCAATATGTCGTGGAATTAAAAATATGGCGTGGCGAAAAAGCACATCAAGCAGGTTTACTTCAACTAGCTGAGTATTTGGATATACAAGGCTTACAAACTGGGTATTTGGTAATATTTGATCATCGGGTTAAAAAATCTTGGCATAAAGAGTGGGTTAAGGTTGGAGATAAGCGGATTTTTGCGGTTTGGGTTTGAGTCATTCTGTAAACTAAGTTACCATGCTAATTTTATCAATTTAATTGATAACAGAAATAGGATGGGTGATAAACTGCACGTACACGTAAAATAATCAACAAGACATTTGGATTTTTCACCCAAAATACTAGGTTAATAATGAAAAATAAAAACGTGTACGTGCAGCTTGTCGTTCATGTCTAACTACCGTTCTCCAAAACGTCTCAGGTGTATCCTATCTCTAAAACCGAGTTTTATTCAATACCTCAATAATATTATAATATTTTACAAGCTTACTGAATTCATTTTTCAACCCATCTATAGTTAACTTATTCCATAAAGGATGTGTAATTAGAATAATTTGTTCTGTTGTTTCTATATAATAAGTATCTTTAACGATACCATGTTTAAGACCATCCAATTTTCGCATTAAACGTGTAATTAACAGAGGCATTAATTCTTTCCAGTATTCCGCGTGAAAAGAAAGTGTACAATCTGGTGATGAAGATAATTTCGCCAAATCTAAACCAATTCTCCAATTAAGGGAAGAATGAAACTGTTGATTGTAATAATCTCGCAAACAATCATAACAAGAAGATTGGCAACCTTTATGTGCTTCTCCCATTAATAATTTCTCGTAGATGTCCCCTCCTTTTAATAAAGGAGTAATAAAAGCTGCTATAGAAATGTCTTGGTCTTCTACTCCATTTAAATAATTACAATAACCTGCTCCATTATCTAACTTTTCTACTAAAAATACTTCTGGTTGTTGATTGATAGGAGAAACCCTATATCCTACATCTAACTCTGTCGTTTCAATATCGAGATAATCACAAGCTGCTTTCCTTAAAAGATAAGCCCAAGAAAGTAAGAGACTTTTAGTATAAGGGTTCTCAAAGGGGTGTAAATCTAACCAAGAAGGCTGCGCTGCTATGGAAAAGGTAATAACACCTGTATGTCTTGACGCAATGAATAAATAATCATCTTCATTTTGTAAGGTAGGTTTAGCTCCTTCAAAACAATTCTTAACGACCCATCTTTTAGTTCCCTGAATTTTTCCTAAACGATAGAAATTTCCATCATTATCATTTATTTGGTGTACAATACCGTCCTTAGGAATTTTATTAGAGTTCAAAACTAAATTATGCTGTTCAATAAATTGTTTATTCTTTAACTCAGAATTGGGATCTAAATTAACTTCTCCTGCACTAGCTACCCATTCAAACCGACCGTCAAAATCTTTTGTAGGAGCAAAATAATCTATACAAAAGCCAAGAGGAGAACAAGCTTTTCTCGGAATAGTATCTTCTTTACAGACAGAGCATTTTTTAACTTTTTTTAGATGAACACTACCACATTTAGTACAGACTTGTATGCCATCAGGAATCAAACCTCTACCATCAACTTCTTCAACAAACCCATTTCTTTTAGTGTATGCTATTAAACCCACCGCTTTTAGCACCTTTTTATCTTTCACTATTTCGCTTCCTGGTGCAAAAGATGAAATTGCCATATCAATATTTCTATCTGTTACATTTTCTGGTGGCAGTCTTTTTGGTTTTCCTTCATACAAATACCTCACTTTAGTAGGAAAACCAAACATTGGTAAAAACCCAGCATTAGCCAATTGTTCACTCAGGGCAACTTGATTATAACTTTCATCTGCTACTATATTATCTATTTCAGAAACAAACTCTAGTTTTAATTTATCATAAATAGAATTTTCCGTTTCTTTTAGATTACTTCCTATCAAAAGAGAATCTATTATTTCTTTTATGAGTATTAGTTCATCGTCTATCCAAGTTTGTATTGCTTTCTTATAGGTATGCCAATTATAAGCTGTTCCAAATTCGCCATGAACGCTATGTGTTTTTGCTGTTACGGCTAGTGTTTTAAAAGCTAGTCTTAAAACTTCCTTATTGATAATTCGGTAACATATCTCTCCCCTATCTAGTTCTAAATAAGGGTCACTTGGGTCACTTGAAACCATCCTCTCTGATTGGGCATAATGAGTCTGATCATGACTATTTCCTTTGGCAACTGTCAAAGCTAAAGATAGTGCATGTCCTCTACGTCCTGCCCTTCCAACTCTTTGCTGATAATTAAATCTTCTAGGAGGTACATTCCCCATCATTACCGCAGATAAGGAACCAATATCTACTCCTGCTTCCATTGTAGTAGTCACACTTAATAAATCAATTTCGTCTGTTTCAGGTGTTTCATTGTCTGAAAAAATTCCTTGAAATTGCCGTTGTCTTATTCTTGATTGCAGTTTATCCGTCTGGCCTGTTAATTCTTCACAGTGTAATCTAAATGGTTTAACATTAGTAGCTAAGTAAACAAAATAATTGTCTTGATTGTCAATCATCTCTTGACTCAAAGTCATTGGGTTGGAAAATTTTGATTGGCAGGTAATACATATGCCACAACTTCGTTGAAGATGAAAAGTGCTACATTTTGAACATTGCCAAAACGAATCCCCTTTACTGGTTGGTGTAAAAACTAAGCCTCTACCTGTTAATACAATTTCGGCTACATCAACTATAACTCCTTTCTTAGCTAAATAATCTAAAAATTCTTCCTTACGTTCAAATTTTTTATCAAAACATCTTTTAGCATAATTCGACAATTTTCTAGGTAAACCCTTATTAGGGTATTTATTGGAATGGCCCTCAATTTTCCAACATTCTCCAAGAATTCTAATAGCTGAATTTATAAATTCATTAAAATAAGGATCTGGATGGTTGTCTTCTAAAGAAATATAACCTTGCAATAAGGATTCTAGGGAGCGTTTATTATGAGTAAACATAATTACAAGTTGTTCTCTTTTAGTCGAACTTAAAATTTCCTCATGAAGTGCTTTTTCTAATCCCCCTCCTGAATTTAGTTTAAATACTTTTTTGTTCCAATCATAATTTCTTGACCAGTGTTTATCATTTCCATATTGATTAATTGTAGGTTTAGGTCCACCAGGATTAATTCCTATGTTAAATAATTTATCACAAACTTTACTCTCTATTTGTTCTAATTTAGTTGTTCCTTGTTGAGTAAAGTATTTTTCTAATTCTATCTTGTCTTCATCAATTATGTACCCTCCTTTAAGTTCATTAATCATCCTGATTATATCACTATAAAATTGGTCTTTCTTAATTTTCTTAAAAGTATCTTGTTCTTTAGCATTTAAACCATCATAACCATCCTTTTGAAAAATAGATAATATAACCTTATTTTCGTCTTCGCTTGCTAATGATCTTAGCACTATCTGTCTTAATGTGTCTCGATAATGGTCTAGTTCAATACCTGCTGAAAGTTTAGCAGCAGCTTGTCTACTATCTGAAAAAAGAACAATTTTTCCATTGTCAGAATAATTCCTAATAGCTCTCATTAATCCATCCGCCATTACTTGATTTACTTTTTGCACACCTGTATAATGTCTATAAATAGGCGTCAAGGAATTAGCATCCTTAATTGTGCTTTTCTGGCCACAGCTATGACAATGATCTGGATAAAGAACAAGATAATCTTCTTCCAATGAAAAAATAGAATGGGTAGCACTTGGATGTCCAGAAACATTAAACTTTCCTTGTAGAGAATCATATTTAACAGCCAACCAATCATTAGCATCATCCTTACTCAATCTATAAGGGTAAAGTGTCCTATAATTCCTAGCAATACTTAAAGATTCTGGTTCAATAGTTAGAAAACCTTTATCAGATTCACTTTCCCAACCACCTAGATATAATTCTCCGCAACCTCTACAAATAAGTACTTCTAATACCACACTCCCACAAGTGCAAGAAGTTATCGGTTTTCTATATAGTTTGCCTATTCTCCTATCTTCATAGAGAAATTGATTTTTCACTTCAGAACAATCAATATTTGAACAAGCCCATAGACCTTCAATATTTCTAAAAAAGTAATGGCTACGGAGCGCTTGAATAGCTGCTTTAGATTTTGTTCTTCCATAAGCCAATGTAATAATTGCCCCTTCTAAAGCTTTTAAACGGTCTTTACTGTCTCTAAATAGTTCAGCAGCAATGACCTCTACAGATATTGCATGGTTTATGGTTTTCTTAAAATGCTTATGTAATTGATGTTTTTCAATAATCTCTTCAAAACTAGCACAAGCAGTTTTCTGTTTAATAAATTCCTCTGCTAAAGTATAGTCTGTAGTACAGGCATTATACTTCTCTGCAAACTCTACAAAAACAGCAGCTTCTGGTAGTTTTGGTAACTCCCCTATTTCTTCCTTTTCCGGATCACCAATAATTTTAAACTTATCATAGTCTGATACGTCCAAACCGAAAAAACCACAGATATATTTCTTTGTTCTTTCATTCTCTTTCATGGATGCACTAGAACAAAGAAATTGGATTTGTGGAGAATCAGGAGTCAAACCTAATCTTTTTATTAAAAGCCTGATTAAATAAGCTACCTCTGTTCCTGACGTACCTCTGTAAGTATGTAACTCATCAATTACTAAGTGAAAAACATTTTTTGGATCAGCTTTTAGCCATTCCTTTGTTTTTTCAAATATTGGTTCTTCTATCTCCCTCATCAACATGATATTCAACATACTATAATTAGTAATGAGAATATCTGGAGGGGTATCTTGCATGGTCCATCTATCCCAACATTCAGCATTAGCATTGCTATCCATTGACGTTACACTATATAGGTATTCTTCTTTCTTTTCTGGATTAGCTAAAGCATTTGTAATGGCAGCTTTCCAATCCCGTTCATACCTGTTCTTTTCTTCTCTAAGTTTTTGTTTCTTAGATTTGGATGGTTGCCCGCTGACTGGTGTTATTCCTGTATATCTTCCAAATCTTATCCTATGACCTGGTCTATTTTCATCTAACCAATTAATAGCTCCAGTTCCATTTTCATCATAACTATTTAAACTTTTTCTTAACCTAACCATTTGATCTTCCGCCAAGGCATTGAGTGGATAAAGAATTAGACCTCTCACTGCATCCTCTCTTTGCTTTCCCCATCGTTCAGATTCTTCAATCAAGTCTGCAATTACAGGTAATAAAAAACACTCCGTTTTACCTGAGCCTGTACCTGTAGTTGCGATAATGTGTTTTCTTCTTACTTTTGCATAATCTAGCGCATCAAATTGATGCTGATATAATTTTCTTTCAATCCCATGGCTATCAGGAAATAAACCACGTCTAGCAAAGTCTGAAAATTCTCTATTTATCCCAAGCTCTTTACAAGCCTCTTCCAAAGTCATTACTTCTGGATAGTTCGGCACCAATTCTAAAATCGGGTCTTTACAAATAACATCTCTCTCTTCTAACAAAGCCTTTCTTTCTTCTATTAATCGTGGATGTTTTAAAGGCAAACCACTGTCAATATATTTTAAATATATATCTCGCAATTCTCTCCAAATACTTAGCGGGTTTTTCATTTCACTTTTATTTTTTGATGATATATTCTATTTATTTGATGAAATACATTATTGGGAATGTTAAAGTATGTAGTTTTATATCTATCCCTAAGCATATCTTGTTCTTGAGGAATCGTGTACTTAAATAGTAAACGGTCTAATAAAATTGGGAAATAGATATTTTCGATTTCTAATCTTTGTTTTTCTTTATGGTAACAAATACCCAAGTCCCAATTATTTACAACAGAACTATAGCTTGCTGCTATATTGAAAGCATCTGGATTGTCGGCTCTTGGTATTAAATACCAATTACCTTGACCGTCAAAGAACAACCTTTTAGCATAGGCTTCTTCCGCACTTCTATAGATACCCATATTTCCTTCATTTGATTTCCAGCTTCCGTTCGTGTAATATTGAAAATTTGTGGTTTCAAATAATTTTTCCTTTTTCCATAATTTTATAGTATGACCTAAATCAGGTAATTGCGTAAATAAATAAACATCCGATGGATGTTCAAGCGGAACATTAAAGTCGATGCTTATATTCTGAATCTGTTTTAAGTTTGAGATTGATAAACGAATAATACCAAATGACGCTTTATTAAAAGCTATTTGTTCGTCAACAAGTTTCGCCTTAAGCTCATCTGTTATATTTATTCCAATAATAGTATTCGGATATAAAAGCAACACCGATGAAGTTAGAAAATATTTCCCATTACCATAGTAGTCCATTAACCCTATCCGCAAAAGCGGTTCAAATAAGACATAAAAACTTGACTTATCAGGAATGCCTAAATTAAATTGACTATTTAACTCTTGACATAACAATCTAATTTTATGCCTAGTATGAATTTTATTACCTTGGGCTTTGAACCATTTTAAGAGTAATCTACGTGCCAATTGAATATGTCCCATTAGTAAATATATTTATCCAATGAAGTGACATGTACGTCAATAGATATATTATTCCATTCTATTAATTGAGTCGGTAGTAGATGAAAATTGTCTTCTGTAGGTTCAATATCTAAGATTTCTTTTTCTCCAATAACAATTGCGCCCCATCTGTCAAAATTATCTTTATACAGCGGTAAGCCTATATCATTTGGTGGCGTAGAAGGTAATCTGGTAGTTAAAATTTTAAAGTTACTTGGCCAACTATTCTCTGCAAAAGGTAATTTTCTTCTAATTTCGGCATTCAAATCCAATAAAGGTTTGGCATAGCATAGTGGGCTAGCCAAATTCATATCTTGGAGGATTAAAAAATGAAATTTTTCAGGTTGCTTATGGCTTCTATCCCAAAGTTCTCCTAAACCATTGTCCCAAAAATGCTCAAACTTTAACCAGTCAGCTTCGGCTTGCTGAATAACGTAAGTACAGTTATTAACTGATTTAAGGATAGATAGAGCTAATTTCGTATTAGGTATGAAACAGCAGTTGTAGACAGCAAGATGTTCAAATATTTTATATTCTAGTTTAGACGAGTAAAGACTGTCATTTATTAGTTTATTTTTGAGACTAGTGTAATAGGCTACCTTGTCAGGATAAGGCTCCCGCTTTGTTGAAGCTTTTTCTTCTTCTAGTGTTAAATAGTCTTCTGTATCTTCAACAACAAAAGATTGTCTTATTCTGCTTTCTTTTTGAGGAATAATAGTATGCTGTATGGGTATTTGTTGTTCTGTTAACTCTTCTTTGCTTAAAGTTTGTTCCGATTTAGAAACAACATTCAAGTTAACTTGTTCCATTTCCAGAACATCTTCTTTTACTAGTTTTGTTTCTAAGCTAGTCTGTTTAAGTTCAGACAATTCCGTTTCATATTTTTTAATATCTAACCTTCTTAAAATAATATCTTTGGATAGATTATTAAGTTCAACTTGTAGTTTTTCTCTCCTTTCATTATGCGCTAACTTTTCTTCAATCTCTATTTTTTTCTTAGTTTCTTCCTTAATAATTTGTAAGGAATCTGTATATATTTTTTGAAACTGCTTCGAGCTATTAGACAATTCAACTATATGCTCTTTATTTAGATCTATTGCATCAAAAGCTCTAATGCTCCTGCTAAATCTATTTTTAAATAGCTTATCGCCTTCTGCACTATTAATAATACTTTCTAATTCCTGTCTTAACTGTTTACTGTTATAGCGTTCTTTAATAAACTTAGTATGTGTAAGATCTATTTGTTTTACGAACCAATCCGCTAATTGCTCTGTAGACATACAATCAATTTGGGTGAACTCTCCTACTGGCTCCTTAAAGAGAATTTGCTTATCATTAAAAGAGACGGATAGCTGTTCTTTGAAATTATTCCAGCATTTAACCTCTTTGCCCGTATTAGGTACTACTTTATCTTCTTTTATCTTAAAGCTGCCGTACAATATTTCTCCAAATTTAAAATAAAATTTGTCAGGTCCAGATGGTTTATATAGTTGTATGTAATCTTGATTAATCACCCCTTTTTCAGCAATATCTTTTTCTATCTCTATAACACTATATCCTACCTTAGTTATTGAGTTAGTCTTATCCACAATAGTAAGGTCGTCCCCTTCCTCTATAAGATATGCCGTATTTTCTACTACGCTCAATTTTAAAAATGTACCGACATCAAAATTGTATCTTTTATAAAAAGACGGAGCAAATACATGTCCAGATGGGGGGAATTCGTCCTTTATATTATCCAAATCCAATTCATATTTTTTCCCTTTTAAATAAGCCAGTACCTTAATCCTAGCATTATCTCCTCTTAGCTCTTGTGCGACTACTCCTATTACTACTGTTCTTTGCATGTTTAATTTGTTTATGTAGTTTAGAAATTCTTTTAGATTTGCCATTAACATCTCTACTCAACTGGTCAGTAATCCAGTATCGAATAGGATGCTTATTTTTAGTTTTAGAAAAGTTAACAACCAGCCCATGTAGTGAAATATCGTCTCCTTTCTCGAAATTCCATTTAGGTAAAGTCCATTTTTCCGTACTTTCAACTAAGACGGGTGTCGCTGAAAAAGTTGGTCTTACTATTTTAAATTTTACGTTAGTGTGATTTCTAATTTTAATAATATATTCACTAATAGGCATATCTGTAAAAGCAATTGTATTATTTACGACCTTCCTTTTCTCTTCATTTACCCAAGCCTCCTTTACTTCTTCCGTAAAACTCACTATCGGTCCAGCACCTTCCAGCCAAACATTTTTCCGCCCTAACCTTAAGCCATGTTTTAGTTTTATGGGATAAGCTTTGATATATCTCTCTAATAATCCATCTAAATCTCTTTCCTTAATAATGAACCTTATAGCTACATGATTACCAAAAGCCAACTTTTCTCCACGTTCACTTATATATCCAAAAACCCTAGGTTGTAAATTCTTGTCAACAATGAAAACAACTTCTTGACCTACCTCAATAAATCTGGTCAATTGAAAATCATTGGGATATTGAGGGATAGTTTTAAAAATTAATAATTTTCTATAATGTGACTCAAAGCCTATATCTCCTAACTGTGTAAATACATTTTTTAAATCAACATTGATAGGATCCTGCTCTCCATAAATTAACTCTTGTTCTTCCCAAAAGAGAATCAAAGGATATGTTTCTACCTCCTTTAAGAGCTCTCTATCTTTCAAATATACCGCTCCATCCCACAACTGATAGAAATTAAATATTTGAGCAAATAAACTCGACCTATTCATTTCTTCTTCAAATAGTTTTTTAGCTCTTATAGTTAGATAATCACCACCACGGAGGTCATAACTTTCTAGTAAGCTTATAAAACTATTGATAGAAAAATTTCCTTCTGACTGTAAATTTATATTTTTAAAAAAAGCAGTAATAGACCTCAGGTCTTCCATATTTAGCAAGGCCTGAGATTTAGGATATTGCACATTTCGTCCTGCTCTTTCTTTTGGCTCAGGTAGATTTGATAAATAGCCCTTGGATAGAATATATTCTTTAGCTGATTTCCAAATTTTATCTTGTAAATACAGTTTATCATTGCTTATACCTCTGAATAATTGTTGACTGCGGCTCTTATTACCAAGTAAAGTTTCAAACCGCTTTATATAGGCATTTTCAGTAAACTCTTCGTCATTGTGCATAAGAAATGCAGCGTAGGATTGTAAGGCAAGTAAGCCAAAATAGGATGGAACTGTATCCTTCTCTTCTTGCAATAAATCCGACCAATCCCTATTTAATTTTGAGCTTAAACTAACTAGTAATTCTTTCTCTGTACAGCCTAATATTTTAACTATTTCATTTATAGCATATTCATCAAATGCTAAAAGAAGGTGAGCACCTTTTGGATGTATTCTAAATATATAGTCATGTATTGTTTTATTGATAATGGAGTAATTCATTGTTCTACTGGGTCTCAATTTTTCCAAAAATTACAGAGAAAAAAATAGTGTATTATCTTCAACTGTGTTTTATATCTAATTGCACAATAGTAATATTGTTACTGTTAGACAGTAATAATCTGTTTGGAATATTTAAAGTATGTTAAGACGAATAGATAAATCTCTCTGAAAAGTTGAAATTGGGGGTAAGATGTGTTTGGTTTTACTTTATTAACAATATATTGTTTCTTATGGTTAAAACAAAATGGGTGGTGTAATAATATTGACTAGTGGTGCAATCATCCAAGATAATACGTTTTCTATCGCCTTCTTTTTTCAACGAGCATCTAAAAGAAGGCGATAGGAAACAGGTCGCCTTAGATAGTTCCACCGATTGAATACTTACAAATTCTTTTTCAACTTGGCTCAATTGAGTTGTTTAATTTTTATACCTTCACTAAAAAGAGTAGACCGATAGCCTAATTTTCCATTTTGATTAACCACTTATCTAAGGTATATTTCCAACAATGAAATATAACAAAAAACAGATATTTATTCTTATTGCAACAGTAGGCATTACAACCTTGATTTATCATCAACTATTAAAAGAGCCTGAAATAATTGATAAGGGCTATCTTATTCTCGATAAAGCATTTACCGAACATACAGATGAAGTTTGGACCGTAGAATTCAGTCCTGATAATAAGATACTGGCAAGTGGTGGCTTGGATAAAATAGTTAAAATTTGGTCTAGAAGTAATGGGCAAATAATTCATAATTTAGAACATCCTTCCGGTACGCCAACGCTTTCTTTTAGTCCGAAGGGAAACGCTATTTGTACAGGAAGTTATGATGGTATAGTCAGAATTTGGGATGTAAACACAGGGACATTAATAAATACTTTAACGGGACATGCAGGCACGATATGGACGGTAAGCTATCATCCTTCTGGTGATTTAATTGCTGGAGCAGGAACAGATAGAAAAATACTTCTTTGGGAGGCAAAGACGGGTAGATTAATTAGAGAATTTGAAGGACACGAGTATGATATTTGGTCTTTATCCTTTAGTCCTGATGGGACAAAATTAGCAAGTTCGGGAAGTGATAATAGTATCAGAATTTATGAAGTTGCAACAGGTAAATCCCTTAAAATAATAAAAGCTCATACCGATTCCGTTATTTCTGTAGCCTTTAGTCCCAATGGAAAACTATTAGCAAGTGGTAGTGATGATAAATCCGTAAAGGTATGGGACGCCCAACACTGGAATCTTCTAAAAACATTAAAAGGAGAGAATGAATGTATTTATTCTGTCGCTTTTAGTCCTGACAATACAACCATTTTGACTGCGGGTAGAGATAAAACAGCTTTGGGTGAAATTTTACAATATAGGTTTAACTATAAAGGACCTATCAAAGATATAAGTGCCAGATTATGGGATGTTGATAGTGGCAAATTATTGCATACTATTACAGAACATGATAATGATATTTGGAATGTCAGCTATAGTAATGACGGAAAATGGGTAGTAAGTTCAAGTGCTGATAATACAGTGAAATTATGGAAATTTTCAAATATAAAAATTTCTTACTGAACTTATGGCACCCTGCGGCTGCCAATGTAGACCCCACAAAAAATGGCTTTTTTGGCTATGACTTTACGGACTTGGCAGAGGAAGCGTTAATTGATGGCTTGGTAGAAAAAACTTTACAAAATAAGGTGGGCATAGTGGCGACACAAAGCCTCTTTACTCGCTGGTTTTCCCCAGAGGCACCTGCGCAATTGGGCAATCAGCTAGAGATGAAATATATGTCCCCTAAAACCCTTTATACGTGGCGACAAAGCAAAAGCAAATTAATAAGCAGTGAGACCTATAGTAGTGAAAAATGGAAAAAATACATCCATATCCGTCAACAATTATTGAAGGCAATGGATAAAAAAGGGGTGACTTTTTTATTGGGTTCTAATGCACCGCAAGTTTATAATGTACCCGGTTTTTCTATTCACCGAGAGCTAGAATCGATGTGGGACGCTGGCATTGCGAACTACAAATTACTACAAGCAGGTACCAGTAATCCAGCTACTTTTTTTGGCGAAACGGGAAAATATGGCACCATCGTAGAAGGGGCAGCGGCTGATTTTATATTGTTAAATGCGAATCCTTTAGTAGATATTGGCCATGCAAAAGATATAGCTGGCGTAATGGTTGGAAAGACTTGGCTTCCTAAAAAAGAAATTGATAGGCGGTTGGCAGAGATAGCTTTATCTTATGCTAAGTAGGAACAATCAAGTATCAACATCAATAGGTAGAACGGTGTCGATATTTTAAGGTGTTCTATTAAAATATCGACCATACTTAAAATAGGAAGAAAAAGCCTCCATTTTGGAATACCTCAAAGTCACCTTCGGTTTCCGAGCGCACGTTTATCTAAAAAACCTACTATCATTCTAATCGAATTACACAATTAAATTGTGTTTTTATCTTTTTTGTTTTGTATTTTTGAGAAAAATCTGCAAAAATTAGAAATAAAAAAGATGATACTTGAATTTAGTATAGAAAATTTTAAATCCTTCAGCAATCGCCAAAGCTTTTCTATGTTGGCGGATACATCTAAAGGGGAGTATCCTAACAACATATTTAAAGTGGGTGAAAAATCAAGTGTTTTGCCAACAGTTGTATTGTATGGAGCGAATGCCTCTGGCAAAAGTAATTTGATGAAGGCGTTTCAAGAATTTAGAAAAATCATTTTAACTTCGGGAAATAACACGCCTAAAAATGCTTTTTCGGCTTATATTCCTTTCAAATTCAATCCTGATTTAGCTAATCAACCTGTTCAATTTGAACTATATTTCATGGTTCAGCAAATTCGGTATGTCTATTCGTTTGCTATATTAAGAGATACGGTGGTCTCTGAAAAATTGCTTTTTTATCCACAAGGAAGAGAAGCTAAATTATTTATTCGAGAAGGGCAGCAATTTGAGTTTGGCGATTATCTAAAAGGACAAAAAGCGGTCGTTGCAGATATTACAACACCTAACCAATTATTTCTATCAAAAGGCGCACAAAATAATTTAGAACCACTC
>Ga0209831_1003264_pt1 | contig 13521 bp, 12 predicted proteins | sample Maine_Asex4_meta_FD_187451 | JGI IMG/M metagenome (GOLD analysis project Ga0209831, IMG submission 187451) | Marine algal microbial communities from Maine, USA - Maine_Asex4_metaG (SPAdes) (version 2) | ecosystem: Host-associated > Algae > Red algae > Unclassified | place: Maine, USA | collected...
GGTTGCGACTTTCATTTTCATCATCGCGACCACGTCCTCGTCCTCGTCCGCGTCCTCGCCCACGTCCGCCGCGTGATCGAGGCGGTCGGTCGTTGTGTTCACGATCGCCTCCTTCACTGATGCCGGCTCCGAATTCCGAATCGCCATCGTTGTCCATGACAACCTCATCGTCGTCCCATGATCTTGACTTCGCTGCGACTGCGTCTCGGCCATTGCCGTTACGGTTTGGGTTTCGATCCTGGCTTTGATTTCGATCCCGCCCACGACCTCTGCCGCGTGCACCACCTTGATTACGGTTGTCACCGCCGCCACGATTGGAGACTTCTCCGCCATCGCGATTACTTCCGGTTCGATTGTTTCCGCCCTGGCCACGACCTCCGCGATTTCGGCCACCCCGACCACCGCGCGAACGGCCTCGTGCCGGAGCGGTGTCGTCGACGCCGCCGTTACGTGGGTCGATGTCACGTGGGTCTACGTCCTCTTCAAAGATACCTGAAGCGAACCCGTCGTCACTGCTGCCATCGATGTCATCGGAACTGTCTAAATCATCTGCCGGTTGAAGCACGAAATCGTCTGAATTGGCAACGACTTGATCTTCTCGATTTCGTTGCTGGCTATTTCGCCCGCGTCCCTGTCCACGGCCTCTGCCGCGTCCACGAGAGGGTCGATCTTCATCGTCGCGATCGTAATCGGATGACGATGCGCGTGAAGGCGAAGAATCTGATACGGGCTCTTCTCTTGGTGTCCTTTTTTCGGCCGAACGACTACGTCCGCGTCCACCTCTGCCTCGTCTACGACCCTCGGACCGGCGTCCACGTGCAGCAGCCGCCTCCTCGTCGACGTCGCTGGAGTCGAGATCTTCAATTTCAAATTCGACGAAATCATCGCCGTCTTCGCTGCCGTCATCATCCGATTGAGCGGCTGGTTCGGGAGCGGGGCGTTTGGACCGACTTGGTCGAGGACTCCTTGCCGCGACTTCCTGTCGATCGTCTTCGTGGCCGGCGACGTCTTCTTCAACCGAGCTATCAGATTGAGCCGTTTCGGAGATGTGAATCTTTGCAGGGTCTGATTCGTCGAAACGGAATCCGAAGAAATCACCCGGCAACTCTTCCTCTTTTGCTTCCGGTTTTGTGGCGGTAGCTTCGGTAGGATTAGGGCTATTTTTGGATTTGCTGCTACCTCGGGGATGAGCAGGCTTAGCAACCTCCACTCTCTCCTTGGCTTCATCCACCACATCAGTTTTGCTTGCTCCGAGCGATTCGGTTGGCGGGTTGTCTACTGTTTCAGCCTTCGCATCCGACTTTGAACCACCCGCTACACCGAACACGTTAGCCAAAAAATCCCAGTGGCCACCCGACTTCTTCGCAGGAGCCTCGTCGGCAGGTTTAGAATCGGCGGCCGTCGCAGATTTTGCCTTCGGTGCCGAAGCAACGGACGCCTTCGGGGGACTTGATGCTGCGGGCTTAGGCTCATTGCTAGGTGGCGCTTTCGATTCATGTTTCTTGGTCTCGGCTGTGCTTGCAGCACCGCTGCCAGCGAAGGCCGCAAAGATGTCGTCGGGATCACCCGCCGAAGATTCGGCCCCTGACTTGTCAGCCCCTGAGTCTTCTGCTGCTGTTGAGTCTCCTAAATTGTCGTCAAATTCGCCGCTGTCGTCATCGTCTTCGATCGGTTCGACTTCGCGTGCTTTGCTATTGCTAAAATAATCGTAGATATCGTCTGGCATCTGTCTTGCTCCTTGCCCTTATTGGGGCAGAGTTTTCACGCGGCGTCTGGCGCCGGGTGGTTTGAAAGGGTCGGTCGGTGGGTTGAGACATCGCGCGATTTTCGGGGGATGTCGTTGATGATTCTGTAATCAAATTTGTTTCCGGCACCGGCCGTGTAGAAATTGTGTAGGTGGTTGGCGATAGATAGTGGCTGAGCAGTTCCCTAGCTCCACGCCTCCGCGGCACCAATCCCATATAAAGTTGCTTTGGCGTCGGCAATTCTCTCTGCTGCGACGCTTTTGTCTGTGGGGTCCACCTGTTTGCCTTATTAGCAAGCGGTAATCGTATCCGAAAGCGGCAATTTTAGGGAAGGCCCATTCGCCCCGTTTTCAAGGGTTTAAGGGCAATATCTCGAATGTTGGCTAGTCCAATCACCACAAAATCGCGGGAAAATGATGCCGATGTCACTTTTCAGCTTCGCTACTGCGGGGCGTGGCCTGATTCTAAAAGACCGTTATCACAAGCGATTGGCCATCTTTGGGCTCGATTTTAACCGTGCCCCTTTGACTCGCCATCGGAGTTCTACCTGAAACTTGGACTAGATCCAGCTACAGTTTTCTACTCAAAAACTAAGTTGGCATGGAATACTTATGCTGATGGAATCATATCTTGCAGCCTATCCCACGCGCTGAAGCGTTGGCTTTAACTAGGCCTTGGCGGCTTCGGCGATCTTTTTGGCGGTGATGCCGAAGTGTTCGTACAGCTCTTCAAATGGAGCCGAACCGCCGAAGCTGCTCATGCCGATGAATTTACCGTCAGCGCCGATGTACTTCTCCCAGCCCATCTTGATGCCGGCTTCGACTGCGACGCGATTGGTAACTGCGGCCGGAAGAACCGACTCGCGATAATCGGCCGACTGTTCGTCGAACAGCTTCCAACATGGGATGCTGACCACACGAGTTTTCACGCCGGCCTTCTCAAGATCGGCGGCCGCTTCGACACAGATGGGAACTTCGCTACCGGTGCCCATCAGGATTGCGTCCGGCGTTCCATCACAATCAACCAACGTGTAGCCACCCTTCAAAACGCCATCGGCAGAACCGAATTTTGAACGATCAAAGGTCCGCATGTTCTGCCGAGACAAAACGATGACCGTTGGGCGGTCATCATTCTCGAGTGCGGCTTGGTAACACTTGGCAACTTCGTTCGCGTCGCCCGGACGCATGGTCAGCACGTTGGGGATGGATCGGCAGGCCGCCATGTGTTCGACAGGCTGGTGGGTAGGGCCGTCTTCGCCCAATCCGATTGAATCGTGCGTCATGATGTAAAACACCGGCTGATGCATGATGCTGCTCAACCGTATGCTCGGACGGCAGTAGTCGGTGAAGACGAAGAACGTCGCCCCGTAAGCGCGGATGCCAGACAACGACATGCCGTTGCAGATCGCGGCCATCACGTGTTCGCGAATGCCGAAGTGAAAATTATTGCCCGAGTAGTCGCTAGGGCCGAAGTGGCCGGCGGTTGGATCATCGTTGTTTGATTTGTTGGATCCGGCAAGATCCGCCGAACCACCAATAAACCAAGGAATCGCTTTGCACACCGATTGCAGGACCTTGCCTGAACTCGCCCGGGTCGCCATCCCTTTTTCGTCAGCGTCAAACGTTGGAATCGCATCTTGCCAGCCCTTGGGAAGTTCGCCTGAGTGGATGGATTCGATCTCAGCGGCTTCCTTAGCAAACTCTTTCTTATAAGACTCGAACTTTTCGGACCACGCTGCGAAGGATGCCTTGCCTCGTGCTCCGATACCGGCGCGGAAGGCTTCGTAAACGTCGGAGGGGACGTGGAATCTTTCCGCTTCCCAGCCGTAGTTCTCTTTGGCCAATTTGATTTCGTCTTCGCCCAACGGTGAACCGTGAGCGCCGGATGTGTCTTGCTTATTAGGGGCACCGAAGCCGATGATACTTTTGACGATGATCAGCGTTGGTTTATCAGCCGTTTTCTTAAACAGGTCGTACGCCGCATTGAGTGCCTTAAGATCGTTGGCGTCGGTGACGGTTACAACATTCCAGCCCATGGCTTCAAAACGCCCTTTGACGTCTTCGCTGAAAGTCAACTCGGTACGGCCTTCGATGGTGATCTCATTGTCGTCATAGACCCAGCAAAGATTGGAGAGCTTCAAGTGACCGGCCAGTGACGCCGCTTCGTTACCGATACCTTCCATGATGTCGCCGTCGCTGCAGACGGTGTAAGTATCGAAGTCAAACAATTCGTAGCCAGGGCGGTCGTAGTTTGCGGACAACCATTTTCCAGCTATCGCCATGCCGACGCTGTTGCCGAGTCCTTGCCCAAGTGGGCCGGTGGTAGTTTCAATTCCCGCGGCGTATCCATATTCGGGGTGGCCGGCACAAGGGCTGCCCATTTGACGGAAGTTTTTGATGTCGTCGATGGTGATGGAGGCCTTCGCTAAGGGCATACCTTTTTCGTCAGTACTGGCAACTTCGGCCAAGTGGATCATCGAATAAAGCAACATTGACGCATGACCACAGGAGAGCACAAAACGATCTCTTCCCATCCAATTGGGGTTGGCTGGGTCGTAGTTCAGGTGGTCATTCCAGAGCGCATAAGTCAGCGGAGCAAGTGCCATCGGCGTGCCAGGATGTCCGCTGTTAGCGGCCTGAACGGCGTCCATAGAAAGCGTGCGGATGGCGTTGACTGCTAGTTGCTGAACGTCGGATACGGAAGTTGACATCGTTTCTTGCCTCGCGGAAATTCGTTGATCGTGATATTGACTGGTTTGTGTATTGACTGGTTGGTGGTTAGGTGTGCCAAAAGGGTGGACTAAGAATTCCATTTTGACCAATAATCGCTAATACGATAAACTACTCTTGGTATCTTCGCCACTACTGCTGCAAGGCAGTCGAGTCATCTTTAGAAACTTTCCGGAAGCAAAATGGCAATCGAACCTAAACAGCGAAACTTCCTCTTGGGCCAAGATGCTGTGCGACAGAGATCAGATGCTGGAATGTCGCGCCGCTGTTTTCACAAACGTGCGATTCCGGCAACATTTGCGGCTGCGGCACTGATGTCGCCGACGATGTCCACTTGTGTGTTGGGTGACCGAAAAAATTCAGAAGATGAAAAATCACCTGCCGAGCTGATTACCCCCGCCGCGAAAGCGACAATCGACAAATCGCTGTCGTACTTGTTGAGAAATCAAGTTAAGTCCGGACGTAACCGCGGGGCCTTTGGCAATGGTGGCTACAGCGGAGGCGTTGCGACGGCGTCGCTGGCCGGATTGGCGATGATGTGTGGCGGTCACGCACCTGGGCAAGGCAAATTCGGCAAGGCCATCGATCACTGCATTGACTTCGTGCTGAAGAACGTCCGCGACACCGGCTACATCGCTAAGTCTGAGAATAGCAATGAGAACATGTACGGCCACGGGTTCAGTATGCTGTTCTTGTCACAGGCCTATGGAATGACTCAGAAGACCGAGATCGGGAAAAAATTACGCCAGGCCGTTGAACTGACTTGTTCGACGCAGCACCATGAAGGAGGTTGGCGCTATCAACCGCGCAAGAGCGTCGGAGATCTTTCGATTACGGTGTGTCAAATTATGGGACTGCGAGGCGCGCGTGACGCGGGCATCGATGTTCCTGATGAGGTGCGGAAGTTGTGTATTCAGTACGTCAGAAAAAGCCAAAACAAAAATGGGAGCTTTCGTTATACATTGAAGGGCGGCCATTCAACGTTCGCGATGACGGCAGCGGGTGTGACGTCTCTGTATAGTGCCGGCATCTATGAGGGTGAACAGATAGAAAAAGCGCTGAAGTATCTGAAGAAGTTCAAACCTTCAGGTGGCCAGCGGTCTTCTCACTATTTCTATTCCAACTACTACGCCGTACAGGCGATGTGGCACGCTGGTGGTGAGTATTGGAACATGTGGTACCCCGCCATTCGCGACGAACTGGTAAAGGCACAGTCGGCCGACGGTTCGTGGCCCTTCAGCGAGGCAGAGGCCCCTTTTGGTGCCGCCATGGGCGGGATCATCTTGCAGATGCCGCTGAATTACGTGCCCGTGTTTTCGCCGTAGCGCGTGAAGCTTAAGCCCATCCCACGGAAGCCTATCCCAGTTCTCTAAGCGTTCGCGTTTTGCTTTTCAATGATCATCGGTCGTCTGCGGAAGTTCGGTTGTTTAGGACGCGTAGGCGGCTTTTGTGATGGCATCGGCTCAGAGGCAGCAGGCGCTGCCGCACTCGGAGTGGAGGTTTGCGTTTGAGAAGTAGCACTTAGTTTCGAGATGTTTCTCTGAAAGTGGAGATACAGAACGGAGGCTTGTCTTTCAGTTAGCAGGCCGCATTCGACAGTCAACGATCGAAGGGGCTCCGCAGTTGTCTGCTGGATCTGAAGCAGGTAGTCGGCTTCCTTTTGGTGTAGATAACCCATATCGATGGCCAGCCGTTGAAAATCTTTACCGGGAGACTCTTCGATCGCCTCGAGAACGTTTGCGACCTGTCGTATCGTCATCAGATTCTTTTGCAGCGAGATGGTGGACAGAGCCTTCGTTGATTCCTGCTGAATCTTAACCAATCCGCAAAATTGTTCGGCCGTTACAATTCGTTGTTCAACGAGATAGATACCAAATTTCAGACTCATAATCGGACCGCCGCAGCAAAAAAGGAGTTTGTCGATAGGTAGGTTGTTGGAGCGAGCGGATCTCAAACTCCAACTTACCAATTTGTTATCGACAATTGATCATCTATAGAGCCAATAATTTCTGCCGTGAAATGGACCGTCTGCTCGCGCTGATAGCCGCTTGCCCTTTCGCAACTAGGAGAATCCTCATTGTTTACCAACCGCGTCTTTCACAATGGCAACTGGAATCTGATTGAGTTGGTTTTGTTGCAATTCTGCGACGGGTGAAAAGTAAACATGTTGAAAATGCCCCACCTGATAGCACGGTGACAGGCCTGAAAACAGTCCGTATCGATCAGTTTGTGAGGGCTGTAATGATCAGCATAGTGGTTTGGCAAATTGGCAACGGAATTGCACTGATTCACGAGACAAGGTTGCTCATGTCTGAAATTGTGACCTAGCTTTTTGCAACGATACCAAATGTATCTGGTTTATTGGGCCCTTTAGGGTGCCGCCGGGCAATTGGTTTTTCAAACACGGTTTCAAATAGAAAACAAAGGGCAGACATGAACCGCAAAAGAAAACAAAAGTATGTAGATACAAACGTGCAGGGGGCACTCCTTCGTCGGATTCTCCTTCACTGGGTGGCTTTCTTCTTCGTTACCGCACTGACGGTAATTTTGATGAAATCTCTGATCGGCGATTTGAACCTCACCTTCATGGAGAACGTTAAAAACTCCATTGGTGAATTCAGCCTCATTGGTGTGATTTTACTGTGTTTGTTCCCTGTATTCATGTTGGATACGGTCAGGTTCAGTAATCGCTTCGTCGGTCCGATTGGCCGTTTGCGTCGCCACTTACAAGAGCTTGGAAGAGAAAAGTCAACTCAAAAATGTACATTCCGCGACAACGACTTCTGGTCAGAAATGGCTGAAGAATTCAACAAGGTTGTCGACTTAGTGGAGCAACAAGATGCCGAGATCGCTCGCTTGAAAGGGCAGCTGAATAGTTCTGGCGTAACGTCACGAAGCTAGAAACTTGGGAAGCCGACTTGCAAGAAATATTTTGGCGAGATAGGGCTCACGCTTAATACCAATTTGGATAGAGGCTTAGATGAATAACGCAAAACTAAAACCGATCAAAAGACAAAATCGCAAACGCTCCGCCAACCGTAAGGGTGCCGCAGTTGTCGAGTTTGCAGTTTGCCTTCCCCTGTTGGTGTTAATTATGTTGGGATCGATTGAAGCTGCGAACATGCTGTTTTTAAGACAAGCATTGGTGCAGGCGTCTTATGAAGGCGCAAAATCTGCGGTCAAAGCTGATTCAGACAACGCTACTGTTACGCTAATTGCGACCCAGGTTGCTGACGGGCGACGCCTTTCTGGCTTCACCGTTGAGACTATTCCTGCAGACATTTCGTCGGTACCTCAAGGTGAGTTTATCCGAGTTCGAAGTTCTGCACCGGTGGAGTCCAACAGCTTTATCTCTGGAACCGTATTTCGCGACTTGATCCTTGACGCTGAAGCCGTAATGGTGAAAGAGTAGCAATATTGCGTTTCTTGATTTTCAACTAAGACCTATACAACTTAACTCAACTTGTCCCTGCCCCTTTTGACCTAGGATTCTCGCTATGAAAACTAATTCTGTACTTAAACGCTTCCAGCAGCGTGATGGAGCCATGCTTCCGTTCATTGCTATCGTTATCGTAATTATGTTCATTACGGCCGCTTTCGCGATCGATGTTGCTCGAATTCACGTGACACGCAGCGAACTTCGAACTGCGACAGATGCGGCTGCGAAAGCCGGGATCGAAGCGTTTGGACGCGAACAATCTACCGCTGCAGGCGTGGCGGCAGCGTTGCAGGTTGCCGAACAAAATATCGTTGCGGGTAAAGGAATGCTGTTGGATCCAAATCAAATTGTTTTTGGTAGTTCAGGCCAGAGCCCAGACGGCTCATTCTTTTTCAATGAGGGTGCCACTCCCTTAAACTCCGTTCGCGTCGTGGGAGAAAAGACGGCCGGTTCGCCTGCGGGTTCAGCCAGTCTGTTTTTCATGCCAATTTTTGGCGTGAATGATTTTGAGCCTATCCAAGTCGCAACTGCAACTCGCATTGAACGCGACATCGCTTTGGTTCTGGACGTCTCTGGTTCGATGGCCTCCAACGGCCGGTTCGAAGCACTCAGCAACGCCTTGGATGTTTTTCTCGATGAACTCGATGAAACACCTCAACGTGAAAATCTTAGCTTGACTGTTTACAGTACTACTGAGCGAAAAATTCAGGAACTGACGGCGAATTTAAACGACATTCGCGATGCATTCGCAGACGAAGGCCCAGGCGGACGCACCGCGATTGGACAGGGCTTGGAGACGGGATTGGATTCGATTTTGAACGATCCTAATGCACGCCCGTTCGCTCTTAAGTCAATCATTGTGATGACCGACGGAAATCAGAACGAAGGTATCAGCCCCGAATTAGTAGCCCCTCGAGCTCAAGAGGCAGGAGTTGTGGTTCACACGATCACATTCAGTGAGGGTGCCAACGAGGCCCTGATGGCACAAGTCGCAGACATTGCTGATGGTATCCACCTTCATGCTGATAGCGACGAAGAACTCTTAGAGTCATTCAGGACAATCGCAAAACAATTGCAAGTGATTTTGATCGAGTAACACCCCGATTCGCTTTTCCTTGCAAACACCATTTATTATTTACTGAGTTGATTATGTTTCGAACATTGAAAAAACGCTCACAAGGCGTCGTTACCGTAGAAGTTGCACTGTGCTTGCCGATATTGCTAACGATCCTATTTGGATCATACGAATTAGCTCGAGTGAACATGATGATGCATTCGACCGAAAGTGCCGCCTACGAAGGTGCTCGCGTTGGAATCATTCCTGGTGCGACACCCGAACAGGTACGTGCGTCAGTTGGAACTATATTGAATTCTGTCGGAGTTAAAACGTTTGATGTTGTGATCACACCCGACGTGATCACCAACACGACCGAAGAGATCGAGGTATCGGTGTCTGTTCCGCTTCGCGCCAATCTGGCATTGCCGCCGTTCTTTATTGAAGACCCTACCCTTAGAGGGGCTTGTACGCTCAAACGAGAAGTTCTGTAAGCGCAGACGTCAAAGCCCCCTCGCCGATCCCCCTTTCTTCAAGGCTCCGTATACTAACGGGGTCTTTTTTTTTGGGCTAAATCATTTGCCTTGAGACGCATTGGCAATGACGTCCGATCATTTGAGCGACTGGCCTGACATTACCTGGCTAAATGCCAAAACCGCGAGAAAAATAGGGGCGTCCAACCATTACTCTTGGAGAGCTGGGGGCGCTGCCGGCTTCAGCCGACTAGAAGACCTCAACCAAATCCCCCAACCGATCAATGACACCGAAAGGATACAAAGCCGATAGGCGAGCGCGACCAGAAAGCCTCCGTCACGTCCGAAGCAACTATATAAATAGGCCAAAGCTGCTTCCATGCCGCCAATTCCACCCGGTAGTGGAACCGAATTGGCGACCATTGAAATTGGTGCGATCACGAAATGGTCACTGAGGGTGGGAGGCGACTGCGTGATAGAAAGGCCAACCAAGTAAATCGTTACGCCGAACATCGTATTAGTAAAAACGCTTAGCAAAATCGCTTTGACGATTACCATTTTGCGTTGAGCGTAAAGCGCGGCAGCATCCATCACCCGCTCTAGCAGGTCTCCAATTTTTGGAAGCGACACGGCCCATCGCATCCATTTCCAGTTCTTCAGACCTGGCACGAACAGCATCACCAAAAGTGCGATGCATCCGCACATTGAAGCGGCGCCAGCAAAGTTGCACCCGAACTCGATGGCCCGTTTCTCGATCGAGTCCTCTCCGGGCACTCCGTTAATCCAACATGCGGTAGCCGCAAAACCACACATCACAATCAAACCGATTACCCGGTCAATAAATACACTGAGGATGGCTTCGGGCATGCGGTCGGGCGAGTGGCGTGCCGCGTAGAACGCGCGTAGTGAATCACCGCCAACAACGCCAATCGTGACGATGTTGAAGAAGGAACCAATGAAACCCAACTGAATTGCAGCCGAAATTTCTAGGTCCAGCCCGATCGCGACAGACAGTTGCCGCCAACGTATATAGCTGGCTAAGAAGGCGGTCAGCATGGTCAAAATTGCCAACGCCATCCAGTGGTAACCGACTGGCGTATCGACAAACTGCGCAAATTGATCGCGATATTTGTAGACCAATACAGCCAAAATGCCCAAGGAGGCCCCGTATTTGGCAACCTTCAGCAAAGTTGTCTTTTTCGATGTTGGTGGGATTTTGGTCAAACGACAGGCGGCAGCTAAAAGGAAGAATGTAAAACACGGTTGGGTGAAAACACTATCAAACGCGGTTTGAACCACTATTTTGATTCGAGCAGCGTTAATGGAATAGGGCGATACTGGCTGTAAATCCGTGCAAAAAATTGGAACTTCCGACATAACCGAACTCACCGGCCGCAAAGAAACCTGCAGTCGCGACATCTCCCACAATCTCATTCATCAAAGCAGCGTCGTGGTGCGGTTGTTCGAAAAGATTCGATCCGCGTCCGTTGCAGGTGAATATAAGTGCCGCCGCAGGATTGGGGCCGGTTGCCCTTTTCATTTCCACTTCTAACATCGACCGTAATTCAATCGAAGCGGAAACATGGTCGCGGAGATGGAACTGTACCGTGCGTCCTTTACGAACATAGTCGCCAATTGTGATGGTGTCGGTTTCTTCGTCGATGCCGTTGACGTTGCGTATTAAAAAGTCACCATATTGAAATTCGTCCTTCATTTCCGTCATGGCGATACCCAGATGTAGACCTTTTTCGATGCACGATTGGTCCTGGGTGGGAAGTGTGGCGTAGATTTTTTTAAGGACATCCAATGAAGGTTGTCCACCTAGTGTTCCAACGATGTTTCGTTCGCTATCGGTAACGATAAAAGTATCGCCAATCGGTCGGCATCCTTGCGAAACGACTGTTGATGTTGTCACGCCGGAAATTCTCACTGCAACCGCTCCGCAGTCATGAATGTCTCCGTTAAGCATTAATCGCGAGTCTGACGGCTTAATTCCGCTGTCGCAAACGCCGCCGACAATACGGACGCCCGGATGGATTGTATTGATATGTTCCAGTAGCCCATCCGCAGGAAAACTGTAAGCTTCGGATAGCATTATCAGCACAGAGTCGTCTTTCCAGCCGTCCTGGGGTAACCCCGAAAATTCCGAATTCCCATTCGCGGACTGCAGCTGCAGAAACATAGGTGTAACGTCTGCAGCGGGCCAGCTAGCCGACCAAAGGCTAATTCCTACCGTATTTTCAAGTTCTTGTTGACCTGCGATCAACGATTGGCAAGTGACTCCCAACACAGTTCGGCCACTGGTCAATTCGCCGATTCGATTCATCGCATTGTTGAAATCTTCAGGCTGATATCCGGCAACAAATGCGATGACTAAATCGGGCAATAGGGAAGTTGCTTTTTCGGCAAACTGTTGATTGACCAACACGCAGCACTGTGTGACGGCAAAGCTAACGTCTGGCGATAGGCAAACAGCAGCGGCATAATGGTTTGGGGCCATAAGAGAGTCCGATTACGAGTCCGTTTCAAAATTCACCGCACGGCACATATCAACCACTAGGTATCGTAGCACAAATGGCGTCTCTGAATCGTTAAGGCGAGTTTGCGACTACTTTAAGACCGCTGGTAAATTGATACAATTGGCGGTTTGACTACTACGTGCGTCAAATAACACGGCCAAAGATAGCGGGATTTTTCAATGAATGACATGCCTAACGAAATAAACCACGATCAGAAAAACCCCAGAAACAGGTTTCTGATTTTCGGCGGCCTTGGATGTGGATTGCTTCTTCTGCTTTGCGTTGGTGGTATTGGCGGCATGGTTTATTTAGGATTCGACGTAATGGAAAAATCGCAGAATGCTATTGAAGCTGAGATAATGACATCTAGCGCCTTGGAAGAGGTTTTGGGATCGCCTATCGAAGTGGGGAGCGGGGAACCGCAACAACCCAATGGTAGTTCTGTTCTGGTCTTTTCAGGGAGCGTGTCCGGTCCCAAAGGCGAAGGCACTTACACTGGGAAATTTTCTCAGCAGGGTATGTTTGATTTTCCTCTTCAATCTTTGACCGTAAATGTTAACGGAGAAGAGATCGACGTTTCTGAGGAAGAAGAACTTGATTTGGGCATCGAACTAGGGGATGAATCATTCGAGTAATCGACGTCGCTTGCGGCGAAGGAAAGAAGCGTTTTTTGCTTTAACGCGAAGTGGATCACAAACAAAACATTACTATAAAGATACGAAGGAACACATTGATGGCTGATATTACTCTCAAAGGCAACGCTTGCAAAACTTCTGGTGACCTACCCGCGGTTGGTTCTGCGGCACCAGGTTTCACCTTAGTCGGTGGCGATCTAAGTGAAGTCACACTCGAGTCTCTCAAAGGCAAGAAGGTTGTCTTAAACATCGTTCCGAGTTTTGATACTGGAACATGCGCAACCAGCGTAAAGACTTTCAATTCTAAGGTTGGCGATATGAGTGACGCGGTTGTCGTCAATGTCTCGAAGGACTTGCCGTTCGCGCAAGGCCGTTTTTGCACAGCTGAGAATGTGGAGCACGTTACCAGCCTGTCAGCGTTCCGCTGCTCAGAATTCGCCAGCGACTACGGTATTGGAATTGAAGATGGGCCGCTGAAAGGGCTTTTGGGTCGCGCTGTCGTCGTCATTGATGCCGATGGAAATGTCGCGTACACAGAATTAGTTTCTGAGATCGTGGACGAACCAAATTACGACGCTGCAATCGCGGCTTTGTAGTACGGGAGTTCATTCCCTTTAAGCGTTCAACGACGATAGAAATTGGGCTCAATGCTGTGTTGAACGCGGTAAAAAAATAACGCTGGTTAGGCGGTCAGCCTAACCAGCGTTTTTCTGGTGGCGTATCTGTTGGAGCTTCGTATTTTGTAAAAGCTAGTGCTGACAAACCATCAGGTTACGTCGATTTCTTACGGAGCACGATCACCGTCTGACGCACGTGGTGACACGGCATAATGGCTTCGATATCGAAGAAGCGTCCCCAAACGTTATGCAGGTAGCTGTTTGAATGAAACACTTGGGCCCGGTAGGGACCCGACTGAGCAAACCGATA
>Ga0209831_1003266_pt1 | contig 13520 bp, 13 predicted proteins | sample Maine_Asex4_meta_FD_187451 | JGI IMG/M metagenome (GOLD analysis project Ga0209831, IMG submission 187451) | Marine algal microbial communities from Maine, USA - Maine_Asex4_metaG (SPAdes) (version 2) | ecosystem: Host-associated > Algae > Red algae > Unclassified | place: Maine, USA | collected...
TTGATCTCGTTTGAAAATTGAATCTACCACGGATAAATCGCCGAAGTTCGCAAGGCCGCCACCGAGTGAGCTGGCGATATTATTTCTAATGCCCACCTCGGTAAAAAACGATTCGCCGTGAGACGTTGTGAAGATTCCGCCGCCATTGGATGCAGCGCTATTGTTAGTGAAGAAACTGTCTGTTGCCAGCAGTCTTCCCCTATTAATTGAAAAAGCCACAGATCGAGGCGACCTGTGGCTGGTTTGATTTAAAAAACAGGCTAAAAGCCTATTCCACGTTTTCTATTTGGGCATGAGCACGCTGTCGATGACATGGATGACGCCGTTGGCACACTTGATGTCGGTGGCGACGACGTTGGCTCCGTCAACTGTAACTTTGCCATCGGCGACCGCGATCGCGACTTCTTTCCCATTGACGGTTTTGGCAGAAGTCAACTTCACAACGTCTGCCGCCATGACATTGCCGCTGACCACGTGATATGTCAGAATCCCTTGAAGCGTTTCTTTGTTCTCTGGCTTTAGTAACTCCGCAATTTTTTCAGCGGGAATTTTCGCAAACGCGTCATCTGACGTTACTGCTGCGAGCAGCGTCTTAAAACTGCCGGCCGCCATGGCGGTGTCAACAATGTCGGCTTTGGGCATGATGACCGAGTCAATCACGTGGATCACGCCGTTGGAGCACTCAATGTCAGTCGTGAGAACTTTCGCTCCGTCAATGCTGACGACACCGTCTTTGACGGCGATCGCGACCTCTTGTCCGTTGGCTGTCTTGGCGGAAGTCATATTGACTACATCCGACGCCATGACTTTGGCTCCACCTACGACGTGGTAGGTCAGAATGCCCTGCAGCTTCTCTTTGTTCTCTGGCTTCAAGAGTTCCTCAAGTTGATCGGCGGGAACTTTCGCAAACGCATCATCAGATGGTGCGAACACGGTGAAAGGACCGTCGCCTTTTAAGGTTTCAACCAATTCGGCAGCCTTCACTGCCGCGACCAGCGTGTCGAACTTTCCAGCGGCAACTGCCGTGTCGACGATGTCACTTTCTTGAGCGGACGTTTGCGTGATAATTCCTGAGCACACAACAGCTCCAGCGGCGACGCCGAGGAAAAAATTTCTAAATTTTGAGACGTTCATGTTTGTTCCAATGGTTTGGGGAGACTTTCTTAAGATAAGTCGAGGCAGAGAAATTTTTTAAGTTATTCGCTTCGGCGCTACGACCTAAGGTCACCCGTCGCGGCTAAACTGATGTAACCGTTAATAAAAGTGGATTGCGCACTTGCTCGTAGCCTAGCGCACTATATTTCAACGTCCTGACTTTGCCTTGCGATGGTTCCCAGTACGACTTGGCTCAGCACCGCGACCGCAAACCCGAAAGCGCTGGCGATCAGGACTCCGCCTACCATGCTGATATCAAAACGAGCTAGACCATTGAAAGTTTGCCACAGGCTGAACAGCAGAAACATCGCCAATGATGCGGTAGCGTACTTCACCGCACGAGTTTGGTGAGTCTGGCGAATATTCAACCAATGCATCGCCCATACCATTAAGGGTAAGTACTGCACGGCATGAATGGTGATGCCGTGAGGAAACTTCATGACACCCGCCGCTCCAAACTTTGTTGGTGATTCTCCGCGACTGGCAAGATATTCGCCGTAGAACAAAATGAAGAATCCCAACCCACACGATACCAGCAAAAACCCCATCCCGGCACGGATCGCCAACTTCATACTTGGCTCCGCTTCAATGAAATGAAAGCAGCGCCGGGCGATGTCCAGAATTGCGATCGAAGCAATAACGATCAAAACGGTGATGGTCCTGTCGATCAACAGGTTGATTTGCGAATGGTGATTGAAGTGCGACGCTTCGCCACGCCAGTACTGCAGCGTGATCAGACCGACTTCGATTAAAAGAGACGCAGCGAGCAGTGGGCTGAGCCATTTGTCGTAGCCAGCCGGTCTTAGCTTAAGCCATATCCAGCCCAATGAGATCAAAGTGACGCCCGTCGAAATCCCGAATAATACTGGCTTACGGATCGACAACGGGCCTTCCCATGAGTCGCCGGTGATTGCCCAAAAGATTGCGTGGGTGAATCCGGAAATCACCATCAAGACGCCCGCGATGTAGGGAAAGGCGGAAGGTTTCATGAAAGCCGCAGTCGTTGTGAAAGATGGAGTCGCCAGACTTCTAACCGCCTTTGAATACCTCTCGAAATCTGGTAAATCCAGCGAAAGGTTCTAGCGAAGCCTAATACAAGTTCGGCAAGCCCCGCAACGAAGCGTCGCGATATTACAATTCCGCTTCAACGGGCTGAATCATTGCCCATGTGTCGAGTCCCTGCTGGAGCGACCATTGATTGCAGCGCTTTAGATCGTCATGTGCTTCATCGTAGCTGGCGACAAAAGATTTGGAGATGATCTCCCCTGAAGCTGGCATGTCGAAATAATTTCGAGGACGCCAGCCGTCTGGGCGTTTGACGATCACGAAAATGTAATCCGGTTGGCCGTAAGTGAATCGGTTTTTTGACATGAATGGACTGTTTGGTTGAGTCAGCGTTTGCCGGTCGATTGTTATAAAAATAACGGTACTATCTCTCCTTCGTTTAACTGTAGTTTTGGCTCGTTTATAACGGGCCGCCCGACTGAAAACTCACGTTGCCTATGCCCCAAAGTTCCGGTTCAAACACTGAAACAACGAAAAGCAGGGTGTTTTTCTTGCATCGCGGTTAGTCCAACGAAGCGAAACGGCGAACGCATTGGAAGAACGCGGGACGATTGCAGAATTCATTTTAAAAACGAAATCCGAGTCTATGCCGAAAATCACTTTCAATAACCAGGCGATCGAATGTGAAACAGGCGACAACCTGCGTCATGTTTTGATGAGTGCAAACCTTCCGTTGTACAACGGCATCGCGCAGCTGATTCACTGTCGCGGCATGGGAACGTGTGGAACCTGCGCCGTGCGTCTCAAAGGTGATGTCTCACCAACGACCCGTGTCGAGAAATGGCGACTTGGTTTTCCGCCGCATCGCCGGAAAGACAGTCTAGAAAATGGACTGCGGCTGGCCTGTCAATGCAACGTGCTTGGCGATTTGAAAATCGAAAAGCTTAAAGGCCCGTGGGGGAACATCCCAACACCGTGAACGATTTATTTCCCTGTTTTAATGAGCCGTTTTAGCTAGCCACGGTTGCGGCACAGAAAACTGGGGCAAGCACCCAAACGTCTAATTTTCACTACCCGAACTCTTTAGTTTGACGGACCACTAAACGCTCCAAACAGTTAATCTTGAAGCTTGCCAGCCGGCTTAATAATACGCGGGCGGTGTAATACGCGGGCGGCATGTATCGAGACGCCGCACTTGAATTCCGATGTTTTATCTTGCATTAAACCTTTCTTAGATTTCCAACGGATGGGTAACAGACCAAACAATGTAATCGAGTGGTTCTTGCTTTAATTGAGGTCGACGCTAACGCGACGAAAAGCTCTTGAGATGAAAAAGCGGCCACGGTTAGTTTCGAAAGGGCGTTGGTGAGCGATCCAGTCGCAACTTGCGGCGGATCGGCGAAGAGCGCTTGCTAAGAGTCGGACGAATGCCGGATGTGCTTGAGCAAATACAGAATCTCCCCGGGTCGTTACTTGCCCGAACCTCGGGGATTCACCGGACAAGCATCTGGCACAACCGCATAAAATGGCTTTGATGGAGCAGACCGGCTATCACTGTCGAATTGGTGAAAATTTAACCGTCTCCCATCGTAAAATACGCTGTGAAATTCCGCGTCGCACGCGATCGAATGCACGCACTCAAACGTTATCTCGAAACACGCGAAGCGTCGGCAGCCGTCTATCAAAACACGGCAACGGCGCGTCCCCGATGAAACGCATGTGATTTTGCTCTCCTACGCTTTCACCAAACGACGCAACTGCGGGCTGAGCAATCGAACGATCCAACTGGGCTTAGGGAATACCTCCAACTCTTTCCACCCTCCAATCTCCGCACAAACCCGCTGCTCAGAAAACCTGAGCGCACGTGCAAGAAAAGCTAAATCTGGCAAGGCGGACGATTGCAGAATCCGAGCAGTTCGATAATCCGGGAATCTGAGAACAATCCTATCGCCCAAAAATACAATCAGCGTGGCATGGCCGGAGCAAGTTGCGTCGATTGAACCGGCCAAGATTACTTTGGGGACGAATCCTTCTCATTGGTGCTGACCTTGATCGTGCCATCGAAGACCCACTCCGCGTGTTCGGCGTCGGTTCCCGTGCCGCTGGGAATTTTTACATGCATCTTCTCGAATGCGTAAGTAATTTCGGCGTTACTGCCAGTCAATCTATCGTAAAGGCCAATTGCAAGATCAGGCCAGTTCTTAGTGTGTTCAGTACTCATTTTAATTTCCCTTAGATATGTTTGTAAATATTCTTTAACGTAAGCCAATTTAACCGTTTGACTTCGGAGTAGATAACGCTCGAAGAAATGTTATCGCTGGCTAACTTCGTTACGTTACTCCAGTCTCAAAATATCGGTTAACCCACATCGTTTAGTTTTTAATTGATTGGCAAGGTAGTTGAGTCCAAATGACATACGCACGAGCACGTTTGTGGCTGGGAATAAGTGGTGTTGGATCGCTGGTTGTCATGGCAACATTGGCGCTGTCCTACGAACTACCTTCTTCACTGCTGGCCACCAGCCAACAATTCAGTTGGACGGACGTTGGGCAAATCATCGCGGTTGCATTTGCACTGAACCTCTGGATGACACCCTTCGATTATCTTGGCGGCTACCACTTTCCACGCAAATTCAAAAAGTCCTCGGAATCGTTCACGCACTGGGGTACTAAATACATTGCGGCGGTCATTGGCCAATCCGCACTGTTAGTGTCGTTCGCCGTTTCAATCTTGGTCGCAGGACAATCTTGGGGGTTGCTGGGTGGACTGCTGGCGATCTGTGGTAGCGTCTTTGTTTGTCTAACAACGCGCTCTCAATTGATGCGACTTAAACAGATTGAATCCAAAAAAGCGACTAAATTAATTGTCGACGCCCTAGAGCTGGTTCAGTCTTGGAAAGTTTCTGTCCCGAAAACAATGATTGTCAAACATCACGATGTTGGCTTCACCGGCGGTATCATCGGACTGGGTAACAAAGCCCGCATCGTCGTCCCAGAAGCATGGCTGCACTCGATGAGCAAACAACAGTTGGCGTCAGCAATTGCAGGTCGCGCTGTCGCTATCACCAGTGGAAGCTACACATGCGGTTTGCTCCTTGCGTTTCTCTGGAACGTGATCGGATTCGTGCTATGCTGTTCCCACCCAACCGCCGGGCTGACTTCGGTGGCAGCACTGGTAACGACATTTTGCTGGTTTACACTTTGGTCGTTCGTGGGACTGTTGATCTTGCCAACAGTCAGCCGCAACGCCTCGCTGAAGATCGATCAGACTCTCATTGAACAAGGCACGCCCACCGATTTGATTTTCGAGACAGCATACTCACAAGATAAAATGCAAGACGATGAGCCTGACCGACCCAAGTTGATCGAAGCGATATTTCATCCTATCCCCAGCGTCAGCAGCCGCAACCAAAATTCTTCAAGGTCGGCGGTGGGTGCATGGAACGTCGCCCGGACAACGTTGTTTTTCTCGTGGGCCTGCTTCGGCGTTTTATCGCGCGCCGTCCATTGCAACGTTGGCCGGCCGGAGCTGTGGACGATGCTGCCGACGGATTAATTTGGTTACCCTGAAGGTTGTTCGGGGATTTCAATGGCAGTTCTTGAGTCATCTTTGCACCAAAGCTGTGGCACCTGTTGAATTAATCAGCCGCCACGCGATAGCGTCCGGCTCCGTGCGATCATCGGGGGCTGTTAAAGGCGGCTACTGAAATTTGGTTTTGTGGGCGTTTGATACGATCACATACTTCGCAGCCAGTTTCTTGATCCCAGATTGTCGTTCTGGCGATAATGTTTTTACAACCTTGGCAGGAGATCCCATCACCTGCGATCCGGGAGGGACGATCGTTCCTTGGGTTACCAGAGAATTGGCTCCAACGATTGAGCGCTTTCCGATGACGACTCCATCCATCAACGTTGCCCCCATTCCGATAAGACATTCGTCTTCAACGGTGCAAGCGTGAATGATGGCCGCGTGCCCGATGGTAACGTCGTTGCCTACGACGACGCCCAAGTCATTAGACAGGTGTACGATGGTACCGTCTTGAATGTTGCTGCGGTCGCCGATAGAGATGGAATTAATATCGCCCCTCAACACACAACCTGGCCACACACTTGACTGGTCGCCGATCCGAACATCACCCAACAGCGTTGCTTGTTTTGCAACATAGGCCGTATTTTGGATTTGAGGATCCTTGCCCAGATGTTTTTTCAGTCGTTGTTTAATATCCATCTTCATTCGTCTATAAAATTTACTTAAGGCATTGCAACAAAATAATCGTCGCCTTTTACTCCGCGAACGTATCACACTTTCGAGAAGCGAAAGGCGACACTATTTTCATGAGCAGTCTTAAGGTTGGATGTTAAACTTCGGTTTTCTGCTGGCGATCAACTCCGACTCATAGGCGCGGCGAATCATCGTTTCTTTTGCGCGGGAATCGCCAGCGAAGGCGTGCAGCTCGATCAGCACATTATCATGCTGCTGATCGGCCAGATATTTTGCCAACGAAAAATTGCTCGATTCGTCCAGATGTTCTTTCAATCTTGATCGCAGATTTTCAGATTGTCCGATATATAAGTAGCCGGTCTCATCGCGGAAGATATATATCCCCGGCAACTCAGGAACAATGTCCCCGTCAGCCCGCACCGCCTGCAATGATTGGGTTGAAATTTCTCGGCCCCAGTCCGCAATGCGGGCGACCAGTTCAGGCTTTAGCCGCCGCTGTTTACGTAGACCAAACGCGGCCTTGCGAGCGCCGTAGAGGTCCGCATCGGCATCGATCTCCAGCACCCCGGAATCAAATTCCTTTCTTAGCTTCGGTGATGTCATGATTTTATCGATCGAAACTTTATGCTTATCAATCATCACGCGCGCGACAATTTCGGCGATTGGTTTCCAACGCGTGACGGATTTTCTGGTGGAGCGTGTTGTGGGGACATTCAACAAACCAGCTTTCCGCATGTTCAACAATCGCCAATTAAGCTCCGCAGGATCCGAATCTGGCAGTTCCAATAAGCAACGGGCAATAAACTGTTCATTTAAATCGTCTCGAAGCACGACTTCGTCAGAACTCCAACCTTCGTGCGTCTGAGCGAACGCGTCTCTGATTACCGTGCGTGCATCTGGCGGAGAATTGAGAAGGTGAGCGGCGGGTTTCGTCTTCATGCGTTGCTGAGTTAACACGCGGACGGCTTTGGTTACGCCCGTTTCTTTCGTTGGATCTAGTATCGGCGTCCAAGCCGGATCGGCCTGCCAATCGTCGCGCGTCCAAGATCGCACATAGTCAACTCTATAGGTTGCAGGAAGTTCCTTGTCCTCCGGGTGAGGCAACCACGACATGATTTCCATATCAAACACCATCTGCAGCGGCACATGCCACGCAACGTTGCGTGTCGTTCTTACGCAATGCCCGTCAACGTAATAACGAATCCACTTCGGCGACCAAACCAAGTTAACCGTGTGAAAATCTTCTGACCAATGGAAGGAAGCCTCCCAATTGCCCCAGTTCGACCAATGGCCTTCGGTTTCAGGTTCGCTAAATACGTGCATATTCATTCCAAACTTGCGTTCGGATCCTTCATGCCCCGCTGCGAGTTCAAACACATCAATTTCATTCTTACGCTGAACGTCTTCAGAATTGATGGCTCCCCCGTTGAACCAAAAGGAACTGGTGCACGTGGCGTGAGCGGGTTTCATCCTCACTTCGAAGCATCCGTAAGTGATCGCGGTTTTAGACACGACCGCTGCAGACGAGTAATTAAAATAATCACCTTCGACATCCTCATGCAGATGCTCGCGCGGCAGTGTTGTGTCTTTGCGCAACGTCAGAGCTAGGTTCCCGCCGGCAACACCGATATTCTCCGGCAAAAACCGCGCTGGCACGCGGCCGTGCCAAGCAGGATAGTGATCCCACCACTTTTGATTGTCCAACGTCGTTCCGGCAAACTCGTCACACATTGCGCTAATTTTGCGCCAGCCTCCTCGGTTACCTTGATCGAACAATGGCAAGTCATCCGTTTCGCGCTGGGCAGCTTTTGGAAGCGGTGATGGCCGAATCCATCCGCCAACGTCACGCGCGACATTGGTGTCCCACTTTTTGGCCAGATAGTCTTGAATCTGCTCAAACTCTGTGTGGTTGTCGATCGAACGCGCGTAGACGATGACCTCGGAAACGTCAGCCAGCAATCCACCACCGGGCTGTCCTAAGGCGGTTGTGCCAAGTGTTGCGGCGTTGGGGACGACGCTGGGTTTGGTGTAAGAATAAATCGCTTTTGGGAAGGCCCCTTCTCCGCCGTCGCGCTTTAGCGTCATAGCGAGCCCGCCACCTAGGTTGTCAGGTTGTTCAGATTCGCGAATACTCAGCAGCCGCTGCCACTTTCCCCGGCCAGATTGTTCTTGGTTCCGCTGAGCAACAACGAAAACTGTCATCGGCCCAAGCTTCTCTGCCAATGCAGGCAAGCGCAGCGGCGTAGGTTGATCGTTGTGAGTGAACCTCACGCGCGTCGACTGGCTGCTTTCTCCTTTGACCAATAATGGTCCCGTCTTTTCAGCAACCGCATCATGGTGGCCGGGAGATTTGTCGCGCCAAGTCTTAACGACCCCGTCGACTGAAACATCGAACGTGCTGCCATCGGACGCATCAAGCCACAACACGAGTTCGTCAGTCGACAACGCTTGACCCAGGACGACTGCCGCTGGTTCTTGCAGGATCGACGCGGCCACAACAAAAATTAAGAGGGACAAGAATCTGGCGACGCGTATCATTGTGAGCTCCAAGTGGCCATGCAAAAGGGTTTAAGGCTAAATGGATTGTAACCCCAATTTAAGGAGAGCACAAAAGTGACTGAAGCGGTGCGGCAATGCCCAGATTCGCCAAGTTCATAGAATGGGTGCGGAGGAAGCCGGTGAAAACTAAGTGCAGATTTTAGCAGCGCGAAACTTGTTGCTGTTAAACTTGTTGCTGTTAAACTTGTTCGCGAAACGTGAACCAGCTCATCACGGCCAACACGCCAGAGCAAAGAAGGAAGATGATATCCATCACCAAATTGGTGTACTTAAACGGAGCAATCTGGACCATGCCCGCCATCCCGAACACTAAATCGGCTAAGAATAAGGCAAACACGATGACCGCAATCGTTAACGCGGTGATGCAAAGCCCTTTCAGCACGGTGGATACTCCAGAAGTTGTTTGGACGGCGGTTATGGTGTGATGAGCTGTCTGTTTGACTATCGGTAAAAAATAGTCGGCCATCACAGGTCTCAAGAGAAAGGCCTGTCACAGTCTCACAGATAAGATATAAGTATAATTCGTCTTCGCAGTCTGTCACGTCGGGGCGAATAAGTAAATTGACTATTTCTAATTAGATCTAAGATCTAGTTATCCCGATTGGGCCATTTATGATTGATGGGTCCATTAACCTTGGGGAAGCTCACATGAAGATAGCCGTATACTCCGGATCCTTCGATCCAGTCACCTTGGGGCACCTCAATGTCATCCAACGCGGTAGCCGAATCGTGGAACAGCTGATTGTCGGAATCGGTATTAACAGCGAAAAAAACGGGCTGTTTGATCCTGATGAGCGTTTGGAGTTGGTCCAACGAGTGACTCAGCATCTCGATAACGTGGAGGTAAAAACGTTTGAGGGGCTGGCCGTCAATTTTGTCCAGCAATGCGGCGCCACGGTTATGCTGCGTGGCGTTCGTCCAATGACTGATATTGCTGGCGAATTTACGATGATGATGGCCAACCGAAGGCTCAACGAGGATCTGGAGACGGTATTCCTGATGGCAGACGGAGAGTTTTCGCACGTTTCGAGCTCGCTGATTAAGCAACTCACGCCGCTGGCGACGGACGAGCAACTGGCTCAGTTCGTCCCAGCATCCATCATTGAGGATCTTAAGGAACGAGTGAAAAGCCGACGGTGACGATCAGTTTATCAAAACCGCAACGGATGGTAGCGGCGATTTCCACTGGCCGATGCCAACGTTTACCCGGCTTGGGCTGTAGCAACCGGCCAGGCTCTGGGCTGACGATCTAAGTTACATTGTGAGCGGCAAGGCGCTAGCCGCCGGTTTCGCAGCCTGTTATCGGTCGGCATCTTACCGGCGGCTAGCGCCTAATGGCACTTACTTTAGCTTGATGCAACGCCTCAGCCCGTCAGCCGCTACGCGATAGCGTCCGGTCCTACGCGCCTAAACCGGACGCTTTTCCGTTGGTGGCTGATAAAATCAGCCGGCCCTACCCTCCCCGATACTCGGCCCATGTCTTGGGAGTCTCAAAGACTTTGATCGCCACGAGTCGCGCTTCCAGCTTCCCATCGAGCCAATCGTAGATCGCAATCGCGATGTTTTCGACACTTGGATTGACGTCGGCAAAATAAGGCACGTCGTGATTGAGATGCTTGTGGTCGAGCCGATCAATGATTTCAGCTTTAACGGTGTCTTGGAATTTATTCAGGCTACCGACTGACCCCGCATCGCCAATCTCACCGGCCACGCTCACCTCCACGACATAGTTGTGACCGTGCCCCTGAGGGTTGTTGCACTTACCAAAGGTGTCGCGATTTTCTTGATCAGACAGTGAATCACAATGCAGCCGATGTGCGGCCGAGAATTCGAACTGCTGAGTCATTTGTACCATCGTGTCGGTTCCTGTGTTGATCACAAAACTCAAGTGCGGGGACAAGCATAGTTCAATTCGAATTAGCCGATCAGGCAGTTGCCAACGCTTGTTCACTTCGTCCCAAACAGTGTGAACAATCGTTTCGCCGGTCGTTGGATTATCTCCGAATCTCGGTATCAGCGTCTCCGTTACGACTTGCCGAAGCAGAGAATCTAAAACAGTTATATTGCAAACGTATCCAGTGACAGAATCAGGTTCCCCTTCGATAACGACGCGTAATTTCAGTTGAGCAACCGCTAAATTCGCCGTTGGCCATCCGGCCCATGAATTGTTGGCTTGGGGCGGATAGGTTTTATCCGTGGGCAACAAAGCAAATCGAATTTCACGAGAAAGCTGAATCATAAACGCGCGGTTTTGCAATGCTAAAGTTGAGGGTAGTAGATGAGGCAACCAATCCAGCAGCCCCATTAAACGCGGCACCTCGATTTTCCGGAAGTGGTGGTAGTGGATCTTCTCAAAAGCATTCTTCTCTTCACAGAATCTATAAGGTTGCTGTGGGGGATTGAGGGCCGGAGTTCGAATTCCGTGGCTTAATCGGACGGCTTGCGCCGGTACCGCTAACCTTGTTAGCGGTACCGGCGCAAGCCGTCGGGTTCGTTGCGTCAGTTTACCACCAGCCATCCCTTAAACCGATCACTCCGATTGGTTCGTCACTGGGAAAAACTGTCCTGAGGGATACTTCTCTGGTTGTTCGACGCATCCCAACACCATCTTAGCCACTTGTTGCGGCAACACACATTGGTCGGCAGGAAAATCGGGAAACAATCCTCGCAATAAGGGTGTTTCGACCGCTCCGGGCCTGATAGAGCAGACACGGAGGCTATGTGCTTGCCCCTCAGCAGCCAACGCCAGTGTCATCAAATCCAGCCATGCTTTTGACGACCCATAAAGGCTGAAGCCAGGAAATGGGTCGACCGCTGATAGAGACGATATATTTACGATCGTGCCGCCGCCGGATTTTATCATACGCCTCCAGATCGCTTGGGTCAGATAGAAGACCGACTTTACGTTGACGTTAACCAGTGACTCAAATTGTTCGGCAGCAATGGATTCAAACTGTTCCATCGGCGCGACCGCGGCGTTGTTCACCAAGACATTTGCGCTCCCAAGAAACTCCAGTGCGGAATCCGCAAAGGCTTGCATGGTTTCCGGTGCTTCCAGATCGGCCACAAAGCTGGCTAAGTCATCGGGGCGATTGTCGATCGCCAACATTTGTTGTTTTGCCGCTTCGAGTCTCACCGCGTTTCGCCCACAAAAGGCGACTCGGTAGCCACGTTGGAAAAACAGCGTTGCCGTGGCCAGACCAATGCCGCTGCTGCCGCCGGTAACGATCGTTGTCAAAGGTTGTTCATTCATGGGTCTACGCTTCAGCCAAGGGAAAGTAAATGCCAGCATCTGTTTTTGGCGGTTCAGAAAAAGCTTTACAGGAAGTGAACATTTGTATAAATTAGTGATGTTCCAAATTTAATTCGCGAGAGATCACGTGCTTCAGGAAACGCTGACCGACCAACAGAAGAAAATCTTCAACCTCATCCTTTCGCATATCGAACAATTCGGCAACCCGCCTACGATTCGTGAAATTGCGCAGCAGATGCAGTTCAAGTCACCCAACGGCGTCGTCGGGCATTTGAAGGCGCTGGAGCGGAAGGGCTTGATTACCCGGTCAAGCAATAAATCACGGGCGATCCAATTGACTGACGAAGTCAACGAGGAAATCAAGGGATTACCGTTGGCCGGGCGCGTGTCGGCGGGGATGCTCGAAGAGGCGATCGAACAGACCGAGCGGATTGATTTTGGCGAATTTTGGAATACCAGCGGCAGCTACGTGCTGGAGGTCGAAGGCGATTCGATGATCGAGGCTCACATCGCTCCGGGCGATTATTTAGTAGTCAAACGCCGCCGAACTGCCAGCGCCGGTGACATCGTGATCGCGCGAACCTCCGAAGGCGACGCGACGGTGAAGTATTGGTTTCCCGAAAAGAATCGTATCCGCCTGCAGCCAGCCAACAAACGGCTCAAACCGATTTACACCAAAGACGCGAAAGTTATCGGCGTGGTGACGGGCGTCGTCCGGCGCGTTTGATTAATTGACCGTAGCCAGCGCGACCACGCATCCTATGGCTCGGCGATAGCCTAATGGCACTTACTTTAGCTTGATGCAACGCATCGACCCACCAGCCGCCACGCGATAGCGTCCGGTCCTAAGCGCGTAGGACCGGACGCTTTTCCGTTGGCGGCTGATTCGAATTGGCTACGTCAATGAGTTCAATTCTTTAAGGTATGTGCCATGGGGCGCCAGCCATACGGTTCGTCACCCGCCCAGAGGCTACCGCCTCAGCTCTAATGAGACTTCGCAGTTTCCCTGGTTCTTAACATCCAATCTGACGGTGGATCAAGCCATCATTTCGAAAGCAGTATCGGGGCAAAAAACCCAATAATTCATTGGATCTCGCTCAATTTCGATTCAGTTTTGGGATTCAAGGTCCGAAAATCCCTTTACGTCTTGCAAAGACGCAGCGGACAAGATATTTTCTTGCCTTCACCTGAGAGAGATGTTTGAAAAGACGTAACTCTCGTAAGAAATCAGGAGGCGCTGTAGCTCAATTGGTTAGAGTCCCGGACTGTCGATCCGGAGGTTGCGGGTTCGATTCCCGTCAGCGTCGCTTAGAAAGCCTCGGTCTTT
>Ga0209831_1003271_pt1 | contig 13515 bp, 10 predicted proteins | sample Maine_Asex4_meta_FD_187451 | JGI IMG/M metagenome (GOLD analysis project Ga0209831, IMG submission 187451) | Marine algal microbial communities from Maine, USA - Maine_Asex4_metaG (SPAdes) (version 2) | ecosystem: Host-associated > Algae > Red algae > Unclassified | place: Maine, USA | collected...
ACCGGCGACCGAAGCGAACCCACCGCCCGCGAGCGGCGACCCAGAGCGCCCCCCAGCAGCCGGTCATCATGGCCAAACGCACCGTCGGGAATCAGGGCGCCCGATACAAAATTGCCTTCATCGAACCCGTGGCGGAGGTGGCGAATCTCCCGGTCCCGCCGGCCAGCCTCCCGATCGGCTTCGGGCAACTCGGCCAGCACCGCGTCCCACAGTTCGCTCAACGGCACCGGTTCCTGCACCTCCCGATTGCGCAGCACGTCGTGGCCGGTTCGCAGGATCGTCAACCGGTCCCGGGCGGCGAGGACGGTTTCCAACAGGAGTTCGCGTTCGTCGTTTCGTCGATCAGGATCGGCAACCCGCGCATCGCGCAGCGTCAGGTCGTCGCCATCGGCCGCGCTGGTTCCGAACGCATCGTCATCAAAGCCCAGCACATAGATATGGCGATGAGGAACCGACCGTAGGGCCCCTGGAGATGTGATGGTGACGGTCCCGGGCCGAAACGCAGACCGGTTGGGCGCACCCACCAGTCGTTCCCGGGCCGCGGCGACGTAGTCGGCAAACGTGACGGTTGCGTCTCGCTCCGCGGCTGCGAAATCAACCAGACCCCGAAGCGCAGTCTCGCCCTGTCGACGCTGCCAATCCTCATCGACGGGCACCGCCAACAACTCGTTGGCCAATGCCAACATCCGGTCGGTCCAGTCGGCCACGGTCCGAGCGTCGGCCACCTCGGTTACCGCAGTGGCCAAAGTCCGCAAGGCGTGCGCAATCTGACCGACAACGGCCACCGCGCCGCCTTCGACCCCGATGGTGGGGACGTCGTCCAGGACCAACGTCCACGGCGAGTCCTCAACTGCCGCACCGAGCAACAGCTGATCAATGGCCGACTGCCAGGAGTTGGCGGGACTGGTTGGTGCGGTTGCCGACGGAGCCGGAGGCGCGACGTTCCGCAGCCAGGCCGAGCGGGTGGTGCTGTCCAAACCCCAACGAACATTGGCCTGCTGGACCCAGTCGGCCACCAGCCGCAGATCCTCATCGGTGAGCTCAAATCGGTGACGAACCGGGGTCAGTGCCAGGAAATCCAATACTCGGGAGGCAGCAAAGCGGTTCTCGCTGACCAGATCCAGGAGCATCGTCAGCGCGCCGATCCACGGGTTGACGGCCCGGATCGCCTGGTCGGTCACCCGATAGCGAAAGGCCGAACCATCGGCCGCCAGATCCGCGCTCGGACCAAACACCGCCGCCACCAACGGCGCAAAGTCTTCGATGTTGGGAGCCAGCACCACCACGTCGTCTTCAATCAGGGTCGAGTCCTGCTCAAAGCCGTGCTGGAGGAGTTCGTACAGGACCTCCACCTGCCGGCCCCGCCCATGACACGCATGCACCTGAAACGACTGATCTTCTGGCGGCGCGACCCGTTGGTGCTGAGGGTCGGGCTCGCGGTTCTGGCGAAGACTGGCCTGCAGGCGGCCAAGCAGCGTCTGGGTTTGCGCGCGTGTCACCTCCGACTCTGCGGCGGGGGGCGAGTCAACTTCGATCAGCGGCGAAGGCGCAAGCGCCGACCACACGAGTGCGGCTTCGCGAGCAGGGCGACCCCAGGACGCCAGAAGACGGTGCGACGCGACTCCCGCCGCGCCGGCGGTTGGGTCCGCCGACCGGAGGGGCACGGTGTCAGGCGTGAGGGCGGCATTGACGACCGGATGGGCTTGAACCGCCGCAATCATTGCCGGCGACGGACCGAGCGCAAACTGATGAATGTCGTGGTGCTCGCTCAGGGCGTGCAGCAGTTCGACCATCCGCACCGGCCACGCACTCAAACCCACCATCTGGAACCGGGCGGGCAGGCCCACATTGATGAGCCCGCTGCGCAGCTGGTCCAGCAGGTCCGGCAGCCGTTCTGCCGCGCTTGGTTCACCGATACGTGCACGAAGGCGCTGCCACAGGATTGCCTGCCATCGTCGGTCCGCCAGTGGTTGACCTGTCGGGTCCACCAGCCGTCCCGCGGCCCAGTGGCGGATGAGGTGAGGGCGACGAACGTTGTACCGGTCAAACAGGTCCGCAATCCGGCGTGCCCGGTCATAGAGCGAGCCCCGTTCCGGAGGGCGGGCGATGCTGCCGAGTTCGGCGTCACCTTCGGCTTCGCGAAGGAGCGAGAGAACCGTCCACAACGTGCGGTTGAGCTCCCACGGGTCACCGGTCCTGCTGTTGTCTGGGGTGGTGGGATTGGTCGCGGTGAGCAGGCGGGCGGCCAGCGTGCCCGGGAACCCGAATTCGACGTTGGCGACGACGCCGTCTCTTCGGCCCGGTTGTGCGCCGACCCGACCCGCCAGTTGCTGAGTCAGCCACACCTGAACGCCCCGGGACGGGACGATGATGAGCTCGGGAGCGAGGGGATTTGCGAGCCCGCCAGAAGGTCCGACGAGGGGTGATTCCAGCACGGCCGCGATCTCCGGCACAAGCGCTTCGAGCCGGGATGCATAGCGGGCGATCAACACAGAGCCGAAGCTAGTTGAGCCCAGCGACAGTTTGGCTGTTGGTGACGGGACCCGATGCGGAGCGTCAGGAGTTTGTGGCGATGAAAACCAGTTGCGACGCGCCACCGCGCCATTGGCCCGCTTCGGTAACAGTCACGTCATCCTCCACGCGGTGGACAATCACTCGGACCTCGGGCGCGTCCACAAACCGCACCACGCCTTTGGCCCGAACCACCGCAGCATCCGCCGCCAGCAACTCCATGGTTTTGGCACGGTCCATCGGCTCGTCCGATGTGATGCTCCAGCTTCGGAACGTCGACGACGCCGGTGCGGCCGTAAGGGTGCGTTTGCCCACCCGCGGCAGATCCCAGACCAACTCAGGGTCAACGCTGGCATGCGTGGCGGCCAGAATCGGGGCGGAACTCCGAGCGGCGAGTGCGTCCAGAACCAGCCCCGGGTCAACCACCAGATCCGCCTTGTTGGCAACAATGAGATCAGCGGCCACGACCTGGGCGGCAACGGTATCGCCGATGTATTCGTCGCGCAGTTGTTTCCGGACCCGGACGCCATCCACAACGGTGACCACCCCGGCCAGTCGCAAACCGGGGCCGTGACCGTACGCCGCGATCTCGGCCGGATCACCAACTCCACTGGCCTCCACCACCAGGCGAGCGGGCCGCACCGGAGCCGCCAGGACCTGATCAAGCGCAGCCGCAAAGCCGTCCACCATCGAGCAACAGATACAGCCGTTCTCCAAAGTGATGGTCTCGCCATCGTGCGCATCGATCAGATCTGCGTCGATCGCAATCGAGCCGAAGTCGTTCACAATCACCGCAATGGGTTGGTCGCTGCGACGCAGCAGGTGGTTCACCAGCGTGGTCTTGCCCGCGCCCAGATAGCCACCCAGAACCGTGACCAGGATCTCGGTGGGGCTGCTCCCCGGAGGATTCATGTACCGGCCGGTTGGGGCACGCCTCCCAGGACCGTGCCCCACACGGCGATGTCTTTCAGTCTCACCGGATCAATCTCGAGGGGGTCTTCCTCAAGCACAGCAAAGTCGGCCAACTTGCCTGACTCGATGCTGCCCATGTCATGGTCGAGCTTCAGCTGCCACGCGGCCCCCAACGTGATGGCGTGGAGGGCATCCATAACCGAGATGCACTCTTCTTCGCCCAGAACCTTCCCGGACGCGGTCAGGCGATTGACCGCACACCACGCAGTGTGCAGGTGACCAAGCGGGGTGATGGGAGCGTCGGAGTGGATCGAGAACGAGACACCTTCGCGCAGCGCCGTTGCGCATGCGTCCATCCCCCGGGCCCGTTCCGGACCCACGGTGATATCACGGTGTTGATCACCCCAGTAGAAGATGTGATTGCTGAAGATGTTGGCACACATCCCCAACGCCGCCATCCGCTTGTACTGGGCTTTGGTCGTCAGCTGGCAATGCTGCACGGTGTGACGATGATCAGGCCGCGGCGACTCCGCCAGAACCTTCTCCACCGCGCGCACAAACACCTCGGTCGCCTGATCGCCGTTGCAGTGAGTGTGCACGGTCAAGCCAGCCCGGTGGAAGGCGCCGAAGATGTCGGCGAACTGATCCGGTGGAATCAACCATTGTCCGTTCCCGGGGTGACCTTCGGGCGCGTCGTAGTAGTAGGGCCAGCTGATGCGAGCCGTGAACCCCTGAATGGAACCGTCAAGCAACAACTTGACCACGCCAAAACGCAGCTTGTCGGTTTCCTGATCTTTCAACGTCTCGCCGAAGGCGGCGAGATCTTCGAGGTTGCTCGGCCCACCCATCATCGACGACAACGCCACCATCGCCCGGCAGGGGAAGTCATCCTGCGCGGTGGACGCCTGCCACCGCTCCATCTGCTCAGGCACAATGAGCTGACTGGTGCCGAGGTCGACCACGAGGGTATGGCCAGCGTTGCGCGCCTCCCGTGCATAGTTCTGCATGGCTCCCGGTGCGGCCAGATTCGACCGGAATTTGCCAAACGCTTCCCGGGCCAGATTCATGGCCGGAGGTTCCTGCAGCTCGCCATCGGGTTGTCCGTCGGGGCCAAGACTGACACCAGGCGTGGTCGCCTCCGCCGTGATCTGGGCCCGTTCCAACATGGGGGTGTTCACCGTCGCCAGGTGACCGCTGGCGTGGTACACAAAGATTGGCCGGGTGTCTGACACACGGTCCAGGTGATGGCGGGTGACGCGGTCGCCTTCGAAGTAGATCGGATCCAGGCCCCAGGCCAGCAGGATCTCGCCGGAGTCGTCACCGCGTTCGGTCATCTCCCGGTCGGCTTCAATCAGCCGCTGTTCCACGTCTTCGAACTTGCCGCAGCCGGTCCAGACCTGGCCGTTGGGATCTCGGCGGTCGAAGAAGCCGACATAGGGCATCTCCCACATGCCACCAGCCATCACGTGGGAATGGGCTTCGATGAATCCCGGCAACAGGATCTTGTTCTCGAACCGGGTATCGATGGTGAACTTCTCACCCGGCCTTTCCCAGGAGCGAACTTCAGACACCGTGCCGACCGCCAGCACGCGGCCATCCCGGACCGCCACCGCCTCGGCAAAAGGGTTGGCCGGATTCATGGTGATGACCCGTTTGGCCGGGTACACGACCGTCGCCGCGCCGCTCCCAGATTCTCCGTCGGCGGATTCTCGAATATCGGTCACTGCGTCCTCAGTCATTGTCTTGTCGGTCATGGCGTCGTCGCTCCATCGTGTGGCGTGTTCATCGTTTACTCCCGGGCCGCGAAGTGTCCGGGGTTTACTTCAACCAGCGTCACTGGTTCGGGTCCGGTGCCTGGAGCCCACACCGGGCTCGGGATTTCGCCGCTGATCAACGGCCGCTCCCGACGGCGACGAGGGTCGGCAATGGGGACGGCGTCCAGCAGCCGTTGGGTGTAGGAGTGTCTGGCATCCTCGAAGATTGCCGGGCGGGGACCGATCTCCACAATCTGGCCCAGATACATCACCGCCACCCGGTGGCTGACTCGTTCCACCACCGCCAGGTCGTGGCTGATGAACAGATAGCTGAGCCCCATCTCCGCCTGCAGCTCCATCATCAAATTGATGACCTGTGCCTGGATTGACACATCGAGCGCGGAGACCGCCTCGTCAGCCACCACCAACTTCGGCTGCAGCGCCAGCGCTCGGGCGATGCAAATCCGCTGACGCTGACCGCCCGAGAACTGATGGGGAAACTGTCGGGCCATGTCCGGGGTGAGCCCCACCCGGGTGAACAGCGCGGCAACCTGATCATCGAGCGCGGATCCGGACGCCACCTTGTGCACCACCAGCGGTTCGGCCACCGCTTTACCCACTGGACGCCGCGGATCCAGACTGGCGAACGGATCTTGAAAGATGATCTGCATCTTGCGCCGGTGGTCCCGCATGGCCCGCCGACTCACCGATGTGATGTCCACGCCGTCCAGAATGATCCGACCCGCCGTTGGCTCGATCAGTCGCACGATCAGATGGGCCAGGGTGGATTTGCCGCACCCGCTTTCACCCACCACGGCCAGCGTTTCGCCGGGATCCACATGCAAGCTCACATTCTCAACGGCGTGCACCTTGGCCCGATTCTCCACCGGGAACTGCTTCGAGAGGTCTCGAACTTCCACCAGCGGCAGCGTCACGGCGGAGTCCCCGGAAGAACGCGGGTCAGCATCAGGCGTCATCGCTTCGCCGGCTCCCGCCTGCAGCTCCGAGGTCACGGCGCCACCAGATCAAACGGTGCGGGGTCGGATCTGCCAGCCATGGAACCCAGCCGGGGTACCGCAGCCAACAGCGCCCGGGTGTAGGGCTCCTTCGGGTCTTCAAAAATGTCAAACACCGACCCGGCCTCAACCACCTGGCCTTGGTTCATTACGACGACTTGATCGGCGACTTCGGCCACCACTCCCATGTCATGGGTGATGATCATGACCGCGGCCGAACGGGTGCGTTGCAGATCGCGCATCAACCCCAGAATCTGGGCCTGGATGGTGACGTCCAATGCCGTGGTTGGTTCGTCGGCAATCAACACCCGGGGGTCACAGGACAACGCCATGGCGATCATCACCCGTTGGCGCATCCCACCCGACATCTCGTGCGGGTACTGACCCATGCGCTGGTCCGGATCCGGGATACGAACCTGCCTCATCATCTCCAAAGCGCGCCCTTTGGCTTCCCGGCGGCCAAGGCGCTGATGCAACATGACGGCCTCGGCCACCTGGTCGCCGACCGTGTACACCGGGTTGAGACTGGTCAACGGCTCCTGAAAGATCATCGAAATCTGGTTGCCGCGCACCTGCCGCATGGCATCCTCGGACTCCTGCACCAGATCGGTGACTTCCCCATTGGCGCCGCGGTAGAGAATCTCTCCCGATTCGATCCGGCCGCGGGTGCCAAGCTCCACCAGCCGCATAATCGACAGTGCGGTGACCGACTTTCCCGAGCCGGACTCCCCGACAACCGCCAGCGTCTGGCCTTCGTGCAGCGAGAACGAGATCCCATCAACCGCAGTGAAGGAACCGAAGGTCACCGTCAGGTTGCGCACCTCAAGAATCGGAGAAGATGCCTCGGTCTCAATCTCCGGCACCACCGCTACCGCCCTCGAAGCTTCGGGTTGAAGGCGTCCTGTAGACCGTCACCAATAAGGCTGAAGCTCAACACGGTGACAAAGATCGCCAGGCCGGGAAAGGTCACCGTCCACCATGAGGTGATGAAGTTGGTGCGGTTCTGGCCGATCATCAGACCCCAGCTCACCTCATTGGCGTCGCCCAGTCCCAGAAAGGCCAGCCCCGCTTCCAGCAGAATGGCGCCGCCCATCACCAGGGTCGTGGCCACAATCAGAGGCGGCAGCGCGTTGGGAAGAATGACTCGCATGATGATGCGGAGGTCCGACGAGCCAATCGCCTGCGCAGCTTTGACAAACTCCATGTTCTTCAGCCGGAGAAATTCTGCGCGGGTCAGCCGGGCCAACTGCGGCCACAGAACCAGGCCAATGGCGATGGACACCTTCCACGGCGACGGCCCGAACAAGGCCACCACCACCATGGCGAACAAGAGCGCCGGAAGCACCTGGAAGACTTCTGTGAACCGCATCAACGCGTTGTCGATCACCCCGCCATAGAAACCGGACACAGCACCGATGGTCACGCCGATCATCACAATCAACGCGGCGGCAATTGCGGCCACCCGCAAACTGGTCAGTCCCCCGTTGACAACCCCGGCCAGGACATCTCGACCCAGATAATCGGTACCCAGCCCCGGCACGTCTTCGGTCCCTGGACCTTTGAGCGGACGGGCGACGATGTCTTTGGGATCTTCGTCATAGACGTACGGGCCCAGGAAGGTCATCAGGATGACCCCCAACAGCAAAAAGAGACCGGCCACTGCCGCCTTGTTCCGGAAGAACATGCGCCATGCCTCTCGGCCCGGAGGCGCCATGGCTTCTGCGCCCGAAACCATCATGAGATCGCTCATGCGGCTGCGCTTCCCACCCGAATGCGCGGGTCGATGATTCTGTACACCACGTCGGTCAGCAGATTGACCACGATGACCAGCAGCGTGGAGACCAGCAGGACGCCCAGTAGTACGGGTGCGTCTCGGCGGAGCACCGCGTCAAAGGCCAGTCGTCCAAGGCCGGGCCAGTTGAACACCGTCTCCACCAGAATCGCTCCCGACAGCATGGTGCCAAACTGCAAGCCGGCCACCGTGACCACCGGGATGACCGCGTTACGCAGCGCGTGCTTGTAGACCACGACCCGCTCGGACAGCCCTTTGGAGCGGGCGGTGCGAACAAAGTCAGACTGCAGGACCTCCAACATCGAGGCCCGCGCCAACCGGCTGTACTGCGCCAGGAACAGGAACCCCAGGGTGAACGCGGGGAGTATCAGGTGCTCCCCAATGTCGACCCACGACGCCAACAGGCCACCGTCAAACTGCACGTCCCGCATGCCCGAAATGGGCAGAACCTTGAACACCGACGCAAACAGAATCACCAACATCAAGCCAGTCCAGAAGACCGGCATTGAATACCCCGCCAACGCCAGAATGGTCGCCGAGTGACTCAGCCGACTCTCGGGGCGTCGAGCAGTGAAGATGCCCACCAGAACACCCACGACAATCGCAAAGATCAGCGCCGTGGCCACCAGCAGAATCGTTGGCCACAACCGGGCCCAGATCAGCGAAACCACCGACTGATTGAAGAAGAACGAGTCGCCAAGATCTCCCTGCGCCACCCGGACCACATAGCTGGCGAGTTGCGCCACAAACGAACGATCCAGGCCGTAGTCAGCCCGAATCTGTTCGATGACCGCGGGGTCCCCGGCTCCACTCTCACCCGCGATGACCGTTGCCGGGTCACCGGGGGCGAGGTGGATGAGCGAGAAGTTGAGAAAGATCACGGCCAGGACCAGCCCAATACTCCAGAGCATCCTGATCGCAAATCGCTTCATACTCGGTCTCCAGCCTTGGAGGCTCGGGGCATTCCTGCTGGCACCTCTGCTGTCACTGCTGGGCGAGCCACACTTCGTGCATGGGTGACATGAGTCCCCAGATACCAACGCTCGGGTTCTGGACGGCCGGGTTGTAGGCCTGCCAGAACGGCGGCGTGGTCAGGAAGTAGATGGGCACGTCTTCGTTGACTATGTCCTGGAACTCTCCGTAGATCTCGATACGGGCATCGCGATCAAACTCCTGGGCGGCCTTGTCCAGCAGCGCATCGACTTCGGCGTTCTCGTAGCCGGTGTTGTTGGTCCAGATCGCCCCCACCCGGTTTGAACTCAGGTAGGTCCGGTGCACGCCGATGACCGGATCGCCCCAGTTCCACACGTTGTTGATGGTCATCTGGTGTTCGCCTTTGGCGACCCGTTCGGCCCAGGTTGGGAAGTCGGGCGAGACGTTGAGTTCGGTGGTGATACCGATCTCCTCCAGCGCCTGAACCACGTACTCCGCATAGGGCGCCTGCTGGGGTGGGATGTAGTCGATGGTCAGGCTGATGTCGCCATCGGCATATCCGGCGTCGGCCAGCAGCGTACGGGCCGCGTCCAGGTCCACGTCATAGGCCTCCGATGCCGCATTGTGGAATGGGCTGGACGCAACGATGCCGGTGGTGGCGGGGAACGTGGTGCCCTGGTCAATCACATCGGCCAGGAACTCGCGGTCGATGGCGTAGGCAATGGCTTGGCGAACAGCCTGATCGGAGAGGATTGGGTCGGCAACGTTGAACTCCAACCACTGCACCTGACCAATGGCCTCATGGCCTTCAGCGGTGACCACCACGTCGGGGTTGTCCTGCAGGCGCAGGATGTTGGCGGCCGAACCCATGGTGGTTGACACGTGGGTGGTGCCATTCTCCAAGCCCAGAACAATGGCGGTTGGATCCGAGTTGATCTCGATGATGATCTCGTCCAGGTACGGACGCTCGGGGATGAAGAAGTCATCGAACTTCTCCATGCGAATGATCGTGCCGGCCTCGTACTCCACCAGCTTGAAAGGCCCGGAACCCACGAAGTCCTCGGTGTTGCGGGGGTGGGTCGCCATGTCCTGACCGTCATCGAAAATGTGCTTCGGAATGATGGGCAGCAAGCCCGGCGACATGGCCAACAGGATGGCCGGGTGCGACTGACTCAGGTTGATCACTGCGGTTTGTGGATCCGGCGTGGCCACATCAGTTACCGGAGCAAACATCGTCTTGAACGGGTGGTTGTCCCGGGCGGTGATCACCGAAAACGCCACGTCTTCGGAGGTGATGGGCATGCCGTCGTGGAAGACCGCACCTTCCACCAGGTTGAGGGTGACCGACAGGCCATCATCGGCGACGACCCAGCTCTCGGCCAGATACGGCTGTGGGTTGAAGTTCTCATCAAAGAGCAGTGGGCTGGCGTTCAGCTGCGTTCCCGGAACCGCAGTAGCCAAACCAGACTGCACAGTGCCGTTGAGATGTCGAGGAATCTGCGTACTGCCAATTACCAGCGTCCCACCGGCGACCGGGCCCGAATCGACCGCGGCCACGTTGGCGTCATCGCTGCCGAGATCTTCCAGTTCTTCTTCGTTCAAGCCGGTGTCGACCGCCTGATCGCTGTCGGTGTCTTCGGCTGCAGGTTCGGTTGCTTCTGGTTCGGCTGCTTCGTCCGACGTTGCGGTGTTGTCGCTGGTGACGGTGTCGCTCAGCACCTCGGTTGCGGTGTCCGCGGCGTCGCTACCGCAGGCGGTGGCAAACAGCGCCAAGGCGCTCAGCACCGCAATGATCGTGAAGAGCAGGCGGCTTCTTCGCCGCGGCCCGGCGGCAATAGGACGTACAGGCTGACTCATGGTTCCCCCAAAGTTGGTGACGCAACCGCCCAATTGCGGACCGGCAGCGCTTCATGCCGGTGCTCAACGATCCCACATGGAGGAGAGGCCAGCAACCACCGGGGTATTGCCACTCGGTGAACAAAGGCCAGCCTTCTCTAATCCTTGTCAGCGGCGTACTCGATGAGCCGCGTCATGACCTGGTCGCCGGCCTTGTCCACACGGCCGGCGTCGAAGGGCGGTTGCGGGTCGTATTCGATCATCAGCTGCATGGCTTTGGCGGCCACGTCATCCACCAGAAGTTCGGACAACCGAAGGGCCATATCAATGCCGGCCGACACGCCGGCGGCGGTGATGATTCGCTGTTCAAGATGCTCCACCACCCGGGTCCCGGTTGGGGTTGCACCCTGCGCTTCGAGGGTGTCGTAAGCGGACCAGTGGGTCGTGGCGGTCAGTCCGTTGAGCATGCCGGAGGCACCGAGCACCAGGGAGCCGGTGCAGACCGAGGTGGTGTAGCGGGTGGTTTGGTGCGCGTGCTTGAGCCAGGCGTGGATCGGATGGTTGAGGTCCATCAGCGGCCGAGTACCAACCCCGCCCGGGACCACAATCACATCCGGCTCCGGGACCTCGTCATAGGCCGCGTCGGCCAACAAACCGAGGAAGCCGTTCTCGGTGCGAAACTCGCCGGTGCGCTCGGCCACGAAGGTGACTGTGGCCCCGGGGAGCCGCTGCAAGGTCTCATAGGGGCCAATGGCGTCCAGCGCGGTGAGGCGATCGAAGAGGGCAACAGCAATATGCAAGCTCATCGCCGAAGATTAGTGTGCACGTGTGGATGCTGCCCCGTGCGCCGCTTCGGCCGCTGACCTGTTGCGCTCATTCCTCAGGGACTGCTCAGCCGATATGGCTCGCCTGGCCACAACCAGGGATGAACAGGCGGGAGCGCGGCTCTTTGGGGACGCGCTGGCGGCGGCCCAACCGCACCCAACATCGCCCGCCGTCACCCAACTGCCGGTGCTGAGCCAGATCGCCAACGCAGCTGACACCGGTCGTGCTCGGGACTTCGGCCAGGAGATTGCCCCCCGCATCCCGTGGACGCCAACCACCCGCGGTCCCGATAACGGCACCGAGATTGCGCTCTGTTGGATTCATGAATTGCTCACCACCAAACCAATGACGGCCGGCATCACGTTCATGGGGGCCAACGCCGTCTACCCCCTTCACAACCATCCGCCCAAGGAGCTGTACCTCACCATCTCCGGCACCGCCCAGTGGCGCTGGGGCGGAGCCGAGGAACTGGCGTCGGTGGGGCCGGATCAGCTGCTGTTCAATCAGTCGATGGACCGGCACATGATGGTCACCGGCGATGAACCCCTGCTCGCCCTCTGGTTTCTCTGGCACTAGCGGATAAATCGGGACTGTCCCTATGTATCCGGAACGATCGCTGCCCCCATTCGGAGATGGCCAGGAACGGTGACTCCGGCCCTTGATCCACGACATGGCGGAACGGCGACTGAAGCGCATCCGAGAGCGGCGCTCACAATCACGACGCAAGGCCAAAGCGAGTCCGGACCAGGGAACCCTGACTCAGTTGGTCCGCACGCCCGGAAGCCGAACTCCGTAGGCCGTGGCGAGCAACTCCGGTTGACGGCGAGGCCGTCAAGCCGATTGATTCGATTGAGCGCCTGCTAGCCCGGAGGAGGTTTCAGAACGCCCAGGTTGCGTAGGAAGCCCTTCATATCCTTGGGACACACAACCGGACAGCCCGACAAGTCCAGATATTCCAACAAGCGAAGCTCCAGAATGACTCTCGGGAACTCGTCGAAGGGATTGAACGGCACCGACAGAAGGCGGAGGTCCTCACACCGACCCAACGCTGTTGGAAGCATTGTCAGGTCGCAGTGCCCCACACTCAACGCTTTGAGGTTTGCCATCTCCTGAATGACGGCTGAAAGGCCTGCCAACCCAGCGTTCATATCCAGATTCAGTTCAAGAAGCCCACCGAGCTGACCGAGGGCGGGATTGATCTCTGTCAGCTGGTTGGACGCCAACACGAGCTTTTCCAGATTCACCATCCTGCTGATCTCCGAAGGCAGAGAAGTCAGCTGGTTGTCGTACAGCTCCAAAACGCGCAGATGGGTGAGCTCAGTGACCTCAAGCGGAAAGGAACTCAATCCTCGACCGTTCAGCTTCAGGCTCTCTCGTTCCGGGTCTGCCGCCTTCTGAATCGCCTTGCGCACCTGGGCGTCCACGTCCATCCCCATCACTTCGTTCTGCGCCAGGACCGTATCAGCGGACGGAACTCAGAGCTTTCGATGATTCGATCGAGAGTATCGAGCGTCGCTACCCGCGCCAGGTCTTGGCGGTCGGCGGCGGGTGCGGGGAGTCAGCAGTGACTGGCCCCGGAGGCGGCCGGTTCAACCGACTCTTCGGCTGGTTCTTGGCTGTCATAGCGATGTTGGTGATGATCGAGATCGCCCTCGGGCTGTTCGTCGCCCTTGCGCCCTGGCTGATCGGTCTCCTTACAGCGACTGCTACAGGGGCCATCCCACAGCTGCTCACCGCAAGCCCCAGACCCCCAAAATCAAGAACCGCCGACCCCGGTGCCGGGACGGCGGTTTGCGCATACGAACTCTGGTGGAGGTGAGCGGAATCGAACCGCCGACCTCATCGTTGCGAACGATGCGCTCTAGCCAACTGAGCTACACCCCCGAATTGTGAGCCGGCAGGCAGGCCGACCCGAAGTTCTCAGCGAGCAGAGCTT
>Ga0209831_1003274_pt1 | contig 13509 bp, 12 predicted proteins | sample Maine_Asex4_meta_FD_187451 | JGI IMG/M metagenome (GOLD analysis project Ga0209831, IMG submission 187451) | Marine algal microbial communities from Maine, USA - Maine_Asex4_metaG (SPAdes) (version 2) | ecosystem: Host-associated > Algae > Red algae > Unclassified | place: Maine, USA | collected...
CACCGACCGCGCCGCGCGCCGCGCGCCGCCATCCGCCACCTCACCGGCAGCACTGCCGACGGTGCCCCCCAGCCGCAGATCCGCTACCACCGCGCGCCAAGCTTTGAGGGCGGCCGCGGCGGCGGACGACACCCACGGCGGCCGCGCGGAAGCCGCGCAACCCAGGTGCCGGCGGCGGCCGCAGCCGCTGTGCCACAACCCCTTGCAGCCGCCGCACACCACCACCCCCACCCGCGCCGCCGCGCACGCACTCGCCACTCTCGACGCCCCACAGCGTAGCGCACCTCGGGGACACGTCGATGGTGGCGGCGCCGGCGGCGGCGGCAGCGGCGGCGTCGGCGGCGGCGCCCACTTCTCGTGGCGGCGGCCGCCACGGGCGACGCTGCTGCCGGTCAGCAGCTGATTCTAAGTGGGGTGGGGGGGGCCGATGAACACGCCTGCAGCGTGTCCTCCGGCAGTTTGATTGCCTCGGAGGGGGGCTGGGGGTGGCCACCTAAGTGATGACGAGCATTGCTTCGCCGTGATGGACGCTTAGGACATCGTTCACGGGGCAAAGACGGCGAAAAGAGCCACGCCACAGTAGATAAAAAGAAACAGAGGCCACTCACACGTCGTGCCGTTGACTGGACATTGCTTTGAATTACCTGGACACTCTTACTTCCTTTTGTTTAGAAAATGAAGACCAGGGTATTTTCGCGAAGGCGCCCGCAGTACAAGGTACTATACACACCCGCACGTTGAAAACTAAGTTGCCTTTTCCAGTGCATGTTGCGGGAGTACTTGACCAAAACCGTTCCGAGCGGGCCTTTTTGCGGCCTACGTTATCCGGCGATGTCCCCAGTTTGTCGCTTGACGATGGAAATAGGCGCATAGGTCCGCCCGACCATCGTACGAGTTTCTCGAGGTGGCGACATCTTCAACGTCCGTACGGTCCGAGGGAGCAGATCGTGGTTAAAAAGGTACCTAAGGGCAAGTGCGGTGTTTACAGGGTCGTGGGGGCAGGTGGAAGCGTCCACGAACGGCCTTGACGTCACAAGTCCGCGGTAGATGGCTCAAATCGGGGGCTGGGGGCTCTGTGGGAGGTGTCCGTTTTGAGTTTTCAAACGGGGGGTCGTGCCGGCGCTGAATGCGTGGCGGTCTCCGTAGTCGCGTACGCTCCCGCAACAAGCCGGGCTGCGAGCTGTTAGGTCGGACGTCAACGGCATTGGGCGGCGGTTGGGGCGGCCTGGGCACTGTCTCGAGCGTTTGAGCGTGGGTCGACCACATGTAGGAGCCGCGGGGAGGGGCGGGTGGAGGTCACATGGCACGGCATGGAGGGGTGTCGCTTGCGTGGGGCTGTGGCTGACCTCGGACGGGGCGTTGGTTCTGCTGCTGTAATATGAATCGTGGTGATGGTGGCGAGCTTCATCAAAGCAGTCGCGGGAAGCGTCCTGCGTTCGGGTGCCACGTCGCCACGGCGGTCACCGTCGGCTCGGCGCTGCCGCTGCGGTCCACCCCCGTCGACGTGGCCACGCCCGCCCTTGGGGTGATGACCTTCCCCAATTTGCGGGGGGGGGGGTGGAACTCGACCGCGCCATACGGCGCGGGGGTCGCGTCGTTGTCACCGCGTCGGCGGACGCGGAGGGGGGGGCGTGCGCCGCCTATCGGCGGGCGTTTAGGCGTGCCCATTGCCGGCCGCGCGCACCGGGCGGTGGCCGCCGCCGCGGGGTACCGCGTCGCCGTGGATGAGCGCCGCACGTTCTTGGGGGAGGCCGCCGCCGACGTCACGGCATCGGCGGCGGCGGGTGCGAGGGTGGGGGTGGGCAGAGGGGGGGGGGTGGAGGATCAGTGTGCGGGTGACCTCCGGAGGGGGCCGTTGGCCCCGTGGGGGGGAGACGCCTGCGGGGGACTCCACGCCGCCGCACTCGTTGGGTACTCGACGGTGGATGGGGCGGGCGTGGCGGAGGGAGGGGAAAAGCCGCCGCAGTTGCGGTGGCTCGGGCGCTTATGGCGCACGCCACCGGCGGCGGGTGAGGGGGAGACGGACGGCGACGGCAGCACTGGTGGGCATGCCGACGGCGCGGGCGGCTTTGCCGCGGCGCGGGTGGCTTTGCAAGCGGCGCGGGCGGGCTTCACGACGTTGTGGCCACGGCGGCGGCGGTGGCGTCGGCGGCTTAGCCGCTGCCGCCGTCGCTGTCGCCCAACGTTGTCACCACGGGGCTGCGGGTGAGCTGAGGAGCCCACCGGCAGCGGCCGGTGAAGCCGCGGCGCCACCTGTTCGGACCCCGCCTGTCGCTTGGGATGTCGTCCCTGTGTGGAGGGGGCACGACGGCCAACGCAGCAGCGGCGGCCGCGCCGTCTGCCGCCTCTCCCGCGGAACCATATGTGTTCCTTGCTCCGAACAGGATTGCTAGCGACGCACCGCCGCCGGCGCCGTCTGGCTTGGGTGGCGGCGGCGGCGGTAGCGGAGGCGGTGGCGGCGGCGCGTCTTTCGTCGGCAGGTGGTTTCCCGGCTGGTGGCCGCCGTTCTTCAGTGGCAGCGGCCGTTCGCCACGGCGGCGGCGGACGCTGCTCATCTTTCGTCTTGTGAAGAGGTTTTTTTCGTTTCGCAAGTCCAGGGTGTTTTCGCGAACGCGCTTTCATGCACGTTGCGGAAGTACTTCCGAAAACGCGGGGTGGCCGCGGAAAGACCTAGCACGGCTCAGGCGGACGTTGCCGTACGATGAATCCGACATGGTTAGAAGCTTCACTCTGCAACGTACATCTGCATGTGTTTTGGCAGCATGGCAGTGCGTTGCGCGTTTGTGAGATCCAACCATGTGAAGAAAGGGTTTTTTCTCTTTCAGATGGCTTGAAACGGGGGGTCCGTGCTTCAGACAAGCTGGAAACAAGGATGCGAGCTGCATATGACCGAGTTAGGTGAGGAACTGACAGCGTAATTGGTGGAACCTGCTCTGAGATGCTCTAGACGGTGTTTTTGTTCCTCAAAATTTTGAACGCTCAGGAGAGGGACAAGATCGGGGACAGCCGAGACGCGTGGAATGTGGCGTCACCGTGGCGCGCAGTGACTGACGCGGGACGTCGCGAGTGGCGTGACTCAGCTGCCCGCGTTGCGCAGTGCGCGGGCCTGTGATGAGGAGAGGGCGGCGCCGTGCGTGTGGCCCGTGCGAGGGGGTGGTGGTGTCGCGGTGTCCAAGCTGGCCCTGCGAGACGTCGCACAGCTGACCGCGCGGTACGTTGTGGGGGAAGGAGACCGAATAGGGGGGTACGTTGGGGGGGTTATGGAGGGGTTGAACGACCGTGGGGCTGGAGGGGGAGGGAGGTGAAGACGCCGCTGGCTTGCCGGTGGTGTGGAATGAATAAGGTTGGTGCGGGCCGCGTTGCACGTGAGGATGTGCTCCAGCTCCTCGGCATTGGGACGCCGCAGATACATCGGTTCTCACTTGTCAATAATAAAGTGCGTCAGGCGGCGGGTGTACATATCAATGGTGGAGCGGGAAAGGCGACAGTACTCGTCAGCGCGGTCAAAGGGCTCTCCATACCCAAGCGCCCTCAACGCGGCAGACACCTTCTGAATGGCATGGGCCTGCGAGCGACCGGTGGCGTTGACAGTGCGCCTTCACATGGGCTCGTTGCAAATAGCTCGGAACATACGGTTGAAAACCGACCGTGGCAAGCGGAAACGCTCCTCAAACGCGTCCTCGCCGTAGACCGGTGGCGCTCCGTCTACACCAAAATAATCTCGCAAAATGGCATGCGCACCTAGGTCAAAATCGCGAGGCCGGTTCGGGCGACGGCCTGGACGGGAGCCTCCAACGCGCTTGTGCAAGCGTCCTGCTCGCACCGAGAGAAGCGCACGGCGCACGGAGAGGGTGGCTCGAGCCCCAAGCACGACGGCTATCTGCAGCTCATTCTCAGCTACGGCGTCGTCCATGATCCACGGGCCTGGCGCGGGCCGGAAAACTCAAAGCGGGATCATGACGAGAAAATGAGAGAGGGAAGAAGACGGTGCCCACGACGGGAGCATGTCGTCGTGCACACGACGTCGGCATGCGTCGTGCCGTGCGCGTCGCGCACCCGGTGCCGGTTGACGGTGCATATACCGTGCCCAGGCGTCCTGGACAGGTAGTGCCCCCTGTCACCGCCTTCCCCACAATTTGGACACTGTGATGGGGGTGCGTCGAGCGCGACCCGCCCGCCACCTGGCCAACGAGGCCTTTTCAGTGGGGTACAGCGGTGGGCACCCCCTGCTGCGCGCCCTCCTGCGCGCCCTGGTGGCCAGGAAGCGAGGCTCTCGACCCGATCGGCCACCCAGAGGCGATCAGCCACTACAAGCAGAAACAGGTCCGCCAGCCGCATGACACAACGTGGCGACGCGTTGGGAGCGACCGGCCTCCACGGGGCCGTCATGCAGTGCATGCGAATCTCGTCAGTTGACAGCACGCGGCACGCTTGCAAGAGTGGTCCTGCTGGTGTTTCTCCGGCTCGTTATGCGGCCTCGAACGAGGCTGTGTCGGATGGTGGTCTGGAGTGAGAGCTCCTGTACGACCCCTACGTCCAACATTTTGGTTGCACAGATCGATACTCGGCAGCGAAACGTACGCCACTCGCCTGCGATGTCACACGATGACTAGTTTTAGGTTGGCTGATATTTGACAGGGGTCGGTCGCGTGATGGGCACGAATCACCACCGCGTGATGGACACGAATCACCCGGGCCGCCGACGTCCCAGCGCCAAAACCAGACGGTGCGATCAAGAGTGTCACACGTGGTGACCATCACGATCGTCTCGGAGCCCTCCTGAGCCAGTGACAGCGCTCCATTTCGCCTAAAATGGGCCGGCCCCGTTCGGACCGGTCGGTAATCAGCCTCTGACGTCCCCAAATCTGGCTTCTATGAGGAAGCCCACCCTTGATTCGCGACTGCCTCCGAACTCACCTCTGGGTTATCCGGTTGGACTTATCTCGGCGCTGTAAATCGTTTCTGGCCCGTTTGCGGAAGTTCTGCATGCGGGACGTTGTCGGTGGTGCTAGTTTCCGCATATGGTGCCACGTTAGACACGTGGGGACACGCGGTCCATATTATTACGATAATCGACATTGTTGGTATTGCTCAATCACATACTTTTTTAAGTACGGCTTACTACTTCGACCGAGTGTAGCAGGAGTCGTCGCTACCAGCCTGTACGACGCACTTGACAGCGTTTTTTGACCCCATTGAGAGCGATTCGTAACTGGAAAAATATACAAACGTCGCTCACAGATGACGTGGACATTTGCTCGAAAAAACAAACACATGGGCGACATTGCCCCATGCTTGCGGACATGTTCTTATCAAGAACGTACAGCACAACGGCCTGTGTCATTTTCACGGTCCTGTTTCACGTCCACACCGTCCCATCATCGAGTACTCCCGCAACGTGAACTGCCCTCTGAAGAAATTAAAAGAGGCTCTTGGGTGTGGGTTGTTTGACGAAGCCGGAGTATCGCTGACCTCCAAAACATGGCGGTTGCAGAGTGGTTCCAATCATTCAACAGCGTACGTGGACCAATGGAAAGGCTAAGAATCATGTGAGTTCCTTACACAGTCTCATCGTGCAGCTCTGCGCACTGGAAATCATCAGGATCTCAAGAAATCTAAAGAAGTTTGTTGATCTCATTAGAAATCACATGTCTGGCTCAGAACTAGGGTTGTTATGGGAGCCTTGGGGCGCTCATAAGGGGCGCAGATAGGGCGCTCATAGGGCGCGATTCGGGCGCTTTTACGCCCAGCGCCCCCAACCTGCTGGGCGCTATTAGGGCGCTAGTTAACAGTTTTAGGATTGACCAGGAGCTGGCCTCGATCCGGAATGCTGCCTTGTCAGGGCTCCTCAGAATCGAGCATTGCAAAACAGGTCATCTGGGGGGAGGGGTGCTGTTTGACCACGCCTTGCAACAATGCTGTCGAGGGTACCTCAAGGGAGCAGTGCTCTGATTCGATCCATCGACGCAATAACGACGTTTTGTCCATTCTGGGGGAATGGGGCGCGGACGCCTGAACAACGCCCGTTGAGCGCCGTTAGTTGGGCGCCAGCATCAACGGCCGAGGCGCTGTTCTTTGATCACGATCCCTCTTGACTCGCTCCGTCGGCTGCTTCGGAAAGACCAGACGAGGTCAAGTCTCCTTGAAACTGGTTATTCATAAGAAATCGACTCCTCGATCTGGAAGAGCATGGTGGGCTGCAGCTGTATTTGATGGGGGGCTACCGAGGGCGCTTAGGGCGCTGGGGGCGCTGGTAGGCGCTGTTAAGGCGCTCATAGGGCGCTAATACGCTCAGCGCCCCCAAAATAGGGGCTCACATAACAACCCTAGCCTCGGCTATCCTAAAAGCTATTCTGACTCGAAATAGAAAAGCGATAGCCGCACAGCTATTCTTGGTCAGCGGAAGCCAGAATCAAGTAGGTAGGTCGATTTCCATGGCCCGAACAAAAAAAGGGCTTCTTCGTCTAAAAAGTGGTGTTACGTCGGACTTCAGGGGCTCAATGGGACACGTTGTGCAACGTGGCTTGAATATGGCAATAGCATCTCATTGTTAACATTGCTCTAAGAGCATTCTCTTAGAGCATTCTCTTGGAGCAATGATAACAATGAGATGCTATCGCCATATTCAAGCCACGTTGCACAACGTGTCCCATTAAGCTCATGCAGTCCGACGTAACACCACTTTTTAGACGAAGAAGCCCTTCATTTGTTCGGGCCATGGAAATCGAACTATGTACAGTCATTGTTCGGTTGAATCCGTCCCGGTTATATCCACAGTGGATCTATGGTGCTTTTCTAAAATTTGCAACCTTAGATGTTGTCAACGTTTGCCCAAACCCGAAGTGGACCACTAAATCCCGAGTGCCTCACAAGAGCTGGGGGAGTCCGAGGGCCAATGAAAATCCATGATCACCGACGATTTCATTCTCTCTCCCTGGTCTCACCGCATGCTTCTCTGTCAGCGGCACGGGTATCATCAAAGCCCAGTTTTGGCGCAACAGGCGCGCCCACACGCCCACAATGCTCCTGGCAGCACACCGCGTGGTGGGATCCCTCCCCCCCGGTCTCCACACCGGTCCGCGGCGTTCCTCTTTCAACACGAACGGCATCCCCTCGGCGCCCACCTCCTGGAAGCTCCCCTGGGCGCCCTCTACGGCCATCGGCGGCTGCTCTCCAAATCGGCAGTGATCGCCCTTCCGGTTTTCTGCCCTCTTCCGCATCTTTCACTTGACGCCCTGCGGGTACGATGGCGGCCAGCGCGGCTCCGCTTTTGCCACCGGAAAACACTGCATTACTCCCGCTGCGGCAATGGATTCATGCGGGCCATGTGAGGCCCCGTACCGTCTCTTCAGGTAAAGTTTGCTCTGTGACGTTGTTTTTGCCACCCCACCGCCTTCTCTTTTGTAGCGGTACCTGCGAATGAGTGGCTGGATGCGCCCCACGGCGTGTCGCCTTGCCATCGTTTGCCACTTTGGTCGGGCCTCTTTTGCAATCACCCGCCGCGAAGATGCATCCTGGGGCTGTGCGGCGTGGCGCATCGGTGCTCTCCGCGCGCTTGGTGGGGGGGAGTTGAGGCGCTGTGGGGCACTCATGATTGTTCTGTGGGGGGTGTGGGGGAGATGCCGCTATGGAGAGCAGCACAGGGCCACGTGGGCCACCCTTGATGGCTTTGACGGGAGGACGCGGCTGCCTAGTTGCTGTGGCGCGCCTCGCCACTCTGCCGCGTCCGTTGATTGCCCCAATTCAGGCATGGCAGAGTACTCACGACCTCCTGGCCTTCCACAGGTGGCGTCTGCGTGGCTTGTGTCGTCTTTTCTACCTCTCCCCGCTCAGCGCTGCCGCCATCCCCACCCATCCCAACATGGGGATGTGTGGCATTTGCCACTACGTGGCGCCGCCGGACGGGAGCGGTCACACGGCGCGCACCTGCCCTCTACGCCAAACGCTCTGCCGACACAGCTTGCCCGCGGATCACCCCTTCCACAAGAAGGGCCAGTGTGGTGACGCGAAGTGCATCCACCTCAAGCTCTGCGGCGTGTGCGGTCTGACGGGGCACCAGTACGGCACCCAGACGTATGCTCTGGACCGGTGGCAGCTGAAGGATGGGCGTCTACTCCGCAAGACGTGCAAGCGTGACCTGGATGAGTCGGACTTTGTCTGCGTAATGATGAAGGACGAAACGGTCAAGAACCTCGTTGACAACACGCAGAGCGTCTCGGCGGCCGCTTCCGAGATGGGTGCCGAACGGCGGCGCAATGTGTCGCGGCTGCGGGCGAACACGTGCGCTGCGGGCGTCGGCCTGGGCGAGTCGATCAAGCTGCTGCAGTCCAATGGCAGCTAGGCGTCCGTGCTCCACGGCAGCAACAAGGTGGCGTTTGACGCTCTGGTTGAGAATCGCGACGAAGGCGCTGTGGAGGCGAACCGCCGCGCCGCCAACGCCGTTGAGAGCGACGTCGACGGCGGTGACGATGACTGCGCCACGGAGGACGAGTCCACAGACAACGAGGACCGGAACAGCGCCGTGGCGAAACAGCACAGTGGCAGAGGCAGCCGCAAGGGGCAGCGCGGCCCGCCGGGCGGTCGCATGGGCCTCTACGCCGCCGCCATCAGCAAGGGCAAGTCGCCGGCGAAGTCGCCGCAGCGCAGCACCAAGGGAAAGGGCAAGGCGAAGGCGCAGAAACCCGGGCAGTCGACAGTCTACCCGCTTCCCGAGAACGCGACAGTCACCGTCAACCCCGACAGCCTGTGGCCGACCGGCACGCGGGGGGCTTTCTCGGCCGAGATGCCGTTTTTCTACGACAAGGCCTTTGGCAGCAGCACGCCGCTCCGTGTGGCACACCTTGTTATTGAACAGATGTGCCACTGCCCTGTCGCAGATGCAGACCCAAAACTGGCGTCTGCTCTCATTAAGGGGGCCCTGGCGACACACGTCAGGGGCTACTCCCTCATTTCAGGCACTTTGTCGGCGGCCCAAGTCGCGGAATGGCTCTGTTCTGGTATGCCCCCGACCTGGCGGCCGGCGTTGCTCTCCAGCGTTGCCCTCGCCGTGGAGACGCTCGTACAACGCAAGAGCAAGTTGGCAGCCTCCCCCACTGCCCAGCAGCAGTCGCGGCTCAGCTCCGCCTCTGGCGAGACGCAGCCAGCTGCCGCCGCCGCACGCGCACACGGGTCGGTCGTCATGGATGTCGACCCCTTGCAAGTGTGTGCCGGTGGGGCCGCAGCTACTACAGTAGACACCACCGATGATAGTGCGTCAGCACCTGTGCGCGGCACGTCGGACACGTGATTCGGGTGTCGATTATAGTCGTCACATGCGTATGCGGTTGTGCACATGCCTGTGAGGTGGTGTGTAGGGTGGTGGTGGGCGTATGAGGTTGTGTGTAGTGTGGTAGTGTTTCGCGGGGCGGTGGTATGCGTGTCGGGTAGAGTCGGGCGGCTCTGCAAGACGTCATTGCTGTAGTTTTGAGGCCACCCTCCCTGTCTTTGCGCGCACAGATTGAACTCGCAACCGGGACATCGTGTGCTGGAAGCCTTTATCTTTTTATCCGTGCCCCGCACTTGATGCCACAGTGCCCAACCTCTCCTGGTGGTGCCCACAGTGACCAAAAAGTGACAAAAAGGTCATGTGAGTGGCGCTGGGCGTGTTGCAAAACCGGGAATGCTCACCGCGCGTCGGCGGCGGCGGGACGGCGCCGGCGGTGCGCACTCGTCGACGGCAGTGGCCTTCGCGGCGGCGCGGGGGCGCCAACTTCCTCGGCGCCGCGAGTAGGCGGCGGCGGGACGGCGCCGGCGGGCGCACTCGTCGGCGAGAATGGCCGTCGCGGCGGCGCGGGGACTCCAACGTCGTTGGCGTCGCGTGTCGGCGGCGGCGGGACGGCGCGGCGGTGCGCACGCGTCGGCGGCAATGGCCGTCGCCTCGGCGCGGGGACGCCAACGTCATTGGCGTCGCGCGTCGGCGGCGGCGGGACGGCGCCGGCGGTTCGCACTCGTCGGCGGCAATGGCCGTCGCGGCGGCACGGGGACGCCAACGTCCTCGGTACCGCGCGTTGGCGGCGGCGGGGCGGCGCCGGCCGTGCGCACTCGTCGGCGGCAATCGCCGTCGTGGCGGCGCGGGGACGCCAACGTCCTCAGCGTCGCGCGTCGGCGGCGGCGGGACGGCGCCGACTGTGCGGACTCGTTTGTAGCAATGGCCGTCGCGGCGGCGCGGGGACGCCAACATCCTCGGCGACGCGCGACGGCGGCGGCGGAGCGACGGCGGCGCCGTGCATTTGTCGGCGGCAATGGGCGTCGGGGCGGCGCGGGGACGCCAACGTCCTCGGCGCCGCGCGACGGCGGCGGCGGAGCGACGCCGGCGGCGTGCATTTGTCGGCGGCAATGGCCGTCGGGGCGGCGCGGGGACGCCAACGTCCTCAGCGTCGCGCGTCGGCGGCGGCGGGACGTCGCCGGCGGTGCGCACTCGTCGGCGGCAATGGCCGTCGGGGCAGCACGGGGACGCCAACGTCCTCAGCGTCGCGCGTCGGCGGCGGCGGGGCGGCGCCGGCGGTGTGCCTTTGTCGGCGGCAATCGCCGCCGCGGCGGCGCGGGGACGCCAACGTCCTCGGCGCCGCGAGTAGGCGGCGGCGGGATGACGCCGGCGGGCGCACTCGTCGGCGGCAATGGCCGTCGCGGCGGCGCGGGGACTCCAACGTCGTTGGCGTCGCGTGTCGGCGGCGGAGGGACGGCGCCTGCGCTGCGCATTCGTCGGCGGCAGTGGCCGTCGCGGCGGCGCTGCGACGCCAGTGTTATCGCTCTTGCGCTGCGCAGAAGAGCGGGGCGTCGTGGTGGTGGTTGTGGCATGATGCGTGTTGCGGGTCGATGTGGTGGGGTAGGTGGCATTCGAGTGCAGTGGCTGGCCGTTCACCTGTCCGTTTGACCGGGAAAGGGACAGCGCGCGAGAGACAGGGTCGGAAACAAGAAGAAGGCGGTAAGTACGCACGAAAGAAAGACACGTTGCCCTCCGGCGGCCGAGCAAAAGCACACCGGCCAGCAAGCACTCGGAGAATCAAAGCAGCAACTCGGCCACCATTTCTGCCATGCGCTGGAACTGGCCGGAAATCTGCCGCAGAGTCAAGCGCCCCACGGCTGCCGCCAACAGCTGCATGGGCTTTTCCAAGTACTGCGCGTTGGCGTAGAAGAGATCTTGCACGTGCTTCTTGAGCTCAGCGAACACTCCCTCAACGGGCATCAAGTTGGGGGAGTAAGGAGGTAGGCGGACGTGGTGGATGCCGTTCTCTTGCATAAAGGCATCGCCCGCCTCATCGTGAATGCCTGCATTGTCGTACAAGACGACGCAGGCGTCGGGCTGCAAAGCCCAGGGCAATCCAGGTACATACTTGTTCATCCTCGTGTCGAGGCATTGCAAAAATAGGCGCCAGTCGTCCGACGTCTGCGCCGGGCCCAGCACGACGGTCTGGGACCACACTACTCCCTGCGTCATGGAGACAGCCATCACCGTGCTTGTCCTTGGCACGGTCCGCGGGTCGTGGTCCAGCAGCTCGCACCGGTCACCTCGCAATGTCCGGCCGAACTTCCGGTACACGTCGCCGCCGTCAGTATGCGTCTCGTCGACACTGACGAGACAGCGGAGCGGGATCTGATTGATCATGACGGCGAACTCGCGTTGCTCTTGATCTGAGCGCTCGAGGAAAAGACGCTCGACCCGTTTGCGAGTGTATCCGAGATGGCGCAAGACGCGGTAGACGGTGGCGGAGCTGACGTAGCGGTGGTCCACCTCGGGGTAGTAGGTGCTTAGAGTGACCAACAAGTCCACGTGGTCGCGCAAAAATGCAACAGGCTCCGACTCCACCAGCAACTTCACAGCCCGCACAAGGTTGTCGTTGCGCAAGGCCGCGTCAGCGTGCGAGTTCTTCATCTCAGGGTCCTGCCACACGGAGCCCGTAGCGGCCAGTGCGCGCCGCCAGCGGTCAATCGAGTGCGTTGAGCAGCCAATGATGACGGCCACCTCGTCCACCGAGTACCCCTCTTCGCAAAGGTGCAGCGCGTGGAGCCGTTGCTGCTCAGAGAACATGGCCGTCGTGGGACAGGCACGCCGTGGCCGCGGCGGAGCCGTCGCCTTCAACAGGAGAGAGATCGCGGTGCCCGTCTCTGTGCCAGCGCCGTCGACGGGAAGGAGCGCGGGGGCCGTCTCAGCGCCCGCGCCGTCCACGGGACGGAGCGCGATGGCAGTCTCTGTGCCAGCGCCGTCGACAGGAAGGGGCGCGGGGCCTGTCGCAGTGCCCGCGCCGTCCACGGGACGAAGCGCGGTGGCCGTCTCGGTAGCACGACGGCGGCGTGGGCGCCCGTCCGTTGGCAACCAGGTCCGTGGTGGCGGAACCGTCGGTGAACTGGCACGTGGTACCGGTCTTGGTGGCCGCCTTGCCGACGGTGAGGCAGGCCGTGGTGGTTCAGGCAACAGGAATGGGGACATGGGGGCGGAGGTGGCGGATCCGCTGCGCAAGAAGCGCAAGGGTGGCCCCCGACCGTCCTCTGAGATACGACATCAGATCGCAAGACCGAATATTTATGTTAAGGCGTACCTAAGTACCCGTGTTATTCGACTTTATTGTTTCACCACGCATGGGGGCGCTGCCGGTCTGTGTGCATGATATCCGCACTTGCAATGGTTGACAGCCACCAAACCAGTGTGACGCGCTTGATCCATGCACTCGAAACGGCAGCGTAAGGAAAAAGGGGAGCAGAGCCAGATAATGCTTCGAAGCAGCAGTGGTTCGTGCCTGCTTTCTCTGTCGTGCGCCGCTTCGCCCTGCTCTGGGCGACAGTGGGCGCCGATGATACCGTACCTCTGCTGGCACGTCTTTTGACTGTGAAAAGGTATCGTAGGCGCTAGTTGACATGCCGGCGCGGGAGGTGGTGGCGTGGGCAGTTGATTAGCAACAGCTCCCATCCTGCTGCGCGGGCCGCGTTCTGTCACACGAGGTCTGCGACAGCTGGCGGTCGGCAGAGAGTCCATGTGTGTCGGCTGAGCCGAGTACCTGTCCGAAACTTTACCTCGTGCAGGACATAGGCACTTGCAGCACTGCATCCTTCTCAGGTCAGCCACGCGTAGGCCCAGTTGGACATGCCAGTGGGACATGCAGCCGCGCGACCTTCGAAAACTTGAATACGCGACGTACCAGAGGCGGCCCTCTGCGACGAGCATCTGTTGGAGCAGTGTCTTCCAGCCGTTGCAGTAGAGTTCGTCGCAAAATCACGCGCAGCAATACAAAGAACGCAGCTTCTCAGCCCGCATCCGAAGCTGGCTCCCCTCTGAAGGCGCGCGGCGCTTCTCTTCCTATTTAGAGTCGTAGCTGTCGACTTCACCAGAACGACGCCACCCCGATACCCTTGCCTCCTTTTCATCGCGCTGCGCGGCGTCAGTGGTCGGCCTCGACAATCACATCGAATGAGCATCATGCAACCTCGGGGCTCTCTTCCAAGTGACATGTCGGATGGGATGGTGGGGACGAATCA